>ERZ1066122.891-NODE-891-length-27784-cov-9.464460_pt1 | contig 27784 bp, 33 predicted proteins | sample MGYA00382769_ERZ1066122 | MGnify/ENA primary metagenome ERZ1066122 (study PRJEB33369, sample SAMEA5778352) | biofilm metagenome | biome: Industrial cooling water; feature: Water cooling tower basin; material: Biofilm | place: United Arab Emirates | collected... | reverse complement strand
ATCCCACTCGAAGAACACGATGTAGGGGCCCGGCGCACAGACCGTCGCGGGCGGCGGCGGCGGCGGGGGCGGCGGGGGAGGCGGCGGCGGGGGCGGCGGCGGCGGCGGCGGCGGCGGCGGAGCTTCCGGCTCGCCGAAGTTGAAGATCACGCTGCCGAGGATCGAGTGCGACCGGAACCGGCCGTCGAACTCGTCGCCGTTCGCACCCACGACGGAAACCCGCGAGGTGTTGAAGAAGCGATACTTCAGGCCGACGTCGATGTTGTCGGAGATCGGCGCCCGGACGCCCGCAATCGCCTGCCAGGCGAAGCGCGTGTCCGAATCGTCGAGGAACGGCGCGACGGTCGAGTTCAGCGCGTAATCGCTGTACTTGACCCGCGCGACGCCCGCACCGCCGCCGACGAAGCCGGTCAGGCCGTCCTCTTCGTCGCCGAAGTCGAACATGCCGTTCAGCATGAAGCTCAGCGCCGAGGTGGACCCGCCGGCATCGTACAGGACGTTGCCGACAACGCTGCCCGCGCCCACCGGCGTCGTCAGCGAGCTCTCATAGCCTTCGAGCACGGCGCGCTTGTACGCGACTTCGGCTTCGAGGCGGAACGCCCCGAAATCGTAGCCGACGAGGCCGCCGACATCATAGCCATAATCGTGATCGACGGATGCAGTCCCGGCAGTCGTCGTGGTGCCGACGGTGCGGCTGACATCGAACTCGATGTCTTCCACGATCATCGCGCCGCCTTCGAGGCCCACGTACCATGCTTTGTCTCGCGCCAGCGCGGGCGAGGCAATCGCCGTGGAGGCCAACGCCATCGCAATGGCAAGCTTCCGCATAGAATTCCCCTTTCTTGGTGTCACTCGGACAGCCCAAACTCACTACAAGGTGCATAGTTTCGGCGCAAGGTCTCAAATCCCGAAACTGTTGCACAAATGTCGCAACCTTGGCGGATTTCTGCGGATCGGTTCGGTTCGGCAACGGGCGATCATCCAGGCTCGATCAGCCCATGGGCGGTCAGGCGGCCGATCAGCGCGGCCAGCGCGGCCCGCGCCTCGGTGTCGATCACGCTGCCGCCGGCAGGGGCCGGTACCGCCGGCTGGCGGGCGCCGACCACTTGCTGGCCTGCGACGTGGATCGAGAGAAAGCGGCCCTCTCCGGTCCGCCAGCTGCCGCCGCGATGGCCGATCCAGAGCGCTTGATCGGCGGCCCACACCACCATGCCTTCCCGCGCCGGAAGGAAGCGCCAGCCGCCATCCGTCCAGCCGGCGATCGCCCCGGCAGCGCCTGTCCACGCGCCGGTCGGGCGGTCGCCCACCAGCCAGCATTGCCCAAGGGCAGGCGCTGGCGGCGGGGCATTCACCCCCACTGCCTCGACGGCGGCGGCAAGCCCGAGGTCGATCAGCGCCAGCGCCTCGTTGTGCGTCAGTTCTTTCTGCGCCTGGGCGGCGGCAAGGAAGGGGAACCCGTGGCGGGCCGTCGCAGCATCGGTCATGAAGCCTCCGTCAACAAGAGAGTGAGTTCCGCCGGCGGAGACGCAGCGTGGGTCCCGAGCTGCCGCACCGAAAGGCGCGCAGCGGCGGCAACGAGGCGGTCGGCGGCAAGCGCGGCAGCATCATAATGGAAGCGCGGCACGCCGATCTCGACGCGGCGGACACGGTCGCCGATCGCAAGATCGAGCGCATAGGCTTCACGCTCCTCGGCGATCGGCACGTCGCCGCCATCCCGCCACAGCCATCCGCTGCGGCTGCAGCGGATCCAGCGCAGGTCGAAGCCGCCATCGGCGCGGCGGTCGGCACGGAACTGGACCGGCGCCAGCGGCCTCAGCGCAGCGCCAACGCCGTTCGCTTCCGCCTCCGCCGGCTGTGCATCGCCGGGCCCCGCCGCCAGCAGCCGCACGGTGCCGCCCAGCGCCACCAGCGGCAGATCATGCGCAAGCAGCGCGTCGGCGTCGATCAGAACGAAGCGCGCGCCGGGCGCCTGCCCCGCCGCGCCGGTGCCGCGCCGGCCGCGCAACAGCTCTGAGAGGCGCCAGCGATGGCCGCCCAGCGGCTCGGCCCGGCCGAACTGCAGCAGCTCGTCGCCAAGAAGGGCAAGATTGGCGCCGGCGAGGAGCCGTGCGGCGTCGGCGTCGCCCAGCACCATGTCCGGATGAAGCAGATCGACGTCGACATGGTGGCGGCGGTCGACGAGCGCCACGGCGGCGGCGGGCAGCGCGGATGCGGCCGTGCCGATCACCGCCGGCGGCGCGGTGCGGCCGATCGGTTCCCAGCTGGCGCCGCCGTCCCGGCTGAGCAGCAGGCTGGCGCGCCGCCAGCCGGGCGAGACGCCCGCGGCCGCGATCCAGAGGCGCGGCGCCGGCGGTGGCGCGTCGCCGAGCGGCGGGAGATCGAGCAGATGGACCGTCGTCGGTCCGTGCGGCCGGTCGATCGCCGCCAGCGCGCGCCCCGCGGCGGCGGTCACCGGCAGCCGCGGCGCCTCCGCGACCTGCGCGAGATCGAGGCGCACGCCGTCCCGGTCGATGGTCTTGCGGACCACCCGCCAGCGACCCCCCTCCCCCGCGATCGCAACGAGCCCGCCGACCGGCAGCGCGATGCGTCGCCACCCGCAGCGGATCGAGCGCGATCGGCTGCCGCTTTCCGCACGGTGCAGCGCATCGGCGGCGATGGTTTTCGCCTGCCCGGCGGACAGCGCCGCCGGCAACGCCAGCCGGATCGCCGCGCCGGTTCGCCCGGGGCGGCGCGCCCGCTGCAGCCCGGCCAGATAGTCGCGGGCCGGGTCGAAATAGGCAAGCTCGGCCTCGGCGGGGGCGGCATTGCCGTCGAGCTCCTCATCGCTCCAGGCGATCTCGTCGGCAGCAAGCGTGGCGATCGGCGACGCTGCGGACGGCCAGGCCAGTCGGCCGCCGCACTCGATCGCCGGTCCCCCGGTGAGCGGCGCGAGCGTCTCGATCAGGTCGGCAAGCTGGCCGTCGCTTGCCGCATAGCCGCCGATCGGCGCGGCGGCTTCGGGCGGCACCACCGCATCCTGCGCCAAATCGGCGAGGATCGTGGCGATCGCCACCGGTTCGGCATCGGCTTCGATCTCGAAGGTCAGCGCGGGGATGCGGTTGCCGAACGGCTCGAGGGCAAGGGCTTCGAACACGGCATAGGCCGCGCCGCGATAGGCCGGCGCGTGTTCTTCTGCGGCCGCGATCAGCGGATCGAGCGGCTGGTCTTCGCCGCCCAGGTGCAGCCGAAAGCCGGTTTCGCCTTTCCAGTCCCCGGCCTCGCCGCGGAGCAGGTTCCCGTCCGCCCAGATCCGGTGGACGGCGCGCACCGGCCGGGCGGAAAGGAGGACGGCGAACGATGCCGAATAGCTGTAGCTGACCGTCGCCGGCCGCCCTTTTCCGCCGCTGCGACGGGACCTGCTCTCCACAAGGTCGGTTGCCCAGATCACGGTCCCCGCGATCCGCATCCGGCCATAGAGCCGCGGGATCGGCGAGCCATAAGTCGAAGTCTGCACCCGCAGGTCCTGCAGCCGGGGGCCTTCGCGCGGCTTGGGTGGAAACAGCCGCTGATCGATCGCTTGCCCGACCAGCGTACCGACCGCTCCGCCGACGCGGGCGCCGATCAGCGTGCCGACGGCACCAAGCAGCAAAGTCGCCATGTTCCGATGATCTCCCACTCGGGTTCGCCGGGCCGCTCCACCACCCGGCCCAGCCCGGCGTCCGCGTGGATCAGCCCGTGTGGGCTGCGGATGCCGAGATGAAGCTGGCCCGGTCCGGGCCGCATCAGCAGCACGTCCCCCGGCCGCGTGCCGGCCGCGGCAGGTGCGAAGCCGGCGGCGTGGAGCGCCTGTGCGACGCGCGCCGGGTCGCCGCCGCGCAGCGCATAGCCGGTCGGCGCCGCCGCGCCGGCCGCACATGCGACCAGTCCGACGCAGTCGAGCCCGGTCGCAGGGTCCCTGCCGTGCAGCCGGAAGCGCGTGCCGATCAGCGCTGCGGCACGCGTCGCGATCTCGCTCATTCGCCGGGATAGCGCGTCAGCAGGTCGGTGCCGGGCAGATGCGGCTCGCCGCGGAAATTCTCCCAGTTGCCGAAGCGGTCCCGGCACGCCGCGAAGCTCTTGTCACAGCCCTCGACGATCTCGGCGCGGGTGCCGGGCAGCAGCGCGAAGCGCGGCGCCGCCGCCAGCGTGATCACGGCGCCGGCGCTGGCGAGGATCGGATCGGCCAGCCCGCCATTCTCGCCGTCCAGCCAGCGCAGCCGGCCCCAGCCCCAGCCATTCGGCGCCGGCTCCGCCCGATCGAGCGTGATCTCGCTGCCCGCGGCCGCGATCACCCGCACGATCTGCCGCCGCAGCGAAAGATCGACGCGACAGCGGCGATCGCCGAGTTCGGCCCGGCACTCGGGGGAGGTCACTTCGGTGATCCGCTGGCTCAGCGTCCCTTCCAGGCCCTGCAGCGCGGCGTGGAACGCCCCTCGCTCGAGGCGGACCGGCCCCAGCACGCCGCGGGCGAGTTCGACGAAGCGGCGCGGGTCGGTCCAGTCGACGGCCAGCAGCCGGACGGCCGCCCCGTCCCAGCGGCCGGCGCGCAGGTCGGCCGCGGTGATCGCGTCGGCGGTCAGCGCGCCGCTCAGCTCGATCGCGCTGCGTTCCGCCGGCAGCGCCGCCTCGACAGCGGAGGGGACGACGCCGGGCGCGGCGCGATAGCGGAATCCGTCGACCAGAAGCGACCGATCATGGGCGGTGAAGCCCATCGCCACCCCGTCGCGCCGCTCAAGCCGCCAACACAAGGCGATCGTCAGGGTCTCGCCGGCCAGGAAGTCCGTCACTCGCGCACCTCGATCAGCGGCACGCTGGCCGCCTCGCCGGCCAGGAACGTCGCGCCGCTCACCTCCAGACGATCCTCGGCGAAGCGCACCGGCACGTCGAAGCGGAAGCCGGCAGTCACCACGGCGCCCGCGGCCGGCGGAGTCGGGAAGACGACCACGCCGCCGTCGGCCAGCGTCCATTGTCCGGTCTCGGCGCCGTCGACCGCGATCCGGACGCTGCCGGCCACGGGTCTGGTGATCCGCCGGCTCGCGGCCCCATAATGTTTGATCAGCGGGAAGTGGGTGCGCGTGCCGTCGCCAAGGCCCAGCGTCTGGTCGCGCGCGCTCGGCGTGCCGGTCATCCCGCTGGAGCTGTCGTCCAGCGGATCGCGGAAGCGGAACGCGCGCAGCGGGCCCTGGCGGGCCCGGAAAAAGGCGAGCAGCCGGCCGATATCGGCGTCGGAGCGAAGGCCCGGCCCGGCATCGAAGCGCAGCCGCACCTCCGCCCATTCCGCATTGCGTTGCTCGCGGCCGCCGGCGCCGCTCGCGATCGCCGTCGCGGTCTGTGCCTCGACTGCGGCGTCGCGGCCGATGTCGAGGGGAAACAGAACATCGTCGAATGCCGGCACCGGCGCCTCCTCGCTGAACCATGTGAAGCCGTCGCGGATCACTTGCGGCAGAGCCCACAGCACGGTTTCGGCCACGCCGCGGGCGCCCGCGCGCGCGACCGCCTCGGCGATCGCCTGCCACTGAGCGGACTGGTCCGGGCGAAGCACGAAGCCGGCCAGATAATGCTGTTCCGCCGCCGGATAGCCGAGCCGGGCCGTCATCTCGGCCAGCCCGGCCGCGCTGGCGACCATCCGCTCCTCCGTCACCCAGGTGTAATCCTCGAGCTGGAGCACGTCGAAGGCAGGTTTCGACCAGCCGACCGGCGCCAGCGCGCGCTTCAGCTCCGGCGCGGACAGCACCGTCGGCAGATAGATCAGGATCAGCGCCTCGGCGTCCGGCACTTCCGCCCGCACGGCCGCCACCAGCGCCGCGGTCGACGCCGCCAGCAGCGCGCCGGCCGCATCCAGCAGCGCCAGCTGCGCGGGTGACATCGGCGCCGTCACATCGTCGATCGCCGGCGCCTCGCCGAGCGCCGCCCGCGCCGCATCGTCATAGAGATAGAGGCGCCCGTCGGTGCCCACCCACCACCAGGGCTCGCCGATCTGGAAGCGGACGCGCAGTCCCGCGTCGCGGCCGATCGCGGCGAAGGCGCGCCCGACAGCCTGCAGATAGGCCATTGCCGCCGGAACGGCGGGCGAAAGCAGCGTCGAGGGCGGCGACCAGCCGGTCTGCGCCGGATCGCCATTCGCGGCGCGCTGCTTCCAGGCCTCCGGGCAATGGGCGTCGAACAGCTCGTAGCTGAGCGACCAGATCACCTCGAAGTCGAGCGCCCGCGCGCGCGCCGCGAAATCCCGGTGCCACGCCGCCGCCGGGGCGCAGAGCGCGCCGCCCGCCGTCGTCACCCACCCATCGGCGAGCCGGAAGTAATGGCTCATCCCGACATAATGGTTGATGAGCCGGCGATAGCCGAGCTGGACGATGGTGCGGAGCAGCCGCGCCGGCGTCAGATTGTAGCAATCGTCATAGCCGGTCGCGATGCGCAGCGCGTGCGGCGGCACGAACGGGTCGCCGATCGCCAGCACCGAAGCGCGTCCGGTGCTCACCATCGCCGTCAGCTCCACCCATCCCTCGGTCGCGCCGGGCAGCACCCCGCCGGCCGGATCGAACCCGGCTGGCACCAGCGAAATGAACATCCGGTCGATGTCACCCGCCCAGACGGGGTCCGCCTCCGGCGGCAGCAGGAACCCGCCGGCAAGCGCGTCGAAGTCGATGCGGATCTCGGCATCGTCCGGCGCGCCCGCCGCATAGTTCCACAGCCGGACATACCAGACCCGGGGCGCACCGGCGGCGTCCCGTCCCTCGATGGTGAGCGTCGGCCCGTGCACCGCATCGAGCGGCAGCACCCCCGCCGACCGCCAGCGGAAGCGCAGCGCGCAGCCGCGATAGTCGCGCCTGGTCTCGTAGGCGAGGAGCGGATGGTCGTGGCGGTCTTCCGACCACCAGATCAGCCCGGCCAGGTCGTCGCGGCGATAGCAGACCAGGTCCACCCGCAGCGCGTCCGCCGCCTGGGTCACGACCGCCGCCATCATCGGCCGCGCGAAGTCGACCGTCCAGAAGCGCGGATCGAACCGCTTGATGAAGCTCTTTTCCTGCGCGACCGGCGCGGCAGCGAGCCAGAAGCCCATCGCCCGTTCAGCCCGCGAGCGCCCGGCGGACGGCACGGGCCACCTGCCGGGCCGATCGCTGCAGGGCCTGGCCCGGCTCGCTCCCGCCCGGGGCGACGATGGTGATCGACACCCGCACATCGCGGCCGCCGGCTCCCCGGGCCGCCGCCGGAATGATGGTCCCGGAGAGGGTCGGAGCGAACAGCTCGGGGCCCCGCTCGCCGACCAGATAGGCGCGGCCGGGCATGACCGGGCCGCCGGCGGCGCGGCCGGGGGCACCGCCGGCACCGGCGAACAGCGCCGCAGGGCCCGGCAGCGCGCCGCCGGTCGCGAGCGCCCCGAACACGCCGGCAAGGCCCGTCCGGTCGAAGCCCGCCGCAATCTCCGCCAGCAGCGCCAGCGTCGCCCTGGCCAGGTCCTCAAGGCTCAATCGGCCGGTCCGGGCAGCGCGGACCAGCACGGTCTCGAGCGTGCGGCCGGCCCGCTCGGCGCCCTGGGAGAACGGGCCGTCCAGCTCCGCCCGCATCGCCGCCACGTCGCGCGCGAAACCGGCGGTGTCGGCGCGGACCGCCACCACCAGCCGTTCGATTTCCTCATCCATCGGGAAAACACTCCTGCAGCCGCGTGAGCAGCGCGCCGTCGGCAGCCCCCGCGTCGGGCGGGGCCAGCGCCGTCAGCACGGCCGAAAGCTCGGCGGGAGTCGACCGCCAGAATTCGTCCGGCCGCCAGCCGAGCACCGCCCCGGCCAGGCCAGCCAGTTGGGCGGCGCGCTCGGCAAAGGTCATCGGCCCTGCAGCACCTGCTGCAGCAGCAGCTTCAGGGCGGCGGTATTGGCCGCCAGCCCGGCCGCCGCCACGCTCTCGCCGAACGCGGCGCGGCTCAGCTCGGCGGGCCGGTCCACCAGACAGTGCCAGAACAGCGCGGTCATCTCCTCCAGGCGAAGCCGGCCGCCCGCCGCGCGGTCGACCAGCGCGAAGAGCGGGCCGACCTCCTGCTCGGCCGCGATCAGCGCGGCAAAGCTCGGGCGCAGGATCAGCGTCGCGCCCGCCACCTGAAGGCTGGCCTCGCCGCGCACTGGGTTCGCGCCGCTCATGCCGGCACCACCGGGCCGGAGCTTTCAAGGCTCAGCGCATAGCTCCGCTCGCCGTTGAAATCGCCGGCATAGTCGAGACGCGAGACGAGAAAGCGGCCGCGCATCCGCTCGCCGCTTTCAAAGCTCAGCTCGAAATCGTCGATCGCCCCGGCGAGGGCATGGGCGCGCAGCCGTGCTTCCGCCGCCGATCCGGTGAAGACGCCCGCCCCGGACACCGACACCGACCGCACTCCGGCGCCGGCCAGCAGCTCCCGCCAGCCGCCCGATCCCTTGTGGGTCACCACCACAGCTTCGCCGTTCACCGACATCTGGGTCGTCCGCAGCCCCGCCACCGTCGCATAGGCCGGGGGGCTCGCGCCGTCGCCGATCTTCAGCAGAAAGGCGCTGCCTCGTTCCATCGCCATTGCACCTGCTCCTCAGTTCTCGATGGCGCGGACCCGAAGGTCGACCACGCCGCTCCAGCCGGCGCCGTCCCGGCCGCTGCGCCCGCGCACAAAGGCGAATGGGCCGAGCTGCCAGCCCGGCAGCGTGCGCGGCATTGCCTCGGCCGCCTGCACGATGTCGGCCATCAGCCGGCGCAGCCGGGCCGGGCCGGGCCCGACATCGCGGACGGTGGCGCCGAGGCGCAGCTCGCGTCCCCGGCTGCCGTGCAGCGACCAGTCGGTCGCGGCCACGTCGCCGATCTCGATCCAGGGCGGCGTCGCCCGGCCGGGCCGTTCCAGGAACACGCCGTGCGCTTCCGCGCGAACCGCCGGCGCCGCGACGATCGCCGCCCGCAGCGCATCCGCCACCATTTGCTCCAGGCTCATCTCAGCCAGTCTCCGATCCAGCGCAGCCGCGAGTCCTCCAGCAGCCGGCGACGCAGGCCGGTGCCATGCAGCCGCACCCCGCCCTCGACCGGCTCCGTCGTCACGCCCGGCACGTCGACGGCGCGGGCAAGCCGCGCGGCCAGCGCCGCCGCGCGTCGCGCGCCGTGCGCCTCGGCCCGGGCCAGAAGGTGCCGCCACATCAGGCGAGCCGCTGCCGCTGCCAGGGCCGCCACAGGGCCGCGACGGCGGCAGGCGGGACGGCGGCCGCGGCGCCGTCCTCGCGGTGGACGAACAGATGCAGGGCCAGCCGCACCACGCCTTGGGCGACCGGGGCCGGCAGCTGCTCCCAGCCGGGGGCCATGCCCGCTTCGTAGCGCACCCGGATCCGCCCGGCCGCGCCGGGCCGGGTCACGCGGACCCAGCCGCCGCCATCGCCCGCGATGTCGATGCCGTAATCGGGCACCGGCATCGGAAACGGGGCGCCCTCCGCCGGCACCCCCTCGACCGATCCGATCAGGCGCACCGGCCGTGCGGCCAGCGCCGTCCAGGTCGGCGCGGCGGCGATCGTCTCCTCTGCCGCGCGCTGGATCAGCACCTGGCGGCAGAAGCTCTCGCACAGCAGAATCGCTGTCGCGGCCAGGCCGTCGATCACGGCATCCTCCTCGTCCTGCGCGATCCGCGCGAACTGCTTCACGGCCTGCCGCGCGGCCGCAAGCGCGGCGGCGGGCAGCTCTGCCAGCGTCACCATCCCGTTGCCCTCCCTGCCCGGGCCCGCTGGCCCGGGCGTTCGCGTCCATCCGATCAGGCGATCGCGAAGCGCATCAGCTTGATGGCTTCGCTGTTCATCACGGCGCCGCCCACGCGCTTGACCGCGTAGAAATGGACGAACGGCTTGCGGGAGAAGGGATCCCGCAGGATGGTCGTCTCGCGCCGTTCGGCGATCAGATAGCCGATCCGGAAGTTGCCGAAGGCAATCGCAAAGCTGTCGGCGGCGATGTCCGGCATGTCCTCCGCCTCGACCACCGGATAGCCGAGCAGCGAGGCGGGTTCGCCGCCCGCCAGCGCGGGCTGCCACAGAAAGGCGCCGTCACTGGTCTTGAACTTGCGAATGCGGGCCAGGGTGGCAGAGTTCATCACCCAGGCCGCGCCCTGGCGATACGGCGCGCGGAGCAGCTGGACCAGGTCGATCAGCCGGTCGGCCGGGTTGGTCGCCGGGAAGCCGCCGGCCGCGCCGGACGGCAGATATTGCAGCGTCCCGAACGGGCGCAGCGCATCGCTCTGCGTGGTCGGCGTGCCGGCCAGAAAGCCGCGCGGCTTGTTGACGCCGTCACCCAGGATGAAGGCGGCGCCCTCCGCCCGCGCGAACTCGGTGGCGATCTCTCCTGCCAGCCAGGCCTCGACGTCGAAGGCGGCGTCGTCCAGCATCGCCTGGCTGGCGGCGGGATTGGCGTAAAGTTCTCCCATCGGCGGGGCGATCTCGCGGAAATCGGGCGTGTCTGTTTCCGGCCGCGCCGCGATCTCGCTCACCCAGCCGGAGGGCGTCCCGCCACTCGTAACCAGTTTGCGATAGCCAGCCGTGCCCACCCGAACCACATTGGCAATCGATCGGATCGGCGAGATGGTCTTGAGCGTCGCGTCGATCTGCGCGTCGATCTCGCGCGGAACGGCAAAGCCGCCATCCGTGCCGGTGCCGCCATCGAAGCTCTTGAGCTCGAGCTCAGACCCGCGCCGCAGATAGCCGTCGACAAATGCCGCGCGGGCGCTGTCGGCACGGGCGCCGGCCAGGACCGGCCGGTCCGGTGCCGGCAGTGCCGAGGATTCCGGTGCGGCCGCCGCACAGCCGCTGGTCATCTCGTCCATTCCATTCTCCTTGCAGTCGGCGCCTCCCTCGGGAGGCTGGGTCGAATCCGGCCCTGGTCTGGGCCACGGTCAGCCGGGCGGCGCGCCGTCGACGTGCGTCACCCGGGCCAGCGGCTGCATCGGCAGCCGCACCAGGCTCACTTCGACAAGGTCGAGCGCGAGCAATTCGCGGCCGATCGCGAGGCGGCGGGCGGCGCCGATGCGGAAGCCGATCGAGAGGCCCAGCCCGGGCCAGATCGGTCGCGTGCAGCGCCCGACCACCCACAGGCCGGCGGCGTTCACCGCCAGCGCCTCGATCGTCCCGGCCACGGCGCCATGCTCCCAGCACAGCGGCACCGGCGCCGGGCGCGGTCCGAAGGCGCCGGCGCGGATCACGTCCCCGCTTCGATCGGCGCGGTCGAACAGCGCCGCATAGCCGGCGAACCGCGTCACCGGAGGAGATCCATCAGGCTGGATCTGACCGTCAGCCCGACCACCAGCGCCGCCAGCAGCAGGCGGACCGCCCAGCCGACGACCGCCTTCACCGCCGAACTCTTCACGTCCCGCCACGCCCGCAGCAGGTCGCGCAGCTCCCGCACGTCCCGGCCGGCCAGCTCGTCCGCCAGTCCGAGATCGGCAAGGGCGCGCCGCGCGCCGAGCTGGCTTGCTTCCTCGATCAGGCCGCGCAGCGTCGCCGTCGCCACACCCTCCTCGCGCGCCTGGGCAAGCAGCGCCGCGAGCAGCGTCTCGTTGGACATTCCAGTCCCTTTCCGATGCGGGTGGCGCCGGCCGCGCCGCCCGAGCGCCCCCGCGCTCGTGCTCAGATTGTCAGAGGCCGACCATGCGGCGCTTCTCCTCGGCGCTCAGAAAATCGGCCTGGGCGGCCATCGCCCACACCCGCTCGCGATCCTCGGCCAGCTCCGGGATGCGGTCGAGATCGACCCGCAGCACCGGCCCGGGCCACCACCCCGCCAGCGCCTGGGCCAGCCCGCTCAGGATCTTGGTGGCAAGCGGCAGGATCGTCAGCCGCCACAGCGCTCGGTTCGCTTCCCGGTAGTTGGCGTAAGTGGCGTCGCCGGGCAGGCCGAGCAGCATCGGCGGCACGCCGAAGGCCAGCGCGATCTCCCGCGCGGCCGCCGCCTTCAGGCCGACGAAATCCATGTCCGCGGGGCTGAGGCTCATCGCCTGCCAGCGCATCCCCCCCTCCAGCAGCAGCGGGCGTCCGGCATTGTTGACGCCCTGGAACTGCGTCTCGAGCTCGCTGCGCAGCCGTTCGAACTGATCCGCGGACATCGGCATCGCGCCATCGGCAACGAGCGCGCCGGACGGGCGCGCGGCGTTGTCGAGCAGTGCCTTGTTCCAGCGTGTCGCCGCATTGTGGATGGCGATCGCTCCGGAAGCAGCCCCCAGACAGCCAAGCCCCAGATGATCGTCGAGGGGATGAAAGCCCTTCAGATGGACGATCTGCGGGCGCGGCCCGGTGGCGTCGAACCGCTCGCACAGCTCGCCGACCCGGTAGAGATACGTCGAAGGCCAGCCCCGCGCATCCGCCTCCACCGCAACCCGTTCCGGCCGCAGCGCGAACAGCTCGACCAGCGCGCCTTCGCCGTCGGTCAGCAGCCGGACAAAGCCGTTGCCGTTCAGCAGCAGATGCGCCGCAACCGTCTCGAGCAGGCCCTGCCCTCCCGATTGGTCGGTCAGCAGCCGCAGCATCGCGCCGTCGGACGCGGTGACCGGCGTCTGCCCCAGGCTTTCGCAGACCAGCCGGACCGCACGTTGCGCGACCGGATTGTTCAGATATCCGTCGCGCACTTGCGCGTCATAGCTGCGCGGCCACTGGCCGGCCGTCGTCGCCGGGGCGAAACCGCGCGTCAGCGGCGGGCGCGTGCTCGCCCGCGCCGCCTTCCGTCCGAACCACTGCATCTGCTGATCTCCCGGGCGTGTCCACCGCCGCGCCCACTTTCCGGAGCGTGTCCTGCCTGTGCCATATCAGCGTGTCGATGTCAACAGCTTTTTACCTATATGGTTCTTTGGGGGAGGATGCGAGCGGCCTGTGAGGGCGCCGCGGCAGCCCCGGCGGACCCAGGGCGCGCGGTCGCTGTTGTTGCGGCGGTGCCGGCCCTTTATGAAGCGGTCTCGCTCCGGCGGCCGCCGGCGGGTCATCAGGGAGGCGGAATCGATGAACAGGCAGGCAAGTCGGATGGCGTTGGCCGGACTGGTCGCGCTGGTCATGCCTGCCGCCCTCGCGGCCCAGGCTGCGCCCGCGCCGGCGCCGCCGGCGGCGGCTGCTCACGCTCGAGGTCGAGACGGAGCGCGCGCCGGTCACGTCCGCCAACTTCCTCCGTTACGTCGACCAGCGGCGGCTGGCCGGCGCGACCTTCTACCGGGCGGCCGCGGCGCCCGGGTCGCCGGACTATGGCCTCGTCCAGTTCGGCCTTCAGAACGCGCCCAAGGCATCGCTGCCGCCGATCCCCCACGAGCCGACCAGCAAGACCGGCCTCAGCCATCTCGACGGCACCATCTCGATGGCGCGCGGTGCGCCGGGAACCGCTGCCGGCGAATTCTTCATCATCGTCGGGGACATGCCGTCGCTCGACGCCGATCCGGCGGCCGCCGGAGACAATCTCGGCTTTGCGGCTTTCGGGCGCGTGGTCGAAGGGATGGCGGTCGTCCGTCAGATCCTCGCGGCGCCGGTTTCGCCGACGCGTGGCGAAGGCGCAATGAAGGGGCAGATGCTCGCCGATCCGGTGGCGGTCACTGCCGCGCGTCGCCTGCCCTGATTTTTTCGCGGCAGCGGCCGGGTGGGCGGCATCCAATGCGCCGGTCGCGCGTTCAGTGCCGGTGGACCAGGTTCAGACTTTGCCAGCGCCCGATCACGGGCTCGATCTTGCCTCGCTCGAGGCGCTCTACCGCGCTGTCGGCCGCCATGCGGGCCTGCCGACCGGCGTGCGCGCCGAAATGATCCAGCGGGCCGAGCGGGCGGCGATTCGCGTGCAGCGGGCGTCCGATTTCGCGCGCACGCCGGTCTGGTCCTCGCTGTTCCGCGGTGGCGCGGCCGAGGGCTGCAAAGGCGCGGCACGCCGCTGACACCGGCCGGCGATGCCGGGCCGCCGCCGCCGGTTGCGGATCGTTCATCTTCCCCGGCATAAGGCGCCGGCCATGCGTCGCCTCCTGATCAGCCTCGCCGCCCTTGCGCTCGCTGCCTGCAGCACTGCGCCGGCCCCCGCCAGCCCTGCCCTGTGGCGGCTGTCCGATCCGGACACGACCATCTATCTCTTCGGCACCGTCCATGTGCTGCCGGAGAAGCTGGAGTGGCGCAGCCCGGGCTTCGACCGCGCCTTCGATGCCGCCGACGAACTGGTGCTCGAAATCGCCGATCAGGGCGATCGCGCCGCCATGGCCCGCACCTTCGCCCAGCTGGCCCTCTCGCCGGACCTGCCGCCGGTGGTGGAGCGCGTGCCGCCGGAGAAGCGCGCCGCCTTCGCCGCCCTGGTCGAACGGGCCGGGCTCAAGCCCGCGCAGCTCGACCGGCTGGAGACATGGGCGGCGGCCGTCACGCTCGGCGCCAGCCTCTATGCCAGCGTCGGGCTGACGCCGGACAACGGCGTCGAGCGCTCGCTCGCGGCGGGCGCCGAGGCCAGCGGCAAGCCGGTCACCGGGCTCGAGACGACCGCCCAGCAGCTCGGCTATTTCGATGCGCTGCCCGAAGCCGCGCAGCGGCAGCTTCTCGAAAGCGTGATCGATGAAGCCGGCAGCGTCGATCGGCAGTTCGCCGAAATGCTGGCGGCGTGGAGCCGCGGCGATGTCGAGGCGATCGCCCGCACCTTCGACGACGAGCTGCGCCTGTCGCCGGACTTGGCCGAAGCCCTGCTCGATCGGCGGAACCAGGCCTGGGTCGAATGGCTGCGCCAGCGGCTGGACCGTCCGGGCACGGCGTTCGTCGCGGTCGGGGCCGGCCATCTCGCCGGCAAGGGCTCGGTGATCGAGCGGCTGGAAGCAGCCGGGCTCGAGGTCGCGCGCGTCCAATAGCACCGCGCCGGCCGCGCCCCTCCCCTTGCCATCGCGCCCGCCGCCCGCTAAGGGGCCGCGCTTCCGCCATGGTCATCCCTGGAGGCGTGGCGGACCGATGGACTCAACCCGAACTTTTGGAGACATGCGATGAGCGAGACGCTGACGCTGTCGGCCGAGGTGCGCGAGCGGGCGGGCAAGGGAGCCTCCCGCGCCATTCGCCGCGAAGGCCGCGTACCCGCCGTCATTTATGGCAACAACGAAGCCCCGCTGGGGATCCATGTCGAGGAGCGCGTGCTGCAGAAGCTCCTCAACACCGGTCACTTCATGAACGCGGTGGTGATGGTCGAAACGCCGAACGGCACCGTCCGGACGCTCCCGAAGGACGTCCAGTTCCACCCGGTCACCGATCGCCCGCTGCATGTCGATTTCCTGCGCATCTCCGAGCATGCGACCGTCACGGTCGAAGTCCCCGTCCGCTTCGAGAATGAAGAGGCGTCGCCGGGGCTGAAGCGCGGCGCGGTGCTGAACATCGTCCGCCACGAGCTCGAACTGGTCGTCGATGCCGCGAGCATCCCCGATGAAGTCGTCGTCGATCTGAAGGGCTATGATGTGGGCGACTCGATCCACATCAGCCAGATCGCGCTGCCGGCAGGGGCGACGTCCGCGATCACCGATCGCGATTTCACCGTCGCGACGATCGTCGCGCCGTCCGGCCTGAAGGCAGCAGCGGCGGAAGACGCGGCCGAGGAAGCGGCTGAAGGCTGATCGGCGGGCGGCGGCCGCCGCCGGCGTCGATCAGACCGGACCTTGATCGGGCGCGGGCCTCTCCGCGCCCGGTCGTCCGCTCCCGAGCGGAGGAAAGAACGGCGATGCAGATTTGGGTGGGGCTCGGCAATCCCGGCGCCAGCTACGCGCTGCATCGGCACAATGTCGGCTTCATGGCCGTCGATGCGATCGCGGAGGTGCACGGCTTCCCGCCGCCGCGGCGCGCTTTCCAGGGCTGGGCCCAGGACGGCCGGATCGGTCCCCACCGGATCGTCCTCCTCAAGCCCGCCACCTTCATGAACGAAAGCGGTCGCGCAATCGGCGAAGCGATGCGCTTCTACAAGCTCGGGCCCGAAGCCGTGACGGTCTTCCATGACGAGCTCGATCTGCCTCCGTTCAAGGTGAAGGTGAAGCTGGGCGGCGGCACCGCCGGGCATAATGGCCTGCGCTCCGCCGATGCCCATATCGGCAACGGCTTCCGTCGGGTGCGGATCGGCATCGGCCATCCCGGCCATAAAGACCGCGTGACGGGCCATGTGCTCGGCAATTACGCGAAAGCGGAAATCGAACCGCTCACCGACATGCTGGGCGCGATCGCGGCGGAAGCGCGCTGGCTTGCCGATGGCGACGATGCGCGCTTCATGAACGATGTCGCGCTGCGCCTGCAGCCGTGATCGGCCGCCCCGCGCCCGGACATTCTTGACCCGGTTGCGTTGGGGCTTCACAGGCCGGGCCGGTTCCCGCCCGCAGCGTCGCCAGCGTCTGTCGGGGCATTTTGGCACAGGATCAGCTCATGGGTTTCCGTTGCGGCATTGTCGGCCTTCCCAATGTCGGCAAGTCGACGCTCTTCAACGCGCTCACCGAAACCGCCGCCGCCCAGGCGGCCAATTATCCGTTCTGCACGATCGAGCCGAACGTCGGCCAGGTGGCGGTCCCCGATCCGCGGCTCGATCAGCTCGCCCGCATCGCCGGCTCGGCCAAGAAGATCGAAACCCAGCTTGCGTTCGTCGACATTGCCGGGCTCGTCCGCGGCGCCTCGAAGGGCGAGGGGCTCGGCAACCAGTTCCTCGGCAACATCCGTGAGGTCGACGCGGTGGTGCATGTGCTGCGCTGCTTCGAAGGTGGCGACGTCACGCATGTCGAAGGGAAAGTCGATCCGATCGCGGACGCAGAAACGGTCGAGACCGAGCTGATGCTGGCCGATCTCGAAAGCCTCGAAAAGCGCGTTCCCAACCTGCTGAAGAAAGGCGCCCAGGGGGACAAGGATGCGAAGACCGCCGCGGCCGTGCTCGGCCAGGCGCTCGATTTGCTGCGGGACGGCAAGCCGGCACGGCTGACCGTGCCCCGGGACGAGGAAGAGCGCCGCCATTTCGAGCTCGCCCAGCTGCTGACCGCAAAGCCGGTCCTCTATGTCTGCAACGTCGATGAAGGCGATGCCGCGAACGGCAATGCGCTGTCCGCCCGGGTGTTTGAAAAAGCGGCGGCCGAAGGCGCTCAGGCGGTCATCGTCTCCGCCGCGATCGAGGCGGAAATCGCGACGCTCGCGGCAGACGAGCGGACGGCTTTCCTCGCCGATCTCGGGCTTGAGGAAACCGGCCTCGCCCGCGTGATCCGTGCCGGCTATGCGCTGCTCGATCTCATCACCTTCTTCACGGCCGGTCCGAAGGAAGCGCGGGCGTGGACGGTCCGCAAGGGCGCGAAGGCCCCGGAAGCGGCCGGCGTCATCCATTCCGATTTCGAGCGCGGCTTCATCCGCGCCGAGACGATCGCCTTTGCCGATTACGTCGCGTTCAACGGCGAGGCCGGGGCGCGGGACGCCGGCAAGCTCCGCCAGGAAGGAAAGGAATATGTGGTGCAGGACGGCGATGTCATGCTGTTCCGCTTCAATGTCTGATCGGCTGGCGGCGGCCGCGCGGTCGGCGCTCGCCGCCCTGCTGCTGCTCGCCGCGCTGCTGGCGGCCCCCGCCGCCGCCCGCCCCGGCGCGCCGACGATCCTGATCTCGATCGACGGCTTCCATCCCGACTATCTGGCACGGGGCGTCACTCCCAATCTCGCCCGCCTCGCCGCGACGGGCGCCACCGGGCCGATGCGCCCGTCCTTCCCGACCAAGACCTTCCCCAATCACTGGACGCTCGTCACCGGCATACGGCCGGACCGGCACGGGATCGTCGCCAACCGGATGGAGGATCCCGCACGCCCGGGCGAGGTCTTCACCATGGCGTCCGACGATCCGTTCTGGTGGAACGCCGCCGAACCGATCTGGGTCACCGCCGAAAAAGCGGGCCTGCGCACGGCGACCATGTTCTGGCCCGGCTCCGCGGTCGCCTGGGGCGGCACCAAAAGCATGGGCTGGCCCCCCGCCTACCCCGGCGGCGTCCGCCCGCGGGACTGGCAGGCGTTCAGCATGGACGTGACGGGGCTCCAGCGCGTAGAGACCGTGCTCGATTGGCTGCGCCGCCCCGCCGCGATCCGGCCCGACTTCATCGCGCTCTATTTCGATCTGGTCGACACGGTCGGCCACGCCTGGGGACCGGGCAGCCCGCGCCTCAATCCTGCCTTGTCGGAAGTCGACCAGCTGATCGGCATCCTGCTGCGCGGGCTCGACGGGCGGCCGGTCAATCTCGTCATCGTCTCCGATCACGGCATGGCGGCCAGCAGCAGCGATCGGATCCTGGCGCTCGACCGTCTGCTCGATCCGGCCGATTTCCGCACGATCGACGCCGGTGCCTTCGCAACCATCGTGGCAAGCCCGGGCCGCGAGGCAGCGGTGGAAGCGGCGCTGCTGCGGCCGCACGATCACATGCAATGCTGGCGCAAGGCCGAGATCCCGGCGCGCTTCGCCTATGGCCGCCACCCGCGCGTCGCGCCCTATTTCTGTCTGGCCGAGACCGGCTGGCTGGTGCTCCGGTCGGCACCGACCGAACCCCGCGCCGGCGGCGACCACGGCTATGACCATGAAGCGCCCGAAATGACCGCGCTGTTCATCGCGAACGGCCCCGCGATCCGCGCCGGCGTCTCGCTGCCGGCATTCGACAATGTCGCCGTCCAGCCGCTGCTGGCCGCGCTGCTCGGCGTGCCCGCGGGCGCGACGGACGGCAGCCTTGCGCCGCTCGCCCCGGCGCTCCGCACTCCGGGAGATTGAGCGTGCAATATTGGGAAGACATCGAAGTGGGAACGCGCTCGGCCTTTGGCCGCTATGAGGTGACGCGCGCGGAAGTGATCGAGTTCGCCTCCAAGTATGACCCTCAGCCCTTCCACCTGTCGGACGAAGCGGCCGCCGAAACCTATTTCGGCCGCCTCTCCGCGTCCGGCTGGCACACCTGCGCGATGCTGATGCGGATGCTGGTCGACCATATCAGTGCAAAGGCGCAGGCCGGTCTCGGCTCGCCGGGCGTCGATGAATTGCGCTGGCTGAAGCCCGTCTATCCCGGCGATACGCTGCGCGCGGAAAGTGAAGTGATCGACAAGGCTGCGTCGCGCAGCCGTCCGGACATGGGCAGCTATCGCAGCCGCACCACTGTGTTCAACCAGGCCGACGAGCCGGTGATGACCCTCGTGTCGATCGGCCTCATCCGCCGCCGCCCGGTCGATACGGCGTCGTGAGCGGACGCCGCACGTCGCTGGCGCTCGCCGCGCTCGGCGTCGGCGCGGTCGCCGCGATCCTGATCGCCGAACGGCGACGCCCGTCCCGCCCGGTCGCCGCGCGCGAGCCGCAGCGGACGATCCGCAATCTCGCGCTCGGGGCAAGCTGCCTGGTCGTCATCCGGCTGGCCGAAAAGCCGCTGCTCGACGCGGTCGCCGAGACGGTCGAGCAGCGGCGGCTCGGCATTGCCCAGCGCCTGCCGGAGCGGTGGCGGGATCCGGCCGCTTTCCTGCTGCTCGATTGGGGCATGTATCTGTGGCACGTCGCCACCCACAAAGTGCCTTTCCTCTGGCGGCTCCATCTGGTCCACCATGTCGATCAGGACATGGACGCCTCGACCGCGCTGCGCTTCCACGCGGCCGACATGCTCGTCTCGATCCCGTTTCGGGCGGCCCAGATCACGCTTGCCGGAGCGGGCCCGCGCGCGCACCGGGCATGGCAGAGCTTTTTCTTCCTCTCGGTCCTTTTTCATCACAGCCGCATCCGCCTCGCAGCGCCTTGGGAGCGGCGGCTGAGCCGGGTGCTGACCACGCCGGGCATGCACGACATTCACCACCGCGCCGTGCAGGCGGCGACGGACAGCAATTGGTCGAGCGGTCTTGCCCTGTGGGATCATCTCCATCGCACCTTCCGCGGCCAGGCGCCGGCGGCCCCGATCGGCGTCGCCGGCTATCGGGCGCCGGGCGACGCGCGGCTGGCCACGGCCCTGGCATTGCCGTTCGTGCCGCAGAAGGACCCGTGGCCGGCCCCGGCGCGTTCGGACGGGCATGGAGACCCTCGCCCCGGACCGCCTGAGCCATGAGCTCCGCTGCGAACGCTCGCCGGACCTCGCCCGCCGCCGCGGCGCGATCGCGCTCAGCCTGACCGCCGCGGCCATTGGCGGCGTGGTCGCCGCCTATCAGACCGGGCTGGTCCGCCGCCTGCCGGACCTGCTTCCCGGCCGGATCTGGGACGCGGAAAAAGTGGATGCGTCCGCCTATGCCTATCGGCGCCTCCAGGTCCCGGACGGGATGCTGATGATCGCGACCTATGCCGCAACCGCAGCGCTGGTGTCGGCCGGCGGCAAGGACCGGGCGGAACAGGCCCCGGCTTTTCCCCTCGCGGCTGCCGGAAAGGCGCTGTTCGATCTCATCACCTGCATCGAACTCGCCCGCGAGGAATGGCGCGACAACCGGGCGCTGTGCAGCTGGTGCCAGGTCGCGACCGTGCTGACCGCCGCAATCCTCGCGCTGACGGTGCCGGAGGCGTGGCGCGCGGCGCGCGCGGTTCGGGCCCGGGGGCCCGGGCTAGCCGAACAGGCCGGCAAAGCGCTGGCGGAGCGTAGCCTTCTCGATCTTGCCCATCGCATTGCGTGGCAGCGCATCGACCAGCGCGAGATGCTTCGGGCGCTTGTAGGCGGCCAGTTCGGCGCGTGCGGCGTCCGCCACTGCCTCGGCGTCCAGTCGGGCGCCCGGACGCGCGGCGAGGACCGCCACCACTGCCTCGCCGAAATCCGGATGCGGCACGCCGATCACCGCGACTTCGCCGACGTCGGGCAGCGCCTCGAAGACCGCTTCCACTTCTGCCGGATAGACGTTCAGCCCCCCGGAAATGATCAGGTCCTTCGCCCGGCCCGCGAGCTCCAGATAGCCCGCCCCGTCGATGCGGCCGAGATCGCCGGTCACGAACCAGCCGTCGGCGGTGAAGGCGTCCGCGGTCTTCTCGGGCGCCTGCCAATAGCCGCGGAACACATTGTCGCCGCGCACTTCGACCGCTCCGATGCCGTCCGCGTCGGCGCCTGAGATGCGGAGGTCGACGCCGGGCAGCGGCGGTCCGACCTTGCCCGGCACCCGCGGCCCGGCCAGCGGGTTGGACGCGAGCATCCCCGTCTCGGTCATGCCGTAGCGCTCGAGAATCGCGTGCCCGGTCCGCGCCTGGAAGGCCCGGTGCACTTCGCCCGGCAGCGGCGCCGATCCGGACACGAACAGCCGCATCCCCGCGCACCGCTCCGCCGTCAGCTCCGGCCGGGCGAGCAGCCGGGTGTAGAAGGTCGGCACGCCCATCAGCACCGTCGACCGCGGCAGCTCGGCCAGCACCGCATCGGCGTCGAAGCCGGGCAGCCACAGCATGCGCGCGCCGGCGCCCAGCACGCAATGCGTCGCGACGAACAGGCCATGGACGTGGAAGATCGGCAGCGCATGGATCAGCCGGTCCGCCGGCGTGAACGCCCAGGCGGCGGTCAGCGTCTGCGCATTGGCGGCGAGGTTGCGGTGGGACAGCATCGCCCCCTTCGGCGCGCCGGTGGTGCCGGAGGTGTAGAGCAGCGCGGCGAGATCGTCGGGCCCCCGCGCCGCATCGGCAAAGTCCGGCGCCGGCGGCGCGGCCGCGAGCCGCGCGAGCGCGTCCGCGTCGACCACCAGCCGCGGCGCCGCATCGGCCGTGAAGTGCGCAAGCTCCCGCGCCGTCGCGCCGGGATTGACCGGCACATAGACCAGCCCGGCGCGCAATGCCGCGAGATAGAGCAGCAGCGCCTCGACCGACTTGTCGACCGACGCCAGCACCCGGTCGCCGGGCGTCAGGCCGGCAGCGCTCAGCGCCGCGGCGATGCCGCCGGATCGGGCGATCAGATCGCCATAGCTGACGGGCGGCGCATCGCGGCGTTCGATCGCCGGTCGGGCTAGGTCGGCCGGAAAGCCGGCGCGGAGCGTCTGGAACAGCATCGGGATGCGATGCCAGCATCGCGCGCGGGAGGCCAGCCGCGGCTGCCGCGCCGCGCCATGCTGTGACTCGAAAGCCACAGCTCCGGATTTTCGCGGAGTTGTCGCGCCCCGGCAGCGGCTTAAGCTCATCTTAACCTTTTGCCTGCAGAGGTTAACTGGTTAACGAGGTGCTGTTGGGAGCGCCGGCGGCACGCGTCGTCCGCTGCTCTCGATCAACCCAGGGGGCCGCGACCATGCGCGTGTTGCTGATCGAAGACGAACCGACGACCGCCAAGTCGATCGAGATGATGCTGAACGCCGAGGGGCTGAACGTCTATTCCACCGATCTGGGCGAAGAGGGCCTCGATCTCGGCAAGCTCTATGATTACGACATCATCCTGCTCGATCTGAACCTGCCGGACATGCACGGCTATGACGTGCTGAAGAAGCTGCGCACCGCCAAGGTGCAGACGCCGGTGCTGATCCTCTCGGGCGTCTCCGAAATGGAATCCAAGGTCCGCAGCTTCGGCTTCGGCGCCGACGACTATGTGACCAAGCCTTTCCATCGGGACGAGCTGATCGCCCGCATCCACGCGGTCGTCCGCCGCTCCAAGGGGCACAGCCAGTCGGTCATCCGCACCGGCAAGCTCGCGGTCAATCTCGACGCGAAGACGGTCGAGGTGGACGGTGCCCGCGTGCACCTGACCGGCAAGGAATATGCGATGCTGGAGCTGCTGTCGCTCCGCAAGGGCACCACCCTCACCAAGGAGATGTTCCTGAACCATCTCTATGGCGGCATGGACGAGCCCGAACTGAAGATCATCGACGTGTTCATCTGCAAGCTGCGCAAGAAGCTCAGCCTCGCGTGCGGCGGCGACAACTACATCGAAACGGTCTGGGGCCGCGGCTATGTCCTGCGCGATCCGGACGAAGACAAGGCGCCGGTCACCGCGGCGGCCTGAGGCGGATCACGCTGGGGCATGGAAAAGGGCCGGGGCCTGGCGCCGGCCCTTTTTCATTGGCCGCGGCGCGGGCTCAGGCGGTCAGGGCGAGCGGTTCGCCGGGGCTCCACGGGCTCGCCAGCGCCAGCGCCAGTGCGGTCCCGCAAAAGGCGCATTGCGCGCTCACCCGCCCGACCAGCCAGTGGCTGCGCCCGCATCCCGGGCAGTGGTTCACCTGGCCGGGACGGTAGAAGACCCGATAGCCCCACTGGACGGGATTGACCGGCGGCTCCGGCCGCATCGCGCGTCTCATCAGCACCTCCCTCACGCGTTGGCGCCTCGTACACCGTGAGCCGGAAGATACCGGATTGGTAAAGGGGAAGGAAAGGCTCTTAACCCCGATTCCTCCTGCCCGACCCGCGCATGCAGCTCGTCGTGGGAATTGAACGCGCGGGCGCGGCCGCTGTTCCGGCCGGCGCGCCGCTCGGGGTCAGGCGCAGGCCTCGGGATCCGGCTCGAACCGCACCCAGCCATTGCCGGCCAGCCGCTCCAGCGGGCGGAAGCGTGCCTTGTACGCCATCCGCCGGGATCCCCGCACCCAATAGCCCAGATACACATAGGGCAGGCCGGCACTGCGGGCTCTCAGGATGTGGTCCATGATGATGTAGTTGCCAAGGCCCGGCCGCTCGGCATGGTCGGGATCGTAGAAGCTGTAGATCATCGACAGCCCGTCGCCATGCTGGTCGGTCAGGCAGGCGCCCACCAGCCGGCCCTGGGCGCCGTTCACCGTCGGCTCGCGATACTCGACGATGTGGCTGTGGACCGGCGTCTGCTCCACCATGTCCGCATAGTCCATCTCGTCCATGCCGGACATGCCGCCGCCGGGGTGGCGTGCGGTCAGGTAGCGCCGCAGCAGCTGGAATTGCTCGTCGGTCGACCAGGGGCGGCAGGCGGCGACGGTCAGGTCGCGGTTGCGCTTCAGGATCCGCTTCTGGGTGGTGTTGGGCGCGAACTCGTTAACGATCACGCGCACCGAGACGCAGGCCGTGCAGTCCGGACAGCTCGGCCGATAGGCGACGCTCTGGCTGCGCCTGAAGCCGATCCGGCTCAGCGCATCGTTCAGCTCCGCGGCATGCGGCCCGCTCAGCTCGGTGAACACTTTCCGCTCGAGCTTGCCCGGGAGATAGGGACAGGGATTGGGGCTCGTCACGAAGAAGCGTGGAAAGCGAAACGGTGCGCTCAAGGCGGTGAATCCTCTTTCCGGCGGGACTCGGCCGCCCGCTGCATTCGTCGCGTTATCGGTTACCCGGAAAGGGATGAAAAGCCGGTTTACTCGTCGCCCTGCCGACGCACGCTCAGGCGAGCTCGACCAGGCTCACTTCATAGGCGGCGGCGCGCAAGGCCGCGATCAGCCGTTCCAGATGGGCGCGATCGCGCGTCTCGCACTCGATGTCGGTGATCAGTCCCTTGGCCGGCAGCGTCGTGAACACGCGCTGGTGATAGACCTCGATGATGTTCACCTGCTGCTCGTGGAAGATCCGGGCGACGTTGAACAGGGCGCCCGGCCGGTCCTGCAGCCGCACCCGCAGCCGGGCCAGCCGGCCGGACCGGGCAAGGTCGCGCAGCAGCACGTTTGCCAGCAGCCGCGTGTCGATGTTGCCGCCGCACAGCACGATCCCCACCCGCCGGCCGGCAAAGCGTTCGGGATGGGCCAGCAGCGCCGCCAGCCCGGCCGCGCCCGCGCCCTCGACGACGGTCTTCTCGATCTGGAGCAGCAGGGACACCGCTTTCTCCAGGTCGCGCTCGCTCACGAGCAGGATGTCGTCCGCCAGCGCCTCCACGAACCGGCGGGTGAGCGTGCCGGGCTGCTTGACGGCGATGCCCTCCGCCAGGGTGTCGCCGGCGCAGGGCAGCTCGAGATGCTTCACCGCCGCATACATGGACGGGTAAAGCTCGGCCTGCACGCCGATCAGCCGGATCGCCGGATCGATGCCGCGGGCAGCGACGCCCATTCCGGAAAAGAGCCCGCCGCCGCCGATCGGCACGACCAGCGTGTCGATGTCGGGCGCATCGGCCAGCATCTCGAGCGCAACCGTCCCCTGCCCGGCGATGATGTGCGGATGGTCGAACGGGTGGACGAAGGTCAGCCCGCCTTCCGCTTCCAGCTTGCGGGCATGGGCATAGGCGGCGTCGAACGTCTCGCCTTCCAGGATCACCGTCGCGCCATGCCCTTCGGTCTGGGTCACCTTCACGGTCGGCGTCGGCCGCGGCATCACGATCGTGGCCGGGATCCCCAGCCGATGGGCGTGATAGGCCAGGCCCTGGGCGTGGTTGCCCGCCGATGCCGCGATCACGCCTTTTGCCCGCGCCTCGGCGCTCAGCTGCAGCAGCGTGTTGAGCGCACCGCGTTCCTTGTACGCCGCCGTGAACTGAAGGTTCTCGAACTTCAGCCACACATCGGCGCCGACCAGCTGGGACAGCGTCTGGCTGCGCAGCGTCGGCGTGCGAACGACGGCGCCCGCCAGCCGGGCCGCGGCGGCATCGATGTCCGCTGGAACGACCGGCAGCTCGGCCGGCACAAGGGAAGAGGCAGTGGCCATCATCCGCCCTTAGCGGCTGATCCCGGCGCTGTCATGCCGGGCCACGCGCCGCGGCGCGCGCCCGCGCCGCCACCGCGGCCGCGGCGTCACGCCGTCGTCGCGCCGGGCGGCGCTTTTGTCGATTCTGTCCTATCCGACTCACGCACGAGCCGATTAATCCGGGACCGCGACCCGAAGGGCTCCCAGTTCTTGGGGGTTCTTGAACTAAGGCCCGGCCTGGCTTGTCCCGGTCGGGCCGCTTTTCATCAGGGGCAAGCGGGACTATGCTCCGGCCAAACGGGGCGCAGGAACATGGGGACCATCAGTCTCGACTATACCGCACCGGATTCCACACTCAAGGAATTCGTCTCTGTTTTCTATGACTTTCGGGCAGAAGTTCCGCACTTTTCTGACGACGAGCGCGCAGATCTTGCGCAATTGCGCTTCCTGCTGAGCGGCCGCGGCACGTACCGATTCGCGGACGGCCATGTCCAGCCAGGGGGCGCCATCCACCTCGTCGGGCCGACGACGGCGCCCAGCCACATCGAGGTGGAAGGCCCGGTCCATGTGTTCGGCGTCGGCATTCTCCCCGCCGGTTGGGGGACCATGATCGGCATCGAGGCCTCGGCGGTCGTCAATCGCGTGCTGTGCGCGGTCGAATTGTTCGGGCCGGAGTTGCGCCAGGTCGCGGCGCGGCTGCGCGCCGCGGAGACGGTCGCCGAACGCGCCGCGATCGGCAACCGGCTGATCCGCGATCTGGTCGCCCGCGGCGGCGAACAGCCGCGCTGGTTCACCCGGACGGTCGATGCCTGGCTGGCCGAAAGCATGAACCCGGATCTGGACGTGCTGGTCCAGCGGACCGGCCTCTCGCGACGCCAGATCGAACGCTATTGCAAGCGCTTCTATGGCGCGCCGCCGAAGCTGCTCGCGCGAAAATACCGGGCCCTGCGGGCAGCGGTCATCCTCGCCCGCGGCCAGGCCACCACGGCCGACCTGCTCGATCACGGCTTCTACGATCAGTCGCACTGCATCCGTGAAATCAAGCGCTTCACCGGGGTGACCCCGACGCGGATCGCCGGCGAGCTGCCGGAACTGACGCGCCTTACGCTGCGCCGCACCGATTTCGCGGGCCAGCTCGCGCCGCTCGTCGCCGAAACCTAGGGCGTGCTCGCCGCGGACCGGGTCGGCCATCGGCGGGAAACCGGCCCCCGACGCTGCGACGCCCCTTGACCTCCGAGGATTCGAACGCCAGATCCAATCGGACGAAAACAATCCGATTAGGGACATGCGCCTCTCCAGCCTCGCCGACTATGCCGTCGTGATCATGGCCGCCGCCGCCCGGGCCGGCCAGGGCGCGCGGCTGTCCGCGACCGTGCTTGCGGAGCGGACCGGCATCCCGCTGCCGACCACGCAGAAGCTGCTGCAGCGGCTCGGCCAGGCCGGGCTGTTCCGCTCGGCGCGGGGCGGCGGCGGCGGTTTCGTGCTCACCCGCCCGGCCGATCAGATCAGCCTCGCCGATATCGTGGAGGCGGTCGAAGGGCCGATTGCGATGACGGCCTGTGTCGAAGAGGGCCGGCATGACTGTGCGCTGGAAGGCGCGTGTCAGGTGCGGCCACACTGGTCGGCGGTCAACGGCGCGATCCGGGCATCGCTGTCCGGCGTGTCTCTCGCCACTTTAGCAGGAGCGGCCTGATGGCCACACGCAACGAAGAAGCAATCGCGGTCGCGGAGAAGCTCAGCACCTATGAATGGGGCTTCACCAGCGAGATCGAGCAGGAGTTCGCTCCCAAGGGGCTGAACGAAGACATTGTCCGCTTCATTTCCGCGAAGAAGAACGAGCCGGAATGGATGCTCGACTGGCGGCTGAAGGCGTTTCGGCTGTGGCTGGACATGCCGAGCCCGGATTGGGCGAAGCTGAACATCCCGCCGATCGACTATCAGGACGCCTATTATTATGCGGCGCCCAAGCAGAAGCCGACGCTCAAGTCGCTGGACGAGCTCGATCCGGAGATCCGCCGCACGTACGAAAAGCTCGGCATCCCGATCGAGGAGCAGAAGGTGCTCGCCGGGGTCGAGGGCGCCCGCAAGGTCGCGGTCGATGCGGTGTTCGACTCGGTGTCGGTCGCGACCACGTTCCGCGAAGAGTTGAAGAAGGCCGGCGTCATCTTCCTGTCCATTTCGGAAGCCGTTCGCGAACATCCTGAGCTGGTCCGCAAGTGGCTCGGTAAGGTCGTTCCCATCCACGACAACTATTTCGCCACGCTCAACAGCGCGGTCTTTTCGGACGGCACTTTCGTCTACATTCCGGAAGGTGTGCGCTGCCCGATGGAGCTCAGCACCTATTTCCGCATCAATGCCGAAAACACCG
>ERZ1066122.890-NODE-890-length-27806-cov-48.680696_pt1 | contig 27806 bp, 25 predicted proteins | sample MGYA00382769_ERZ1066122 | MGnify/ENA primary metagenome ERZ1066122 (study PRJEB33369, sample SAMEA5778352) | biofilm metagenome | biome: Industrial cooling water; feature: Water cooling tower basin; material: Biofilm | place: United Arab Emirates | collected... | reverse complement strand
GACTGGCTCGTTTTGGGGGAAACGGATGGCATTGACCAAGGCTGAAATGGCCGAGCGCCTGTTCGACGAAGTCGGACTGAACAAGCGCGAAGCGAAGGAGTTCGTCGACGCATTCTTCGATGCGTTGCGCGAAGCGCTGGAACAGGGCCGCCAGGTCAAGCTGTCCGGCTTCGGCAATTTCGACCTGCGCCGCAAGAACGAGCGCCCGGGCCGCAACCCCAAGACCGGCGAGGAGATCCCGATCTCCGCCCGCACCGTCGTCACCTTCCGCCCGGGCCAGAAGCTCAAGGAGCGGGTCGAGGCCTACAGCGGAGGCGCCGATGCTGGATCCGGGCAGTAATCGCGAACTCCCGCCGATCCCGGCCAAGCGCTACTTCACCATCGGTGAGGTCAGCGAGCTGTGCGACGTCAAGCCGCACGTGCTCCGCTACTGGGAAACCGAGTTCCCCAGCCTCAAGCCGGTCAAGCGCCGCGGCAACCGCCGCTACTACCAGCGCCACGACGTGCTGATGGTCCGCCAGATCCGCAGCCTGCTCTACGAACAGGGCTACACCATCGGCGGCGCCCGCCTGCGCCTCGACGGCGAAGGCGCCAAACAGGAATCCACCCTCAGCGTCCAGATCGTCCGCCAGGTGCGGATGGAGCTGGAAGAAGTCCTGCAACTGCTCAAACGCTGACCCGGGCCATCCGCTGGGTGCGGGTCCCAGGCCACGGCAAGACCCATGGCCGCGGCGGGCTGGCCCAAGCCCGGCTTCAGCGGGTACAATGTCAGACCTGACTCGGGGTATAGCGCAGCCTGGTAGCGCACTTGTCTGGGGGACAAGTGGTCGTCGGTTCAAATCCGGCTACCCCGACCAATGCATGACGGCAAACCCTCTCTGCCGTATCCCGAAAACCCCGCATTTTGCGGGGTTTTCGCGTTTTGGCTGTGGACTTCAGTCCCGCGTCCTTCGCCCTTGTTTGGCGAAAAATTCGCCAAATTCTCCCTCTCTTTCTCCGGCCCTGTGGACTTTTCGATTGTCAAGTCCACAGGACGGTTTTCGTGTTTCCTTGTAGATCAAAGATTTACGTGTGGTCTCGGGAGAGCGGTTTTTTGGCGTCAATGCCTACCAAGCGCGATGTGAACGCGGGCTGGTAAATGGTGGCGATATCGCAGTCCGCAGCAATGCCACGCAACGGAATCCACTTGATGTGGTTTTGGGCTTGTCTTCTCTTTGGCACTCACCCGAGCCTCAATTCGCAGCCGCGCCGGAAGCCTTGTCGTCATCGACCGACAGGTTCCAGTGCTTTTCGAGTACGTCCACGAGGCGCTTCTGGCGCTCGGCCAGAAGCGTGGGTGTCCAGTCCTTTTCCGATCTGACTTCCTGGGTCAGTACGAAAGGTGATGCGGTGCCCTTGCCTTTGAAGTAAACGTTCTTCTTGGTGGCGAAGTCGAAGTTGCTCGCGGACGGGTTCTTGCGAACATGCAGCGGCACAAGATTCGCGAGCCGGTGCGTCCACGAATCGCGCTCGTCTTCGTCCGGAAACCATTTGATCCAGTCGGAGCCGGCAGGCGGCGTTCGTGGTAGGACGTGCTCCAGTGACAGAGAGTCGAACACCTGCTTCTTGCTGCCGTCACTGGCCAAGGCTTCAAGACGCAGCATGAGCGCCATTCGTGCCCTCGGCAGCTTTCGGTAAATGTCGCCATCCAGAGCGGTGATGAATTCACGCTTTTCCCTGTCCGTCAGGTCGAGCGTTTTGAGTGCGGCCAGATCGCCGTCGAATGCTTCCGGCTCGATCTCCTTGGTGAGGTCGGCAAAGGTCTCAATGCGCTCATTGACGCCCACCTTGGTGACCAGCATGAAGTAGGCCAGCCGCTCCAACGCTTTGAAGAAGGCGGCCAGTAGTGCAGGTTGCTGGCGGAAACGGTTGAAATAGACCAGAGCCGGGGGCACCCAGTCCTTGAAGTCCACGCGGTTGAGCCACGACAGGTATTCGTTAATCGTCTCGGCGTGTTCGGTGGCTTCGAAGTCGGCGTCCCGAATGAAGCCCCACACCTCGGCGTATGGCTTGATGATTTTGTCGACAAGGTCGATGGGTTTCTTGTACTCGGTAACGTGATCCTGGAATTCCTTGACCAGTGTAGCGCGCTGTTTCTGCTTCGCGTAGATCGTGCGAATGTGGACGAACAGATCGCCGAAGGCATCGCGACCAAGCTGACTTTCGATCTCGCTCCATTTTTTTGAATAGGCCCGGGCTTTGTCTTCACCCCCAATCTGACGGATCGAACCGAGCACTTCCGCCTTGATGATGTCGATAGGCGCCAGATCGAGCCCCCGGTTGTTCAGCACCGAGAAGATGCGGTAGGCCGCCTCAAGGTCGGGCGTAGAGATGACGACCAGTGAGCAATCGTTGGCGAGGAATTTCCACAGGGCATTGCGATCATCTGGCGAGAGTGCATTGGTTCGAGCCAGCAGCAAAGAAGCGTTCTCCCGGTAACGCAGGCGGCTATCTTCAAGCTTGTTGGTGTTGACCGCCAATTTTTCGATACCACCTGGTTCCTGAATGTATTGACGGAAGAACACGGCGTCTTCCTCACGGGCGGTGAAACGGTAGCCAGTGGCCTTGCCGAGCATCTCGTCTCCTTCCTCGTAGAGGAAGGGAGTGACGCTCTTGACGCCTGGCGAATAGGTAGCGGCCTCCCAGGTCGCGCGTAATGCGGCAAACAGCATGGTGAGGGTGGTCAGCCGCTGCTGACCATCGACCACCATCGCAACGGGCTCACGATCATTCTTGATGAGAACGATGCTCCCAAGGAAGTACTGGCTGACCGCACCAGAATTTCGCGCGTCCTCCATTGCGGATACCAAATCGTCAAACAACTCGGATGCTTGCTCAGTCGTCCAGGCATAGGGGCGCTGGTAGTCCGGAATTTCAAACTGATAGCTGCCTTCAAAGATCTCGCGAATCAATTTGTCATGGGCTTCCAGTGTCTTGGCCATTACGATTTTTCTTCCAATGAGTTGATGTTTGTGTGCGAGCCGTACTGAAGTTCGGCTGCGTCGTGATTGACGATGCGACGGTCTGAAAACTACTTCAGTAAGCGCCATAAGGCGTGAAGGGCGAGTCCCAAGAGTCCTTTGCCGGTTGACGGGGCAGGCGGGCTGCTCTGCCCCCCGCTGTTTTGCGGAGGGGGTTGTGTAGGACGCGATGCCGTTGTCCTGGGCGTCTGTGCCTGCATAGCAGCGAGCACTTGTTGGTTTCCACTTCTTGGAGGGGCTGTACGCCGAGGTGAGGCAGGGGCGGAGGCGCGTCCGGGCGGTGCCCCCATCGTCCGAAGGATGTCGCTGTTCTGGCTGTTGGTCGGTGAGGGAGGATTCCCGCCGCGAAGTCTGAAACGAGCTTCTGCCTCGTTCAACTGCCTGAGTTGGCTCGGCGCGGAAATGGTGATGGACAGGTGTGAATAGCCACCGGAACGCCCCTTGCCCTTGCTTACAAATGGCGGTTCCACAAGCCCGGTAACCGACAGCCAACGTCCCACCCATGAGTCATCGGGTACGCTGGGTTCGATTGCCTTCATGCCATCGGACCAGATAGAGAGTTTAACGGCATCGCCACGCCAATCCGAAAAATTCACGAAGATGTAGGGTTTCTTGTTCGCACCCCAGCCACGGCGAACCGATTGGATTTGACCGATCAACTCGATGCGGCTGCCTACAAGGGCGAGCACTTGCGCGTACTTGGTGGCGTCACAGACGGTGTAGGCGCCTTGATAGACGATCTCGGCGGGCGAGGACTTCGGATTGAAGATGATCGCACTGCCGGTGATGCCTCTATCTTGAAGGAAGTCTGCAAGCGTCGGGATGCTCTGGAAATCACCGGCTGCGACACGCGCCAGATTCCGAGCGTGGGTTGCGACGCCTTGCAACTTGGCGACATCGTTGAAGATGGTGGATGCGCCCGGTGCGAGGAAATCGTTTCTCCGGAACACGATCGCGCTTGGTTCGGACTGTGAGTTCGCCCAGAGGGCCGGCGAACTCGCCAGCGCATGAAGCGCGACATCCAGTGTCAGGAAGGAGAACCGATCCAGCCGTTCGTTGAAGTCGGTTGCCGAGCGCCGAGGATGCTGGAAATTCAACTGCCCGACCTCGGTCGCCGTCGAGCCGCGGAGGGCTTCCACGAACATGCCGTCGTAATCGATCAACTGGACGTTGCTGCCGTCCGCATTGACCATGAGATTTTCGGGCTGGATGTCGCCGTGAGCGATCTGGTTGCGCTCGAGAAAGTCCGCGAGTCTCGCCAGAGACTGCCGTAGATTCTGCAGCGCTCGAATGTTCCGGTGCTCGCTCTCCAGGAATTCTGCGAGGGTGCGACCTTGCGCCCACTCCATTTTGACGATGGGGTAGGTCGCGCCTTGAATGCGAATGCCGTTCGGGATGAACTCGAAGGGGAGAAAGTAGGGGCTGCCCAATTGCCGGAGCCGGGCGGAGATCGCCTGGTAGCGCCGTTCCAGTTCGCGAGATTCCCGGTGGAAGCAGCGCAGCGCGAACTTCCTGCCTCCTGCATCGACGGTGTAGGTCAACGCAAAACCGCCGCATAGCGCCAGGGGGAGGCCGAGGCCCGTCGTCTTCAATTTCCCCTGCTTCAGTATGGGGTCCAGCAAGACGTACTGCGGCGATTGCAGTGCTTCGTTGTATTGCTCAAGCGTGGGATAGGCCATGACTAGGAAGAAGCTGTCAGTGTTGCGATGATCAAGGTCGAGTCGTCTCTGCGCAGGGCTCCGGATGCGCGCTCGGATTCCACCAAGTCCACAAGCTCCGGGACTTCGCGAATCGCATGCAACCGTTCGAGTGCCGAAGCGTCACCGGCTTCTTCATGGCGAAGCAGCCACGCGCCCAAGGCGTCGGTCATGCACAGCAGGACGCGATAGCCCTGATCCTCGTATTGCCATGTCGCGTGGGTCCATTCATTCGATTCGGAGCCATCGATTCGCTGGTTCAATTCTGGCCGTGTACTGATGAGGGTCGGCTTTTCGCTGAACTGATCGGCATGCGCGTAAGGTGCCGTGTAAAGCAGCATGACACCGTCGGTCCACACGGCCAGGCTGTCTCCAAGCGCGCTCACCGTCACCGCGCGCCGTTCCGGGTCGTCCTGCGCGATCACCATCGTCGCGAAGCTCCCCCGCGCGAATGCAGCGGCCTTCGACCAGGAGAGCGTGTCGGGATCGTGCAGCTGCGCATACGCATCGACGCACTGGAGCATCGTTTCATCCGAGGGATCGGTATCGATGAGTCGATCAACCAGCAAGTTCGCCCAGCCGCGGGCATCGAATGATTCCGAGGCGCCATCCGACAACACCACACGGCCCCTCTCCGGGGCCGAGCGGAAGGCGTCCTCGTTGTCCTCGGGGGAATCGACGTGCTTGGCCACCGTTCCTGCGAAGAGGATGCGCAAGGCCATCGTCAGCGCAACTGGGCTGCCCTGGTGCCGATATAGAAGAAGTCGGCGATCTCGGCGGTTTCTGCGTTGTACATGAAGCCGCGCGATTCCATCGTGGCCCGGATGCCCTTTTCCTCAGCCGCCTTCTGCAGGAGTGGAGGCAGAGGGCTGGACATGCGGAACAACAGCTTGGCGTAGTTGTCGCCAAGGGAGGCATCCGAGATGGGGAATTTGACCGGATCGCCACCGAGAACGCTCACGTGCAAATTGAACAGCAGCACTTGCCCATCGTTGGTGCCGATCCGCTGAAGCTGCAGGGCGAGCGCTTCCGGATCGCCATCCGTCGACTCGCCGTCGGTGACGTGCAGCACGGTTGGCGGATAGCTGTCGGGATGCGCGTCGCACCAGGCGGCCAGTTGTTCGGCTGCGGTGGTGATGGCATTGCACATCGGAGTACCGCCAGCCGCTTTGGGCTCGAACCAGACCGGGAACTTGATGGTCTGGTTGACAAGGCCGCCTGCGCCGTCATCGACCCGTTTGATTCGGTCCTCGACCCGTAGCGGGTTGTCCCCGATGTGGGAGATGGGGTGAAGGATGGTCGATGAAAGCGCCCCCGACAGACCGTTTTCGGCGACGGTGCCGGAGTAGCCCAGCACACCGACCTCGAAGTAGTCACGGGTCCCTTCGGACTTGGTGCATCGCGTGATCAACACCGCCAGTGTGCGGTTCAGGACATCGGCCACGAACTGCGCCTTGGACTTGCCGCTGCTCATGACTTCTTGCATGGACCCGGATTGGTCCACGAGGAACAGAAACGCGGTGGGGCTGGTTCGGCTGATCTCTGCGCTGTAGCTCATGTGTTGACCTCAATGGTGAGCGGAATTCGGTGGGGGGCAAATTGAGCGGCCCGAGATTGTGTCGCCTCGAAGCTTACGTCCTAGCCGTCCTCGAAAACGCTGGCTTCGATCAAGCCATTCTCGTCCAGCAGACAGTTGATCCTGAACTTCAATTCGAGGTTGAAGCTGTTTTTGGCGGTGAAGGACGAGACCACCCGCGTCCGTCCATTCGGATGCTCAGAAATCGAAAGATCGAGCACACGCGAGAAATCGACAGTCGATGGGTGCGTGGCATTCGCCTTGGCGTAGGCCTCGCAGAGGTCCGTGGCGTGCATCTGGTCGATATGCCCTGGTGCCCGGAACGGTGTAGGGTCGTCAGCGCGCTTTGCGTCGAAGTAGACATTGACGGATTCGGCGCCGTCGCCGCAATTCACGAAATAGACCGGCTTCTTTTGCGCCTTGCTCTCGGTCTGGGACTTCGCCACGGAGGAAGGATAGATTGCCGTCTTACAGCGAGGGTCCTCGCGGTGAATGCGATTGACCGTCTTGATGATCATGTCCTTGACCTTCTTCGTGTCTTTGTCCCACTCGAAATCGGCATCGACAAAATCGCGAACCTCGCCAGGCTTCAGCGGGGGCGCCAGCGCGTTCCGCTCGACCCAGCCGACCTGTTCCTTCAGCCATTCCGGCGTCGCGATCTGTACGCGCGCCCAGGCACCGTCGATGCATTGAAGCTGGACGGTCGTCGAGTTGTCGATGGATTGGTACGTGGTGGCCCCGAGTGCGCGTGTGGCTTTCTCGTTCACGATCTTCTCGCCGTCCGGAGATTTGCGCAGGGAATATCCCGCGCTTCCGACGACACCGACGATCGCGCCGTCTGCCGAAATGCCCTTTTCGCATTGGAACTTCGGTGCCGTGGAGGCTTGTCCTGCTGTCTGTCCGGCGGCTGTAGCGCCGACTTTCCCCCTGGCCGCTTCGTCAGTTATCGACAGGGTGATGCCAATGACGAAGGCGACGAAGCCCAGCGCGACCTGGGTGACCCCGCTCTTGAGGAAAGGGAGCTTGCTGGCAATCCATGCGCCTCCGGCCGGCGCGATGAGGGTGCAGCCGGCCAGCATGATCAATGCCCCCAGAACATTTCCGGTGAACAGGCTGCCCAGCGAGGCCATGCCCAGGAAGATGGCGGTGAGCCAACGAATCACGCTCTTGAGGACATCCATGTCTCTTTACCTTGAGGGGCTGATGAATTCGCCAGTTGTTCAGGGCGATACGGGCTTCACTTTGCCATCCCGAAGATGGCCCGTGCAATGAACACTATTGGGGGTGGGGCTGACGAAGCAATCCCTGATCAGTGCCGGAGGATGGACTTCCAGCCCTGGCCCTACGGTGCCGGCCGGTTTCCTTGGAGAAGCAGTAGATCGGGCAGGCTTTTTTCGCGCGGTTCGCTGAGGCAGATCGAATGCAAGTGCTTGTTTCAGCAATTATTTCTCTGATTTCGCGCGCCCCCATGCAAGGGCGTGTTCGGAAGATGCGTGAGGCGAGCGGAGACTTCAGGCGCGTCATGGCGTCCCGCCAGAGGAGAGCGGCGATTGCGATATGGAAGAGGGACGTGCAGCCGGAGAAGGGGCTCTACCGGTTGCGCCCCGCGCGTTTGGCGGCGGGCCTGTCGAAGAGATCGACCATCGTCCTGAGCCGGTCCTTGTCGGCCCGGTCCATGCGGATGTACTTCCGGAAGAACTGCAGGTCTTCGGGAGAGGCCTGCACAGGAGGCGGCTCGCCCATCAGATCCTGGGTGGTGACCCCCAGCGCCTTGGCCAGGTCGACGAGGACCTTGACCGACAGGTGGGGCACTTCGCGGTTCTCCAGTTCCCAGACATAGCTCTTGCTGATGCCTGCCGCGTGCGCCAGACCCTCCATCGTCAGGCTTGAATTCTTGCGCAGTCGCCGCAATCGGAGGCTGAAAGAGGTCGCCATTCGCCTTCTCCCTCGGTCGGAGGCGCCGCCAATACGGCGCATGAACAGGAATGTGTAAATTTTATCACCGTATGACTTCAGGCGATTGACAACTGTGACGCGGGTTCTAGAATCCGAATCTTACGTATGGTGAAAGTGAACAAGCGTGGATCTGCGGGGCGCTTTGTCGGCGAAGGGGATCGTCGACGTAAGAACTGGGGTTACGCTGGAGACGAATCGTGTCCAGCTCTATGTTTTATCTGGAATTGTTGTTGAAAATCCCGCCGGATGAAGTCCTCCTGGACTTTCTGGCGCAATGCGGCCTGACACTGTCCTTCGACATCGAGAGGCCGGAAGGCGATACCTACAAGCGGTTGCGCATCGCGACCGCGATCGAGCGCGCGCCCGAGTCCGTGCGTGGCTGCATTCTGGCGGGCATGCGTCATGTCGCGTTGTTGGCCGATGCTGCCGGTCTTGATGCATTGCGCGCCGCGAACGAGGCGCATGCCGGGCAAGTGAACCCGCTGCATCTGCCGGATGCGCCTGCGCAGTGCGCGCTGTGGATGTACCTGCGCCACCCGGCGATCTTCGATGACGCTGTCCGCATGCGCGGACTGTATCCCCTGCTTGCCGATCCGATGCCGCAGCCACTGGACTACCTGCGCCGCCCTTTGACGCTCCCGGACGAGATGGCCGTGGACAACGTGCGTCTGCTCGAAGCGACCATGCTCGATGAAATCACGGGCGGCGAGATCGCGATCATGGCGCCTGCCGGCGACACGCGTGTCGGCGTGCTGGAGGTGCTGGACATCTGGATGCCGATCGAGAACCCGATGCGTCGCCGTCGCTTCCGACTGGTCGAGGCGGTGCTGGGCGTCGACTTCTTCCCGGAACCGGGGCAGCCGATCGGCCGCTCGGTGATGCTCGCGCTCAAACGGCGCGGCGGCAGCAATCTGGGCGACTTCGATGTCGGCACGCGCGCGCAACTCGAAACCTGGCTGATCCGCTGGCGGCAGGCGCCGGGTCGCGATACCCCGATGGGGTCAACCTTGCCGACGACGGTCTGATGAGCAATGGACTGCCTGGCATTGTTGGCCTCCTGTATCGAGGAGGAGGGTGGCGCGATCGCGCCTGCGTTGGCCGACCCGGTCGAACGCAGGCAACTCGAACGATTGCAGCAGATCGGGGCGCTGGTCCCGTCGCGCGCGCGGACGATCATCTGCCCGCGCTGCGAGGCGCATAGCGTCCGCGTGATCACCGCGGGCTCCGCGCTTTGCGTGGGGTGTGGAAAGGTCGTGCTGGCGGCACAGGATTTGCAGCGGCTCGCGCCTGATGGCGAATGGCTGCGGCGACGTATCGCCCAAGCGTTGGGCTTGCCCGTGGGGCCGCCCTGGCCGTTGGTGCCGGGGCAACTCTGGCGGCTGGGGGATCTTGGCCGCGTGGGCGCGCGTCGGCGCATCCTGTATGGCGAGCGGCTGGGGTCTTCGAGGACCGGGCGCGCAGTCCACGCCGTGTGGCCGTCGCTGGTGGGGCAGGGGCCGGCGATCCTGCTGACGACCACTGCGCCGGACGGTGTGTTCCTGCCGGGACTACCGGTGTCGGTCGTACCGCTCGCTTCAGCGTTCCAGGTCCGCGGGACGGGCCTGGTCGTAGCCAGCCGGGTGTGGGAGGGCATGCTCGATGAGGCATCGCTACGCAACGATGATGGTCGCCACGGGCCGTTCGGGCGGGATTTCAGAACAGTGCTGCTGCCGGGGGAGACCGAGCCGGTGGCGCTCACGCCGACGCAGTCGGCGCTGCTGCGGGTGTTGTGGGAATTGTCCGGTGAACGAATCGAGCGTGAAGCATTGCTCCGCCGGGCGAAGGTCGATCTCGACAAGCCGATCGTGGCCTTTCCGCAGAGCAAGTATCCGCTAGCGCATCGGGCGTATCGCGTCCTGGTACGTTCCAACCGGCAGGGCCAATACTGGTGGGCGCACGATGCGCTCAGCGTACCGCCTGGCGCGGCCGACTGAAGGTGCCGGGGCTCGTGGTTGCACGATGCCTCCACCGCCCCGTAAAGTCGTGCGACATGCTGCGCCGGTCGCATGCGCCCCTCGCGACTCTCAAGGACCCTGTCGATCCATGATGATCAAATGCACGGAATGCGGCAAAGAGTATTCCGATCAAGCGAAAGCCTGCGTCCACTGCGGCGCCCCCAACACCACGAAATCGGGCGGCTGCCTGAAGGCTGTGATTGGCCTGGTGGTGATGGTCGTCGTGTTCGTGATCATCGTCATCGCCTTGCGCGCGTACACCACTGATCCCCAGGAAGTCATCGATAGTGAAGCGATCAAGGAATGCCGCAAGGCGGAAAACGACGAGTTGCTCGATATCAGTGCGCGACGCCTCGCCCGTGATGCCTGTGATCTGATGGAGAAGCGGTACAACGAGAAATACGGTCACGCCCCGTAGTCGTCGATACGACTGCTCCCGAACCTGATGGCGGGAGGCGGCAGGGCCTGAGGCAGCGTCCATAACATCGGCGTATGAGCAGTACCTCGGAGGAGAGATGGGGAGAAGAAGCGGTTTTGAAGGTTTCCTGCGCGCCGCCGCTCGGGCGGCTGCCGCCGCCGAGCGCGAGCGCCAACGGCAAATACGGATGCAGGCGACCCAGGCGCGTCAACTGGATCGTCAGGTGCGGATGGCGGTAGCGCAGCGCGCTCGCGAAGAGAAAGAATGGCAGAAGCTGGAAAAAGCGCTGTACCTCGAAGAGCGGCAGTCCGAAGTCGATGACTTAAACAGCGAATTGGTCGACCGGATCGATGGATTGCGTGGACTGTTGACGCATACGTTGACGCTGGACGACACCATCCGCTTCGACGATCTGCGGCACACAACGAGCTTCGCGCGATTCGAGCAGCCCAGAGAACTCAATCCATCGGCGCCACCGATCCCGCTTACTGTTCCGGCACCGACCGGGATGGGCAAGCTCATTCCCGGCGCCAGCCGCAGGCACGCGGAAGCGGTGGCGGAGGCCGACCGCAAGCACCAACAGGCAATGGAGGCATACCAGCAGCAGGAAGCACGCAAGCGCACGCGCATTGCGGAGTTGAGAGCGCAATACGACCGCGAGAAGGCCATGCACGACGCTGAGTTGGAGCGGCGGAATGCGGAAGTCGACGAGTTCCAGACCGCCTATCTCGCCAAGGATCCCGACGCCGTGGTCGCCTACAACGAGATGGTACTGGCACGGTCGGAGTATCCGGTCGAGGGGTTCCCCCAGAAATTCAAGATCGGCTACGGGGTGGAGTCCGCGGAACTGGTGGTGGAGTACGACCTGCCAGAGATCTCGGCCATCCCCGTCGAGGCCGAATATCGCTACGTGAAAACGAAGGACCTCATCGAATCCAAGCCCCGCAAAGCTGCGGAGATCAAACAGCTCTATCAGGACATCGTCGCCTCGATCGCCCTCAGAACGTTGCACGAGGTCTTTGAAGCCGACCAAGCCGATGCGCTGAGCATATGCACCTTCAATGGCATGATCGACACCCACGATCCCGCCAGCGGTCGGCCAATTCGGGTTCCCGTCGTTTCGGTGCGAGCACCGAAAGCGGCGTTTCTAGAGCTGCGACTGGATCGCGTCGAGAAAGTTGCCTGCCTGCGCAACTTGGGCGCGCAAGTCTCCAGCCGTCCAGACGAACTGCAGGCGATCAAACCGATCATAGAATTCAACATGGTCGATAAGCGATTCATCGAGCAAGAGGATGTGCTTGGAGGTCTTGAGTCGCGGCCCAATCTGCTCGAATTGACGCCGGCTGGCTTCGAGGCGTTGGTCTCGAACCTGTTCACGAAGATGGGGCTCGACACCAAGCTGACACGAAGTTCTCGCGATGGCGGTGTGGACGCAGTGGCCTTCGATACGCGCCCGGTCCTCGGGGGCAAGGTCATCATCCAGGCGAAGCGTTACAAGGACACGGTGGGCGTGAGCGCGGTGCGCGATCTTTACGGCACCATGATGAATGAGGGCGCGAACAAAGGCATTCTCGTTTGCACAAGCGGCTACGGCGCCGATGCGTACAACTTCTCGAAGGACAAGCCAATCGAGTTGATCGATGGTGGCGGGCTGCTTTATTTGCTCCGTGAACACGCGGGACTCGACGCGAGAATCGCTGTTTGACAACGATTCTCTCAGTTTCGGCATGGTTGTTGCGACGCAGGAAAAGACTCGTATGAGTTCAGACGTCCCGTTCGGGAACCGTTACGCGCACTGGTACACATGCAATCAGACAGACCCTGATCGTCGACTACACGAGGAAGCGCTCCAGCAGGTCGTAGGCGCTGTTGAAGCCGGAGAGATCACGACGCTGGATGGCGTGAGATCACCACTCTCGCGTCGAATTGCAGAGCACCATCGTATCAATAGGTTTGAGATGAACTACAACTGGGCCTGCTCGCCACAGGACTGGGCGTGCCCCTGTTGCAGACGATCTAAATTTCAGATTTCGAGACTTGGGGCCAAGGGGCAGATTCTGGCCAAGCTGGTGATCCATCATGACCACATGGGCGAAGCGTTGAGAACCGCATTTCTGAAAGAGTTTCGCGAATCCGGCACGAACACAGCGCAAATCGATGGGAGTCGACTCGTCGATCGAATCGGCAAGGCCTTCGCAGCTTATGAAGAAGTGCTGCTCTGCGAGGATTGCAATAATGCCGATAGCAAAGCAAAAAATATAATTGGAACGCCGTCATACTTCTCGTTCTCGGTGAACCAGATTCGGGAGTTTATCCAGCCAAGCGATCATCGCCCGCACGAGATCGACGGCGCCAAGGCTAGGCGAGCATGGGATTTGGCGAAAGCCGCCTATGAATTGCGCATGCGGCTCATCGGTGAGGTCGCCCATGCAGCCGCAACGGATAGCCATTGGTTCGAGATCCACCCAAGTGATTCCTGTGCGATTCCCGTGTTTGGAGACCGCAAGGGGTTTCCGGGGGACTTCATCATCGAGCAGTGGGTCTACCCCGAGCCGCTTGCGATAGCACTCGGACGAAATACGTCGGTGACGACACCGAACTTTTCGCGTTGGCGTACCGATAAGCCACAAAAGGCAAAGTCTCTTCCGCAGAATTTTCTGGCCATCCTGAGTTCACAGGAACATCAAGCCAAGTCTTGGTCCGAGCTTCCTCCTGACTGGCATTGCCCGATATGTAGGCGAAGCAAACAGGAGACGGTGGAGGTCGGTACAGGGGGCAAGCTCGGAATCAACCACAAGGGTGGTCCAAGAAAAGGACGATGGGCTTCCGTCAACCGTTTCTGCAATCACTGCTTTGCCGTCTTTTCGGCGCTGAAGCGCGAAGTAGTACAGACCCTGGGCGTCGACTCGCACGACACGCACGCTGCCGTTGGTCCGGATGACCTTGCGAAGATCATCATCGCCAGACCGAACACACCTCATGCGATACGAGGCGACTTGGCGTTACAGCTTCTGGAGCGCGTTATCGAGGCGCACAAAAGGTAATCCTTAATTCGGCCGTGTTGGTTTTTATGCCGCAAGACATCACCCTGTGGGCTGAGATCAAGCAGATGCTCTCGCTCAATCCTGTCGGCCTCGGCAATGCTGGAATCGATCACACACACAGCGTGTGATCAAACCATCCGCGGCCCCTTCGGCCCAGGATCATCCTGCGTCGGATTGTTCTGCCCTTGCGCCAGTATTTGCGCCTGTTGCTGGTTCACCGCTTCGAGCTTCTGTTGCGACTGCTCCAGTGGGCGTTCAACGGCCTGTGCCACGTCGGTCATGGAGCGGCGTGCCGCCGGGTCGGAAGGATCCTGTCCCTGCACGACGAAGAGCAGTGTCCCGCCCGAAACCCGTGAACCATCCTGCTGCAGCTTGCCTGCAGTGTTGAGGGCGATATGGTCGGCCGAGGTGATGCCCGCAGCTTTCGCGTCGGCGAGCGTGCTCATCGCCAATCGCTCGCTGGTCGCATCGAACGTGCGGCCGGTCGAGGCGTCGATGCGGGCGACGCCGGCTTCGATCTGTTTGTAGAGGCGGTGATCGGGGTGATCCGCGTCGCGCGGATCGGGAAGTCGGGCCGGTAACGCCGGTGTCGAAACCGCAACCGACTCGACGCGATCATTGGGCGATGGCGCCTTCTGTTTGTCGTCCTGCCGCGCATCCGGCTCCTGAGCGCCATCGTCGCGGCGTCCGGAACTGGCCATGCGCATGGTGGCCGCGACCGTCTGGGCGCCTCCGTCCTGCGCCAGCCCCTGCAGGTTCGCTTCGCGTTGCGCCTGCGCACGGGCGTCGCGGTCCTGTTCCGATGGACGTTCGATCGCATGCGGCGAAAGAGTCGCTTCTGTCCGCGCCCGCTCGATCTCCTCGGCGGTGGTGACGCTCTTGGTTTCCATACGCCGATCGTCGTGGCCGACCAACGTCGCTATGGAACCATCGGGACGCACTTCCAGCGTGTAGGGCGACCGACCGAGGCCATCGCGTGCGTGATCCTGCGTGACCGCCCTCGTCGCAGCATCGATGTCACCATCACTGCGCACGACGCCAGCCCGAGCGTAGGCATCGGTTACCGCGTTGCGCAGGCCGTATTCCGTTGGCGTCGGATTCGCCCGCGCGATCGCGGCGTACTCGGACAGCTCCTGCAATCCCACCTGCTGCGCCTGCCATGTGCGATTCAATTCTTCGCGGGTGCTGCCCGACGCCTGGTTCGTGCCGAGCATTCCGGGCCTGGTCCATTCCCCGTCGGCACCGCGGGTGTAGGTGTTCCCATCGGACGCCGGCAGCGTCTCGGTCTGTGCGGCAGAATTGCGGATCACCGGTGGAACCGGTTCTTTCGATGCGAATTCGCCCCAGGCGAATTGGTCGTGGGCGATCTGATACCGAGCAGCGATCACGGCAGGTGTGTTGGCGGCGTTGTTGGCGATGATCAGCGCCGACTGACGCTCCAACTCCATCGCACGTCCATCGCTGACTGGTTCGTTCCGGGTCAGCGGTATACGGCCGTCGAGGTTCTCTCTGATCTCGATCTGCCATTTCCCGGACTGCGCGTCACGCACATAGTCTCGGCCGGTCTCAAACGGGGCTCGTGGTGAGTCGGTCCCAGGTTCCGCAGGCAGCCGAAACGGCGCTTTCGGCTCCGGAGGATTCGCGAGACCCAGCGAATAGGAGTCGTTGGCGGATCTGTAATTCAGTTCGTCGGCCAGACGACCAACAGCGACGAGGCGTGTTTCGTCGAAGCCGCCTGTCGCATTCGGGGCACGCGCCGTGCGCAACCATGCGCCTTGAGGATCTGCAGGGTCCCGCGTCCACGCATTTCCATTGACGTCGGTCTGGGTATAGATCTGCTCGAGTTGCTTCTGATCTGCCCATTTGTCGCCCAGATAAGCCCCAACACCGCCGCCGATCACCCCGGATACCAGCGCACCTGGGCCGGTCCAGGAACCGGTGGCGGCGCCGTAGGCGAAGCCCGCTCCGAAGCCGACCAGCAGGCCGCCCGCATTGCGACCGACGAAGCGTGTCCCAGCGGCTTCGGCCGCGGCGTCGTTGCCTTGCGCCCGCAGCTCAAGGACACGATGCCCGGTGCTGGCGAAGTCGTAGGCCATGAGGGCCACGCCCGCCGCACCGACAACACGCAGTGCCCGGCCCGAACCCGGCGCTCCGGTGCGGGGCGTGTCCACGTCCGGCACCGTGCCGCCTTCCACCAGAGGTCCACGCGCTTCCGGCAACGCAGGCGCGCGCACGAGCGTTGGTGGCATCTCCTGCGGGAAGGCGGCACGCAGTCTGACCTCCATCGGTTCCGACAGCGGCAAACGTCCCGCTTCGTTCGCCTGCGCAACAGCCGTACCGAGCGATTGTCGGCCCGCGGCAGGATCGCCAGCCACCGGCTTCATGGCCGGTTGTTCGATCGCATCGAGCGTCGCCGCGACGTTGCCTTCCGACCGGGTCACACCAGCCCAGCGTGCCTCCTGTCCAGGCATCCTGCCGATCTCCGCGATCTGCGTCGCGTGCGTTTGTCGATACCCATCGATGTCGCCGAAGAATTCGCGAATGCGCGCATTCGTCTGTTCGCGCGTCATGCCCTGTGGCGTGTTGGAATGCAGATCACCGTTGACCAGTCCGGCTTTCATCGTGTCGGTCAGTTCGCCCACCCTGACAGCCATGCGTTCTGCAGCAGCGCGGTCGCCTCGAAGTGCGGCTTGGCCGTCGGGACTTTGTTGCAGCCGCTCAAGCCGCAACTGGACACCTTCGGAATATGCACCGAGGGGGCCGCCTGGGTGCGGGGAAAGATCAAGTTGAGCTGCCAACGCACGATCGACAGGCAGATTGAGCAGGTTGCGGGGAGCATGCAGATCAAACAAATCTTGCTTCGACAATTCCCGAAGCAGTCGGCTTTGTTTATATGCATCCTGCTCGATGACGTGATGCCCCTGAAAAACAGGCGTGTCGCTCATGAGTGCAACTCCTTTGCGGACATAGGCCTGGCAATCAGCAGTCAGCGGCGTCGATGAACTTCACACCCGCGACGTCTGCGGCATTGACAGCGTCATAGAGCATGCGATCACAGAACACCGTAAGTGCGAAGGGAGTCCGAAACACATGCGCTGATCCGACTACTTCCTCCTTGAAGATCAAACGCGCTCCCCCCGAACGGTCGTAGTACTTGCCATTGACGAAATCGCCAGTTTCGATCTTCACCCTCGACGCACTCTCATCTAGTGCGTCCAGTGTTCGCAATACACCGCAGAAGTAGAGCTGAGAGCCCGGTGAACCATCCGCGAGCGTGAAATCGCAAGCGACGAAGACGAATCCATCAGGGTCGATCAACTCGAACACGCGCTTCAACGCATCGGAGACGATCCAGATGCCATACAGATTCTCAAAATCGCGCGGCAAGCCACCCTGTTCGGGCACATGAATCAGATGCGGACGCTCCGGGTACTGATTCGGATCGCCGTTGGGTGGCTCCACCGTGTGAGCGCCAGGAAGCGCCAAAGTGTCTTCATTGGCGATCTCCAAGCCCGGGATCCTACCGCCGCCCCAGAAGCTCGGCTCGATGATGAAGAACTTCCCTTTCTCGAATGCGTCCCCCGCCGTGACGGGGATCGGAGCTTCGCTGACCATGACCGCTTCCTTCTTGAGTGCGACGGGACTTCATAGGCTGTCCCGAGATACCCCGATCCTACCGTCCGGCTAAAGAGTGGGGCAAGCGTTTGCGACATGCCGAACGACAGAAAGTTCAATCAATTCAATGACTTTAAGGTTGGAAAAAAATTCCCGGTTTTCCAACCGTCTTTCCACCTGTATTCCAACCGTCCGATGCATAGTCTGTGTGTCGCCCGCTGCTACCGCAGCACGACGAGAAGCACGACATGCAAGACCGCACCCACGCGCAAGGCGTCTCCGACGACGCTCGCGCCTTCGATGAGAACCAGCTCGCCCGGCGCTGGGACATCTCCCACCGCACGCTGCAGCAGTGGCGCCGGATGGGGATCGGCCCCGTCTATCTGAAACTCGGCAACCGCGTCAGCTACCGCCGGGAGGACGTCGAGGCCTACGAACGCCAGGCGCTGCGCCGCGGCACCGGCGAACGCGCGTTCGCGTGAGGACGACGATCATGACCGACCTCACCCTCCTGCCGGCGGAACTCGCCGAACTGTCCGTCGCCCAACTGGCGGCGCTCTCCCCCCAACAGAAGATCCTCCTCGCCCAGCAGTTGGAGCAGGCCGGCGAGTGGCTGAAGCAAGTCAAGGCCCGCTTCGATGCCGCGCTGGAGCAGACCTACGGCGACCGCATCCGCACCGCGCGCAACGATGGCCGCAAGGACTTCGGTGTCGTCCACGTCGCCGATGGCGACGTGCGCCTGAGCGTAGATGTCTCCAAGCGCGTGTCCTGGGACCAGACGCAGCTGGCGACGATCGCCAAACGCATCGATGCCGCAGGCGAGTCCGTCGAGGAATTCATCGACGTCAGCTACAGCATTTCCGAATCGCGCTTCCAGAACTGGCCGTCGACGTTGCGTTCGCAGTTCGAGGCCGCGCGCACCGTGAAGCCCGGCAAGCCGACGTACCGGCTGGCCCCGAGCGAGGAGGTCTGAGATGACGCTCCCCATCATTGGCGCCGACCAGCGCATGTCCGAACGCCGTGGCGTGAAGGGAGTGCTCATCGGTAAATCCGGCATCGGCAAGACCTCGCAGCTGTGGACGCTCGACGCGGGCTCGACCCTGTTCCTCGATCTGGAGGCGGGCGACCTCGCGGTCGAGGACTGGGCCGGCGACAGCCTGCGCCCGCGCACCTGGAGCGAGTGCCGCGACCTGGCGGTGTTCATCGGCGGCCCGAACCCGGCGCTGCGCGACGACCAGGCCTACAGCCAGGCGCACTACGACGCCGCCTGCGCGCGCTACGGCGATCCGGCGCAGCTCGCGAAGTACCACACGCTGTTCGTCGACTCGATCACCGTCGCCGGCCGGCTGTGCCTGCAGTGGAGCAAGGGCCAGCCGCAGGCGTACTCCGACAAGACCGGCAAGCCGGACATGCGCGGCGCCTACGGCCTCATGGGTCAGGAGATGATCGCGTGGCTCACGCACCTGCAGCACACGCGCGGCAAGAGCGTGTGGTTCGTCGGCATCCTCGAGGAGAAGATCGACGACTTCGGCCGCCGGATCCTGCAACTGCAGATCGACGGCAGCAAGACCGGCCTCGAACTGCCGGGCATCGTCGACGAGGTCGTCACGATGACCGAGATCGCCGCGGACGACGGCACGGCGTACCGCGCCTTCGTCTGCCACACCCTCAATCCGTGGGGCTACCCGGCCAAGGACCGTTCCGGCCGGCTCGATCTGATCGAGGAACCGCACCTCGGTCGCCTGATGCAGAAGATCGCCGGCAGCGCGCGTCCCGCGCTGGAACGGCTCGACTTCACGCGCCCCGCGACCACGACCACCACCACTTCGCACGCGCCGGCCGTTGCCGCGCAGGAGACTCCATGACCGTCTGGAACGATTTCAACGACGCCGAACAGCAGCAGACCTTCGACGTCATCCCCAAGGGCACCGTCGCCTGGGTGCGGATGACGATCAAGCCCGGCGGCTACAACGATCCGAGCCAGGGATGGAGCGGTGGCTGGGCGACCCAGAGCGACGAGACCGGCGCGGTCTACCTCGCCTGCGAGTTCGTCGTGCTCGAAGGCCCGTTCGCGAAACGCAAGCTGTGGTCCAACATCGGTCTACACAGTCCGAAGGGACCGACCTGGAGCGGCATGGGCCGCAGCTTCCTGCGCGCGCTGCTCAACTCCGCCCGCAACGTCCGGCCGGAGGACAACTCGCCGCAGGCCGCCGCCGCACGGCGCATCCAGGGCTTCCACGAACTGGAGGGCATCGAATTCGTCGCGAAGATCGACGTCGAGCGCGATGGTCGCGGCGATCCGCGCAACATCATCAAGCAGGCAGTGGAGCCGGGCCAGTCCGACTGGCCGTCGGGCGCGCCGCCCGCGGCCGGTGCGGCGGCCCGTGTGGCCGCGCCGGCTACGACGCACGCCGGGCCGGCGGCCCCGACCGGCCGCCCGACGTGGGCGCAGTAAGGCCCACCCGTGCGGTGCTGGGCCTGCGGCCAACCGGCGCGCGGCTTTGGTCACCTTGACCTGAGACACCCGCCCGCCGATCCACGGCGTTACCCGCACCGCTGGGCCTTCTGCTCGCGCCGCTGCCAGGACGCCTTCCACCAACTCTACGACACCCGCCGCCGGCACCAGCCGGCGGCGCTGGAGGAGCTTGTTCCCGTGACTCTGCCCTTGTCCCCCGATGCCCAACGCGCCTGCCTGCTCGCGCTCGGCAACGCCGCCGATGCGGTCGGCTTCGCCGTGCCGCTGGCGCAGTACTCGCAAACACAGGCGTTGCACGTCATCGATGCCGTCATCCACGCCTACGAACGCCAGCAGCACCAGCAGTCGCGCGCGATGCGCGGCCTGCCGCCGCTGGACGATTTCGAAGACAGCGAAATCCCGTTCTGAGGCCGACCGATGCTGGATTTCAACTCATCGTCGACCGAGTCCGGACGCCTCGAAGCCCTGATCGACATCGGCCTGCAGCAGGCGCGCGCGGCCGAGCCCAAACGCACCTACCTCGGTGCGTCGCGGCTGGGCGTGGCCTGTTCGCGTGCGCTGCAGTACGAATACGCCGACGCGCCGGTCGATCCCGGTCGCGACACCGACGGCCGGATATTGCGGATCTTCGAGCGCGGTCACGTGCTCGAGGAGAGCATGGTCGCGTGGCTGCGTGGCGCGGGCTTCGATCTGCGCACGCGCCAGGACGACGGCACGCAGTTCGGCTTCTCCGCGCTCGACGGTCGGTTGCGCGGTCACGTCGACGGCGTGTTCGTCGCAGGACCGGAGGGCTACGACTACCCGGCACTCTGGGAGTGCAAGTTTCTCGGAACGAAGGCCTGGCGCGACCTTGAGAAGAACAAGCTCGCCGTCGCGAAGCCGGTCTACGCCGCGCAGGTCGCGATGTACCAGGCCTACCTCGATCTGCATGCGAATCCCGCGCTGTTCACCGCGATCAACGCCGACACGATGGAGGTCTACGCCGAGCGCGTGCCCTTCGACGGCCAGCTCGCGCAGCGCATGTCCGATCGCGCCGTGCAGATCGTGCTCGCCACGGATGCCGGCGAGCTGCTGCCGCGCGGCTTCTCCGATCCCACCCACTTCGAGTGCCGGTTCTGCGCCTGGCAAGACCGCTGCTGGAGATCCGCATGACCCCCGATGTTCTTCCCGATTGCAACGCGCCGATGGTCACCGCGCGCACCGCGCACCAGACGCTGCGCATTCCGATGCAGTGGCTCAACAGCAAGGTCGAGCGCAGCGCGCGCGGCGTGCCGCACTATCGCATCGGCCATCTGGTCCGGTTTCGGTTGAGCGAACTGGAGCAGTGGCGCGATTGTCACGCGGCCGTGATCGCGCCGCGACTGGAACAGGCCGATGCCGCGGCGGCCGTCGTCTCACCGCCGCCGGTCGCCACGGATTTCACCGGCGTGAACTGGCACCGTCGCGAAGGACTCGCCGAGATCTTCGTGCGCCGCCACCGCAACGACTGCCGCTACAGCGCGCGCCTGCGAAGCTGGTTCGTTCGCACCGATCAAGGCTGGCGCCGGGACGACACGCTTGTCGTGTTCGACCGGGTGCGCGGCATTTGCCGTGAAGCCGCTGATCGCGCCCGGACAGAACAGGCACGGCGCTGGTTCGCCAGTGCCACGACGGTCGCGGCCGTGGAGCGGATCGCGCGTCTGCGCGCGGATGCGATGCCGGCCGGCGAGGGGAGCGGGCAGTGACGCATCCGTCTCTGGACTTCAACGATGTTCCGCAGGTCGCCGCGCCACGCGACGGTCGGGATGAGATCCGCGCGCAACTGCTCGATCGTCTGGAATCGGTGCTGACCGCGCTGTTCCCCGCCGGCAGGAAGCGACAGGGCAAGTTCCTGATCGGCGACGTGCTCGGCAGTCCCGGCGACAGCCTGGAGGTGGTGCTCACGGGCGAGAAGGCGGGTCTGTGGACCGATCGCGCCAACAATACCGGCGGCGACATCTTCGATCTGATCGCAGCGCACTTCCGGATCGATGCACACGCCGAGTTCCCGCGCGTGCTGGACGAGGCGGGGCGGCTGCTGGGGCGCGCGTCGGCGATGCCGATCGCGAAACCGAAGAAATCGCCGCCGATCGACGATCTCGGCCCGGCGACCGCGAAGTGGGACTACCTCGACGCCGACGGCCAGCTGATTGCCGTCGTCTATCGCTACGACCCGCCGGGCGGCAAGAAGGAGTTCCGGCCGTGGGATGCGAAGCGTCGCAAGATGGCGCCGCCGGAGCCGCGCCCGCTGTACCACCAGTCCGGGATCGCGACCGCGGACACCGTCGTGCTGGTCGAAGGCGAGAAGTGCGCGCAGGCGCTGATCGATGCCGGCATCGTCGCGACCACCGCGATGCACGGGGCGAACGCGCCGGTCGACAAAACCGACTGGTCGCCGCTGGCCAGCAGGACGGTCGTACTCTGGCCCGACAAGGACAAGCCCGGTTGGGAGTACGCCGAGTGCGCCGCACAGGCGATCTTGGCCGCGGGCGCGCAAGGCTGCCGGATTCTCTATCCGCCGGAAGACAAACCCGAAGGCTGGGATGCGGCCGATGCGATCGCCGAGGGCTTCGATGTCGCCGGATTTCTGGTCGCCGGCCCATGCACGCCTGTTCGGTATGCGGGCGATCTTCTGGCGACGCAGACCGCGCAGGCGGGCGATCCCGCTGCCGGGCACGGCCTGTTCGAGGATCTGGACTGGACCTCGGAAGCCGGATTGGCGCGGGCGTTCACCCGGCGCAACGGCCAGGACTGGCGCTACTGCGCCCCCTGGGGCAAATGGCTGGCCTGGACAGGCACGCGGTGGAACGCCGACCAGCGCCTGTACGTCATGCATCTGGCGCGCGAGATGTGTTGCGCGGCGGCGCTGATGTCGAAGTCGCCGCCTTTGAGCCGCCGGCTGGCCAGTGCCGCTTCGATCGCCGCGGTCGAGCGGATCGCACGATCGGAGCCCGAACTCAGTTCGATCCCGGACGAGTGGGATGCGAACCTCTGGGCGCTCAACACGCCGGGCGGGGTCGTCGATCTGCGCAACGGCCGATTGGCGGCACATCGGCGCGAGGATGGGATGACCAGGATCGCCACAGCGACGCCGCGCGGCGACTGCACCCGCTGGCGCGCGTTCCTCGGCGATGTGACCGGCGGCGACGCGGATCTGCAGGCGTACCTGCAGCGGATGGCCGGTTATTGCCTCACCGGCGCGACCAGCGCGCACGCGCTGTTCTTCCTCTACGGCACCGGCGCGAACGGCAAGTCGGTGTTCGTGACCGCGCTGGCGACGATCCTCGGCGACTACGCGACCAACGCGCCGATGGACACGTTCATGGAGGCGCGCGGCGACCGTCACCCGACCGATCTGGCCGGCCTGCGTGGCGCCCGCTTCGTCGCTTCGGTCGAAACCGAGCAGGGCCGGCGCTGGAACGAGTCGAAGGTCAAGGCGATCACCGGCGGCGACAAGGTCTCGGCGCGTTTCATGCGCCAGGACTTCTTCGAGTACACGCCGCAGTTCAAGTTGGTCATCGCAGGCAATCACAAACCGGCCATCCGCAACGTCGACGAAGCGATGAAGCGGCGCATGCACCTGATCCCGTTCACGGTGACGATCCCGCCCGAGCGCCGCGATCCGAAGCTCACCGAGAAACTGCTCGCCGAGCGCGACGGCATCCTCGCCTGGGCACTGGCCGGCTGTCTGCAGTGGCAACGCATGGGACTGCAGCCGCCCGCGAGCGTGCTCTCGGCGACCGAGGAGTATTTCGAGGCCGAGGACGCGCTGGGGCGGTGGATCGACGAACGCTGCGTGCGCATCGATCGCGCCCGATCGCTGACGGCCGAACTGTTCAACGACTGGAAGGCATGGGTGGAGGCCGCAGGCGAGTTCGTCGGCTCGCAGCGCCGGTTCTCGGACCAGTTGGTCGCCCGAGGCGTCGAGAAGTGGCGCAACGGCCTGGGCGTTCGCGGCTTCCAGGGCATCGGCCTGAAAGCGGAGCCCCGACCCGAGCGCAGCCGATTCCCCGACGACAACGACGATTGATTCCCGCCACGCCACCCACGTCTGACGCAGTCGACACAGTCCATGATTATCCTCTTTACGTGCGTGTACGCGCGCGTAAGGAGTTATCCATAAGCTGTGTCGACTGCGTCAGACCCGATTCCCCACAGGACTCCGGAATGACCAGATCCCTCCTCGCGCTCGACCTCGGCACCACCACGGGCTGGGCGCTGCGCACCCCCGATCGCCGCATCGTCAGCGGCACGCAATCGTTCAAGCCGCAACGCTTCGAGGGCGGCGGCATGCGCTTCCTGCGCTTCGTCCGCTGGCTCGACGAACTGCAGACGCTCTCGGGCGGACTGCACCAACTCGCGTTCGAGGAAGTGCGCCGGCATGCGTCCACGGACGCCGCGCATGCTTACGGCGGCTTCCTCGGCCAACTCTCCGCCTGGTGCGAGCAACGCCAGATCCCGTACCAGGGCGTGCCCGTGGGAACGATCAAGAAGCACGCCACCGGCAAGGGCAACGCGAACAAGGACGCGATGCTCGCCGCGGTGCGGGGCTGGGGCTACGCGCCCGTCGACGACAACGAAGCGGATGCGCTCGCGCTGCTGCACTGGGCCATCGCGCAGGAGCGTTCGGCATGACCGTGTGGACGTTCGACGAAGTCGAGCACCGCTTCCACGAAGCCGCAGCGACGTCGTACCGCTTGCCCGCCGCGCGCGTGGCCGGCTACGTCAGCCTGTGGCCCGAGATCGCGCGCCAGTCGTGGGAGGGCTACGCGGACGAGCGGATCGTGCTGCGCTTCCCGGCGACGCCCGCGGCGGTCGATCGCCTGGCCGAGACCACGCAGTGGCTGCAGTGGCTGAGCGTGGAGCAGCGCAAGCTCGTGTGGGCGCGCGCCCGCTACGTGCCCTGGCGTGCGATCTGCGAGGCGCACCACTGTTCCAAGCCCACCGCGTGGCGGCGTTGGCGGCACGCGCTCACGTTGATCGTGGTGCAGCTCAACGGCCAGCCACCACGCATCGTGGAGGCGATTACGCAGCATGACGCGACGTGACGCAATCGAACGTAAGCACGCGCGCCGGATCGTAAAACCCCGCGAAAATCCATGAAATACTCACCCCGATTGCAGGGTATCTTTTGTGCCACGGTGGTCATGCGTCCTGAAGCACCGCGCTTCGGACGCGATGACAACCCACGAGGTCAGTTGTAGACCCACAGGGTCTACGGGTCCTCCCTGTCGCACTGCAACAGCGGGCGGCAGAGCCGCAGAACCCCGCTACCGTCTGACTGCAAACCGAGGTTTGCACCGTTTGCGGTTTGCACACCGGGTTTGCGCCTCGCACGTTTGCACCCCTCTCTCCAGCCCATCGGCCAGCGCGTTCGTCCCCCCTGTTCCCGGACGCGCTGGTCGGTGGGTTTCTTTTTCCGAGCCTACGATGCCTCACGCCCTCACCGTCGAGACCCGCCGGGTCGAGGCGCTGATTCCTTATGCGAAGAACCCGCGCACGCACAGCGATGCGCAGATCGCGCAGATCGCCGCGAGCATCGTGGAATTCGGCTGGACCTCGCCGATCCTGGTCGATGGCGACAACGGCGTGATCGCCGGCCACGGCCGGCTGCTCGCCGCACGCCGGCTCGGCATGACCGACGTGCCGGTGATCGAACTGGCGCACCTCACCTCCGCGCAGAAGCGCGCGCTGGTCATCGCCGAGAATCAACTGGCGTTGGCGGCGGGCTGGGACGAGGCGCTGCTGGTGCTGGAACTGGCCGACCTCGCCGACGTCGGTTTCGAGTTGGACCTGACCGGCTTTTCCGCCAGCGAGATCGAGCGCCTGCTCGATCTGGTGGAAGACGACGACGCCGCAGGCGGCGATCCGGCGCAGGCGACGCGCGAAGCGGAGCCGGCGAACGACGACGGCGACGGCGACAGCGATAGCGACGAGGACAGCGACGACGAGCGCGATCCCACTTCGCAACTGGCGCCGGTGTCCCGCGCTGGCGATGTGTGGATCATCGGCAAGCACCGGCTGATCTGCGGCGACGCCGCCGATCCGGCCGTGGTCGCGGCGCTGATGCGCGGCGAGACCGCGCATCTGTGCATCACCTCGCCGCCCTATGCCCGGCAGCGCGACTACGCCAGCGGTATTGGCGACTGGGACTTGCTGATGCGCGGCGTGTTCGCTGCCGCCGACGATGCCTTGCGCGACGACGCGCAGTTGCTGGTCAACCTCGGTCTCGTCCACGACGACAACGAAGTGCAGCCGTACTGGGATGACTGGACCGCGTGGATGCGCGCGCAGGGCTGGCGGCGGTTCGGCTGGTACGTCTGGGACCAGGGCCCGGGCTTGCCGGGCGACTGGCGTGGACGCCTCGCGCCCAGCTTCGAGTTCGTCTTCCACTTCAACCGCCACAACCGCAAGGCGAACAAGACCGTGCCCTGCAAGTTCGCCGGGCAGGACATCCACCTGCGCGCCGATGGCTCGTCCACCGCGCTGCGCGGCCGGGATGGCGGTGCGCTGGCGTGGTCGCACGAGCACCAGCCGACGCAGGCCATGCGGATTCCGGACTCGGTGATCCGCGTCATGCGCCACAAGGGCAAGCTCGGCCGGGGCATCGACCATCCGGCGGTGTTCCCGGTCGCGCTGCCGACGTTCGTGATCGAGGCGTATTCGGATGCGGGCGAGGTGGTGTACGAACCCTTCGGCGGCAGCGGCACCACGCTGATCGCCTGCGAACGCACCGAGCGCGTCTGCCGGGCGGTGGAGATCGCCGCCGAGTACGTCGATGTCGCGATCGAACGCGCGCGCCAGCAACTGCCGGGCGTGCCGATCACGCTCGAAGCGACCGGCCAGCATTTCGATGCGGTCGCGGCCGAACGTCGTGGCGCCACGTCGGAGGCGGCATGAGCTGGGTCGCGGAGAAGATCGAGCACTGGCCGCTCGCGCGGCTGCTGCCTTATGCGCGCAACGCGCGCACGCACTCGGACGACCAGGTCGCGCAGATCGCGGCCAGCATCGTTGAATTCGGGTTCACGAACCCGTGTCTCGTCGGTGCCGATGGCGTGCTGGTGGCCGGTCACGGTCGCCTGTTGGCGGCGCGCAAGCTCGGGCTGGAGACGGTGCCGGTGGTCGTGCTCGATCACCTCTCGCCGACCCAGCGTCGCGCGCTGGTCCTCGCGGACAACCGCATCGCCGAGAACGCAGGCTGGGACGACGCGATGCTGCGCACCGAGTTGGAGGCGCTGCAGGCCGACGGTTTCGATCTGGACCTGACCGGCTTCGATCCGGACGCGCTCGCCGAGTTGCTGGCGGGCGAGGAGACCGACCAGGCCTGCGAGGTCGATGACGACGACGTGCCCGAAGAGGCGGTCGCCGTGGTGTCGCGCCCCGGCGACCTGTGGGTGCTGGGCGAGCACCGCGTGCTGTGCGGCGACGCGACCGATCCGGAGAGCTACGCGCGTCTGCTGGAGGGCGAGCGTGCGGACATGGTCTTCATCGACCCGCCTTACAATGTCGACTACGCCAACAGCGCGAAGGACAGGCTGCGCGGCACGCAGCGTCCGATCCTCAACGACAATCTCGGCGAGGGCTTCTACGATTTCCTGCTCACGGCGTTGACGCCGATCGTGGCGCACTGCCGCGGCGCGATCTACATCGCCATGTCCTCGGGCGAACTCGACACGCTGCAGGCCGCGTTTCGCGCCGCGGGCGGTCACTGGTCGACGTTCGTGATCTGGGCGAAGAACACCTTCACGCTCGGACGCGCCGACTACCAGCGCCAGTTCGAGCCGATCCTCTATGGCTGGCCGGAAGGCGCGCAGCGCCACTGGTGCGGCGATCGCGACCAGGGCGACGTGTGGCAGATCAAGAAGCCGCAGCGCAACGATCTGCACCCGACGATGAAGCCGGTGGAACTGGTGGAGCGGTGCATCCGCAACTCCAGCCGGCCGGGCGATGTGGTGCTCGACAGCTTCGGCGGATCGGGCACGACGCTCATCG
>ERZ1066122.889-NODE-889-length-27814-cov-8.954898_pt1 | contig 27814 bp, 24 predicted proteins | sample MGYA00382769_ERZ1066122 | MGnify/ENA primary metagenome ERZ1066122 (study PRJEB33369, sample SAMEA5778352) | biofilm metagenome | biome: Industrial cooling water; feature: Water cooling tower basin; material: Biofilm | place: United Arab Emirates | collected... | reverse complement strand
GTCGTTCGGCGCGTTCGTGGAAATCGAGCCCGGCATCGACGGCCTCATCCACATCAGCGACATGTCCTGGACCAAGCGCGTCCAGCACCCGTCGGAAGTGGTGAAGAAGGGCGATGCGGTGGACGTCGTGATCCTCAACATCGACAGCGAGAACAAGCGCATCAGCCTCGGACTGAAGCAGGCCGAGGAAGATCCGTGGCTCCGCATCGGTGAGAGCTTCCCGGTCGGGATGGACTCCGAAGCCGCTGTCGTGCGCCTGATGGACAAGGGCGTCGTCGTCGACCTCGGCAACGACATCGAAGGTTTTGTGCCGGTCTCGCAGCTCAACCCCGATGGCACGGTCACCAACCCGGCGGACTTCGCCTTCGAAGGGATGCGTCTCGTGACGCGCGTGCTCGAGGTGGATCCGATCCACCGCCGCATCGTGCTCACCGTCGTGAGCATCCCGGAAGAGCAGCCGCCTCGGCCGGCGGAGCCGCCCACGGTGCACAGCTCGGAAGACGAACTCGGTCTCTGACCCGTCGTCTCGTCGTGACAACGCCCCCGGATCGCCTTGTGCGATCCGGGGGCGTCTGTGTTTCGGGGGGGTGTGCCAGCATGGTGACGGGAGCGCTGTCGAGCGTGATGAACACTCAAGCTTCGGTGGGCCGGCGCCGAAACGTCCAATCGTGCGTCGGCCACTTGGGCCCGGCGTCGTTCATCTGCTGCGCGCGCCGCCGGGTGCGCTTGCCCTCAGACTCAGGAGTATTGCTTCATGTCGCACGTCTCCCTTCGCCGACCCTTCGTGGTCGCCGCCGTGCTGGCCACCGCGCTCGCATTCGGCCCTGGCGCCGCGACGGCGCAGGCGCAGGACAAGGTTTACGCGCTCGCCGAGCTCGAGACGCCGCCGCGTCTTCGCTCCACCGTCGAAGCGGGTCGCCTGATCAGCGAGAGCTACCCCGAGGAGCTCAAGCGTCGCGGCGTCGGCGGCATGGTCGAGGTGCAGTTCATCGTGGACGCCAGCGGCAAGGTGCAGCCGGGTTCGGTTGAAGTGCTCGATGCCACCAACACGCAGCTTGGCGAAGCCGCGAAGCGTGTCGCGGAGCGCCTTGCGTTCCAGCCCGGCAAGGCGGGCGGGGCCGCCGTGAAGTCAAAGGTCGTACTGCCGGTCGTGTACAAGCCCAACTGAGTCGCCGCTGTACACCACGCGCCGCTCGCCGTGAGCGGCGCGCCCGTTCCCGCCCCGGCCAGCATCGCTGTCCGGGGCGGGTGGCATTCGGGGGTGCGCGCTGTAGCTTCACCCTCCATGTCCATGCGCGAGAAACTCGATCGGCTGGCGCGTGCGCGCGTCGCGGCCGAAGCAGGTGGTGGCCCCGAGCGGCTCGCCGCTCAGCACGCCAAGGGAAAGCTGTCGGCCCGCGAGCGGCTCGACGTACTGCTCGACGAAGGCTCCTTCGTGGAGCTCGATCGGTTCGTCACATCGCGGTCGCTTGGCGAGGGTGAGGCACCGATCTACGGTGACGGTGTCGTCACCGGCTACGGCCGCATCGACGGACGGCTCGTCTATGTGTTCTCACAGGACTTCACCGTCTTCGGCGGGTCGCTCTCCGAGGCGCACGCCGCGAAGATCTGCAAGGTGATGGATCTCGCGCTGCGCAACGGCGCACCCATGATCGGGCTCAATGACTCGGGTGGCGCACGCATTCAGGAAGGCGTGGTGTCGCTCGGTGGCTACGCCGACATCTTTCTGCGCAACACGATGGCCTCCGGCGTGATTCCGCAGATCTCCGCGATTCTCGGGCCCTGTGCGGGCGGCGCGGTGTACTCGCCGGCCATCACCGACTTCATCTACATGGTGCGCAAGACGAGCTACATGTTCGTCACGGGCCCGAACGTGGTGAAGACGGTGACGCACGAAGACGTCACGATGGAGCAGTTGGGGGGCGCGGACACGCACGCCGGTACAAGCGGCGTGGCCCACTTCGCGCATGATTCGGAACTCGAGTCGCTGCACGCCATCCGTCAGCTGTTCCGTTTCGTGCCGTCCAACAACGTGGACGATCCGCCGCGCGGTGCAGGCACTGATCCGGCGAGTCGACGCGACGAGGCGCTGCTCTCGCTCGTGCCCGACCATCCGAACCAGCCGTACGACATGCGCGAAGTGCTCAAGCGGATCGTCGATGATGGCGAGTTCTACGAAGTGCAGCCGGACTACGCCGCGAACATCCTCGTGGGCTTCGCGCATCTCGGCGGACACAGCGTCGGCATCGTGGCCAATCAGCCGGCGGTGCTGGCCGGCGTGCTCGACATCGAGGCGTCGCTCAAGGCGGCGCGTTTCGTGCGCTTCTGCGACTGCTTCAACATCCCGATCATCACATTCGAGGATGTGCCCGGCTTCCTGCCTGGGGTGGCACAGGAGCACGGTGGCATCATCAAGCACGGCGCGAAACTGCTCTACGCGTACTGCGAAGCGACGGTCCCCAAGCTCACCGTGATCACACGCAAGGCGTACGGCGGTGCGTACGACGTGATGAGCTCCAAGCACATTCGCGGCGACGTCAATCTCGCGTGGCCGACAGCCGAGATCGCGGTGATGGGGCCGAAGGGCGCCGTCGAGATCCTCTATCGCAAGGAGATCGCCTCGGCCGCCGATCCGGCGGCGGCGCTCGATGCGCGCGTGGCCGATTACACGGAGCGCTTCGCGAATCCGTACACGGCCGCCGCGCGCGGCTACGTCGACGACATCATCGATCCGCGCGACACGCGACCACGCCTCATCGATGCGCTGTCCACGTTGCGCGGCAAGCGGGATCGCAATCCGCCGCGCAAGCACGGCAACCTTCCGCTCTGAGACGACGATGTTCCACAAGGTGCTCGTCGCCAATCGTGGCGAGATCGCGCTTCGCGTGATCCGCGCGTGTCAGGAGCTCGGCATCAAGGCCGTGGCAGTGTACAGCGAAGCGGACGCGCGGGCACCGCATGTGCGCGAGGCCGACGAAGCGGTGTGCATCGGTCCGCCGCCATCCTCGCAGAGCTATCTGCTGGGGGATGCCCTCATCGAGGTGGCGCAGCGCACCGGGGCGCAGGCCATTCATCCGGGCTACGGATTCCTGTCGGAGCGGGCGTGGTTCGCGCGTGCGGTGCGCGAGGCCGGACTGGTCTTCGTCGGACCACCGGCTGAAGCGATCGAGGCGATGGGCAGCAAGACCGACGCGCGACAGCTCGCGATTCGCGCCGGTGTGCCGGTGGTGCCCGGCACAACCGAAGCGTTGCGCGACGTCGACGAGGCCATGGCGATCGCGGAGTCGTTCGGCTTTCCCGTGCTGCTCAAGGCGGCGGCCGGTGGCGGTGGCAAAGGCATGCGCGTCGTCAGGGAGCGACATGAGCTCGCGGCCGCCCTCGGTTCCGCGCAACGCGAAGCGAAGAACGCCTTCGGTGATGACGCCGTGTACATCGAGAAGTATCTCGACGGACCGCGCCACGTGGAGATCCAGGTGCTCGCCGACATGCACGGCACGGTGCTGCATCTTGGCGAGCGGGAGTGCTCGCTGCAGCGACGTCACCAGAAGATGGTTGAGGAAGCACCCAGTCCGGCGGTCTCGCCGGCGTTGCGCGCTCGCATGGGGGAGACGGCGGTGGCCGCTGCGCGCGCTGCCGGCTACGTCAACGCGGGCACCTGCGAGTTCCTGCTCGATCGCGACGGGTCGTTCTACTTCCTCGAGATGAACACGCGCATTCAGGTCGAGCACCCGGTCACCGAACTCGTGATGGGACTCGATCTCGTGCAATGGCAGTTGCGCATTGCTGCCGGCGAGCGGTTGCCATTCGAGCAGAAGTCGTTCGAACCGCGGGGCTGGGCCATCGAGTGTCGCATCACGAGCGAAGACCCGAGCAACGGCTTCCTGCCGAGCACGGGACGCATCTCGCATTTGCATCTGCCGAGCGGACCGGGCGTCCGGTGGGACGGGGGCATCGAGGATGGCAGCGAAGTCGGGCTGCACTACGACCCGATGCTTGCGAAACTCATCGTGCACGCGCCGACGCGTGCGCTGGCCATTGCGCGCATGGAGCGCGCGCTGCGCGAGCTGGTCATCGATGGCGTCGAGACGTCGCGTGGCTTTCATCTGCGGTTGCTTGCGCACCCGGACGTGCGCTCGGGTGACATCAGCATTCAGTGGCTCGAGGCGCATCTGGCGGAGCTCACGAGCGCTCCGCCGAGCGATGAGACGGTGCGTCTCGCGGCCATCGCCGCCGCACTGGCCGCGCAGCACGATCGCGGCGTGACGAGCGAGGCCGCACGCGCGGAGCCCCGTGCTACCGCGTTCGATGGCTGGCGCGCGGTGGCGCGACGCGAAGGGTTGCGCACCTGACGACGCGCGGCGTGAGCGAGACGGTCGACTTGCAGGTCACGGCGCTCGTCGCTGGCGGTGACGGACTCGCACGTCACGACGGTCTGGCGGTGTTCGTGCCGCGCACGGCGGTGGGGGATGCGGTCCGCGCGAGAGTGCGCCACCGCGGTCGCTTCGCGCGGGCGGCGGTCGAGTCGGTGCTCGTCGCCTCACCGGATCGAGTGGACGCGCCGTGCGTGCACTACACGCGTGACGGCTGCGGTGGCTGCCAATGGCAACACGTCGCGTTGGAGGCGCAGCGGGCCGCCAAAGCGCGCATCGTCGCCGACGCCTTCGAGCGGCTCGCGCGTCAGCCCATCACGCGCCCGGTCGTGCACGGGGACGCGCGTGCGTTTGGCTACCGACGCACGGTGCGCTTCACCGTGCGCGGGCGCGGTCAGGCACGCGCGGGCGGCTTTCATGCGGCGAACGATCCGGACCAGGTGGTGGATGTCGTGACGTGCGCCCTCGCCGAACCGACGCTGCAGGCTGCGTGGTCGGCCGTGCGGGCGGGGCTCTCACGCCTGCCCCTGACGCGACAGGCCAACGCGCCGACGCGTGGCGGGTCCGCGGCGCCACGTGCGGGACGCGGGCGCGCCGTGCCGCTCGACGATGTGCAGGTGACCCTCCGTCGGCTCGATGACGGGAGCGTGGCGCTCGCCATCGACGGGGGAACGCAATGGCGCGATGCCGATATCGCGTGGTTCGGGCGCACCGTGCCGCGCTGTCGTGGCATCTGGTGGACTCCGGCGCGGGGTAGCCGTCGGCTTGTGTGGGACGCCGACGCCGCCGTGCCGCTTTCCCCGACGGTCGAAGCGGCCGACGCGTTGTCGCTGGCCGCGAGCTTCGTGCAGGTGAACGCCGGCATGGCGGATGTGCTGCACGCCCACGTGCTGTCGACGGTTCGCGCGTTCTCGCCAGCGCACGTTGTGGATGCGTATGCGGGGAGCGGTCGTCTTGCGCTGGCGTTGCACCGCGCCGGTGTGTCCGTCACCGCCATCGAGCGCGATGCGGCAGCGGCGGCATTTGCATCGGCGCTGTTGGCACGGGAGGAGGGGACCGGCTCGGCGACGGTCCTCTCGGGCGCTGTGGAGGATCGACTGGGCGAGGCGATGCCGGCGGACGTCGTCGTGCTCAATCCGCCGCGTGGCGGCTGTGACGCGCGCGTCTGCGAGACGCTCGCGCGCGCGCAGCCCTCGGCAACGCCGGCGCCACGCGCCATCGTGTACGTGAGTTGTGATCCCGCGACGCTCGCCCGCGATCTCTCGCGCCTCCGCGGGTGGCGCGTGAGCGACGTGACCTGTTTCGATCTGTTCCCGCAGACGGCCCACGTGGAAACCGTGTGTGTGCTGCAACCGGAGACGACATGAAGTACATCGTGGAAGTGGCGGGGCAGCGGCTCACGGTGGAGCTCGATGGTCCCGACGTGCTGGTCGATGGCGCGCGCGTGCGCGCATCGCTCGAGACGATCGACGGGACGCCGGTGCGTCTGGTGCGCGTGGGGGACGCCGTGCATCGCGTGATCGCGCGACGCAGCGGCGCACGCGGGGATTACACGGTATCGCTCGACGGTTGGCAACTGCCGGTGACGGCGCTCGACGAGCGGACGCGCGCGATTCGCGACGCCGCCGCGGCGAGTGCGTCGGCCTCGGGACCGGCGCCGTTGGTGGCCCCGATGCCCGGGCTCGTCGTGCGCGTGCAGGTGGCGGTGGGCGACGAAGTGACGGCCGGGCAGGGGTTGGTGGTCGTCGAGGCGATGAAGATGGAAAACGAACTGCGCGCCGCGGGGCCCGGACGCGTGACGGCCGTCCACGCGGTGGCGGGGACGGCCGTCGACAAGGGAACGATGCTGGTGGAGCTCGAGGCGCTCTGACGGAGCGCCGGGCTGACGTCAGGCGGCGGGCTTCTCGCGCCGCAGCTTGTTCATGGCCTTGACGACGATGAACAGCGTGAAGGCGACGATCACGAAGTCGACGACGTTCTGGATGACCATGCCGTAGTTGACGGTGCCGACGCCCGCCTCCTTGGCGGCCTCGATGGTCGCGTAGCTGTTGCCGTCGAGGGCGTAGAAGAGCCCCTTGAAGTCCTTGCCGCCCATCAGGAGGCCGACGAGGGGCATGATGAGGTCGTCGACCAGGGACGAGACGATCTTGTTGAAGGCCGCACCGATGACGACGCCGACGGCGAGGTCCATCACGCTGCCCTTGACGGCGGACGGATTGACTTTCTCTCTCTCTCTCTCTCTCTCTCTCAGGTAAATCGAGCATTTTCGATTTTTTTCGACTGCTGAGGGTGCTGGCGTCTCTGCCGGGTACCGACGCGGTTGACGAGACCACCCTCTTTCGGACAGCGAGAACCTCCATGCGCTCTTCTGCGCGAATCTTGGCTTCACTGGGAGCCTACGTACTGGTCTTGCTGCTCGGGGCGTGTTCGTTCTCGCCCGACGCCGCCCTCCCGATCGAGCCGATGATCGGGCGAAACGTGCCGCCGTTGGACTTGGAAGGTCCGACGCATGAGCTTCGAGTGTTTGTCGATACCAGCGGCAAGATTACCGGCGTGGAGACGGTGCGAGTACGGAGTCGAACAAGCATGTTCGTTCCACGGAGCGATTTCGGTCTCGGACGCAAAGTCGCAATTTCCGATCCCAAGCATCAGCGACTTGCCGTCGCGTTGTCGGGGCGCGAGATTCAAGTGCCCATCGTCATGTATGAAAGCGCGGCGGGAGTACGCGGGAGGACGAGAGGACGAGTACTCGCGAGCACGTTTGGAGAGGACGGTTGGGATCTCTCCGGGTATCCGCCTGGCTGGAATCCTGACACCGATCCCTTGACCGACACCGATCGGGAGGCTTTGATCGACGCCTACGCGGAGGAGTATGACTTCCAGACAAACGCGTGGCTCGAGACGATTGATCTCGAAGAGGGTTGGGAGCTCGAAGAAGTTCGACTGGGTCCGAATGGTGCGAGTATCGAAAACACCAGGCGCGCTGCGAGCGGGCAAGCGATCGTTCCCGACTGTACTGATAGGGAGGAGGATCTTAGGTCAGCGCGTATCGGTCTTGTTGCTACAGCTGCACTTGCGATTGGGGTGATTGTAGGTACGCCGGTTACCGTGGTGACCACCGCTGGAGTTGTGACCTATACTGCCGCGAGGGTGTTTCTCGGAAGGGCACTGGCAGGATTGATCGGGATCGGCGCGCAAGGCGAGGTAGCCCACACAAAGAAGAAGCAGCTCAATCGTTGCCGGAACAACCCACAGGTTGTGTAGGTGTCGTGCGCAGCGGACTTTGTGTTGCTGAACGTGCGCGCGGCGAATAACTGAAGCTCCCACGGCAAGGGAACACTATGCATGAAGAAGCGGCAAGGTACATTGTCTTGAGCTTACTGCCCGTCTGGTGTGCGTCAGATCAGCGAGCCTCTGCAAGGTCTCGGCGTTTCAGCGCGTTAGTCGCTGCCTCGGTGTTGCTCGTAGCCGTGGGCTTCCTGCTCAAGTGGCAGCTCGTTGTCGAACACCGTGCGGCTGCTCAAATTGTAGTCATCGTGGTTGCGATGCTCTGGATCCTCCGCTCCTTGTCGCTTGCTGGGGCTGACGCGATTCGCCGAGAACGGCGTTGAGTGCGGTACCCATACGCGTCTGCTCAATGAACTGAATGGTGTGCGCCAACGACTGCTGTCGCGCACCGCTGACGCGAGAACGCCCTTCGTCTCCGTGTTCCTGGAATCGGGCGCGCTGCCGTACCTCCCTCTGGACGGATCGGGTGCCGTCCCGTTGAGGAAGGGACCTTGCCTTGCTTGCGGTCGATGAGGAAGTATCGCGCTGACTCGACGCCGTTTTCCCCTTTCAGGTCCTTTGCCATCCGCTCGCGGCGGCGGCACCTCGGCAGGTCAGCACGAAAGGCCCGCGCTTCGACCCTTGCGTCCTGCACAGGTAGTGCTGCCTGGCATACGGTCGGTGTCGTTGCTTCAGGAGCAGAGCCACCGGGTCGAGGCGTGTCCTGAAATGCTTCGTGTGAGGCCGTCGGCCGGATCCATTGGGCGCGCGGACGTGTGATCCAACGACGCGAAGTCTCCGCGATTCGAACCAGAACGCCGAGAGCCAGAAGTGATGACGCGACACTTCGAGAAGACTTCTGCCTGAAGTGGCGCGAGCTTCGCAATCAGCGCGCTAAGGCATCTCTCTTCAAGCAGCGCAAAGGGTCGGAAGAGCTTCCAGATTGGCACGCGAGTCTTCTTGCCGTCGGCGCGGATGGATGACGCGGCGGCCGAGTTTCTCGGATGCGAACCGGTCGACCGAGCAGTGGACGACCCGCCGTGCGCAGTTCTTCACCGTGAGGGTAAAGGTGATCCCCCGGCGACCGCAGAGGCGACGGTCGTGCTGCACGATTTGACAATGCATCAACGCCGTTACCCTTTTCCGCTGTCGAATCGGCTCCCGGACTGCGCTTGGCGCGTCTGAGATCGACGAGTCGAGTGTGAAGGCGAACGATATACTCAGTCCGTCCGAGTCGATGCGGCATCTGACATTGAGCGGGTTCTGCCGGGCACCGTGCCGAACGAGGTTGCTGCACCTCCGGAGCGAGATCAGCTGTCGGCGGAGTCGTTCACCATGCGGAAGGCGCCGCTCGAGGAGCGCGTGCCGCTGCGCTACGCGGGCAACCGTCGTGGACCCAACGACGTTCGGGGCGACGGTATAGAGGCACCGCGCCACGCCACCCCTCAAATCCAAGTTGCGGGACACGAAACCTAAGCACCAGTGGTACCGCGGCATCGAGATCCATGTGCGCGCCTACCGGCGTGACTCCGCAAGACCAATTCGTAGACCGTGGGCTGCACTGCCGACCTCACACAGAGTCGCCAACTCGCGCGCCGCCAAGAGACGACGCGGTACAGCGGCAAAGAGAACAACGTGCTGCACTGCAAGCGCAGCCGTGGCAGCTACCTGATCAGCGAGCGCGGCTTGCGAACGCTCCTGAGTGATGCCTTGCATCTCGCGGTAGCGGATGCTCACTTGTCGACCACACGATTTACGTGAAGAAGCCGCTGTGGGCTTTCACGAGGGAGCGTCATCTCGGGCACGCCAAGGACACCGTGCGCGTCGTCACGCGCGGGATGCTGGGTAAGCCGCTCTAGCTGCCGCACTGCGTTTCTGCTCACCTCATTGTGCTGTCCGCAGACGTCACGAGATCGGCCGAGCTAGGCCGGAATCGCCACCCGAGCGACACAGCGGGAAACGCGAACGCGCGCCCGACAGTTGCCGCTCGCCTGGCGCACCGGGTCAGGCGGCGGGCTTCTCGCGCCGCAGCTTGTTCATGGCCTTGACGACGATGAACAGCGTGAAGGCGACGATCACGAAGTCGACGACGTTCTGGATGACCATGCCGTAGTTGACGGTGCCGACGCCCGCCTCCTTGGCGGCCTCGATGGTCGCGTAGCTGTTGCCGTCGAGGGCGTAGAAGAGCCCCTTGAAGTCCTTGCCGCCCATCAGGAGGCCGACGAGGGGCATGATGAGGTCGTCGACCAGGGACGAGACGATCTTGTTGAAGGCCGCACCGATGACGACGCCGACGGCGAGGTCCATCACGTTGCCCTTGACGGCGAACTCCTTGAACTCGGACATCATGCCCATGCGGGACTCCTGAACGGGTGGGGAGGGGACGGCGGACGACGACGCCCGCGTCCGCGGGGCCGATCGGCCCCGCGCGTGGGAGCACGCGCGTGATCAATCGGCCCGCTCGGTGACAATGCAGACCCACGCGAAAGGCAGCAAGTCACGCGGCGACCGGGCGGCCCCGTCCTTCGGCTGGCCGGGACTCCGTTGACAGCCCGTAAGTGCTTGGGTATGCTACAGGTCTGTCTAGTTCCGGATCCCGTCAGCGGCCCCCAGTGGGCGAGGGCGGGTCCACGTGTTCAACCAGGCATCGTCGTGGTGCTGCGCCAATGCAGCCCGCGACTTGTTCCAAGGTCGCTTCGGGCGAACAGCCCTCAGGCGCACCTGCCCCCGAGGTCCCGACGGATCTCACCCACTGGGGCTGCCTCGTGGTGGCCCCCTGTTGATGCTCGCATGAAGACTTACAGCGCAACGCCGAAGGATTTCGATCACCGCTGGTACGTGGTGGACGCCGAGGGGATGGTCCTGGGCCGTCTGGCGTCGGAGGTCGCGAAGATCCTGCGCGGCAAGCACAAGCCCATGTTCACGCCGCACATGGACACGGGTGACTTTGTCATCGTGATCAATGCGTCGAAGGTACGCGTGACGGGCAACAAGGCCACGCAGAAGACGTACTTCACGCACACGGGCTACATGGGTCACGAGCGGCACACGCCGTTCGCGACGATGCTTGCGAAGCACCCGGAGCGGGTGATCGAGAAGGCCGTGTTCGGCATGCTGCCGAAGAACGCCCTCTCGCGCGGCACGGTGCGGCGCAAGCTGCGCGTGTACGCCGGCACCGATCATCCGCACGCGGCGCAGCAGCCCTCGCCGCTGACCTTCGCCATGCACGAGGCCAAGTAATGCCCACGACGCACGCCATCGGTCGCCGCAAGGAAGCGGTGTGCCGCATTTATCTGACGCCCGGCACGGGCAAGTGGGAAGTGAACGGCCGCGCGCTCGGTGAGTTCTTCCCGCGCCCGACGCTCGTCTCGTCCATCCAGCAGCCGTTCGCGGCCACGGAGACCGCCGGTCAGTTCGACGTGCGCGCCATCGTCAACGGCGGCGGTGTCTCCGGTCAGGCCGGCGCGCTGCGCCTCGCGGCGGCCCGCGCCCTCGTCAAGATCGACGAGGCCAACAAGGGCAAGCTGCGTCCGCTCGGCCTCCTCACGCGTGATGCACGCGCGGTGGAGCGCAAGAAGCCGGGCCAGCCGGGCGCCCGCAAGAAGTTCCAGTTCTCCAAGCGCTGAGCATCGCGCTCGTTCTTCATCTTTCATCTTGCACGCCGTCCGAGTCCGGGGCGGGTGCCGCGCCACCTGCGGTGGCCGGTCGCTCCGGGCGCTGACGACGGCGGACGTCGAACCACACGAATCGCACCATGGCGAACCCGTCACTCGAGCAGCTGCTGGCTGCGGGCGTCCACTTCGGACATCAGACCCGCCGCTGGAACCCCAAGATGCGCCGCTTCATCTTCGCGGAGCGGAATGGCATTCACATCATCGATCTGCAGAAGACGCTGCGGCAGATCGAACTCGCGCAGAAGCTCGTGCGCGAAGTGGTCATGCGCGGCGAGTCCGTGCTGTTCGTCTGCACGAAGCGCCAGCTGGCCAGCATCGTGCGCGACGAAGCCGAACGCTGCGGCGGCATGTTCGTCACCGAGCGGTGGCTCGGTGGCATGCTGACCAACTACCAGACGGTCAAGAAGCAGGTGCGCAAGCTCAAGGAGCTTGAGGCCGGCAGCGAAGATGGCTCCCTCTCGAACTACACGAAGAAGGAGCAGCTCATGATGTCGCGTCAGCGCGAGAAGCTCTCGAAGTACCTCGAGGGCATCAAGAACATGACGCGGCTGCCGGGCCTGCTGTTCATCGTCGACAGCAAGAAGGAGCGCATCGCGGTCACCGAAGCCAACAAGCTCGGCATCCCGATCGTCTCCATCTGCGACACGAACGCCGATCCGGATCTCATCACGGTGCCGATCGCCGGCAACGACGACGCGATCCGCTCGGTCGAACTGATCACGCAGGCCATCGCCGACACCATCGACGAGGCGCGCCGCGAGGCGCCGTCGCGTCCGGCGGAAGAAGAGGCCGAGAGCTACGTGTACAGCACCGACCGCGGTGCGGAGCCGGCGGGAAGCGCCGACGATCGTCGCAAGCGCCGTCCGCGTCGCCGTCGCGCGAAGCCTGAGGCGATTGCGCGTCTGCGGACGGGCGCCGAAGGTGCTGCCGACGCAGGCGACGACGCTCCGGATGCCGGTGCGGCTGACGCTGGCGACGAGTAATCCCGGTTGACGGATGTCCGGGCGCCCTGCGCGCCCGTGCATACTCCGCGCTCGTGATGCGACGCCGCCGGCCCCGCGCCGGCGGCGTTTGCACAAACCGGACGTCCGTAGTGCCATCGCGGGACGTCCACTGCAGGTCGGGGTCGCCTCCACGACTCCGTGACACATTTCCGACGTCCGTTTTTTCACTGCCCCCAAAGACAGGGTTCGCCATATGAGCAAGACGATCACGGCCAAGGACGTCCAGGAGCTGCGCCAGCGGACCGGCGCCGGCATGATGGACTGCAAGAAGGCGCTCGAAGAGACGGGCGGCGACATCGACGCGGCGATCGAGTTCCTCCGCAAGCGCGGCATCGCCAAGGCGGAAAAGCGCGCCGATCGCACGACGGCCGAAGGTCTCATCGGTGCCGAAGTGCGTGGCTCGGTGGGCGTGCTCGTCGAGCTCAACTGCGAAACGGACTTCGTGGCCCGCAACGAAGACTTCGGTGCGGTCCTCAAGACGCTCGTCGAGCAGATGTTCACCTCCGGGGCCGCGGACAAGGACGCCTTCCTTGCCTCCACGCTCAACGGGCAGTCGGTCGACGAGTACGTGAAGCTCGCGGCCGGCAAGACGGGTGAGGCGGTGCAGGTGCGTCGCGTCGCGCGCATCGACGCCGGCGCGCACGGACAGGTGGGGGTCTACAGCCACCACAACGGCAAGCTCGCCTCGCTCGCCGCGGTCACGGCCGCTGATGCCGCGGTCGCCGGTCATGCAGCGACCGCCGAAGTCGCGAAGTACATCGCCGAGCACGTCGCGGCCGCCGCGCCGCTCGCCGTCGATCGTACCGGTGTCCCCGCCGCCACGCTCGACAGCGAGCGCCGCATCGCCGAAGAGCAGGCGCGTCAGACGGGCAAGCCCGAGGCGATGGTCGAGAAGATCGCCGCCGGCAAGGTCGAGGCGTTCCTCAAGGACGTCACGCTGCTCCCGCAGGCCTGGGTGCGCGACGGTGGCAAGACGATCGGCGATCTGGTGAAGGATCACGGCAAGACCGCAGGTGGCGAGCTCACGGTCACGTCGTTCGTGCGTTACCAGCTCGGCGTCGACTGACTCGTGACCGCTGACCACACGCCCGCGACGACGCCGGACTCCGGCGTCGCCCCGCGGTTTCCCCGCGTGCTGCTCAAGCTCTCCGGCGAAGCGCTCGCCGGAGAGCGCGGCTTCGGGTTCGATTTTTCGCAGCTCGAGTTCTTTGCGTCGCAGATCGCTGAAGTCGTGGCGCTCGGTGTTCAGCTGGGGCTCGTGATTGGCGGCGGCAACATCGTGCGCGGCTCGCAGTTGGCGCCGCTGGGCATGGATCGTGTGTCGGCCGACTACATGGGCATGCTCGGCACCGTCATCAATGCGCTCGCGCTGCAGGACGTGCTCGAAAAGAAGGGACTCGACACGCGCGTCATGACGGCCATCCGCATGGAAGAGCTCGCCGAGCCCTACATCCGACGCCGAGCCCTGCGCCACTTCGAGAAGGGGCGCATCGTGATCTTTGCTGCCGGGACGGGCAACCCGTACTTTTCGACGGACACGGCGGCCGTGCTTCGCGCGATCCAGATGAAGGCGGATGTCATCATCAAGGCGACCAGCGTGGACGGCGTGTACAGCGCCGACCCGAAGAAGGAGCCGGATGCGCGGCGCTACGACACCATCAGTTATCGTGACGTGATGCTCGGCGAACTCAAGGTGATGGATCAGACGGCCATCACGCTGTGCAAGGAGAACTCGCTGCCGCTGATCGTTCTCAACATCCACCAGGCAGGCGCTGTCGCGGCGGCCGTTCGCGGTGAGCGCGTGGGAACCCTCGTGTCATGAGCACCATCGCCCAGATCCTCAAGGACAGCCGTAGCGGCATGGACAAGGCCATCGAGGCCGCCAAGCGCGACTTCGCCGGCATTCGGTCCGGCAAGGCGTCGCCGAACATGCTCGACACCATTCGTGTCGAAGTGTACGGCAGCTCGATGCAGCTCAATCAGGTCGCCAGCGTGTCGGCGCCCGAGCCGCGTGTGCTGCTCGTGATGCCCTTCGACAAGGGGCAGGCCAAGGTGATCGAGAAGGCCATCCGCGAGTCGGAGCTCGGTCTCGAGCCGTCCAATCAGGGCGGCACGATTCGCGTGCCGCTGCCGCAGATGACCGAGCAGCGTCGCAAGGAACTGGTGAAGGTGCTGCACAAGCTCGCCGAAGACGGGCGGATTGCCGTGCGCCATGCGCGCACCGATGCGCGCGACAAGCTGAAGAAGCTCGACGGCGTGTCGGAAGACGAGAAGAAGCACGCCGAGAAGGAGCTGCAGAAGATCCACGACGATCAGATGGCGAAGCTCGATGCGGCGTTGAAGGCGAAGGAAGCCGAGGTGGTGGAAGTCTGAGCCGCCCCCGGTCTCGGATCGTCACTGCCTGGCCACCGGCCACAGCGTGAGCCACCCGTCCGTCGCGTCGACGGAGTCGGACGCCGCGCCTGCCGATCGCTCCCACGAGGGGACGATCGGCGGGCGCGGCGTTGACGTGTCCGCGAACGATACGTTGCTTGCGCGTCTGGCCGGCGGTCCCGTACCGCGACACATCGCGATCATCATGGACGGCAATGGCCGTTGGGCGCGGGAGCGGCATATGCCGCGCCCGTTCGGCCACCGCGCGGGCATGAAGGCGGTGCGTGCGGCGGTCGAAGCGTCCATCGCCGCCGGCGTCGAGTGGCTGTCGCTGTTCGCGTTCTCGCAGGAAAACTGGCAGCGCCCCGCGAGCGAAATCTCGGCGCTGATGGCGCTCCTCGAGGAGTACGTCGCGTCGGAAGTCAATGAGCTCAAGGCGCAGGGCGTACGTGTGCGTGTGCTTGGCGACCTGTCGCGACTCGACGGCAGGGCGGCGCGCGCTGTGGAGCGGGCCGTCAACGAAACCGCGCACGGCACACGACTCGGGCTCAATCTCTTCATCTCGTACGGCGGGCGCGCCGAACTGGTGCACGCCATGCAGCGCATTGCGTCGGAAGTGCAGGCGGGCACGTTGTCGCCAGCGCAGATCAGCGAAGAGTGCATTCGCGCGCGGCTGTACACCGGCGACTGCCCTGACCCGGATCTGCTCATTCGTACCTCCGGCGAGCAGCGGCTCTCGAACTTCCTGCTGTGGCAGGTTGCCTATGCGGAGTTGTACATCTCGAGCGTGCTCTGGCCCGACTTCGATCGCGCGGCCTTGTACGAGGCCATTCTGGATTTCCAGCGCCGTGACCGCCGATTCGGCAAGGTCGCGAAATGATGAGCGCCCCTGCACATGAGTGAGCTGACGCGACGTGTGCTGGTGGCGCTGATCGGCGCACCCATCGCGCTCGTTGTGCTCTGGCTCGGCGACGCCGCGCTCGTCACGCTGGTCAGCGTCTTGTCGGCGATTGCGGCGTGGGAGCTGTATCGCATTGCTCGTGAGGCGGGGTACACACCGCTCGCCCCTCTCGGCATCGTGATGGCGGCCGTGCTGCCACTCGTGGTACACGCGCAGCGACTCGGGCTCATTCGGGTGCCGTTCGTGGTGCCGGTGCTTGTCCTGTTGGCGACCGTCGCGGTGGCGCTCTTCACGCGTGCGCCCAGCGAACGTCCGCTCGGCGCGGCGGCGGTCACGCTGTTTGGTGTCGCGTACACCGGCGGTCTGCTCAGCTTCGCGTATGCGCTACGCCACTTCGACTATGTCATCGGGGCGACGCCTGGGCTGCTCGTCGTCGGCTTCCCGCTTGCGCTCACGTGGGCCACGGACATCGGCGCGTACTTCGTGGGACGTGCCGTGGGTGGTCGCAAGCTCATGCCGTCCGTGAGTCCCGGGAAGACCGTGTCCGGCGCGGTGGGCGGTATGGTGTCGGCGATCGTCGTCGCGTGGCTGTATCACCGCTTCGCGCTCATTCCTCACGCGCAGGTGGCGCTGCGTCCGATCTCGCTGGTACTGGTTGCGATCGCGCTCAGCGTGGCGGGCCAGATGGGCGATCTGATCGAATCGCAGCTCAAGCGCGAGGGCGGGGTGAAGGATTCGTCGCATCTGCTGCCCGGGCATGGTGGTGTGCTCGACCGTCTCGACTCGCTGCTGTTCACGTTCCCGCTGGCCTTCGTGCTGCTGCACTGGCTCGTGATTCCTGTTCCTCGCTGAGCCGTCGCATGGTGTCAGATCTCACGCGTCGTCCCATCGGTGTCTCGTTGCTCGGCTCAACGGGGTCGATCGGCACGAGCGCACTGCGCGTCTTCGCCCGTCATCCGGAGCGATTCGTTCCGGTCGCCCTCACGGCGAACGGTCGCATCGACGCGCTGGCCGAGCAGGTGGCGACGTGGAAGCCTGCCTACGTTGGCGTCGTCTCGGGAGAGCCACCCGTCGGGAGTGGTTGGCATCGTGGACCGGCGTGCCTGGTGGAGGCCGCGACGCATCCCGACGCGCAGGTCGTGCTCAACGCGGTGGTCGGTGCGGCCGGATTGCATGCGACGCTCGCCGCGCTGCGCGCCGGACGCAAGGTCGCGCTCGCGAACAAGGAGACGCTGGTGGTGGCGGGTGAAGTCGTCATGGCGACCGCACGAGCGGGTGGTGGCGACGTCGTCCCGGTGGACAGTGAACACTCGGCCATCTTGCAGTGTCTGGCGGGCCGGCGTCCGGACGAGGTGCGTCGCCTGATCATCACGGCGTCCGGTGGACCGTTCCGCACGTGGCCGACCGCGCGCATCAGCGACGCGACGGTCGAGGATGCGCTCAACCACCCCACCTGGCGCATGGGCAGCAAGATCACGATCGACAGCGCCACGCTCGCGAACAAGGCGCTGGAAGTGATCGAGGCGCATCACCTCTTCGGCGTGCCCTATGACCGCATCGAGGTCGTGGTGCATCCGCAGAGCATCGTGCATTCGTTTGTCGAGTTCATCGACGGGAGCGTGGTGGCGCAGCTGGGCGTTCCTTCGATGGAACTGCCGATCCTGTACGCGCTCACGCACCCGGAACGCATCGAGGATTCGGGCGTACCACGCTATGATCCGGTCGCGGCCGGTTCGCTCCACTTCGAGCCCGTGCGTCGGGATGCATTTCCCACGCTCACGCTGGGCATTGATGCGGGTCGGGCGGGCGGGGCAGCCCCGGCGGTGTTCAATGCAGCCAACGAGGAGGCGGTCGCCGCCTTTCTCGAGGGCACCCTCACGTTCGGCCAGATCCCGGAGCGCATCGCGGGCGCGCTCGAGGCCCTGGCTGATCGCCCCGGTCGGACGCTCGAGGAGCTGCTCGAGGCCGATGCCGAGGCGCGTCGTCACGTTCAATCGCGTCTCTCGTGCTAGCAACGCTCGGATCCTTTGCCGCGCCGCTCTTCGTGTTCGGCATCGTGGTGTTCATCCACGAACTCGGCCATTTCCTCGCGGCGAAGATGGTGGGCGTCTACGCCCCCATTTTCTCGCTCGGCTGGGGACGTCGGCTCGTCGGCTTCAAGCGCGGCGAGACCGACTATCGCCTGTCCGTGTTCCCGCTCGGCGGATTCGTGCGCATGGCGTCGCGCGAAGATGAGGCCATGGCGGGCATTGAAGGGGGCGGTCACATGGACCTCGATGCCGGTGCGCGCGAGGAGCGACTGGCCGATGAGAAGAAGGCCGCCGGCTCACTCTGGGACGAACAGGCCATGGTGCCCTTCGGCCCCCAGCCCGTTCCGCGCGAGCGGTGGCTCGAATCGCAGCCCATCCTCGCTCGCCTCTTCATCATGTCGGCGGGCGTCATCGCCAACATTCTGCTCGCCATCGTTGTCTCGAGCGGCGTGTACGTGGGATACGGTCGCAGCTACGTGCCGGCCGTCGTCGACTCGGTCGTCACGGGCGGGCCAGCTGCTCAGGCGGGGCTGCTGGCGGGCGATACGATCGTGCGCGTGGACGGTGTCGACATCAAGGCGTGGTCCGAGGTGCTCGATCGCGTCTCGGCGGTGACGAGCGGATCGATCGCCGTGGAGGTGGCACGTGCGGGTGGGCGCGCGTCGTTCACGCTCGAGCCCACCGTCGCGGATGGCGTGAATCCCACCACCGGCGCGCCGCGCAAGGTCGGACGGATCGGCATTGCGGTGCGGAATCAGGTGGTGCGTGAGGACGTCGGCGTTGGTGAAGCGGTCGTGGCGGGCGTCGAGACCACGTGGCGCATGGCCACGAGCGTCGTCGATGTGCTCAAGGGACTCTTCTCGCGCGAAGTCGCGATGAGCAATCTGGGTGGTCCGATCGAGATCGCGCGCACGTCGGTCGCTGCCGCCAAGGGCGGCGCCGAGATGCTGTGGTCGCTCATCGCCTTCCTCAGTCTCAACATCGCCATCGTGAATCTTGTCCCCATCCCGGTGCTCGATGGAGGGCAGATGCTCGTGACGATTGCTGAAGGCATCAAGGGACAGGCGCTCAGTATGCGCACGCGCGAGTGGTTGGCGCGCATCGGCGTGTTCTCCGTGCTGCTGCTGATCGTGCTTGTGACGTTCAACGACATCAAGCGGCTCGTGATGTGATGCCGTTCGCCCGTTCGACCGCGCGGGAACAGGCGCGCACGGCCGTGGTGCTCGCGCTGAGCACTGCCCTGGTTGGTTGTGCGACCGCGAGTACGACGGCGTCGGTCGATCCGGCCACGCGCCCCAACGGTGGCCGTTACCCTCGAAACGCGTCGCGCTTCGATGTGCGGCCACTCTCCGACACCACGCTGCGCTTCGCGCCGGCGGAGGTTCGTTGGGTGCGCGCGGGACTCGAAGGCATCGCGGTCGATCCGGCGCAGGGTGACGCGCTGGTTGCGCGGTTCCGCGTGCTCCAGGTGGACGGCGATAGCGCTACCGCCCTCGTGACGGGACAGACGACGCGACTCGCGAACGGCCACGTGGCGCTGCTGCTGCCGCCCGCGCAGCGCCCGTGGCGTGAACGCGCGTTCTGGTGGGGCGCCGCGGCGGCGACGAGTACGCTCACCGTGATTGCGCTGGTGGTGCTCGCGCTCTGAGCGCGCCGGCCGACCGGTTGGTTCTGGTGCGTTAACGGGGCCTGTTCGTGACCGCGCGACCGGGCACGAGCCCGTGGCGCTCGAGCCGTCGGTAGAGCGTACTGCGGGTGATGCCCAGTGCGGCGGCCGCGTCGGCCATCGTGGCGTGTCGAGCAATCACCGCCGCGAGCTGTGCGCGCGCGAGATCGCGCGCCGCATCGGAGACGTCGTCGGAGGTTTCGAGCGCGGTTGCACGCGGCGCGTCCGGCACCGCACGCGACGCTCCGACGGACGTGCGCAGCGCCGGCGGCAGATCGGTGAGACCGAGCGCCGGCGTCTCCGCGAGCGCGATCATGCGGTGCACGACGTTGCGCAATTCACGCACGTTACCGGGCCAATCATACTCGGCGAACGCGCGCATGACCTCGTCGGTGACAGTGTGCCCCTGTGCCCCCGGCGCCGTGCCGACGAATCGCGCCACGAGGCGCGGCAGATCCTCGAGACGGGCGCGCAGTGGCGGCAGCGTAATGCCCAGCACATCGAGCCGATGATAGAGATCGTCGCGCAAGCGACCATCGGCCACGGCCGCGCGCACATCCCGATTCGTCGCGGCGATGATGCGCACATTCAACGGCCGCGACACGTGTTCACCGAGCCGCGTGACCTCGCCTTCCTGCAGCACGCGGAGCAGTGAGGCCTGTGCTTCGGGGCTGAGTTCAGCGACTTCGTCGAGAAAGAGCGTGCCGCCGTCGGCCGCCTGAAACTTCCCCACGGTACCGTCGCGCTTTGCGCCGGTGAAGGCGCCGGCCGCGTGTCCGAACAACTCGCTCTCCATCAGTTCGCGAGGCAGCGCCGCACAGTTCACGGCCACGAAGGGCGCATGTCGTCGCGGGCTTTCGTCGTGAATCGACTGCGCGAGCACTTCCTTGCCTGTGCCACTTTCCCCGAGGAGCAGCACGGGCAGATCGGTTCGCGCACAGGCACGCGCGAGACGCCGCACCTCCTGCATTGCCGGTGCTTCGCCGATGAGATCATCGAGGTGATACCGCACGCTCGGCGGACGCACGCGCGACGCGGGCCGCTGTTCGACGATCGTGCGGCGCGTCTGACTGCCGCGCGGGAGCAGCAGACACGCCCCGATGATGGATCCATCCACTTCGACCGGCTGCAGAACCGCGCGGCTGCTGCCGAGCAACGGATGCGTGACTTCACGCGTCACGGCCGGATTGAGCCCGGCAGCGTCGCCGCGCACAAGGTCGGCGAGCATCGTGCGCCCCTCGGTCCCGAGCGCGTGCAGTCGGCGCTGGTCACGCCCGCTCTCGTCAGCGTCCGCGATGACGTGGCCGTACGCGTCGACTGCGACCAACCCATCGCCCGGGTAGCGGGCGCTCTGTCGCGCCCAGGTGAGCAGCAGGGTGGCACGCCGCTCGGCATCGCGGGTCGCGAGTCGTTGCTCGAGAGCCACGGCAATGGCGGTGGCCATCGTGAGCGCGTACGGGTGCGCGTTGTCGCGTGCGCCGGAGAGATCGATCACACCGATGATCTCGCCTGTTGCCGGATGTCGGACTGGCACCGACGCGCAGTGCCACGCACGCCATCGTTCGCAGAAATGCTCGGCGCCCACGACATGCACAGGGCGTTGCGTGGCGAGGGCCGTGCCGGGGCCGTTGGTACCCGCGGCGGCTTCACTCCAGAGTGCGCCCGGACGGAAGTTGATGTCTGCGAGGGCCTCGAGGGCGCGGGGGTCACCATCGGCGAGCAGCATGCGACCGCTGGCGTCGAAGACCGCGAGCATGTGGTCGGCGCCGACGTAGCCATCGCGCTGCGCTGCGAGCACCGTGCGCAGCGGCGCGAGCCAGTCGGTGCGCTGCTGCAGCAGACGCAGCGCGTCGTCGTCGAGTGCGTGCGGCGCCGCGTGCAAGGTGGGTGAGATCTCGGCGTCCTGCGAGCGTCGCCACGAACTCGCGATGGTGCGACGCACGCCGCGTGCGACGGCGCCGCGGACGTCGACGTCGGCCGGCGCGCGCACCACGTCGGACCACGCGCGCTCGAGGTCGCGCTGGGCCACACGACCGATCGGCAGCGGATCGGTCGGAAGAGAGTAGGCGGCACCCATGCTCCACGTTCCCGCCGGGACCACGCGACCGCAAGTCACGCGACAGGTGTCGCGTCCCGGGACGCGACAGGCGTCGCGTGTCTCGCGCGGGCGAGACCGGCGCGCACGGGTCGTTGATGGCCCACCGCTGAACACAACGTGTTGCGACGGTGAGACTTGCGCGCATTCACGGCAGGGCCGACACGGACTGGCACCGGCCTTGCCCTTGGGGAGGTCACGCAGGTCACTCCCCATCATCCGTCGCGAGGATCCATCCATGGCCACCGCTTCCCGCCCGTCCACCGAGTTCGCGCCCCTGCCGAACGGTGCCGCGAGCTACGCCATCACCATTCCCATCAAGGCGCGCTACGACAACTGGATCGGGGGGCGTGCCGTTGCCCCAGTACGTGGGCAGTACTTCACGAACATCACCCCCATCACGGGGCAGCCGCTCTGCGAAGTGGCGCGCAGCACCGCCGAAGATGTCGAACTCGCGCTCGACGCCGCCCACAAGGCGTTCCTCACGTGGGGCCACACCTCGGTGACCGAGCGCGCACTCATTCTCAATCGCATTGCCGATCGCCTCGAGGAGAATCTCGAAGCGATCGCGGTGATCGAGACGATCGACAACGGCAAGCCCATTCGCGAGACGCGTGCGGCCGATCTGCCGCTGGCCATCGATCACTTCCGCTATTTCGCCGGCATTCTGCGCTCGCAGGAAGGAACAATCGGCGAACTCGACAAGGACACCGTCGCGTATCACTTCCACGAACCGCTGGGCGTCGTCGCGCAGATCATTCCGTGGAACTTCCCGCTGCTCATGGCGGCGTGGAAGCTGGCGCCCGCCATCGCGGCCGGCAACTGCGTCGTGCTCAAGCCTGCCGAGCAGACGCCGGTGAGCATCATGGCCTTTGCCGAACTCGTCGCCGATCTGCTGCCGCCGGGCGTCCTCAACATCGTGCAGGGCTTCGGCGTCGAAGCCGGCAAGCCGCTTGCCTCGAGCCCGCGCGTGGCCAAGGTGGCCTTTACCGGGGAGACGACGACCGGTCGCCTCATCATGCAGTACGCGAGCGAGAATCTCATTCCCGTCACGCTTGAACTCGGTGGCAAGTCGCCGAACATCTTCTTCGCCGACGTCATGAACGCCGATGACGACTACTTCGACAAGGTCCTCGAAGGGTTCGCGATGTTCGCGCTCAATCAGGGCGAAGTGTGCACGTGCCCGTCACGCGCGCTCGTGCAGGAGTCGATCTACGAGCGCTTCATGGAGCGTGCGGTCGCGCGCGTGCAGCAGATCAAGCAGGGGCATCCACTCGATGCGTCCACGATGATCGGGGCGCAAGCCAGCCAGGATCAGCTCGAGAAGATCCTGAGCTATCTCGACATCGGTCGGGCCGAAGGTGCGACCGTGCTCACGGGTGGTGCACGCGCCGAACTCGGCGGAGAGCTGGCGAGCGGCTTCTACGTGCAGCCAACCGTGTTCGCCGGCCACAACCGCATGCGCATCTTCCAGGAGGAGATCTTCGGGCCGGTGGTGTCCGTCACGACATTCAAGGACGCCGACGAAGCACTGCATCTCGCGAACGATACGCTGTACGGGCTGGGTGCCGGCGTCTGGTCGCGCGACATGAACGTCGCCTACCGCATGGGTCGCGGCATCAAGGCCGGTCGTGTCTGGACCAACTGCTACCATGCCTATCCGGCGCACGCGGCGTTCGGTGGCTACAAGCAGTCGGGCATCGGCCGCGAGACGCACGCCATGATGCTCTCGCACTACCAGCAGACGAAGAACCTGCTCGTGTCGTATTCGCCCAACGCGTTGGGGTTCTTCTGAGCGCGTCGGCCGCCTCGGTGCGGCCGCGATCACTGCGGGTGTCGCGGGTTGGCGCGACATCCGCAGCGCTCGCGCTGCTGGCGGAGCTTGAAGCCGAACACGGCCCGCTCCTGTTGCATCAGTCTGGCGGCTGTTGTGATGGCAGTGCGCCGATGTGCTATCCGCGGCGCGAGTTCCGTCTTGGTGCGCAGGACGTGTTCCTCGGGACGCTCGAGCAGACGCCCGTGTACATCGGTGGCCAGCAGTTTGCCTACTGGCAGCACACGCATCTCACGATCGATGTCGTACCGGGCCGCGGCGCGGGCTTCTCGCTGGAAGCACCACGTGGTGTGCGGTTTCTGACGCGGTCGCGGCTGTTCACCGACGCCGAGCATGCGTGGCTCGAACGTGAAGGTCCGCCGCCGCGGGGACCGCAGACACCGTAGTGTCGTGCAATGTGCTGGTGCACTGCGGCGCGTTCGGCGATGTGGCCGACGCGCCGCAGTTCACTGGCAGAGCATCGGGATCTTCAGGGTATCGTCGCCGGCGCGCAGCGTGTCCGCCGCCTCGAATGGCACGCAGCGCGGAGCCGTCGCGCGAATCGTCCAGATGCCGGTATGCAGCGTGAGCGGTGTGCCTGCACTCCACGTGACCACGGTACCGGCCTGATCGGTGAGTGTCACGCGCGCATCGCTCGGCGTGACGCGGAGCAGCAGGCGCGCGCATCGTTCGAGCGCGACGAGGTGCTCGCGACGTTCACCGCCGCGCACCGTGACCGTGTCCACGCGCTCGGCGGACGCACAGTCGGCGAGTCCCGGACCGCTGATGAGTCGGGCGGCGATGACGTGGCGTCCCACGGGTAGTCGCGCCTCGGTGTGCGGGAGCGCCTCCAGACGCCGACCATCGAGTCGCACCTCGGCTCCCTCGGGCGCGCGAATGACGAGCGACGCAGTTCTCGCCACCACCGGTCGCGGAGCAGGCGCGCTGTCGCCGGCGCTGGAGTCGACGGGCAGCGGGAGCGTGACCGCAGGCACGCTGTCACCGCCCGAGCGTCCGGAGGAGTCGATGGGGAGGGAGTCGAGCGTCGCGGCGCTCAGCCGAGCCCAGACGGTGTCGGCGCTGGGCGGCCCCTGTGAGAGCCAGAGCAGCGCGGCCAGCGTGCCGATGCCGATCGCGCTGCCCGCCGCGAGTCGCAGACGGCGCGACCCGCCGCGCCCGAGCGCGGGCGTCACAGCCGTGGTGGCAGCGGCGCCGCCGGCGATCCAGGCTGTGCCGGAGGCCGGCGCCGTCGGGAGCGCCGCCAGTGCCGACGCCAGTTCGAGCGCCGTGGCGTAGCGCTGCTCCGGCCGTTTGGCCAGCAGACGCGAGATGATCGCCGCGAAGCCGGGCGACAGGTGCGGCGCAATCGAACGTGGGTCCGGTGCGTCGATATCGATGTGCTGGCGCGCCACGGCGTACCAATCGGTGCCCTCGAACGGCAGGCGACCGGTGGCGACGCGAAAGAGCGTGACGCCAAGCGCGTAGAGATCGCTCCGGCCATCGAGCGACTCGCCGCGCGCCTGCTCGGGGCTGAAGTAGTGCGGCGTACCGACGACCTGATTGGTGGCGCTCAGATCTGCGCCGCCCTCGAGGGCGCGGGCCAGTCCGAAGTCGCACACCACGGCCTCACCCGCGGCGCCAAACAGAATGTTGTCGGGCTTGACATCGCGATGAATGACGCCGGCGGTGTGTGCGGCCGCGAGCGCGGCGGCCACGTCGAGGCCGAGCCGCACGGCGTCCGGCTCCGGCAGGGCGTCGCTCACCTGCAGCCGCCTCGCGAGGGCGCCGGGGAGCAGGTCCATCACCACCCACGTTGCCTCGTCGGATCGTCCGACATCGCGAATGGTGACGATGTTGGGATGGCGAAGCCGCGCGGCCGTGGTCGCCTCGCGGCGGAACCGTGCCTCGCTGGTGGGATTCCCCGTGTGCTCCGGGCGGAGCACCTTGACCGCTACCGTGAGTTCCAGCTCGGTGTCGAAGGCCTCGTAGACCCACGCGTACGCCCCGGATCCGATGAGTCGGGTGAGCCGGTAGCGCTGACCGAGGGTGTGGCCGACGAGGCGCTCGGGCACGGGGGCGGGGTGGGGACGGTCGAGGGAGGGCGCGCGTGCCTTTACACGGGCCGCGAGAATGCTTAACGTATTTGGCTTACATCACTTGCGATGTCGGGCGCCGTGCCAGCGCCTCGCGCCGGACCGGCGCGCCCGTCGTCGCTCCTTCTTTGCGGTGCGCAGCGCCGCAGCCCAGGTACCGCTTCCGGAATGGCCCCACGCGGGTGCTGCACCGGCTAGCGCGGAGAATACTACGAAGATGGCGTTCGACAAGGCACCCACGATCGAGAAGTATCGCGCCCACGACACCGACACCGGGTCCGCGCGAGTGCAGGTGGCCGTTCTCACCGAGCGGATCAACTACCTCACGGAGCACTTCCGCTCGCATCACAAGGATCATCACAGCCGGCGCGGCCTGCTGAAGATGGTCGGCAAGCGTCGCCGCCTCCTCGACTATCTCAAGCGAACGAATCTCGAGGGCTATCGTGCCCTCGTCCAGGAACTCGGCCTCCGCTACTGAGGTCGCTTGCAGGACCGATCGCGCGGGGGCGTGCTGCCACCCGCGCGATGTCGCATCTGGCAGCCACGCAACCACAAAGCAACCACGCAATGAAGCAGCGAATCGAGCGGACCTTCGCCGGCCGCACCCTTGTCATCGAAACCGGGTGGATGGCGAAGCAGGCGGCGGGATCCGCCTTGGTGCAGTATGGCGACACGATGGTGCTCGCCTCCGTCACCGTCAGCGACAACGAATCCCCCCTGCCGTTCTTCCCGCTCACGGTCGAGTACAAGGAGCGCACCTACGCCGCCGGCAAGTTTCCGGGCGGCTTCATCAAGCGCGAAGGGCGCCCGCAGGATCATGAGATCCTCGCGTGCCGCATCATCGATCGCTCCATCCGGCCGCTGTTCCCGGAAGGATTCAAGAACGAGGTGCAGGTCTTCGTGTACGTCATCTCCGCCGACCAGGAGAATGACCCCGACGTCCTCGCGCTCCTCGCGACGTCATACGCCCTCAACGCCTCGCGCATTCCGTTCAAGGAGCCCCTCGGTGGCGTCCGCGTCGGTCGTGTGCAGGGCCATTGGGTCCTCAACCCCACGTTCCAGCAGCGTGAGTTCTCCGATATCGAGCTCGTCGTGGCCGGTTCGCAGGACTCGATCGTGATGGTCGAGGGCGGCGCCCTCGAAGTCAGCGAAGCCGACGTGCTCGAAGCGCTGCAGGTCTCGCACATGGGCATCCGTGAGCAGATCGGCATCCAGCAGGAGCTGCTCAAGACGACCCAGCAGCCCACGATGACGTGGAAGAAGGCCGAGCCGCCCGCCGACGTGAAGGTGCGTGTCGAAGAGCTCGCCACGGGCCACATCACCGAAGCGCTCAACCAGAAGGACAAGCACACGCGCATCGAAGCCGTCGAGCGCAAGAAGAAGGAGCTCGCCGAAGGGCTGCTCGCGGAGTTCCCCGACAACGCGAAGGACATTCACGCGCTGCTCGGCGACGTCGAGTACTACGCGCTGCGCAATCAGGTGCTCGACACCAAGCGCCGCGTCGACGGTCGCACCCTCGACGAGGTGCGCGACATTCACATCGACACGAGCCTGCTGCCGCGTACGCATGGCTCGGCGCTCTTCACGCGCGGCCAGACGCAGGCGCTTGTGGTGGCCACGCTCGGCACGGCCGCCGATGCCCAGCGGCTCGATTCGGTGAACGAGCCCAAGGAGCAGATGAAGACCTTCATGCTCCACTACAACTTCCCGCCGTTCTCGACGGGTGAAGTGCGTCCGGTGCGCGGCACGAGCCGTCGCGAAATCGGCCACGGCAATCTCGCCGAACGTGCACTGCAGGCGGTGCTGCCGCCGGCCGAGGATTTCCCGTACACGATTCGCATCGTGTCGGACATCCTCGAGTCGAACGGCTCGTCGTCGATGGCGTCGGTGTGCGGTGGCTCGCTCGCGCTCTTCGACGCGGGCGTCCCCATCAAGGGTGCCGTGGCGGGTGTGGCCATGGGCCTCATCACCGATGGCGCACGCTACGCGATCCTGACGGACATCCTCGGCACCGAGGATCATCTCGGTGACATGGACTTCAAGGTCGCCGGAACGCGTGACGGCATCACGTCCATCCAGATGGACATCAAGATCGAGGGGCTCGACCTCAAGATCATGGCGGAAGCGCTCGAGCAGGCGCGTCGCGGCCGCCTGCACATTCTCGATGAGATGGACAAGGCGCTCGATGCCCCGCGTGCCGAACTGTCGCCGTGGGCTCCGCGCATCGTGCAGATCAAGATCCCGGTCGACAAGATCGGCGAACTGATCGGCCCGAAGGGCAAGACCATCCGTGGCATTCAGGACGAAACCGGCGCGACGCTCAGCGTCGAGGACGACGGCACCGTCACGATTGCGGCGGTTGGCGCCGAGCCGATGGAACGCGCGCGTCAGATGATCGCGGCGCTGACCGCCGAGCCCGTGGTGGGCGAGGTGTACGAAGGCGTCGTGAAGAGCACGACGGCCTTCGGCGCGTTCGTCGAGATCATGCCGGGCACCGAGGCGCTGCTGCACATCTCGGAGCTCAAGCA
>ERZ1066122.888-NODE-888-length-27826-cov-8.763710_pt1 | contig 27826 bp, 13 predicted proteins | sample MGYA00382769_ERZ1066122 | MGnify/ENA primary metagenome ERZ1066122 (study PRJEB33369, sample SAMEA5778352) | biofilm metagenome | biome: Industrial cooling water; feature: Water cooling tower basin; material: Biofilm | place: United Arab Emirates | collected... | reverse complement strand
ACGGACTCGGAGATCGTTACCCGGCCGGTGTTTACAACGTCATCGTATCACAAGGAGATGAGGTTAAAACGCTTAGGGTTATCAAGCGATAGGTCTAAAGTGTGAAATGGGAAAACCCCTTCGAAAGGAGGGGTTTTTTTATTGTCGGCAAATTACATTTTTCTCGGATTAACGGTCGATGTGAAGTAAATAATCGGGATTATCTGAAAGAAGTCGACATTTTTATGCCGACTTTATATCATGACGTTACTTTGTTGCTGATTCACCAAATCAGGAACAATGAGAACAAAACTACATTTTTGCCGCAACCTGAAGACATTCTGGTTGCAGGCACTGCTAATCGTAATTGGGTTGATGCCCATTGCAGCGGTAGCACAAACAACGGGAACTTCCCTTCAGAACCCAACAGCGGTAAGTGCGCAAAATGGCGTATCAAATCCGGAGAATGGGTATTCATCCAACAATCAGTTTGCGAGATTAAACAGCTCGAACGATTTTGTTAATTACGGAAACTTCGGAATTTCAATTCCGGCAGGTTCTGTAATTGCCGGAATAGAAGTGAGGGTAGAGGCAAGAAACGAAGATGATCGAAACCTGCTTATCAGTTTATCAAGTAATAACGGAAGCACCTTCACGGCTACTCAAGCCCTGAACCTAACAGACTCCGATGTGATTTACAATCTGGGAGGTAAGTTTGCATTATGGGGTCGTGTCTGGTCTGTATCGGACTTTGCTAACGGAAATTTTGTGGTTCGATGTCAGGCTACAGGCGGAGATGAGGATGTTTTTCTCGATCACGTGCAAGTTCGCGTTTTCTTTGCTTCTGACTACGTTGCCTTTCTTACGAATACCACTTACGAAGTGCCTGCAGGAGTTACCTCAATTACGGCGGACCTTTGGGGCGCAGGTGGAGGAGCAGCGTCCGGTGGAAATGCTGCCGGCGGTGGCGGTGGCGGTGCTTATACTTTAGGATTGCTTTCTAACGTAACTCCGGGAAGTACAATTATGATCACAGTAGGGAATGGCGGAACTGCCGGTAACAACGGGGGGTTCTCCCGCGTACAAAGTGGTAGTAACACCGTAACAGCTAATGGCGGTCAGGCAGGTTCAGGTCGAACAGGCGGTGCCGGAGGAGCTGCAAGCACTGTTGGAGGTATAATTACATCATCTTTTGCGGGTGGAAATGGTGGTAACGCCCGATCCTCAAATTCAGGAAACAATAACGAAGCCGGCGGCGGTGGCGGCGGATCTGCATTTCATTTCGCACAAGGAGGAAACGGTGCCTCAGGTGGCTCATCGGGAGGAAACTCTACTCGGGGCGGCGACGGATATGGTGATGGAGGCGACGGGGCCTCAGCGGACGGAAACCCATCCGCTACGGCCGGAGAATCATTCGGCGGCGGCGGCGGTGGTCGCGGCGAAGGGAGTTCAAGCTCGCAAGCCGGAGCTAACGGGCAGGTAGTGTTATCCTTTGATTGCCCGACCTACGCATTAACCTCGGTTTCTGCTTCAGCTACTGCATGTGTCTCAACAGGTACTGCCTCAATTACGTTAACAGGTAGCGCATCTTCACTTCCGGTTGGAAATTATACAGTAACATATTCGCGCAGTTTGCCGTTAGCATCCAATCTAACTGCGACCATGCAAGTCACTACAGCAGGAAGCGGGACATTTTCAATCGGTGGCTTAACAACTGCCGGAAATGCTACCATTACTGTAACGTCCTTATCGTCATCCTCTTGTACTTCTGCAATCACAACCGGAAACGTTTCCAATACGATTGCGGTCGTTGCTGCTCCTGTGGTTTCAGCAGGATCCAACATTGCGCTTTGTGTCACAGACAACGCTGTTAATTTGGGAACCGGAGTTTCGGCAACTAATACCTCAGGGGTGTTGTGGACTACTAACGGAACCGGAACTTTTTTAAATCAGACTTCTTTAACTAACGCGGTTTACCAACCGTCAGCCGGAGATATTGCAGCGGGTAGCGTACAATTGACGCTAACCGGATTCGGGATTGCGCCCTGTGGTAATGCAACCGCTACAAAAACAATTACGTTTTCCCAACCACCTACCGCATCTGCAGGAGGATTTCAGACAATTTGTACAAACCAGACGGCAACAGTCAGTGGCGCAACAGCATCTAACGGAACGATTCTTTGGACGGAAAATGGCGCAGGATCAATCACAGCAGGAGCCAATACCTTAACACCGACATATACTCCGGCGGCAGCGGATGCGGGAACTACCGTAACATTAACGATGACCGTATCAAATGCACCCTGTCTGGCTGCAGTAGCAACGTATGCTGTGCAGGTAGTGGGAGCAGCTACTTTGTCGGCAGGGTCCGATTTGGCTACATGCGCAAATTCAGGTAGTGTTGCAATCGGAATTAATGCTTCTGCATCCAATATTCAAAATTTAACCTGGTCAACCAGCGGAGATGGAACCTTTACCAATCCAACTTCAATAAATCAGGCCACGTACACACCCGGTCCATCCGATATCGCAGCAAAAACAGTTACATTAACCCTCACGGGCACCGGATTTACACCGTGTGCGAACATTTCCGACACCGTAGTTCTCACTATAAATGAAGTTCCTTCGGTACAAGGGGTTACCGTTTGCCAGGGTGGATCCGGAAGTTTGTCTGCAACTGCGCTGTGTCGCCTCGGAACGGCACTAAATCCAACAAATTTCGCAGGAGCAGGTTCTTCCACTGACACGGGAGCTGCCTGGACAAATCCCGGAAATATTGTTTCGAGCAATAACTCACGCTCTACTGCGTCTCGGGATAATAATGGTTTATCACAAATTTTGATTGCCAGTGGTTTCAATTTTAATATTCCGTCAAATGCAGTTATACTTGGCATTACGGCACTTATTGAGCGAAGCCGCTCAGGATTGGCATTAGGTGATGTCCGCGATAATTCTATCCGGTTATTAAAAAATGGCTCCGGCATCGGCGCTGAGAAGGCAACAAATACCCCTTGGGGCACAGAAGGAATTGCAACTTACGGTGGTAACAACGACCTTTGGAATACGTCGTGGACAGCGGCTGAGATTAACAGCAACACCTTTGGCTTGCTGGTCAGAGCTTCTTTTTCAGGAGTTTTTGGCAACTTGAATGCCAATATTGATGCCATTCAACTACGCGTAACTTACGCGGTTCCGGGGGATGTTATGTGGTATACGGCTGCGTCAGGCGGTACAGCTATCGGACAAGGAACTACTTTCAACCCGGTTGGAGTGTCAGGAAGCGGACTTGCTGATACCAATACACCAGGTACGGTAACTTTTTATGCGGAATGCACTACCGTGCCCGGATGTCGTTCGGCTGCAACATTCACTATACTTCCGTTGCCTGAGGTATCCTTCGAAGGGGTTTCTGCAACGTACTGTGAAAACGAATTGCCCGTTATCATCAATACCAATCAAAATTCAGGAACGTTTAGCGGCCAGGGCCTGACTGATAACGGAAATGGCTACGCTACTTTGGCCAACTGGACAGGAACGCAACAAATCAGTTTTACGTATACTGACGGCAACGGCTGTTCGAACACCGCTTTTCAAACGATTACGGTTACGCCGCTTATCGCTTTTTATGCAGACGCTGATGGCGATGGCGAAGGAAATAACGCCGAAATGCTTATGGACTGTATAGCTCCGTCAGGGTATGTTACGGATAACACAGATTGCGACGATACGAATCCATTGATAAAAGACATGTTTGCTTTTTATGCCGATAATGACGGAGATGGGACTGGAGCCGGCGAATCGGTGATGATTTGCGCCACAGATGCAAACAATCCGCCCGCTGGATATTCACTCACAGCTACGGATTGCGACGATACCGATGCAGTCAAATCAACAATGTTTGAATTTTATGTCGATGCAGACGGAGATACTGTTGGTGCCGGAAATCCGGTAATGGTATGCGCAGTTGATAGTAATACTCCGCCTGCAGGCTATGCGCTCACCGGATCCGATTGCAACGATGCGGATTTTGCAAGCGTTCAGCAATTTGTTTTCTATGCGGACAATGATAATGATGGATACGGTGCAGGAGCAGGCATTCAGTTTTGTGCTCCAAATCAGAACACACCTCCTGCGGGATATGCAACAGTAAACGGAGATTGTAATGACGGCAATCCAGCGGTTTCCCCGGGAGTCGCAGAGGTAGGATATAATCGGATCGATGATGACTGCGACGGATTAATTGACGAAGGATTCCCGCCGAAAATCGCAGTACTCAATGGAAATCTTTGTAACATTACCCTAAACACTTTAAATCAGCCATTGTTCTGTAACATTGTTGGCGGCGCGGGAGGTTACCGCTGGAAAGTAACCACCATGAGCGGACCAAGTGCGGGTGAGGTGCAGTTCCTCGATACCATGTTGCGCACTATGCGACTAAGTCAACTTACCAACTTTGCATACGATACTACATACAAAGTAGAGGTCGCTGTTTACTTTGCCGGATTCCTTCAGCCCTTTACCGAATCGACCTGTACGGTTACAACGCCGGTACCGGTAGCGCAATTATCTACGTGCAATGCAAACATCTTTACAATGAACGATTGGGTATACTGCAACATTGTGCCCTTTGCAACCGGCTATCGTTTTCGCATCACCGATCCGCTAAATCCGGCTAATGTAGCGATTGTAGACAATCTGCTGCGAAATGTACGTATGACACAAATTACCTCATTTGAGGTAAAATTCAATAAGACCTACAATGTTGAAGTAGCAGTGCGCAATACAAACGGTAGTTATCTTCCATTCGGACCGGCTTGCAGTATAACTACGCCTCAGTTCCCGACCGTATCTCTGATTGATACGCATTGTGAAAACAGCGAAGGAAATGCTTTTGACGTGCCGTCAATGAACTTCCAGATATTAGCGGCATCATATCCCGGTGTTTCCAAGTATGTGTTTAAGGTAACCGGTCCGGGCTTACCATTAGCAGGTGTGGAAGTAGTAAAATTGTTGAGAGCGTTTTCCCTTTCGGACATACCGGGATTAATTCCTGGAGAAATTTACAATGTCAACGTCCGTTTGGTTTTCAACGACACGGATCCTGTGGGGCCTTTCGGGAAGACTTGTTCTGTAAGGGTTCCGGGTCAGACGAGGATGGCAAAACAGCCATTGACGGCAACACTTTATCCAAATCCGTTTGAGGATATTGCGCAGATCAGGCTGGAAAACATTTCAGCGGCAGTTGTTACCTGTAAAGTATATGATATGGCGGGTAGGTTGCTGGAAAACAGAAATATCGACCGGGAAGAAGCTGATTCCATATCGCTTGGTCAACAATATCCTTCGGGAATTTACAACATCGTGATTATTCATGATGAAGATATAAAAACGTTAAGAGCCATTAAGCGATAATGTTTTTCTAAAGCTCCTTTTCTCGAAGGAGCTTTAGTTTTTATCAACAATTGGTGCTGTTTGTCGTACGTTTACTGTAATTACATATATTTGAGCACGTTTCGCTGCAATTACAGCAATAAATAGTTTTTAGAGCTGCTGAGAAAGTTTTTTCGATTTTTTGAATGATAATTTATAATTGTCTGTAATTTAGCGAATTATATTTTTTGTTTTTTCTCTAAGTAATTGGGTAGCGAATGAGTAAAATTACACGCAGAAGTTGCATTCACGCGCAGGATTTTCAACGATGGTTGACGTCTTTTTGCATGTTAATCATTACTTGCGTACTATTCAGCAGTTCTTTATACGGGCAGGTAAGCGGGTATGTATTTACGCAGCAAATTACCGGATACTCGCCGCTTTCAGCGGGTGCGACTGTAGCCTATCCCGCACCATGGGATAATCAGACAAACCCTGTTGTACCCCTTGGCTTTTCATTTATTTTTGATGGTGTTCCCTACACGGATTGCCGGATTAATGCCAATGGCTTCATTACATTCGGAGCTACGGCGGCAGCCGGAAACGTTGCCATACCACTGAGTGTGGGTACTGCTTTCGGCGGCGCGGTCAGTGCCTTCGGAATAGATTTGATATCCGGCGCTACCGATCCGATTGTGTATGAAACCACCGGTGCGGCGCCTAATCGCGTGTTTAGAGTGCAATGGACAAATGCACAGCGCGTTGGCGATGGCACGGGCAGCTTTAACTTTCAGATTTTGCTTTACGAAACTACGAACGTTATCGAATTGTCCTACGGTCTCTGTAACACTACAAATACAACCGTCCGAAATATCCAGGTAGGACTTCGCGGACCGAATAATAATTTTATTCAGGGTAACGTAACCAACCGATTGCAGTCGACCAACGTAGAATGGTTTAATAACACTGCTCCCGGTACTGCTAACAATAGCACGGTTCGGTCCAGCAATACGGCGTACCCCGATTTGGGATTGCTATATCGGTTTGTACCTCCACCCCCCTGTACAACGCCGCCTGCACAACCAAGTGGACTCGTAATCGGTTCGACTGCCATTACAAGTACTTCCTTTGCAGGCAATAGTTTTACCGCTGCAACACCGGCTCCAACCAATTATCTCGTGCTGCGGAGCACGGTTAATACGCCTCCTACGGCGGCAGATTTGCCAAACCGAACTTTTCCGGGAAATATTAACTCCATAGTCGCAACCAATTATACCGTTGTTAGTAACACGTCCGCGACAACATTTACGCAAACTGCTTTATTGCCGGAAACAACTTATTATTACTGGGTCATACCCTATAACATCAATTGTCTTGGAGCTCCTTTCTATAATTTTTCAGGAATTATTTCGGCCAATGCCACCACGTGTACTCCTGCGGCGGTTGCAACGGCAGCTGTCAATGTAGGAGGAAATGATTTTGAAGCCACCTGGACTCCCGTTCCTACTGCAACGGATTACCGAATTGACGTGTCGTTAAATGCCACATTTACCAATATCTTACCGGCTTACAATAATTTAAGCGTTGGAAATGTAACTTCCTTTGTGGTAAATAATCTGGTGCCGCTAACTACGTATTTCTATCGGGTCCGTGCTATCGGGGCGGGTTGTGCTCTGAATAGCAATGTTATTTCAGTTACTACCCAATGCGGTTTTTACACAATTCCGTATGTTCAGAATTTTGACGGCCCGGGAATACCGCTTGCTGGTACACCACCTTGTTTTACCAGAAATAATATTAATGGGGATGTATTTCAGTGGGGTGTCCAAACCGTAACATTTGCATCTTCACCAAGAGCCATGTTTTTGTCTACCACAGCACCTGTGCCGGCAGATGATTGGTTTTTTCTACCTGGTTTAAATTTAAATGGAGGAACCGCTTACCGCTTATTTTTCCGGTATCGCACAAATTCTTCCGGATCCGAGGCCGAAATTCTAAAGGCGTTTTTAGGATCGTCCGCTACTCCTGCTGGCATGAGCCAGACCTTGGTCGATCTTACCAATGTTACCAATACACTTTTCCGTGTTGCGTTTGTAGATTTCACACCGGTAACCAGCGGAATTTACTACATTGGTTTTGAAGCGAGTTCCATGGCGAATCAAACCTACATCGCGGTCGACGACATTAGTGTAACACTTGCGCCTACCTGTCTGGATCCGATTGATGTAACCGTTACCTCAGTTGGAACGAATTCGGTTAGCATCGCGTGGACGCCTCCGGCAATAGAGCCGGCGGCGGGGTATCAATATTTTATTTCCACATCACCTACACCGCCCACCGGTGCAACCGTACCAAGCGGTTCCATTCCCTTTGGTTCAACAAGCTTTACAGTACCCGGACTTATTCCTTCTACGACATATTTTTTATGGCTTCGCGGCAATTGTTCTGCATCTGATAAAAGTGTTTGGACGGTTGAAGAAACTTTTAGCACAGAATGTATAACCCCGTCCGTAGCCACAACAACAGGGGCGACGCGTTGCGGTAACGGAACCGCAACAATCTCGGCTACAGGCACAGGCGGCTCTACCATACAATGGTACGCGGACCCGACGGGAGATAACATTATCGCAACAGGAAATACCTATACAACCCCGGTTCTTACTGCCACCACCACCTACTACGCCGAAGCAAAAGCTTTGGGTGCGATTGCAAAGGCAGGACCGCCAAATCCGGCTTTTCTCGGAGGTCCTATTGGCATCATGAACTTCTCTGCCAGCGTTTCGTTTACTGTAATTTCGCCCACGCGGTTAATCTCCATTGATGTTTTCCCAATTGCATCGGGTCAACCTGCAACAATTAATTTGCGAAATAGCAGCAACCTGAATTTGCAGACCTTCAATTTTACAACGGTTGGAGTAGGAGGGGCAACACCGCAGGTAGTTCCAATAAACTTTACCCTGACCCCCGGAAATTACACGCTCTTTCTTTCTGCGCCACCAACTTCCGGTTTGGCAATGAATACTGTGAATGCGTTCTACCCCTACAGTACACCTGTTGCTGAGATCACCGGCAATATCGTTTCCAATACGCAGTTTCTTGGATTTTACAATTGGCGATTCACCACGGAATGTCTGTCTCCGCGCGTGCCGGTAACCGTAACTGTAACGGCTCCTCCTGCACTCACACTGAGCTCAGCGGCAGATACTATATGCTCCGGATTAAGTACGCCGCTGGTCACTGTAACGGGTGCCGGCGCCTATAACAATTTGGTCTGGTCACCGTCCACCGGTGTATCAGGTTCTTTTGCGACAGGATTTACTTTTAATCCCTCGGTAACTACCACTTACACGCTGTCGGCAGCCCAGACTTCGGGAGCGCTGTGTGCCACTTCAGTCACCTATGAAGTTACTGTGAACCCTTCACCACCTCCTGTAGCCGTCATTCCTGCGTCGCCTCCCGTGCTTTGCGCCGGTGCGATACAGCCTTTGAATGGTAGTGTAGGTTCAATGAGCACGGTTCAAATTTATGCGCAAAACTTTAATGGTGCTACGAACGACTGGACGGTGGCAAATACATCGACAGATGGCAACACCGCAGCTTCGCAATGGACGCTTCGCAATAGTACCTACGCCTATTCAAGTGGAACATGGAATATTTCCCTGCGCAGCAACGATAACAGTCAATTCTATTTTGCAAACGCTGATGCGCAAGGCAATAGTTTATTGCCTTTTGTGGTGACTCGTACCACGTTAACTTCTCCTCCCATCAGTCTTATCGGATACACCAGCGCCTCACTCAGTTTCTGGCACTACATGCGATTTATCCTCAATGATTCATTTCGGGTGGAGGTATCGACAGACAATGGAGCGACATGGAATCTCGCGCAAAATTTCGTAGGAACACAGGGCACGCCGCTCAATTTCGCCAATGCAAATATTGATTTATCGGCATATGTAGGAAGTCCTACTTTTCAGATCCGATTCAACATGGTTTCCAATTGGGGCTATGGTTGGGCTATTGACAACGTTTTGTTAACCGGTTCGGTAGCTTCAGCTTTACAATGGTCGCCTGCTACTGATTTATTCACTGATCCTGCAGCAACTGTTCCTTATGTTGCCGGAGATTTTGCTACAGTTGTATACGCTAAACCACAAGTAACCACTGTTTACACCGCTACGGCAGTTAATGCCAACGGGTGCTCCACAAATGGTTCGGTTACCTTAAATGTTGATGCTGCTCCTGTAGGAGGAACCTTAAGTGCAAGTCAGAGTTTATGCAGTGGAACAGCTCCTTCAAATATCACTCTAACAGGCCATATTGGTAACATTATCCGGTGGGAAGCCGCAGATAATCCTGCGTTTACCGTTAATGTTACACCTATTGCCAATACCACTGCCATACTTACGCCAGCCCAAATGGGTGTGATCACATCAATACGATATTTCCGTGCTGTAATTGGTAATGGCATTTGCGTCCCTGTTTTTTCTACCGTAAGTTCGGTTGCTTTTCCAACAACAATCTGGAACGGCACGTGGAGCAATGGTACACCGACTGCGGGAGTTAAGGCGATTTTTAATTCCAATTATACTGCTACGACAGATTTAACAGCTTGTGCTATTCAGGTTAATTCCGGAACCGTTACCGTTAACCCGGATGTCACGCTCATTGTAGAGAATGAAGTAAATGTTGCCGGCGGTTCTCTGATTTTTGAAAATGCTTCGAGCTTGGTGCAGATAAACGATACCACTAACTCAGGCAATATCATTTACAGACGAAACACCACACCGGTGCGTAAGTTCGATTATACCTATTGGTCTTCGCCGGTTGCGAATCAAACGCTCGGCAATTTGTCTCCAAATACCAATCCGGGCACATTTTATACGTGGAGCAATGCCATTAATAACTGGTCGGGAGTTCCCACCTCGACAGTAATGGTCGCAGCCAAAGGCTACATCGTTCGCGCTCCGGATATTGCACCGTTTAATCCGACTACGGCTAACATTTTTAACGCGACGCTGACAGGCGTTCCGCATAACGGTACGATTACTATTCCCATCGAGGTGTCCGGCAGTAGCACACTCAATTTAATAGGCAATCCATATCCGAGCGCGCTTTCTATTGATTCATTCTTTCTGGACCCGGCCAATGTGCCGGTAACGGATGCCACAATTTATCTTTGGACGCACAACACGCCGATTACCAATAATGTATACACCAGTAATGATTACGCAGTGTATAATTTGCTGGGGGGAGTAGGAACTGCTGCGGCTCCGAATTCAGGTATTAACAATGCAGTACCGAACGGAAAAGTAGCCGCCGGACAATCGTTTTTTATCCACGGTCTAACCCCCGGAACGGCCGTTTTTAAAAACTCCATGCGCGAGATAGGTCAAAATGGCCAGTTCTTCCGTTTGCAATCAACGCCGCAAGCCGGAGCAGATAAGCATCGTATCTGGCTCGAGTTAACAAATTCACAAGGTGCTTACAAGCAAATTCTGGTGGGCTATGCCGCAGGCGCTACCGCCGGGATCGATCGGGGGTTTGATGGCTTGTTCGTTGACGGAGGGAATATCGTTGGATTTTATTCGATAGCAGAAAAATCGCTTAGTATACAAGGTCGACCACTTCCTTTTGATATTCAAGATGAGGTGCCCTTGGGATTTCGCAGTGGAATCGGTGGTGATTTCACAATTTCACTATCGTATTTTGATGGACTTTTCGAGGATCAGGGAATCTTTCTAGAGGATAAATTCTTTAATACTATTCACGACCTCAAAGCGGGGCCGTACACTTTCGCCACAGCAGCGGGCACGTTTGACGATCGCTTCGTGCTCCGATACACTAACGGAACATTAAGCGCTCCCGAATTCAGCGCCGAAAGCGTGGTTATTTACCGCGATGGCCAAGCATGGGTTATTAATTCGGGCGACAGGGTGATGGAAAAAATCGAAATATTTGACATCCGGGGTAGAATGTTAAAAAGCCTAAACGGGATTAATGCCACCGAATCGAGAGTGAGTCTTGATGCCGCAAACCAGGTGCTACTATTGAAAATCAAAACCGCAAACGGACCAGAGATTGTAAAGCGGATTGTGCATTAGTCCGACTTTACCATAACAAAAAAAGAGGCTCGAGACCCCTTTTTTATTTTGTGATTTAATCTACTTTATGCTTTTTCCACGCGCTGACGTTTGTAAATGTAAAATGCAAAAGCTAACGCAGCAATGAGAAGAAAAACAATTTTACCGTTAATCGGTGCCGGCGGCGCATCTTCACCCTCCATAGGATCTCCATCACTATCATCGTTCGGATTAGCGAACATTCTGAAGTCCGAAAACAACATTGTTAAAAAAATGAACGCGTGAAAAAATTTATTTTTCATTAGTATTAATTTGGGGGTAAAGATAGAATGTAAATTTAAATCTCAAAATGATTTACGGAAACGGTTAAAAAATTAACATCAGATTACGTCAATTCTGACGTAAAATACAATTTAACCGTCGGATACTTATTTTGCGTCATTTGGATAGTAAAGTCGGAATCTGCCAAGAAAACCAATTGTCCGTATTTATCGTGCGCCAAAAATTTCTGCTTAATGCGCTTAAATTCTTTGAACTCTTCATTTTTTGGATCGTCCGGTTTCACCCAGCACGCTTTGTGTACCGGGAAATTTTCATAAGTACACTTTGCGCCATATTCATGCTCTAAACGGTATTGTATGACCTCGTACTGTAACGCGCCCACCGTCCCAATTACCTTTCGGTTGTTCATTTCAAGTGTAAACAACTGTGCCACACCTTCGTCCATCAGCTGATCGATGCCTTTTTCAAGTTGTTTTGCCTTCATCGGATCGGCATTGTTGATGTAACGGAAATGTTCCGGTGAAAAGCTCGGAATACCTTTAAAATTAAGCAATTCGCCTTCGGTTAACGTGTCGCCGATTTTAAAATTTCCGGTATCGTGCAGTCCTACAATGTCGCCGGGATATGAAATGTCAACGATTTCCTTTTTCTCCGCAAAAAAGGCATTAGGCGATGAAAACTTTAAATTTTTACCCTGACGTACATGCAAATACGGCTTGTTTCGCTCAAAAGTGCCCGATACGATTTTGACAAAAGCCAATCGGTCACGGTGCTTGGGGTCCATATTCGCGTGAATTTTGAACACAAATCCGGTAAGTTTCGTTTCGTCCGGTTGCACCTCTCGCGTATCTGATTCTTTCGGCCGGGGCGATGGCGCAATTTCGATGAAACAGTCCAACAGTTCTCGAACTCCAAAATTGTTTAATGCCGATCCGAAAAACACCGGTTGCAGTCGGCCTTTAAGGTAAGCTTCGCGGTCAAATTTTGGATAAACTTCATCAATCAACTCCAATTCCTCACGTAGCTTCTCAGCGGGATTTTTCCCGATGATGGTTTCGAGTTCCGGACTCTGCACATCTTCAATAGCGATGGTTTCTTCAATATTTTTCCGGCTGTCACCGCTGAACAGATTAATGTTTTTCTCCCACAGATTATAAATCCCCTGAAAATCGTAACCCATTCCGATAGGGAAACTGAGCGGCGTTACCGTTAATCCCAGTTTTTTCTCTACCTCATCCATCAAATCAAATGCATCTTTCCCTTCCCGGTCGAGTTTGTTGATAAAAACGATAATCGGAATGTTCCTCATACGGCAAACGGCCACCAATTTTTCCGTTTGCTCTTCAACCCCTTTCGCCACATCGATAACCACAATCACACTATCCACAGCGGTAAGTGTGCGGAATGTATCTTCAGCAAAATCCTTGTGTCCGGGCGTGTCAAGAATATTAATCTTTCGATCCTTGTAATTAAATGCCAGAACGGAAGTCGACACCGAGATTCCCCGCTGCCGTTCAATCTCCATAAAATCGCTGGTTGCACCTTTTTTAATTTTATTGCTCTTAACGGCTCCCGCCTCCTGAATAGCGCCTCCAAAAAGCAGCAGCTTTTCGGTAAGTGTAGTCTTTCCGGCATCGGGATGCGATATAATTCCAAAAGTGCGCCTGCGCTTGATTTCGTCTGTAAAACTCATGGGTTTTTAAATGGTGCGCAAAAGTACCGTTTTTTTCCACAAGTCTATAATTTCCCGCCGGATCATCGCGTCAATGAATTTACTGTCAATTCTTTATCACAACTTGTAAATAATTTTCTGTTAATAGGGTATGGCCGGGTTGTGATGTAGTACTGAATTGCTATTTTTGCGAGTTGTTACTTAAAACAGTCTTACCTAATGAGAATGAAACACTTGTTGTTTGGATTGATGCTCTTGCTTCAATGCACTTTGGTTGCACAGCAGAACACAAAAGAAATTCTTTTTACCGTCGATGGAAAACCATATCATACCGACGAATTTATCAGGGTCTATAAGAAAAATCTCGATCTCGTAAAAGACGATTCTCAAAAAGATCTTAATCAGTATCTCGATCTTTTTATCGGCTACAAACTCAAAATCAATAAAGCGTATAAACTGGGACTTCAAAATGGAAGTCAGTACCAGACCGAACTTAAAACCTATCGCAACCAGTTAGCTAAGAACTACACTACAGATTCAAAAGTAACAGCAGAACTGGTTCAGGAAGCCTACAACCGTATGCAGAAAGAAATCAATGCGTCGCATATTCTGATTTTATGTGATGAAAATGCAGCGCCGTCTGATACGCTGAAGGCTTACAAACAAATCGAAGATATTCGCAAGCGCATTCAGGCCGGTGAAAATTTTGAAACCCTCGCAGCAGAACTTTCACAGGATCCGTCAGCAAAGGAAAATAAAGGAAATCTCGGTTATTTCACCGCCTTCCGAATGGTTTATGCATTTGAGAATGCGGCTTATAAAACCCCAAAAGGGAGTGTGTCGGCGCCTGTTCGGACACGGTTTGGCTACCATTTGATTAAAGTTAATGACGTCCGGGATAACCGTGGCGAGCGGACGGTTGCGCACATCATGCTGTCGAAAATTCCACAGAATCAGGATGCAGCTTCGGCAAAAAATACAAACGCCGAAGAGCAGATCAATGATATCTATAAAAAACTCCAGCAGGGAGAAAGCTTCGAAGCACTGGCAAAACAATTCTCTGACGATAAATCGTCTGCTGGTAAAGGCGGTGTTTTAAACAAATTCGGATCCGGACAGCTTAGTTCGGAGGTTTTTGAAGACGTTGCGTTTTCTCTTTCTACAGAAGGTGATATTTCAAAACCTTTTGAAAGTGAATTTGGCTGGCACATCGTTAAATTGATCGCAAAGCATCCGGTTCGCACAATGGATCAGATGAAAAGCGAACTCGAAGGGCGCATCGGAAAGGACGAGCGCTCGCGGTTGATTGCAGAATCCATGAATGAGAAACTGCGCAAAAAATATCCGGTGAAGCACAACAAGGGGATGATGAAGCGGGTCAAGCAAGCCGTTACCGACAAATTTTACGAAGGTTCATGGGAAGTTCCTGCCGACCGCAAGCCGTTTGAGTCGATGCTGGTGCAGATCGAAAACACCGATATTTCCGGCGCTGATTTCCTCGACTACGTCAAAACACAGCAAAAACTTGGTCAGACTACCAAGCCTATCGGCAAACTCGTAGATAAATTCTATAATAGTTTTGTCGATAATAAACTCAATGAGCATTACAACAACAATCTCGAAAAGGAGTTTCCCGAATTTTCTTATGTGATGGATGAATATCGCGACGGACTTCTGCTGTTCGATCTCATGGAAAAAGAAATCTGGGAGCGCTCAAAAACGGATACGGTTGGCCTCCAAAACTTTTACGAGAACAACAAAAATCGTTATACCTGGAAAAATAGGGTAGATGCTATCGTCATTTCTTCCACAAACGAAGCCATGGCGAAGTCGGCCCAGAAACTGCTGAAAAACGGCAAATCCGCCGACGAAATTAAAAAAGCGCTCAACACAGACGGCAAGGTAAATGTGATGATTTCGCAAGGCGTATACGAAGAAGGCAGCGATTCATTCCCTAAATCCGCACCGCGGCAAACCGGCGTGGGCAGTATTGTTAAGGAAGGCGACTACTTCTTTGCGGTAAAAGTGGATAAAGTGCTTCCGGCCGGACCAAAAACCCTCGAAGAAGCGCGCGGGAAAGTCATCAACGATTACCAACAGTACCTCGAAGCAAATTGGGTTACTGATCTGAAGAAAGAATTTACTGTAAATGTAAACCGCGACGTATTTGAGAACGTCAAGAAGCAACTTTAATGAGGGTATTGGCGTTTCTTAGCCTGTTTGTTCTGGTATCTTGCGATGCCCGCACCGATCGAAAAGCGGATGCGGTGGCGCGCGTACACAATGAATTCCTTTCTGAATCGGAGCTTGTTGGTGTGGTACCTGCCGGAACATCAAAGAAAGACAGCGCTCTGATGGTGAAGCGATTTATCGAAAACTGGGCGACGCGACAATTAATGCTCCGAAACGCCGATGTCAATTTAAGCAATGACCGCAAAGCGGAACTCGACGCACTGGTTGATCAGTACCGCGGCGATTTGTACGCGCGGGCTTATCTGGAAGAGCTCGTAAAACGCGAAGTGGACACGCTGGTAGCAGAAGAAGATCTGAAGAAATACTACGACGCCAATAAAAATAACTTTCGCGCCAACGGAGTTCTCGTTCGCCTTCGATACCTTCAGGTGCCGGCAGATCATCCCAAACTCGGCGCGCTTAGAAGTCGGTTTTTTGATTTTCGAAAATCAGACAAAAAATTCTGGGACACCTACACAATGCAGTTGAAAAGCTATGCGTTTAACGATTCAGTATGGGTCGACGCCGCTCAGGTGTATGGTCGCGTTCCTGTTATTAACCCTGACAACCGCGACCGAATGCTGGTTCCCGGAAAATCAACGGAACAGGTGGCCGGAAATGACGTATGGCTTATTAAAGTGAAGAATGCCATTTACCCCGGGCAGGTTGCGCCGTACGAATACGTAAAACCAACGTTAAACGAGATTATTATCAATAACCGGAAACTGGCGCTGATCCGCAAGTACGAATCCGAAATTACAACAGACGCACGAAAAGCAAATGATTATGAAGTTTATAAGTAGAATAACGCTCTTTCTGCTATTGCCTTTTGCTGCATGGGCACAACCCGACAGCACCGTAGTAGCTCAAAATACCACGCCTCAGAAACGCTTGAAAGTCGATGGCATCATTGCCACCGTCGGTGACTACATCATATTGGACTCGGATATCGACAAAACCTACCTCGAACTTTCCGCCGGAGGGGCCAAGATGGAAGGCGTTACGCGCTGTCAGTTGCTAGGGAAATTACTCGAAGACAAGTTGTATGCGCACCAGGCCGTGCAGGATAGTATCATCATCAGCGATGAAACCGTGCGCGATAATATGGAACGTCGGATCAATTATATGGTGAAACAACTCGGATCCATCGATGAAGTAGTAGCCTATTTCAAAAAAGGATCCGTGGAAGATTTCCGCTCCGATCTCGCAGAAATCATCAAAACCAACATGCTTACCGACGAAATGCGCGATAAGATTATCAGCGAGGTAGAAGTAACCCCGGAGGAAGTGCGTACGTTTTTTAATAAAATCGCCGCAGACGAACTCCCGGTGTTTGGCGCCGAACTCGAAGTGGCACAGATCGTTATTAAACCCCGTATCACCGAGGAAGAGAAGCAACGCACCATTGCCCAACTCAAGGAAATTAAAGAAGCTGTATTAAGCGGCACTTCGTCATTCTTCACCAAAGCCGTTTTGTACTCGCAGGATCCGGGATCAAAGTCGAACGGTGGCTATTACAAAATGTCGAGAAAAACACCGTTTGTTAAAGAATTTAAAGACATTGCGTTTAGCCTGGCAGAAGGCGAAATCTCAGAGCCGTTTGAAACCGAATTTGGTTACCACATTATCTTAGTGGAGAAAATTCGCGGACAGGAAATCGAGCTTCGACACATACTCATCTCGCCGCGCATTACAGAAGAAGCACTTTCGGCCGCGAAAGAGCGCGCACAATCTGTCCGAAACCGAATCGTAAACAAGGAAATCACCTTTGCCGAAGCAGCCCGCTCGGAGTCAGACGAAAAAGAAACCAAAGCCAATGGCGGTACACTCATCAATCCTAAAACACAGGACGCCAAATTCGAACTTACCAAAATGGACCCGTCGCTGTACAGCCAGGTGTCCAACCTTAAGGATGGTGAGGTTTCCTATCCCTACGTAGAAGAAGATCCATCCGGCAGAAAATATTACAAAATCATGACGGTTACCAACCGCTTCGAAGAACACAAAGCCGATTACGCAAAAGATTACACCAAAATCAAAGAACTTGCCCTCAAGGAAAAACAAATCAAGCGCATCGGCGAATGGGCCAACGAAAAAATTAAAGAAACCTTCGTCCGAATTAACGGCGAGTACCGCTCCTGCGAATTCGCCAACAACTGGCTGAAAAAATAAAACTATGTCTGACGTAACCGCAATCCAGAACCTCGTAAATAAAAAAAACGATCTAAAAAAAGAAATCGGCCGTGTCATCGTCGGACAAGAAGCGGTGGTCGACCAGATTCTGCTCAGCATTTTCTCCGGCGGTCACGCATTGCTCGTCGGCGTACCCGGTCTTGCAAAAACGTTGATGGTAAACACCATCGCACAGGCGCTTGGTCTCGACTTTAAGCGAATTCAGTTTACGCCCGACCTGATGCCATCCGACATCCTCGGAAGTGAAATTCTCGACGAAAACCGGCAGTTTCGCTTTATTAAAGGGCCACTCTTTGCCAATATCATTCTCGCTGACGAAATCAACCGTACGCCGCCTAAAACCCAGGCCGCGCTACTCGAGGCAATGCAGGAACGCGCCGTGACAATCGCCGGTAAGAATTACAAATTAAGCCTGCCGTACTTCGTGCTGGCAACGCAGAACCCCATCGAACAAGAAGGAACCTATCCGCTTCCCGAGGCACAGCTCGACCGGTTTATGTTTGCCATCAAACTCGATTATCCTACCTTCGAAGAAGAGGTTCGCGTCGTGAAGAGCACCACCACCGAAAACGTCGAGAAAATTAATCCGCTGTTTTCCGGCGAGGAAATCATCAGCTACCAGCAGCTTATCCGCCGCATTCCCGTTGCCGATAATGTCGTGGAATACGCCGTGGCGCTCGTGAGCCGGACACGACCAAAAAATGAACGGGCGACCGATTATGTGAAAAATTATATCGACTGGGGAGCGGGGCCGCGCGCATCGCAAAACCTGATCCTCGCAGCAAAAGCACACGCCGCCTTCAACGGGAAATTTTCACCCGACATCGAAGACGTCAAAGCGGTTGCAACCGGAATCCTGCGTCACCGGATTCTGAAAAATTACAAGGCAGACGCCGAAGGCATCACCGAAGAAGATATCATCGCGAAGATTTTGTAAAATTTGGGCGTTGCCCGCCGCAGGCGGAGCCGCGCTTTCCACTGTATCTGCATCCCCGAAACGCTCCTGCGTTCCGGGAATGCAGGATGCCGTTCCAATCGCTAACGCAGGCTTTTCTCATCCGTTGCAGCACTTTCCGAAACCCGAAACTGACGCTGCTTTTCCTCCAGTTCACGGTCGTGAAAAAACAAAAACATACTGCCCATCATGTCCTGCATCGTCTCGGAGGTATTGTCGGTGTCAAGCACCAACTCGTAGTGATGACCGGCGCGCAGGACCACGCCGTCGGCTGAAACAAAGGGCGTAATCTTCGTCAAACCAACCCGATCGCGGTGATTAATCACATTGCTGGTAAAAACCGTCGTGTTTTTAGTTTTATCGCGAAGCGAAATTTGGGTGGCAAACGGATGCACGTGGATGGCAGCTGCATGTAGTGTAAGACTGTCTTTGATCTGTAGCTGCGCCGTAATGTCGCTTCGGTAGGTTTTTCGCCCGGGCGGGATCACCCAGTGACCCGATAACATGTTGCCGGCGCCGTCGTCATAACTGTGGTTTTTGGTTTCTACCGGAATACACTGATCACTGCCCGGATCGGTGGGTTCTTTATACGGATCGCGTTTGTCATAGGGCAACATGATAAACACCGTTCGGCTCATCAAAGGTTTAACCGGCGTTCGGGTGTAGGATATACGAACCTCGTGGCGAACTTTCTGCGAAATGTCGGGTAAATTGTGATTCAGGGTCTGCGTGGTAACGTAGAGCAGATCATTACCGCGAATCGGAACTCCAAAACCTTCCGGAAACGAAAACGATTCCATGCCGTGAGACAACGAGGTAAGACGCGGATATTGTTTGCCAATTCGATCTTCCAGCCCGAGATGAGAATAGTAGGCCACATCGTTGATGTCGATATTCATGTGGCAGATAAAGTCGTTCGACAATCGCTCGCTTGTTCGAGCATCTACCGCATGAACTGTGAACCCGGTGAGCCAGACCATCGTGGTGTCTTGCGTTAGGGCAACATAGCGCGACGCTTTCGGCCCCTCCATCGATTTGTAAATTCCGTCAATCCAGAAAACCGGCGATAGCATTCGATACTCCTGACGGTCCGGATGAACGGTCCAGTTGGCGTCTACCAGATGTAATTTGTGCAATAAAACCGTCTTTACAATGGCCCGGTGCCGGTTCGATAAAGTAGCATAACCGATGCCCGCAGCCGCAGCAACCAAGAGCAATCCGATTGCAGTGAATTTGTATATCTTTGATCGCCTCACGGCGCAAACATACAATTTTTCAGAACGTTACAATGCATCCCTACAACGCTCCTTCCCGAATCTTCGGGCTCGATTTAATGCGGGCTGCCGCTATAGTAATGGTGCTTTTGGCTCACGCGCTGTGGTTGTTTCCCCCCACTAACCATCCCCTGTACGATTTAATTACCATCGCAGGCTTTTTCGGCGTTGAAATGTTTTTCGTGCTGAGTGGCTTTCTCATCGGACGGATTTTGTACCGCGAGTTCCTCGGTAACGACTTTACTTCGCGTCAGGTAATGTCGTTCTTGCGGCGGCGCTGGTACCGAACTTTACCGAACTATTATCTGATTTTGCTGGTGAACATTGTATTGGCGCTTGCACTTGGTTACCCCGTAGCATCGTCATGGAGATATTTCTTTTTTCTTCAAAACTTCGCCTCGCCGCTGCTGCCGTTTTTTCCGGAGAGCTGGAGCTTGTCCGTGGAAGAAGCCGCCTACCTCGCTTTACCGCTGGTGTTGCTGGTAGCAGCCTCGTTTTATAAACGCACTTCGTATGTATTCTTAGCAACCGTTTTGTTTGTGTATGCGCTATGCATTTTTGCGAAAATCCAGTACCATCACGCGGCAGGCGCCACCTCGATGTCGGATTGGAACATCGGAGTAAAATCGGTAGTCATCTTTCGCGTAGACGCCATTTTAACCGGCGTACTGTGTGCCTGGAGTTCGCTGCACTTTCCGGTTTTCTGGAAAAGGTTACGCTGGATAGGGCTTTTGAGCGGAATCGTCGGTGTAGGATTTTTAACCTTCGGCGTCGGCGCTTTGGGTTGGTTTATAAACCAACAGCCTTTTTTCTGGAACGTCGTATATCTGCCGCTCACTTCTTTGGTCTTTGCAGGATTTCTACCCGCGTTGTCACACTGGAAAATTGGTCCCCCCGTGGCGGGTCGGTACATTACTACCGTCGCAATATTATCTTACTCCATGTACCTTTTGCATTACAGCATCGTGCTTCAATTGATAAAACACTTCTTGCCTGAGGAAACGTCCTTCAATACTCTTCTTGCAGCTACTGCGGTCTATCTGATAATTACGTTCCTGCTAAGTGCACTTTTATACCGGTACTATGAAAAGCCGATGACAGACCTTCGTGATCGAACTACAACTTAAATCCGAGAGAAACATACCACGTGCGGCCTTCTCCCGGTAAAATACCAGGACCCGGATATCCACCCGCACGTCGGGTCGCATACCTTTCATCAAAAAGATTATTGACACCCGCCCGTACGTTAAATAATGCCCAGAAGCGGTATTCGGCTGCAAAATCGGTCACCTGATATTTGTCGAGCAACCCTGTGATCCCGTTGGCAGACGGTTGAACCGTGTTGTTGGCATCGGTAAAAATTCTACCTGTGATACGGTGCTGAAGCGTAGCCGAAAAACCATTTACACTGTAGGAAGCTCCGAAATTATGAATGTATCGCGGTGCATTTTCCACCCGGTTATCCCGCAGGTTCGAGGTAGTAATGCTGATGTTAGGTGCCGTTCCGCTCGCAGTTGTGACGGCAAAATCGCTGTAGCGTGCGTCAATAAAACTCATGGTAGCAAAAACATCCAGATTTCCTTTCAGGGAAGTAAGGCCCAGCGCGCGAAAAGCACTTACACTTACGAAGCTTTCAATACCCTTATGTATTGTTTCTCCCAAATTGGTTCTGTAGAGAAAAGTACCCTGAGTAGGATCGTTGTTTACAAACTGTCGGACGCCTCCTATCCGGTTATTGTATTGGAGATAAAAGAGACTCACATCAAAATTGACCATGTTGCGGAACGTTCCGCGGTACCCGAGGTCTGCGTTAAAACCGTCGGCGTCTCTCAGATTCGGGTCGATAACATCGGTTACTGCCGGAGGGGTAAGGTCTGAAAAAAGTACCGGTCGGAAAGCCTGACTAATATTGGCATAAATATTTGTGGTTCCCAATTGATATTCAGTTCCTACACCGAGTAGAATTTGGTTCCGAACTAAAGTTTTTTGCGGCAAAGGAACAACGCTACCATCGGCATTGGTGGCAAAACGGCCGTCACCCAACGATGTGATGTGTTCGTACCGAATGCCGGGCGTTACGGTTAAACGATTTGTAAGTCGGAAGGCATTTTCTGCGAACAGCGCGACGTTTTTTGTCACGAAATCAAGATCCCGCGGAAAAGCAGCCGATGTAAATAATGAGAAATCGTCGCCGGTAGTACCTCTTCCTTCTTGCTGGCGGCGGGTTTCTGCCTGATACAAGCGAACGCCGAAGGATAGATGCTGCTCGCGATTCGCTAATGTATAATGCACGAGATTCCGGTTTTCCAGACCAATGTTGCGGTAGAAATCGCGGTCGACCCGTCGGGGGGCGAAGTTTCCGGAAGCGTCCTGCGCATCCAATGTGTTGGGTGCCGCTGTAAAACCAACGCTATTGCGCTCGCCGAGGAGCCCGAAAACGCGTGTCGTCGACGACCATTTAGGAGAAAAATGCGTTTCGAGATTTAAAGATAGTATGTTCCAGGGTGTCCCAAACCAGTTTCGGGAACGCGACGATTGCTGCGGGTTTGCCCGAAATTGCTCGTCCGTTAAGCCGCCGGCTTGCTGCATGTTGTAGTTCATTCGCGTGTACTCGGCCGTAAGTTTGGTGCGGTCTGAAAATGCGTAACCCAGAAATGCGTGGGTGTTGTTTATGTCATAGCTGCTGTTCTCGCGCCAACCGTCAGCACGGCGATAGTGATTGTAAGCATAGTAGCTAAATTTACCAACTGTTCCGCCTATTGCATTATAGCTGCTGAACAAGCCATAACTTCCGGTGGTGTTCTGTGTTTCAAAGCTGAACTTCTTCTGTGTTTCGCGTTTAAGAACGTAATTTAACATTCCTCCAAACTGCGGACCGAACTGAAGCGAAGCACCTCCGCGCACAAGCTGAATAGACTCGACGGCCTCCATGGGTGGATTGTAATAGGCTTCCGGATAACCGAAAACGTCAGAGGATATATCATAACCGTTCTGCCGTGTGTTAAGTTCCCAACTGCGGTTCGGACTCAACCCGCGGACGCCCACATTAATCTGGATGCCCGAACCTTCATTTTCCCATACCGTCACGCCGGGAATGCGCGAAAAAATTTCACGGACATTGTTCGTCGTAAAATTGGCATTGATGTTTGAAAGACGAATGATCTCATTCTTCTTTCCGGAAAAAATACTGTGATCCTGCGTGACCGGTAAACGCTCAGGGGTGAACTTTTTAAGATGGATGAGAACAGGTTTTAGTTCTGATATGCTATCCGGACTTGCCGCTTTTTGTGCTGATAATCCCGCATAAAAGAATACGGCGGTAACCACTAGAAAACGTTTCATTTATTTAGATTAAATCTACATAGCAAAAGTATTGTGCGTTTTCCAAAGAAAAAAATTCTTTAGGCATTTTGTGAATAACTAAGTAAATGTTTAAAAATTAGCAGGTTACGGGTGCTAAAAATTACCGTTTGATGAAGTGCGGCTAACAGCGTAAATTTTTATGGAATTGTAAATCAGCATTTTTTTTGTTTGGCAAGAAGATAAAGCCTAAACAACTTTTAATCTCCATTTTTGGCGTCCTGCTGCGGAATTGTCATTTTATCAATTTATCGACTTTCTACTATAAAATTGTCATTTCACGAATTTGAAACTTAATTATTAATAAAAATGCGTCTTTGACTGATAAATTCGGAAAAAAAGGTGTATAAAATCGTACTTTTGTGCCAAACCAAACAGAAGATATATGGCATTTGATATTGAAATGATCCGCAAAGTGTATGCAAACATGCCCGAGCGCGTGGATGCAGCGCGGAAGTTGGTAGGCAGACCGCTGACATTAACCGAGAAAATTCTCTACGCACACCTATGGGATGGTACGCCGGACAAGGTGTTTCAGCGCGGGAAGGATTATGTTGATTTTGCTCCGGACCGCGTGGCATGCCAGGATGCAACCGCGCAAATGGCATTGCTTCAGTTCATGCATGCGGGTAAGCAAAAAGTCGCAGTTCCTACCACAGTACATTGCGATCACTTAATTCAGGCGAAGGTGGATGCTAAAACGGATCTTGCACGCGCTAAGGAGCAGAGCAATGAGGTGTTTGATTTCCTTTCGTCCATTTCCAATAAATACGGCATCGGCTTCTGGAAACCTGGTGCGGGGATTATCCACCAGGTAGTACTTGAAAATTATGCGTTTCCCGGCGGTATGATGATCGGAACGGATTCACATACGGTGAATGCCGGAGGACTGGGAATGATTGCTATTGGTGTTGGAGGCGCTGATGCCGTCGACGTAATGTCGGGCATGGCGTGGGAGCTGAAGTTTCCAAAATTAATAGGGGTGAAGCTTACCGGTAAACTTTCCGGATGGACCGCGCCAAAAGACGTAATCCTCAAGGTAGCAGGTATTCTGACCGTGAAAGGCGGTACAGGAGCTGTCATTGAATATTTTGGTGAAGGTGCAACGGCGATGTCGTGCACCGGAAAAGCAACAATCTGTAATATGGGCGCAGAAGTAGGTGCCACCACATCTACGTTCGGATACGACGAATCTATGTCGCGCTACCTCCGCGCTACCAATCGCGCCGTGGTTGCCGACGCCGCCGACCAAATTGCATCTTATCTCACTGCAGACGCCGGGGTTTATGACGAGCCTGAAAAATATTTCGATCAGGTAATTGAAATTAATTTATCAGAACTCGAACCACACCTGAATGGTCCGTTCACGCCGGATTTGGCAACACCTCTTTCCAAAATGAAGGAGGAAGCGATTAAGAATGACTGGCCGCTTAAAATTGAGTACGGACTGATCGGTTCTTGTACTAATTCATCATACGAAGATGTTTCCCGCGCCGGATCTCTCGCTAAACAGGCAGCAGACAAAAAGTTGAAACCTAAAGCGCACATTACCATCAATCCCGGATCAGAACTCATCCGTTACACGATGGAGCGCGATGGCTACATGGACGTATTTGATCAGGTGGGAGCCGTTGTATTTGCCAACGCTTGTGGTCCGTGCATCGGTATGTGGGACCGCGAGGGAGCTGAAAAAGAAGAGCGCAATACAATTGTACATTCTTTCAACCGCAACTTCTCCAAGCGTGCCGACGGAAATCCGAACACTTTAGCCTTCGTAGGATCTCCGGAGTTGGTTACCGCAATGGCCATTGCCGGCGACTTGTCGTTCAATCCGCTTACCGACAAACTCATCAATGAGGATGGAGAAGAGGTAATGCTGGACGAACCAACCGGATTTGAGTTGCCGCCTAACGGATATCAGGTGGAAGATCCTGGCTATCAGGCGCCTGCCGAAGACGGTTCGTCTGTACAGGTTCTGGTAAGTCCTACTTCAGAGCGTTTGCAACTGCTTGAACCATTTGAGCCTTGGGACGGAAAAAATATTACAGGAGCTAAACTTCTGATCAAAGCGCACGGCAAGTGTACCACTGACCACATTTCAATGGCAGGTCCATGGTTGCGTTTCCGCGGTCACCTTGATAATATCTCAAACAATATGCTTATTGGGGCTGTTAATGCATTCAATATGAAAACCAATAATGTGAAGAATCAGCTTACCGGATCCTACGATGCCGTACCAGCGGTTCAGCGCGCGTACAAAGCAGCCGGAATTCCGAGCATTGTAGTGGGCGATCACAATTATGGTGAGGGTTCTTCCCGCGAGCATGCGGCTATGGAACCGAGATTTTTGGGTGTAAAAGCGGTACTGGTGAAATCGTTCGCACGCATCCACGAAACTAACCTTAAAAAGCAGGGAATGCTGGCGCTTACTTTTGCCAATGAAGCAGATTACGATTTGATTCGCGAAGATGACCAGTTTAATTTTACAGATCTGGATCAATTTGCACCGGGCAAGCCACTAACGCTTGAAATCGTTCACGCGGATGGCACAAAGAATGTTATTTCTGTAAATCATTCTTACAATGAAAGTCAGATTGGCTGGTTCCGCGCCGGCTCTGCACTGAATCTGATTGCTGCCGCAGGGAAATAATTTTTTGATAACCTGATTATCCAAACCGCTTCTGAAAAGAGGCGGTTTTTTATTTAACAGAGGTGGGCAATACTATTTTGGAAAACTTCATTGTCACCGTAAATTTTCGAGAGTGTAATAACAAATTTTTAGCCAGAGATACTATTTTTTCACTTCGCCTATTCCTGCAAACAAGCTTTAATTTGACGATAATTTAAATATTATCATTATTTGTTAACAATAATTCTTTAAAGCTGTGCCTTCTATTATTTTCGCATCAAAATTTTAAGAATGGAAGAAGCAGGATTTAAAAGGGAACTTGGTCTGTTGGACGGCACGATGATGGTTGTCGGGTCGATGATCGGGTCCGGAATTTTTATCGTTAGTTCCGATATGGTTCGGCAGGTAGGTTCGGCCGGATGGCTTTTGGCGCTTTGGGCCATTACCGGAATCATTACCATCATCGCCGCTATTAGTTATGCCGAGCTTAGTGCGATGTTTCCCAAAGCAGGCGGACAGTATGTTTATTTAAAGGAAGCTTACGGAAAACTATGGGCATTTCTGTACGGCTGGTCATTTTTTGCGGTTATTCAAACCGGTACCATAGCCGCGGTGGGGGTTGCATTTTCCAAATTTGCCGCCTATCTGTTTCCGCCTTTTAGCAACGAAAATATCTTGTTTACCGCAGGTAGCTTTTCGCTCAACGCGGCTCAAATTGTGGCTATTGTAACCATTGTTTTTCTTACGTGGCTTAACAGCCGTGGTGTGCGGAAGAGCAAAATGGTACAAACGGTGTTATCGGTAATTAAAATTTTATCCCTCTTAGGGCTCGTAGTTTGCGGTTTGTTTGCGGCGGATGCGGGAGTTTGGGAAGCAAACTGGGCATTGGGCTGGACTGCGCGTGGCTTCAATACGGAGACACTGACATGGGAGGCCATTTCAGGTGTTGCACTCATTTCGGGGATTTCCGCTGCATTGGTAGGGTCCTTGTTTTCCAGTGACGCATGGAACGGCGTGACGTTTATCGCTGGTGAAATCAAAAATCCACAGCGCAACGTGGGGTTGAGTCTTTTCTTAGGAACCCTCATTGTTAGCCTGATCTACGTGCTGGCGAATGTGATGTATGTAGCTGTAATTCCGCTGCAGGAAATTGCTACAGCCGAATCCGATCCGGTGGCGGTGGTAGCTTCCCGCAACATTTTTGGTGAATTTGGTACGTGGATCATTGCGATAATGATCATGATTTCCACTTTTGCGTGCAATAACGGACTCATCATGGCCGGTGCCCGCGTGTATTACACCATGGCAAAAGACGGATTGTTCTTCCGGAAAGCGGGCGTGTTAAATGCATCCGGCGTACCGTCGTGGGCATTATGGGTACAGTGCATATGGACTTCAGCACTTTGCCTGAGCGGTTCGTACGGTGCATTGCTCGATTTTGTGATTATTATCGTGCTTATTTTTTACATCCTCACCATTTACGGCATCTTCGTGCTCCGCAGGAAAATGCCGGACGCTGAGCGGCCTTATCGCGCCTTCGGCTATCCGATACTTCCGGCACTTTACATTCTGATGGCGAGTGCCATTTCGCTGTCGCTGCTCTACACCAAACTGGAAACCTGCGGTTGGGGTGTGTTGATTATGTTGATAGGTATCCCTATTTACTTTTTTACCCGGCGAGCCTCCGGTAGCGAAGAAGCGCAGCCCTGATGGCAGCGGCATCCTTAAAACAAAAAAGAGCACTTTTTAGACTGCACCCAAAAAGTTAGACGAAGTTAATATTAATTTTGATAGTAATGA
>ERZ1066122.887-NODE-887-length-27852-cov-9.159837_pt1 | contig 27852 bp, 23 predicted proteins | sample MGYA00382769_ERZ1066122 | MGnify/ENA primary metagenome ERZ1066122 (study PRJEB33369, sample SAMEA5778352) | biofilm metagenome | biome: Industrial cooling water; feature: Water cooling tower basin; material: Biofilm | place: United Arab Emirates | collected... | reverse complement strand
CACCAGGGTGCGCTCGGCATCGGCGGGGGCAGCGGGCAGCACCGTTTGCCAGCACAGGCGGCCCGACAGGTCGCGCAGCAAGACGGGCACGGCGACGGCCGTCGGCACCATCAGGTGCAGGGCGTGGCCGGCGGGCACGGGGTTGGGCCACACGGCCAGCGCGGCGGGCGCCCCAGCCGCCTCAGCCACTGAAAGCGGCGTACGGATGGTGATCGTATCGGTCGGGGCGCTCAGCACGAGAGCGCAGCCATAGGCATCGGTCAGAGTCGTCAGGCGGTAGGTGAAGGGGAACGTGGCCGGCATCGGCACCACCAGTTGGGTGCCGGTGGCCGTGGCCGACACGGGCGCGCCGCCGTTGGGCACGTAAGTCAGCGTATGCGGCCCCAGCTCCGGCGCCACGTTGAGCGGCAGTGCCGCCTGGCCCGGCCCGGTCAGGGAGGGTGGAGGCGTACCCGCGAACCCGCCGGCCTGCGGCACGTGCGCGAACTCGTCGGCGCCGGGGTCAGGCGTGGTGCCGCGCACGGTCAGCGAGTCGCCGTACTCGCCGTTGATGCCACTCACGGGCAGCGGCCCGCCGATGTTATCGACCAGACAGTTGGTGCGGGGGTCGAGGCTGAGGTCGCCGACGGCCGGGTCCACGAAACGCACCCGCACCGAGCGCGAATTCTGGTCCTGACCGCCGCTGGCACTTTGCCATTGCACCAGTGAATAGGTCAGACGGCTGGCGGCCGGGCCTATGCCCACGATGGTGTCGGACTGGGCCGTCCGCAGCACGTTGTGGTTGGAAGTGATATTGCCCGTGGCGTTGAGCAGCAGCGCGTAGTCCGGCCCGGAGCCATCGCGCTCGTTCACGAACAGGTTGTTGCGCAGGTCGGTGGTGGCCGAGACGTCGCGCCGGTAAGCTGCCGACGCCGACCGCAGCCCGCCAAACGGCGCCTGCCCGCCGACGAGCACCGAGTTGTACCACACCCGCGTAGTGGCGGCCGAGGCCGAATTGTCGGCAATGCCGCGGATGTCGGGCTGGGCCGTGGGCGCCGCGTCGTTGGTGAGTGTTACCTGGTTGTTGATGACATCGCTGGAGCCGTCGTTGAGCAGAATGCCATATAAGACACTCGGCGCGAGAGCAGATGCATTGCCGCGATTGTTCAGACCAAAAACCCGGTTGCCGCTCACCAGCGCCGACGACGACGGCCCACCCTGCAAGATGCCGAGTACCGAGAGCAGAATGGCGTTGTCGGACGTAGTGAGCGGCCCGATCACGTTATCGCTCACCACTTGCCCCGCAGCCGTAGAGGTATTCAGAATGCCGCACGCAGCTGGCAGCGTGGTACCCTGCTGACGCAGCTGGCCGCTCACATCACCGATGCGGTTGCGCGTGATGGCCACCCGAATCGGCTGCCCCGCCACCCGAATCCCCACGAAATAGGTATTCGACGAGCCGCCCGGAATACGGATGTTTCGCACCACGTTGCCACTCACGCGCACCACCGGCCCACTGCCGGGGGCGCTACTGCCGATACCTTCAATTTGAATTCCGACGAACTTGGCCGATTGATTGGCCGCCGTCCAGAGGCCCTGCGCGCTGCGGCTGTCGCCGCCGATACTGTTGCGCGCCACCACGATGTTCTGGGCCGAGGCCTGCCCCGCTACTTCAATGGCCGTGATCTCACCAGCCGTATTGGTAGTGGTGCTGCTATAATAGAAATGGTTGTCGGCGATGAGCCAATCGGAGCCGGTTTCATCGTTGAGCCGGATGCCGACCGACGTCCAGTTCGTGAACTCGTTGCCGCGCAACTCGCCGCCCGAATTGGGCGCTCCGGCCGACGAGTTACAATGGAACCCGCGCGTGGGCTGGCCCGCCGCGTCGGAGCGGTCGCGGATCAGGCAGTCGAGCAGCTTGAAGTTATCGTTGCCCGTCACGCCCCCGTTGACGCCACTTACCGACCCCGTGATGGAGGTGCCCACCACCACGACCGCCGCCGAGGCACCCGACGAGGCGCCCTCGATGAGGCAGTTCCGCAGGGTGTTGTCGTTGGCGTCCTGGCGCAGGTTGAAGGTCGGCTGGCCGCTGGCGGTGTTCCGAAACCGCAGAAACCGACCGCTGCCGTTGAACCGACCGTCGATGGTCACGAAGTCGGCGCCGGTGAGCTGGATGCCGTTCGTCATCGCACCGGTGACAAGGCGTTCGGTGGCGGCACTCGGGGCGATGGTAAGCGTCAGAATGACGCCCAGGGGCGACGTGCTGACGATAGGCCGCAGCGGCACGGTGCCGGTCTCGGCCGTCAGATCACCCGTTACGAGCAGCGTGACGTTCGTTTGCAGGCCGCTGTCGTTGACAATCTGAAAAAAACCGCCCGCCGCTGTCAGGGAGCTGAACCGCTCGCCTGGCCCCACCCGATAGGTGCCGCGCAAGCCGACGGCGAAGGCGTTGCTCGTCAGCAACAAAAAAAGCGTGGCCACCAGGCCACGCTTCATCAGCGCCACGAGTCGTGCCGGAACGTTGCTCAGGGTCGGACCGGAGGTACCGGAGCAAAAGAAAAATGAAAGCATCTGAATTTAGAGGGGGTTGATGGTGGCAGAATCGCAATTCTACTCGCAAATGTATATGATATTCACAAAGAAACGAACATTCGTTAGGAACTTTTTTTTGCTCGCTCATTTGTTTTACCGTGCCACTCCACCGACGACTCGGCGGATGGCACTGTAACTGGTCGGCTGACTACTTCCGCCCGATGGCATACGGCCGGTCCACGTTGGGCTGCACAGTGAGGCGGCGCGTATCGAGGTCGAGCGCGACGAGGTTGCCGTAGGTGGCATTTTTGTAATAGACGCAGCCCGCATCCAGCCCGACGTGCGCGGGAGTGGCGGCTTTGAGGTCGCGCTTCACCTGCCTCAGCGGCTCCGGTACGTGGCCGTGGACGAGCGGGCGCCCGCCGAGGAGGGCGGGGTCCACGTCGGTGAAGTCGCGGCGGTTGAGCATCGCGGCGTGGTCGGTCCAGAGGCGGTCGGGGTCGGCGAAGTTGAGCGAGGCGTGGACGAGCACGTAATCGGGCAGCTCCACTGCGTACTCGAGGCTTTCGAGCAGGCGCAGGTAGCGCTCCTGCACCTGATGCGGCTCGGCCACGCCGAACGAGTCGAGCGTGACGGCCCACTCGAGCTTTTCCTGCCAGCGGCGCCGGAGGTCGTCGTCTTCCGGCTCGGCTACGGCGTCGAGCAGCTCCTGGTCGTGGTTGCCGCGCAGCGCCACCACGTGGTGGCCGTGGTGGCGCAGGCGGAGGATTTCGTCGAGCACCCCGCGCGACTCGGGGCCTTTATTGAGGTAATCGCCGAGGAGGTACAGCTCGTCGCGCGGGGTCAGGCGAAGCTGCCCGTGCAGCAGCGCCCGAAACGTGGCGGCACACCCGTGGATGTCGGAGATGGCGTAGCGGGGCATTCGGAACAGGTTGGGGGGGCAGTCTATAGCGTAGAGACGCATCCTTGCGTCTCCGGCGGTTAGGCGATGCCGATCAGCGGAGACGCAAGGATGCGTCTCTACGGTAGAACGCACCTGTACAGCAGGCCCTGAAAAGATGATAAGCGGCCTCTTAACCGCCCGAACCTACGGCTGCTCGTCGGGGGAGGGCGAAGAGGAATCGGGAAAATCGGGGAAGGAACCGCCGACGGCGTGGGCGGTGGTGGCGTCGTCGGTGTCCGGCTCGGCATCGGCCTCGCTGCCGCCAAATCCTGCGGTGGCACCGAAGTCGCCGCCGCCGAAGCCGGCGCCCGCGCCAAAACCGAGGCCGCCGCCACCGCTACCACCGTCGTCGTGATGGGAGGAGCCGGATCGGGTAATCATATTGCTCGACGAAAACGGATTGCCGGACGCAATCAGATGCCCGGCTTCCATTTCGGCGCGGTCGTCGGGCGGGATCACGCGCACCGGGCGCTGGCGGGCTTTATCGGAGATGCGAGGTTTGTCGGGGGGGGAAGCGCGGGGGAAAGGCGGGCGTTTGTCAGGTGAAGCGGACATCAGTGACGAGAGGATAGTAACTCACTAGAAATCAGTAGTTAGTAGCAGGTTTCAATGGTAACGACCCACTACCGTGGGATAAAAAAGGCATAAGACGTACGCTCCTATGGGGGTGGGGTTTGGCCTGCTGCCGGTTATTTTTGGATAATTTCCGCTCACTCGCCCGCCAATGCCTTGGAACCGCACCGCCGAACGCCTCACGCAGGAGTGGCACTTTCCCGACTTTCGCACGGCGTGGCGCTTTCTGGAAGCCGTGGCCGCCGAAGCCGAGCGCCGCGACCATCACCCCGGCATCTGGAACGAGTACGGCTACGTGCGCCTTGAGCTGCGAACCCACGACGCCGGCAACCGCGTGACCGAGCGCGACGAGCGGCTGGCGCGCGCCATCGACCGCATCGCGGCGGCGATGGGGGCGGAGGATGCAAGGGGTCAGCTTAGCTAAGAGGCTGGTTGCGGTAGCAGGAATGGAGCGCGAACCTCCGGTTCGCTCGCGGCTGGGGACGGCGGTTGGGGAACGCCAAGCACTCGCGGCCGATGCCGGGGGGCGAACCGGAGGTTCGCGGTCCATTCTCAGCCGCCGCGCCCAGCTTCTACGTTCGCTACCGCTCCGCGCCACAGCCCTGACCTTTGCAGTCAGTTATGGCTTTCGCTCCCCTTGCTCCTCTGACGCTCGTGCCGGTGCCCATCGGCAACCTCGAAGACATTACGCTGCGGGCGTTGCGGGTGCTGCGCGAAGCCGACGCCGTGCTCTGCGAAGACACCCGCACGACCGGCCAGCTTCTGCACCTGCTCGGCATCGAGGCCAAAGGGCGGCTGCTGGCGCACCACCAGCACAACGAGCACCAGTTCGTCGATAAGCTGGTGGCGCGGCTCGAAGCCGGGCAGCGGCTCGCGCTCGTGAGCGACGCCGGTACGCCCGCCATCTCCGACCCCGGCTTTCTGCTGGTGCGGGCGGCGCGGCGCGCGGGGCTGGCGGTGGAATGTTTACCCGGCCCCACGGCGTTCGTGCCGGCACTGGTGCAAAGCGGCCTCCCCGCCGACCGGTTCGCGTTTGAGGGCTTTCTGCCGCTCAAAAAAGGCCGTCAAACCCGCCTCCGCGAGCTGACCGACGACCCGCGCACCCTCGTCTTCTACGAATCGCCGCACCGCTTGCCACGCACTCTCACCGATCTGGCCGCCGCCTTCGGCCCGGAGCGCGCCGCCGCCGTCTGCCGCGAGCTGACGAAGCTCCACGAAGAAACCCGCCCCGGCACCCTTGCCGAGCTGGCCGCCCATTACACCGCTCACCCGCCGAAAGGCGAAATCGTTGTCGTCGTTGAAGGAAAAAATTAACGCTGCGCTCACTCGCCTGCCGTTGTGGGCGTTGGCCGTGCTGGGCGCCCTGCTGCTGTGGGCGGCGTGGCCGGTGCGCGGGTTCGCGGGGCTGCTGTTCGTGGGGTGGCTGCCGCTGCTGGCCATCGAAGCCCGCACCGCCGCACCCGACCCGGCCACCGGCAAGTACCCGGCGTTCAAGCGGTGGGCGTATCTGTTTCTGGTGCTCTGGAACGCGCTCACTACGTGGTGGGTGTCGCTCTCGACCATCGCGGGCGGCATCGCGGCGGTGGTGCTCAACGCGGGGCTGATGCTGCTGCCGCTGCTGGCGTTTCGGCGTACGAAGCGCCGGATGGGGGCGGGCTGGGGGTACGTGTCGCTGGTGGTGTACTGGGTGGCGTTCGAGCAGATTCACCTGAATTGGGACCTTACGTGGCCGTGGCTCACGCTCGGCAACGGCTTCGCCGCCACGCTCTCGTGGGTGCAGTGGTACGAGTACACCGGGCAACTCGGCGGGTCGGTGTGGGTGCTGGTGGTCAACGTGTTGGCGTTTCTGGCGCTGACCCGGCCGGCCTCGGCTGCCCCGCTCGTGGCCGGTGCCCGGCGACCCTACCTACTGCTGGGCGCGGCCGCGGGGCTGCCGCTACTGTGGTCAGGGTACCTGCTCGCCCGCTTCGAGGAAAAAGGCGACCCGGCCGAGGTGGTGGTCGTGCAGCCCAATATCGACCCGTACGAGCAGAAATTTCCCTCGAACCCGCATTTCATCCCTTACGACCAGCAGCTCGCGCGGCTGATGCGGCTCTCCGATTCGCTCATCACGCCGCAAACGCGCTTCGTGCTCTGGCCCGAAACCAGCCTGGAGCAGGGCGTGGACGAAGCCGACCTGCCCGCCGACTGGCGCATCCAGCGCATCCGCGAGTGGCTGGCGCGGCACCCGCAGACGCAGCTCATCACGGGCATTACCACCTTTCGGCGCTACGACCGCCCCGACGCCTCGCCGACCATCCGCGAGCGCGACGGCGTGTTTTACGACGTCTTCAACACCGCTCTGCACGTGCCCGGCCCCACGGGCGCGCTCGGCACGTACCACAAGTCGAAGCTGGTGCCGGGCGTCGAGCGACTGCCGTATCCGGGGGTGTTCGGATTTCTGAAAATCTTTGCCATTGATCTGGGCGGAACGGTCGGCTCGTACGGCACCCAGCCCGAGCGCGGGGTTTTCGCGTATGATTCGGCGTCGGCAGCCGCGCCGCGCGTGGCGCCCGTCATCTGTTACGAGAGTATCTACTCCGATTTCGTGGCCGGTTACGTGCGGCGCGGGGCGTCGCTCATCGGCATCATCACCAACGATGGCTGGTGGGGCCACACGCCCGGCCACCGGCAGCATCTGGCCTACGCCTCGCTACGCGCCATCGAGACGCGCCGCGACGTGGCCCGCTCGGCCAACACCGGCATTTCAGCGTTTCTCGACCAGCGCGGGCGCATCCGGCAAACCCTGGATTACTGGCGCGGCGGGGCGCTGCGCGGCATCGTTCACCTCAATACGGAGCCAACGTTTTACGTCCGCCACGGCGAGGTGATTGGCTACTGTGTGCAAGTCGGGGCCATAGGGTTGCTGGTCGCTTCCTTTCTGAGCCGCAGGAGGTAATGGATAGAATGAATCAACGAAAACCATCGCGGTTTTGAGGTTTATCTATGTCATCGTAGAGACGCATCCGTGCGTCTCCGCTGCACGGGGCGCCAGAAGCACATTTCTTAACCGCCGGAGACGCAAAGATGCGTCTCTACAACCTCTGCAACGGCCCCCAATCATCTTAAATCAATGAATATGAACGCATTAATCAAACACACACTGCCTTCCCTGCTCCTTGGCGTTAGTGCCGTAGCCCGCCAAGCCGGCGCCTTTCTGCAACAGGAAGCCGCGCGCTTCGACCGCTCGCGCATCGAGTACAAGGGTCACTCCGATCTGGTGTCGTACGTCGATAGAGAAACCGAAAAGCTCATCGTGGACGGCCTGCGCGCGCTGCTGCCCGATGCCGGTTTCCTGACCGAAGAAGGCACCGTCGGCGAGGTGGCTGCCGGCTCCGCGTCCGCTGCCCGCTGGATCATCGACCCGCTCGACGGCACCACCAACTTCCTCCACGGCCTGCCGTGCTACGCCGTGAGCATCGGGCTGGAAGTAGCCAGCGAGGTAGTCCTCGGCGTCATCTACGAACCCAACCGCGACGAGCTGTTCAGCGCCACGCGCGGCGGCGGCGCCTTCTGCAACGGCAAGCCCATCGGGGTGAGCGCGGCGCCGGGGCTGGGCCAGTCGTTGCTGGCCACGGGGTTCCCGTACACCCAGTTCGCGGGGCTGGATGCGTACCTGCGGATACTGGCGGCGTTTATGGCGCAATCGCACGGCATCCGGCGCCTGGGGTCGGCGGCCGTCGATCTGGCGTACGTGGCGGCCGGGCGGTTCGAGGGCTTCTTCGAGTACAACCTCAATGCGTGGGACGTGGCCGCCGGGGCGCTGCTGGTGCGCGAGGCGGGCGGCGTAGTGACCCGCTTCGACGGTGCCCCCACTGGCGACCCTGTTCACGGCCGCGAGCTGGTGGCCGCCGGGCCGGACGTTCACCGCGAAATGGTGGCCGTAATCAGTGAATGGTGGACGCACTGAAAAAATCCGCGTTTGAAAATCCGCGTTCATCCGCGGGCCAACCCGCTGTGAATGGCCCGCGGATGACGCGGATGTACCAACGCGGATTTTCGCGGATATGTGACGTATCTTCGTCTTATGCTGCAAACTACCCTAGTCGTACTGTTTTTTCTGGTGGCCGTGGCCTACGTGGCGCGGCTGGGGTGGCGCGCCTTTGCGGCGAAGCCAAGTGGTGCGGGCTGCGCCAAAGGGTGCGGCGGCTGCGACGCGGCCACCGACGTGCAGCGCAAGCTGGCGGCCGTGCCTGTGCGCGGCAAGTAGGCCGGGGCGGGGCGCGCGAATTTTTCGGCCGCGGGCTGCATCCTAATTCCGAGGGGTGCCGTACGGGCCGGAAACAAGTTTTTCTAACCGCTTCCCCCCATCCCACTCCGATGCAGGACAAGAGAGAAGAGCGTACGCTCACCGCAATGGAAGACCGCCTGCGGAAAGAAGGCTTCACGGCCGATTTTCGCGTCAGCGACGGCCACCTGACCACGATGCAGCACGACGGCGGCACCCGCAAGTCGTGGCCCGCGCAAGACGTGAGAATCGTCGATTTCTATCGCTTCGAGGGCGAATCGAACCCGGACGATATGTCGATCCTCTACGCCATCGAGTGCGTGGACGGTACGCGCGGCACCATTTCCAACTCCTACGGCCCGCTGGCCGATACCGACGTCGATGCGTTCCTGGTCGAGGTGGAAAGCCTCGGTAAGAACCTCGATAAGAAGGTGAAATAACAAGACACGCTCGCCCGGAGCTTCGCGCCGGGCGAGCGGCCGTTTTTACCCCCACACCTTCGTCCCCTCGGTGCAGTTGCGGCACATCTCGATGTGCTCGCGGCCTTTCAGCAGTTGTTTTCTGAACTGCTGATATTTCTCCCCGTGCCACAACTGCCGGAACGACTCGCGCGTGAGGTCGCCGAGGGCGTACTCGCCGTCTTTGTCGAAGCAGCACGGCACCACGCGGCCATCCCACGTGACGACGCACGAATGCCACATCTTCCAGCAATGGTCGAGTAGCTGGTTTTTGACTGTATACGTGCCATCGCCCTGGTTCTGGTAGCGCGAGTAGTAGTCGATGGTCGGAATCAGCGGCGAACCCTGCTGGTAGTCGTAAATCTGGGCCGTTTTGAACCAGATATCATCCACGCCGATGTCGCGCGCCAACTTTCGGGCGTCTTCGATCTGGTGCTCGTTGGGGCGCACCACCAGAAATTGAAATACCACCATCGGGGTGCGCGATTTCAGATCGCGCTTCCATTTCACGATGTTGCGGGCGCCGTCGAGCACCTTATCGATCTTGCCACCGACGCGGTATTGCTGATAGACATCCTGCGTGGTGCCGTCGAGGGAGATGATGAGGCGGTCGAGGCCGCTTTCCACGGTACGGCGCGCGTTGTCGTCGCTCAGGTAGTGGCCGTTGGTGCTGGTGGCGGTGTACAGCCCTTTGTCGGCGGCGCGGCGGACGTGCGTCAGAAACTTCGGGTGCAGATACGGCTCGCCCTGAAAATAGAAAATCAGGTAGAGCAGGTCGCGCGAGAGTTGGTCGAGGGTGGCCTCGAACACCTCGTCGGGCAGCATCCCCGTGGGGCGCGTGAACGAGCGCAGGCCGCTCGGGCACTCCGGGCAGCGCAGGTTACAGCTCGTGGTCGGCTCGAGTGAGAGCGCGATGGGCAGGCCGCTCGGCCGCGCGCGCCCCGTCAGCCGACTCAGGCCGTAAGAGCCGAGTACGCGCGCCGCGTTGAGCGCCCGGCGCGGCGTGAGCTTCGAGAGGAAATTGAGGCCGTCAGAGACGGCCGCGCGGGAGGGCAGCATCGGCACGGCCTGTAACAACGAGTGACCACCCACAAAGGTCGCTGGAGCGCGGGCCGGCGCCCCGCGCTACACCCCTCTACCGATTGCGAACGCGCGGCGCGGGCTTCGGCGCGGGGCGGCGAGTTGCCGGGTAGCGGCGGTACTGGTAGGCCGTGCGCGTGGTGGTGCGTTTGGCGGGCTTCGCTTCGGCGGGCGTGGCGGCTACGGGGAGCGGCTCGGGCGCGGGCACCGGCTCGGGGGCGGGCGGCGGGGGCGGCTCGGGCAGTTTCACCTTGCCCATCGCGGCCAGAATCTGCGTTTGCGCGCCGGGGTTGTTCATTTTGAGCAGGCGGCGGTTAGCGAAGGTGCCGTCTTCGGCGAGCAGGATGTAGGTCGGCACGTCGCGCACACCGTAGCCCGCCAGCAGCGCGTTTTGCGCCATTTTGCCACCATAGACGTGCGTTCCGTCAAGGTTTTTGCTCCGCACGAACGTGGCCCACTGCTCGCGGTCGTCGTCGAAACCGATGCTCACGAACTCCACTTTTTTGCCTTTGAGGCGGTGTACGAGGTCCTGATGATACGGCAAATCGCGCAGCGACACCCCGGACGACGTTTTCCAGAACGTGAGGTACACCATCTTGCCTTCCAGGCTCTTCAGCGTCACCGTATCGCCTTTCAGTGTGGTGAGGGCGAAGGCCGGCCCCGGCGCGCCCAGCGCCGTATGGCGCGTGGCCTCGAACTCGGGCGTCAGCAGCGGCACGTATTTGCCGCCGGTATCGATATGTTGACGGTAATCGTCGAAAAGCGCCGTCGATTGCTGCACGTAGCCGTGCTTGAACGAGTCGCGTAGCACCCGCGCCAGCATCACGGTCTCCACCTCACCCGAAAATTTCTCTTTCGCCAGATTGTAGCATTCGGTGTAGTATGCCGGGTTCGAGCGCACGTGCCCGTTTTCCTTCATCTGCCAGTTGAGGTAATTGGTCAGGAAGGTTTGGTAGTTGGGGCTTTTGAGCGCGCCGGCCGCATCGAGGTGCGTGACGCGCAGAAAGTCGTAGTAGCCCGGCGACAGTTGCAGGCGGCCTTCGTTATTGACCACCTGCTCGCGCAAATCCTGGTACGTGATGCGGTCGTTGGCCCAGGCGTAGTTGATGTCGGCGTCGGCGTACTCCTTGAATGCGGCCGAGGCCGTGGGGTTATCCGTCAGAAACAGCGCCAGGCCGAGGCGCTCGCGCTCGAGGCGCCGGTCGAGGTACTTCGCGAAGCCCTCTTCGTAGTACATAATGTTGTACGGCAGCACCTGCCATTCCTCGCTCTCGATGAAATCGCGGTCGTGGTCGGCGAGGTATTCGTTCTCCGGGGCGCCGGTGCCCTTGAAGCGCACGGTGTTGCCCATATCGCCGGCTTTGAACTTGACGAACAGATCGGTGCCGGGTTCGAGCCAGAGCGTCATCGCTTCGGCGCCGTACACCAGCTCCGTCACGGTGCCGGTGCTGAGGGGGAAGGAGATCGAAAAGTTGCCGTCTTCGTCGAGGCGGCTGAGCAAGCGGGTTTCGCGGTCGTCGAGGGCGCTCGGGTGCCACGCCAGGAAAATGCTGTCGCCCTGCATATTGCCCACATCGCCGTGGATGGTGGCGACCCCGCTCGGCTGCGCCTTGCCAACGAGGCTCCACCCGCAGCAGAAGCCTAAAAAAAGTGCAAACACGCCCAATCGGCAACTCACACCGACGGCACGGTCGCAGAGTCGAAGTGGGAGCATAGGCAAGGAAAGGTTAGAGGGAGTAGTGATGAGTGAGAACACGGCAAACGAGCCGCAGCGGGCAAAGAGCGGTATCGAAGTTACTACCCTTCGCTCAAGTTTGTCCAAAGCGTTCGCCAGAAAAATGCTGGTTTCGCATTTTTTAGCGGAGATTCTTTTTACGACAACACAACTTAGCTAAAAAGTGCAATTAATATTTCATCAAGCCGCGCCGCCGGCAACACCCGGATGGCCCGGCGTTTTGCCCCGGCATCCGGGCCGGCCTGAGCGACGTGCATCTCCCGAAAGCCGAGCTTTTCGGCTTCGGAAATGCGCGCGTCGAGGCGCCCCACGGGCCGCACTTCGCCGCTCAGCCCCACCTCGGCGGCCAGGCAGGTGGTAAGCGGCAGCGGCTGGTCGTTGTACGACGACACAATGGCCGCGCACACCGCCAGGTCCAGCGCCGGGTCATCAATCCGCATCCCCCCGGCAATGTTTAAAAATACGTCCTGCGTACCGAGCCGGAAGCCGCCGCGCTTCTCGAGCACCGCCAGCAGCATTTGCAGGCGGCGCAGGTCGAAGCCGGTGGCCGAACGTTGGGGGGTGCCGTAGGTTGCCGCGCTCACCAGAGCCTGTACTTCAATCAGCAGCGGACGGTTGCCTTCGACGGTGGCGCCGATGGCCACGCCGCTCACCGGCTCGGTGCGCTGCGAGAGCAAAATCTCCGACGGATTGGAAACCTGCCGCAGGCCCGCGCCGCGCATCTCGTAAATACCCAACTCGGCAGCCGGACCGAAGCGGTTTTTGACGGCCCGCAGAATGCGGTAGCTCGTGTGGCGGTCGCCCTCGAACTGGAGCACCGTATCGACCATATGCTCCAGCACTTTCGGGCCGGCGATGGAGCCGTCTTTGGTGATGTGGCCAATCAGAAACACCGGCACCCCGGATTCTTTGGCGTAGCGCAGCAGCTCGGCCGTGCATTCGCGCACCTGCGAGACCGACCCCGCCGCCGATTCCACCGAATCGGTGTAGAGGGTCTGAATCGAGTCCACGACCAACACGGTCGGCTCCACGTCCACGATCTGGCGGAAGATGTTTTGGGTGTTCGTCTCGGTCAGGATGAAGCACTCGGCCGCCAGCGCCGCCAGGCGTTCGGCCCGCAGCCGGATTTGCTGCTCGCTCTCTTCGCCCGACACGTACAGCACCCGCTGCCCGGCCAGCGACGTGGCGATTTGCAGCATCAGTGTCGATTTGCCGATGCCCGGCTCACCGCCAATCAGCACCAGCGCGCCCGGCACGATGCCGCCGCCGAGTACACGGTTCAGCTCGTCGTCCTGCGTAAGGATGCGCGGCTGCTCGCTCACCACGATGTCGCCGATGGCCACCGGCCGGGCTTGCGGCGCGCGGCCCGCGCCGCCGCCCGCAGGGCGCCACCCGGCTACGGCCGCGCCGCCCGTGGCGGGCTTGGTCACTTCCTCGACATAGGTATTCCACTCGCCGCACGACGGGCAGCGGCCAAGCCACTTCGCCGATTGAGTGCCGCAGTTCTGACAGAAATAGGTGGTTTTGGCTTTGGCCATAATCAGTGTGCCAATGTGCTAATGTGCTAATGGGGAAATGTGAGGAGGTAGCGATAGCCCGAACTCCCCACCCCGAAGGGGAGGGGTGCCCCGCAGGGGCGGGGTGGGGCAACGCGGTTGGGCAATGTGGCTGGGCCCTGTAGCACCGAGTATCACTCGGTGACGGCGGCTGGGCAATGTGGCTGGGCGTGGCCGTGTCTGTCCCAGACGCGCGCCTGACAGGGTATCGATTTGACGCGCGTCTGGGACAGACACGGCCACTTGCCCAGCCACATTACCCAGCCGCCGTGGTCGCCCCACCCCAGCCCCTCCCCATCCGGGGAGGGGAGCTTTTTTGATTACTGATAGCCGCATTCGCACATTCCCACATTAGCACATTCCCACATTCGCACATTCGCACATTAGCACATTCCCCCCAAAATCTCCTTCAGCAGCGCCCGGTCGTTTTGCAGGCGGGGCACTTTGTGTTGGCCGCCGAGCTTGCCGCGCGCGCGCAGCCAGCGGGCGAACGTGCCGGGCGGCGCCGTACGTACCACCGGCGCCACGAGCGCCAGATCGTGCTGGCGTTTGGCGTCGTAGTCGGAGTTGAGTTGCCGTAGCGTGTCGTCGAGCACCCGCGTGAAACGCGCGACATCGGCGGGCGGTTGAGTGAATTCGATTAGCCACTCGTGGCCGCCGCGCGCGTGGGCGCCGAGGTACACGGGGGCGGCGGTGAAGTCGGTGAGGGTGGCGGCGGTGGCCGCGCAGGCCGCCGCGATGGCGGCTTCGGCGTTTTCGATAACCACTTCTTCGCCAAAAGCATTCAGGAAATGCTTGGTGCGCCCGCTGATGCGGAAGCGGTACGGCCGCAGGCTCGTGAAGCGCACGGTGTCGCCGATGAGGTAGCGCCACAGGCCCGCCGTGGTACTGATGACCACGGCGTAGTGCTTGTCCAGCGCCACGCCTTCGAGCGGCACGGCCACCGGCTCGGCCGCACCAAGCTGGTCGAGCGGCACGAACTCGTAGTAGATGCCGTAGTCGAGGAGCAACAGCAAATCGGCCGAATCGGGCTGGTCCTGCAAGCCGAAGAAGCCTTCGGAAGCGTTGTAGATTTCGAGGTAGCGCATCGGCCACCGGCCGCCGTCGCGCTGGTCGGGCGGCAGCAGTTCGGCGAACAGTTCGCGGTAAGGCCCGAACGCCACGGCGCCGTGGGCAAACATCGCCAGGTTGGGCCACACCTCGCGGATGTAGCGCTTGCCCGTGAGCTCGAGGATGCGGCGGATGAGGACGACCGTCCACGTCGGCACCCCGAGAATGGACGTGATGTTTTCGCGCGCCGTGTGGCGGGCGAGCTGCTCAATCTTATCGTCCCAATCGCTGAGCAGCGCCAGCTCGACCGGCGGCGAGCGGATGAATTGCGCCCAGCCGGGCAGGTTGCGCGTGATGACGGCCGACACGTCGCCGCAGCGCGGTTCCGGCTCGGCGGGGCGCCACGGATTGGGTGCCAGCGAGCCGCCCAAGCTCAATCCCTGCCCGTGAAAGAGCGGGGTGGCAGGGTAAAGCGTACTGACGAGGGTGAGCAGATCGCGCCCGCCGCAGTAGTGGCAGCCGTGCAGTGCTTCCATCGTGACGGGCACGTACTTGGAGCGCGCGTTGGTGGTGCCGCTGCTTTTGGCGAACCACGCCGGGCGGCCCGGCCACAGCACATCGGCTTCGCCTTTGAGCACCCGCTCAAGCTGCGGAAACTGCTCTTCGTACGTCTGAATCGGCACCCGCCGCGCGAACTCGGCCGCCGACAGGTCGGGCCGAAATCCGTGTGCGCGGCCTACTTCGGTGTGCTGCGCCCTATCGAGCAGGTACCGCAGTTGCGCGGCCTGCACCGCCACCGGCTCGCGCCGAAACCGCTCGATGCGCGGCAGCCGCAAGCGCATCGCCGCCGCGATGGCATCTCCGGTCAGGCGGCGTGGCCAGGTGGGGGAGTTTCTGGTTTTTGGTTTCTTGTTACTCAACGGCGGCGCAAAGAATCAGAGCGAACACGAGGAGGCAAAACAGCCACACGAACCTGTCATTCAAGCTGCTGTGGACCAATCAGGCTCAATCACCAGAAACCAGAAACCAGCAACAAGAAACCAGCAGCTAGAGCGGATTCAGGGTCAGCGTACGGAGTAGAGACGCATCCTTGCGTCTCCGCGGCACGGCGCCGCTGCTTGGCCTAACCGCCGGAGACGCAAAGATGCGTCTCTACGAGGACGTAACTAGACCCCAAAACCGCTGTAGAAACCTCAATACACTCGGCGCTTGAACTCGAAAAACCGGCCCAGATACTTCTCGCGCACCACGGGGTCTTCGGCCAACTCTTCGGCAGTGCCGGCGCGGAGCAGCTTGCCTTCGAAGAGCAGATACGCGCGGTCCACGATGTTGAGGGTGGCCTGCACGTCGTGGTCGGTGATGAGGATGCCGATGTTTTTGTCTTTGAGGCGCGCCACGATGCCCTGGATCTCCTCCGTAGCAATGGGGTCAACGCCGGCGAACGGCTCGTCGAGGAGCACGAATTTGGGGTCGGTGGCGAGGGCGCGGGCGATTTCGGTACGGCGGCGCTCGCCGCCGCTGAGCACCATCCCCTTGTTGCGGCGCACGTGCGTGAGCGAAAACTCGTCGAGCAACTCCTCGACCCGTCGGGCTTGCTCGGCTTTGGTTTTCTTCGTCATCTGTAGCACGGCGAGGATGTTCTCCTCGACCGTCAGCTCGCGGAAGACTGATGCCTCTTGTGCGAGGTAGCCCAGGCCGCGCCGCGCGCGCTCGAACATCGGCAGGCGCGTGATGTCTTCATCGTCAACCCAGATGGTGCCGGAGTTGGGCTTCACCAAACCCACCATCATATAGAAGCAGGTGGTTTTGCCGGCGCCGTTGGGGCCGAGCAGGCCCACGATTTCGCCTTGCTCTACCCGCACCGACATATCGTTGACCACCGTGCGGGTCTTGTATTTCTTGACGAGGTGTTCGGCGTGGAGCAGCATAGCAGGGCGGCAAAAATACGGAAACGGCGAAGTGCGGGGCCGCAACGCCGATTCGTGAGCGAAATGTGAGAGTTTACGAAAAATTAATTTGGAAATCGCCGCCACATTGCTGTAATATTGTAGCAAGTAGTCGGCTTGCATACTAAAAACGGCACCGACGTCACGCTTCCGTAGCCTTACCGGCGCGGGTTTTCCTCCAACGGCGCTATGCCTCCTTTTCGCTCGAACAAATGTGTTTTTCAACAATGGGCACCGCTCGGCCGAGAGCCGGGCAGGTGCTGCGCCGCCGTGCTACGGCGGCACTCGGCGCGGCCGGACTGGCCGCCGTGTTGGGCAGTTGCGGCGCGGTACGCCCGACGCCGGTAGCGCTGCAGGCGCTGCCATCGCCCGCTGAGCAACCACCCCCCGTAGTGGTGCAGCCGCAAAGCCGGGCCACGTATAAGAGCATCGTTACACCTGCGGAGCTGCCGTTTATGTGGCCGCCCGACTCGCTCCTGGGCGATACGATGGCCGTACGCCATTTTCAGGCGGGGCGGTTGGCGGGGCGGGTGCACCTTCGTGGGGCAGGGCGCCGGGCTTCGCCGGTGGCGCCGCCGCTCCCGCTTGCGCTTCGGCCTTCGCCGCCTGCGTCGTTGGCGCGGGCAAACGCAGCCTATTCTCTCGGTTTCGAACGCCAGTTCACCCGCGACCGCGCCACGCTGGGTGCCGGGGCAGAAACGGGCATCGCAGGACTCGGTATCGCAGCGGGCGCGGTGGCAATTATCGCGGCGATACTCGTGACGATGACGGCTGTCAACGACGTGGCGGGAGCTGTGTTCTACCGAGGTTCGCCGTAGATTTCCACCGCCCTCACGGTTGCGGGTGCGTTTGCTGGTCAGCCCCCAGAATCTGGTTGCGGTAGCTGAAATGGACCGAGAACCTCCGGTTCGCTCACGGCTGGGTAAGACGGTTGGGTGTTGGGGTATGCCGGGTGGACCTTCTGCGGCGTACCTGAGGAGCAACCACCGCACCTACACACCGCACCTAACCGCGAGCGAACCGGAGGTTCGAGGTTGATTGGCTAACACAAACAGCCACTCACGAAAACAGTCGTCGGCTTGCCTACTACGAACGGCACCGGCTTGGTCTGTCTCACTTACCCGGTGAGGCTGTTTTTTCCCGTCGGCGTCTATGCCTCCTTTCTCTTCCGTGTTATGTCAATTTTTTCACTGCGCGTTCGCCGGCCGGGGGCCGGGCGAGCGTTGTGGCGCCGGGCCTTGCTGGCCGGGGCGCTGGCGGGTCTGTTGAGTGCTGCAGGCACCTGCCCGACGTGGGCGCAATCGTCGCCCGCCAAACCTGCTGCGCCCACTGACGAGCTGTTGCTCCGCAACGGCGACGACGTCGTGGGGCGCGTCGAGGAAGTGACGCCGACGCTCGTGCGCTACCGCCGGGCCGACCAACCCGCCGGACCGCTTTTCGAAGTACCGCGCGATTCGGTGTTTCGGATTCGGTACGCCAACGGCACTTTCGACGTGTTCGAGCCGCCGCCGCGCGCGCCCGCCGCCTTGCCCCGCGCGCCGCGCCGCTGGCCCACCCCCGACCCCGGCCGGATGCTCAGCACCCGCCGCGCGCCGTACCTGGCGCCCGTAATGGTGCCCGACTCCATCGCACTCGACTCGCTGCATCAGACGTACTTCGAGGCTGGGCGCTTTGCCGGAGCCACGGCTTTCAGGAGTGGCGTACGGCGCGTCGCGCCGCCGCCCCCGGTGACACTCCCCACCGACCCGCCCAACACCCTGCGCGCATCGGCCGCCTATGAGTTCGGCTACCGACGGCAGTACGACCGCGCCCGCGCCGACCGCGCCGACATTGTGGGCGGCATCGGCGGTACGTTGGGGATTTTACTCCTGTTTATCTCCATCCTATCGTCGGCCGGCGGCTAGGGCGAGCCGCTGCGCGCCGGGTTCCGTTGGGCCTACGCGGGCGGTTGCTTTCATTTTTTTGGGTCATTTCATCTGCTGTGTTTCGTGCCACATCCGGCACCCATTCCCCCCTTCATTCACGCCTCCGATGAACCGCACTTTCCTTTTCACTCGCACTTTATTCGTAGCCACCGTTTTGAGCAGTGCACTCGCGCTGCCGACGCTGGCCCAACAACCGGCCTCGGCGGCGCCTGCCGCCGCTCCGGCCACCACGCCGCCGCCCGCCGACGTCATCGTCAAGCGCACCGGCGATGAAATTCTGGCCCTGATTGTGGAGGTGACGCCGGATGTCATCAAGTACCGGCGCGCCGACAATCCGCAGGGGCCGCTGTTTACGCTCTACCGCGCCGACGTCTTTATGATTCGGTACGCCAACGGGTCGAAGGAAGTGCTCAACGCCGTGCGCCCGGCCGCGCCGGCCGCCCCGGCGCCCGTGTACGCGCCGCTCGCTCCGCCGCCGCCCGCCCCGATGACGGCCGAAGACTCCGTGTTTAGGCACGTGAGCGCCGCCGGGCCGCGCATCGGCCTGACGGTCATCGGCAAGGGCGAGTTACGCAACAAGCTCCGCGACGACTACGACGCCACGAACATCGTGTCGCAGTTTGGGTGGCAGTTCGAGCAGCGGCTGTTTTCGCTGCCCCACGGCCCCACGGGCCTTTTCGAGTTCGTGCCGCTCATCGGCGGACTGGAGCAGGGCTTGTTTCTGCCGAGCGTGAGCGGCATTCTGGGCGTTCGCGGCCAGACGGGGCTGGAAGTAGGCGTCGGGCCGAACCTGTCGCTGGCGGGCGCCGGACTGGTACTCGCAGCCGGGCACACGGTGACGGGCCGATTCGTCAACGTGCCCATCAACTTCGCAGTGGTGCCCTCGCGCGAGGGGGCGCGTTTCAGCTTCCTGCTTGGGTTTACGTACCGCTCGGGTGTGCGGTAGAACGCGACATTCTTCAACAGGCAAGCCGTCCGGCGTACCTTTATGCTATGTATCGTCGCCTATACCTCCTCCTGACGCTGGTGGCTCTGCTGTGGGCCATACCGGCCGCCGTGCGGGCACAAGATGTATTGGTTGACCTCAACGGCAACGAGTTGACGGGACAAATCATCGAGATAACGCCCACCGACGTCCTCTACCGCGCCGCCGACGCCGACCCGACGCTGCCGCCCTCCATCGTGCCCAAAAACACGCTGTTTATGGTGCGGTTTGCCAACGGCACCAAAGAAGTGTTCGGGCAAGCGGCGCCGGCCCTGCCGCCAACCGTGCCCGGCGCGGTGACGCCGTCTCCGGCCGCTCCGGCGCAGGGCCTGACGCTCGTGCAGCTCGAGGAGCTGCGGCAACGCGGCCGCCAGGATGCGTATCGCTACTACAACCGCACGGGGCCGTTTCTGGGGTCGATGTTCGGGGCGGCCCTTGCCGGCTTTGTGCCGCCGCTCATCATCGGGCTGGTCAGGCCGAAGGCGCACAAAAACAAGAGCCTCAACCCGCAAATGCTCCGGTACCCGGCGTACGTGGCCGGCTACGAGCAGGCGGCGCGTAAGCGTAAGGTGTGGCCCGTAATCGGGGGCTTTCTGGCCGGCGCGGTCATCAGCGGCCTGATTTCGTCGGCCGCGCAATGAGTGGTTGGCGCCGGTTCTACGCGCGCTGGAAAGACTATTTCCTAACCGACGGCCTGATGTATCTGGCCTTCGTGCTGACGCTGTTGGTGTTGTTTGCGTTCTTTCGGTAGCGACTACCAGGCGCTTCCAGTGTGTTGGTTGAGTCAGCCGCTCGCCCGGAGCTTCGCTCCGGGCGAGCGGCTATTGCGTAGAGGCTGTAGCCTCTGGTGTTCTGGCGCACCGGAGCTGGAGCTCCGGGCGAGCGCGGTATGTTCAACGCCGCGAGTGCGGCGCAAATCGCCACAGCAGAAACCCTACGAACGCCACACCGGCTTTAATGCCGAAGCCGGTGGCTTCGCCCCAGCGCTCTGTCCACTGCATAAACGACAGACCGGCGTTGACGAACGGCAGCAGCAGCGACAGCAGTGCGATCAGCATCAGGGTGATTCCGAGAAAACGCATCAGAAGCAGGTGTTGGGTGTTGGGTGTTGAGTGTTGGGTATAAAGGGGCGTCCTCCCTCCATTTGTCATCCTGAGCGGAGCGAAGGACCTTCCCGCCTGCTTGGCCCGCCGCCCCGCTCTGGCTCGCCTCTTTGCAAAAATGCCCTCATTGTATTGTCATTTTGAGCGGAAGATAACTTATTCATAGGCTGACTGTTTTTGCGAATTTGCTACCGCGTCGGGCGTTTTTCAGATAGTCGGGCCAGAGCGGGGCGGCAGTGCTTTTTGGCGGGAAGGTCCTTCGCTTCGCTCAGGATGACAGTATATATATTCACCCAACACCCAACACCTAATTAACCGCATCGCCGCGCAGCTTGCGGTAGCGGCGGCGCGCGTCGGCCGTAAAGATGGAGCCGGGATACTTGGTGAGCACCTGGTTGTAGTGCTCCATCGCGGCGGCGGGCTGGTTGAGGTTTTCCTCTTCGAGGCGGGCGAGGGTGAAGAGCGCGTCGTCGGAGAGGACGTCGTACTTCGGATTATCGACGATTTGGCGCAGCGCCGTTACTGCGCCCGCATAGTCGCGCATTCGTGCCAGCAGCGTGGCTTTGAGGTAGAGCGCTTCGTCGGTGAGCGAGTGGCCGGGGTGCTGCCGCAACAGCGAATCGAGGCGCGCGATGGCTTGCGGCAGCTTGTTCTGAAACACCAGCAGCTCCACGGCGGCGTAGCGGCGCAGCGCCTGGTGCGTGGAATCGAGGTCGAGGCCGGTGTTGTCGGTGATGAGCAGCGAAAGGGCCATCGCATCGTTGGCAATCTCGCGCGAGGTGGCGGTTTTGAGGATGTCGAGGTGGGCTTGGGCCAGCTCGAAATCGCCTTTGTAATAGTTGAGGCGCCCGTTGCGGAGCTTGGCTTCGTGGCCGGTGGGCGTCTCCTTCATCACCTTCTCCACTTGCGAGTAGAGGAGCGTCGATTCCCACGGCTCGCCTTTCAGCAGGTAGATATCGGCGAGTGCCAGCTTGGCTTCGGCGGCCAACTCGGCGCGGACGCGCGGCATCTCGATGACCTGATTGAGCAGCGCCATCGCGCGGTCTTTCTCGTCGAGCTGGAAGGCGTAGAGCATCGCCTGGTCGCGCAGTACGGCGGCCGTGGCGGGCGAGCGGCCCAGCTCTTTGAGCAGGTCGTCGTACTCGGTCAGCAAGGCCCGGATTTTCGCGGCATCGACCGGGAACGAGGCTTTGATTTGGGCTTCGCGCGCGTTGATGGCCCGCTGCCGCGCGAAGGCGTAGTACTGCCCGCCGGGGTAAGTGGTGCGGATGTAGTCATAACCCTCGATAGCCGATTCGTAATCCTTGTTCTCGAAGGCGATTTGGGCCAGGTCGAGCACTCGGGCGCCGTCGCGCTGCTCGCGCCGGTCGAGGGCTTTGGCCTGCATCAGCGCCCCGAAAAAGTCTTTGCGCTGCACGTACACCCAAATAAGCAGCTCGGCGGAGGTGGTGCGGTCGGGGGTAGCGCGCACGTCGGCGAGGAGCGTTTTTTCGAGCGGCTCGAAGTCTTTTTCTTCGCGCAACACGTTTTGCAGGACGTTTTGCGCGTCGGCGAGTCGGGCCGGCTCGCGCCCGACGAGGCGCAGCACCTCTTCGACGGTTTTCTGGGTCTGGCCGGTTTGGGCGTAGAGCTCGAGGAGCTGGTCGGCGTAGGCGGCTTCGTTGTTGGCCAGGCGCCGGCCGCGCAGCCACGCGGCTTCGGCCAGCGCGGGCTGTCCGGCGAGGCGCAGCGCCGTGGCGGCACCCACTATCCGCGCGGCGGACAGGCCATCGACGAGGCGCTGCCAGAGGCGCTGGGCACCGGCTTCGTCGCCGGCGGCGGCCAGCACGGTGCCCGCGTCCACGCCGCCGCCGGTGAGATCGGGGGCGCGCTTGGTGGTCTTCTTCACCAGCTTCTCGGCGTCTTTGTAGAGCTTGAGCTGCAGGAGAGTTTTGAGGTAGTCGGGGTAGGCCACAGGGCTTTGCTGCACCTCGGCGGGCAACCCCTGGAAAGTGGCGGCGGCTTTGGCCCACTCCTGCTTGCGGACGTACTCTTTGGCGAGTGCCAGCTCGGTGCCGCCGGGTTGAGCCAACGCGCCCGCCACTCCGACGAACACCAGCAGGAAAGCAATGAAAAGACGTTTCACCAGGGAAAGATAACGGCGGTGGGTTGTAAGGGGCTGGTTGCGGTGGCCGGAATGGACCGCGAACCGCCGGTTGCTCGCGGTTGGGCACGGCGGCTATGGAGCGCCGGGCACTCGTTGCCGATGCCGTGGAATCGAACCGGAGGTTCGCGGTCCATACACATTAGCCACCACAACCGGGTTTTAAGAGCCGTAACCTCAGCGCGCGGCAAAAGGTGGCAACGCGCGGGTCGAAGGCGGCACCTTGCCCGCCCGAAGCCGGTGGCGGTCGGGCTACGTGGTAGGCGGCGCACTCGGCCCGGCGCCCCGTTGGGTGGCGCTGTCCTCGGCCAGAATGTACAGCGGCCGGCCGCGCACGTTATCGTTGAGGCGCGCCAGGTATTCGCCGATGATGCCGACCGTGATGAGCTGCACACCGCCCAGAAACAGTACCGTCATCATTATTGAGGCCCAGCCGGGCTGGTAGTCGCGCGTCACGAAGCGCGCGTAGAGGGTATAGAGCATCAGCAGCAGCGCCACACCGCTGACGAAAAAGCCCAGCACTGACGCCATTTTGAGCGGCACGTTCGAGAAGGCCGTAAGCGCGTCGGTAGCGAGCCGAAACATCTTTTTCCAGGTGTAGCCGGTTTCGCCGGCCACGCGCGATTGGCGGTCGTACATAAATGCCGCCTGCCGGAAACCAATCCACGCCACCTGGCCGCGCAGGAATTTGTGGCGCTCGGGCATTCGGCGCAGCACATCGACCACGCGCTGCGTGACGACGCGAAAATCGCCCGTATCGACCGGAATGTCAACCGAGGTCAACGCGCCCAACACCCGGTAAAACCACTTGGCCGTGAGGCGCTTGGCCACGGATTCGCCGGAGCGCTGGCGCCGCTGGGCGTACACCACGTCGAGGCCGCCGGTACGGAGCTGCTCGATCATCGCCGGAATCAGCTCGGGCGGGTCTTGCAGGTCGGCGTCGATGATGACCACCGTGGCGCCGAACGCCACATCGAGGCCCGCCGACACGGCAATCTGGTGGCCGAAGTTGCGGCTCAGGCTCAGGTGCCGGAAGCGGCGGTCGGTAGAGGTCACGGCGCGCAGACCGTGGAGCGTACGGTCGCGGGAGCCGTCGTTGATGAATATCACTTCCCACGTTTCGCCCGTTCCGTCGAGCACGGCGCGCATCCGGTCAACGAGCAGCGGCAACACGGCCTCTTCGTTGTACACGGGGATCACCACGGAAATATCCGGGGCAGGCGCAGGTGAGCGGGCAAAAGCAGCCATTGGCGCGGCGAGTTGGTAAAGAAGTGCGGCAAAACGGCTCGCCAGCCGTCAGCAGGCTGAGGGCGCCGGTAGTCTGCGAAGGTAGCAGCGCGGCAGTGTCAGGTACGGCATCGGTTGGACCGCGAACCTCCGGTTCGCTCGCGGTTGGGCACGGCGATTGGGCAAAGCGGTTAGGAAGTGCTCAGCACTTGCGGCTGATCCTCCGTGGGCGAACCGGAGGTTCGCGGTCCATTCTTAGCCGCCGTCAGCTAACGCAAACAGCTTCTTGTAGCGTCTTACAACTACTTGCGATGCCACCTCATCCTCACTCCCCGGCCCCCTCTACACAGGAGAGGGGGCGACTGAATGGGGCATTATTGACTGCTCTCATTCCGAACCCCCACCTGATGGCGAAGGCAGTGTGCCGGCAGGTGCCGGACCTGAATCAGGCCGTAGCTCAATCACTCGCAACTGCCCCCACCGGCCCAACACCGGCCCGAGGTAGGGGCGCAAGCGCGGATCGTGCCACACCGTCGAATCGGTGGTGTACAGCACTCTGGCGCCGCGCCGAATGAAATTCGGCAACTGCAACTCGGCAGGCAGCGGCGCCACGCCCCCCGGCAACGGTGGGGGCGCCGGCTCGGCGAGCCGGCCCGTGTAGTCGAAGCCGAAGCCTTTGCGATGGAGCAGATACAGCATAATGCACCCCGAATCGTCGGGGCCGACTACGGCGAGGGCGCCGGGCGGCGCCAGCCGGGCCAGGGCCGACCGCTCGGCCGGGGCGGTCGGGACGCCCCGCACCTCCGGTTCCGTGCGGAGCCACCGCGCGGGGACGATGCGCGCGACCGTCAGCAGCGGCATCAGCGCCAGTATGCCGCCCCAGGCCCAGCCCGGTAGGCGCGGCCGCAGCCACGCGCCGCCCGCGCCCACGCCCAGCATCAGCAGCGGCAGATACGGAAACATATAGTACGTGTGGTGGCGCATCTGATTCAACTCAGCAATGTGATACGCCGCCAGACCGGCGCCCCACATCACAGCCGGCCAGAAAAACCAGTGACGCCGCCCGCCCGATTTCCAGACCGTGACTACGGCCACCACCAGCAGCACCGTAGCCACGTAGCCCAGCAGGTCTTCCGGCAAATTCGTCCGCACGTTGCGCCACAGGGTTTCACTGCCCTCGCCCCACGAGGGGGCTGGCCGTACGGCCAGCCCGAAATCGGCCAGCCCGGATGCCTCGATGAGCTGCCGCGCATACGCATACCACGCCACCGGCACCGCCGCGCTGACCGCACCCAGCACCACCAGCGCGCCCAGTTGCCGCCGCGAGTAGTTGCCGGCCAGTGCGTTCGTACCGACCACAACCGCTACGGGCAGCCCGACGGCCAGAAACTGTAGCTTGGTCAGGCCCGCCAGCGTGAAGCCTCCCAACGCCAGCAGCCACGCGCCGACGCGCCGGTGCTGCTGCCAGCGCAGAAAAGCCGCCAACCCGCCGATAGATGCCGCCAGCGCCAGCACGTCGGGCAGCGCGACGAACCCCATATAAAACAGCTCCGGGCTCCAGGCAAGCCCCCACGCGGCCAGCGCCGCCACGATGCGCGAGCGACTCAACTGCCACGCCACGTCGTAGAGCGCCGCCACCGCCGCCAGCAGCGCCAGCAGGTTGACGACCCGCGGAATGGCCTCCGAAAAGCCGACGGTTCGGTAGAGAGCGGCCACGATGGCCTCGTAGCTCGGAAACTGCATTCCGGTTACGCCATCGGTATCGTAGCGCCGATCGACGCGCGGCCTGAGCAGATTGAACTCTTCTTCGGCAAAATTGCGCGCTACGGCCAACGTGTTGCACTGCCGCCAGACGTGCGTACCACCCGGCGGCCGGCCGGCAAACGGCAGATGCGCCAACAGGCTCAGCGCGGCAACCAGCGCCAGCCAGCGCCCGCGCCGCGCCAGCAGCCACGGCAATGTGCTGTTCGACTCGATTTCAGCCACCGCCCCTTACAGATTCTTCACGAAATACTCCGTCATCATCCGGTACAGGTGCAACCGCGTGACGCCGCCGTAGATGCCGTGGTTGCGGTTGGGGTAGTAGAACGACGAAAACTGCTTGTTGGCTTTGATGAACGCTTCTTCCAGCGCCACGGCGTTCTGGAAATGCACGTTGTCGTCGCCGGTGCCGTGAATCATCAGGAAATTGCCTTTGAGCTTGGCGGCGTGACTCACGGGCGAGTTTTCGTCGTAGCCGCCGGGGTTTTCCTGCGGAGTTTTGAGGAAGCGCTCGGTGTACACCGTGTCGTAGAAGCGCCAGTTGGTGACGGGCGCCACCGCCACGCCGGTCTTGAAGAGGTCGGCGCCTTTGGTGAGTGCCAGCGCCGTCATATAGCCGCCGAAGCTCCAGCCCCACATCCCGATGCGGCTCTTGTCCACAAACGACTGGCTGCCCGCCCACCGCGCCACGTCCATCTGGTCCTGAATCTCGAGTTTGCCGAGGTTGGCGTAGGTACTTTTCTTGAAGGCCGCGCCGCGCGCGCCGGTGCCCCGGTTATCTACCGAGATGATGCAATAGCCCTGCTGCGCCAAGTGCTGAAACCAGAGGTAGTTTGGCCCGGCCCACTCGTCTTGCCCGGTCTGCGAGCCGGGGCCGCCATAAACGTACAGAATGGTGGGGTACTTCTTGGTGGCGTCGAAGGTGGTCGGCTTAATCATCCAGCCGTGGAGCTTCGTTTTGGGGTCGTCGGCGAGGGGCACGTCGATGAATTCGACCGGCGCGAGGGCGTATTGACCCAGAGTCTTTTTCAGTTCGGCGTTGTCTTCCACCACTTTGATTTGGCGCGGCGCCTTGCCGGTGGCGTCGTAGAGGGCCGCCACGGGCGGTACGCCGGAGGCCGAATGCGTATCGAAGTAGTAGCTGAACATGGGGCTGAATGCGCCTTCGTGCGTACCGGCGCCTTGGCTGAGCTGCTGCTTGTTCTTGCCTTTCAGGTCAACTCGGTAGAGCTGCCGCTCGCGTGGGTGCGTTTCGGCGGAAGCGAAGTAAACGAGGCCGCGCGGCTCGTCGATGCCGTAGAAATCGGTCACATCCCAGTTGCCCTTCGTGAGCTGCTGGTTTTTCTTGCCGTCGAACGAGTAGAGATAGAGGTGCTTGTAGCCGTCGCGCTCCGAGCTCCACACGAAGCTCTTGCCGTCTTTGAGGTACGTCAGGTCGTTGGTGACTTCCACGTACGCCTTGTCGGTTTCGGTGAGCACGACGGTGCCGGCGCCGGTGGTGGCATTGCAGTGCAACAGCTCGAGCTTGTTCTGGAGGCGGTTGAGGCGCTGCACGGCCACAGTGTTGGCGTTTTGCGTCCACTTCATCCGGGGCAGGTATTGGTCCGGCTCCTTGCCCGTGTCGAGGGTCACGGTTTTTTTGCTCACCAAATCGTACACTTTCACGCCCACCACCGAATTGACTTCGCCCGCCTTCGGGTACTTATACACGTAACTCGTGGGGTAGAGCTTGCCCCACATCTGCATCGCGTACTCGGGGACTTTCGATTCGTCGAAGGTGTAAAACGCGAGCCGCGCGCCGTCCGGGCTCCACCCAAAGCCCACCGCGAACTCAAATTCTTCCTCATACACCCAATCGAGGGCGCCGTTGATGCGTTGGTTCACGGTGCCGTCGTCGGTCACTTTGTGCTCCTGACCGCTCGCCACATCGACGTAGTAGAGGTTGTTTCGCCGCACGAACGCCACCCGCTCGCCGTCCGGCGAGAACGTGGCATACTGCTGCTTGCCGCCCTTGCTGACGGGTTTTAACTCTTTGGTTGTTAGGTCGTGGATGTAAAAATCCGCCTTCGAAGAGCGCCGGTAAATCGGCTCTTCGGCGGTGGTGAGCAGCAGTCGTTTCTCATCGCTCGAAAACGAATAGCCTTCGACCTGCAGCAGGCCGCCTGGCCCTTTGAGGCTCTCGCCTTCCACCAGCGTACTCACGGGCTGGCCGGTGGTGATGTCGAACCGCACGATGTCCTGCGTCTTGTTCTTCTCATCGGGCACCAGCGCCGTGTAGTGACGACCGTCGGCGAGCCAGCTGGTGCCTTCGGGTGTCGCGGCGAACAGGTCGCGCTTGGCCCAGATGTCTTCGAGCGTGAGCGATTTGCGTTGCTGACCCAGCGCGGGCACGGCCACCGCCGTAAGCGCCACAAGCCACATGGCCCGGCGAAGCGGACGAAGCGTCATAAGAAACGGAGTTGCGGGAGAAGGGAAACCGAATTCCCAAAAGTAGCCGGTGGCGGGCTACGGGTTGCACAACGGCCGGGCAACGTAACGCGGAACTACAGCTCCGCAGTCATAGCAAGTCTAAATCTGACCCGCGTTACG
>ERZ1066122.882-NODE-882-length-28079-cov-17.277976_pt1 | contig 28079 bp, 26 predicted proteins | sample MGYA00382769_ERZ1066122 | MGnify/ENA primary metagenome ERZ1066122 (study PRJEB33369, sample SAMEA5778352) | biofilm metagenome | biome: Industrial cooling water; feature: Water cooling tower basin; material: Biofilm | place: United Arab Emirates | collected... | reverse complement strand
TTCGGCATCGCGCCGCTCGAGACTCTCGGCCGCGACATCTCCGAGCGCAACCAGCTTGAGGCGGCGCAGAACGGCCGCCCGGACCTGGAGATCGCGCCGTGGAAGGAAGGCGGCGCCGACGTCCTGCCATGGCTCGGCTACCAGGCAGCCAAGCAGGTGCCGATCATCGCCACGTACATGGCGGGGGGCAGGGCCTTCCGCGCGTCGGGCGCGCAGGCTCCACAGGCGGTGGCTCGGTTCGCCGCTGGTGTCCCGCGGGCTCTGGGCGGCGGCGGTGCGCGGGCGGGCGCGGACTTCGCCGCGCGACGCGTCGCGACCAAGGCTGGTCAGGAGATGGCCAAGGACCTGACCGGTGGTGCCATCGCAGGCATGCCGATCGCGTTCGGCGCGATGATCCAGGAGGCCGACCAGAAGGAGGGCGGCGTCACCTTTGGCGACGTCAAGCAGGCGGCCCTGCTCTCGCCGGTCTACTCCGCGCTCGACGCGCTGCAGCCGGCGGGCCTCAAGAGTCTGTTCCGCCAGGGCCAATCAGGCAACATCGTGCGCCGTGTCCTCGCCTCGTCGCTCGGCGGCGCGGCGGCGGAGGTCCCGCAGGAGGGCATCCAGACCGCCATGGAGCTGTCGTTCCGGCCCGACATGAGCGTCCAGGAGAAGATGTCGCACATCGTCGACGCAGCCGTCACCGGCGGCGCGGTGGGCGGCGTGTTTGGCGCTGCCGGTGGTATTCGGCGGATGAAGCAGGCCGACCCGGCGACACTGCCCGAGGAGGACATCGCCGCGGCGGTCGACCAGGTGCTCGGCCTACCGAGCCCGCAGCAGGTCGCAGGCAGCGTACCGGCCAGCAATGAGACGCTGACGGTCGACCCGACTGGGCAGGCGACGCGCGGGATCTCACCGTTCGACGTACCGACAAGCGAGTTCGACCAACCGCGGGCGCCGCGACCCTACGAGGACGTCAGCACGGAGGAGCTACAGTCCGGGTTAGCCGCGGCTAACCGGGCGGTGGAGGCCAAGCGCGCGTCGCCCGAGGTCGAGCGCTTCATCGCGGCCGCCAACGAGGAGCTGACATTCCGTAACGGTTCGTCAACGGTTAATGGTGCACCGTCTGAACCTGTCGAGGCAGTGCAGCGCGAGCTGAGCCAAGGGCGGGGGACTGAGGAACAGAGTTCTGCAGCGCCTGCCTCGGCACCTTCACCAGCAGAAGATGTCGCGGCGATGCTCAAGGGCATCAGCACGCGCAAGGCGTACAAGGACATCGGCACGCGTGAGGAGCTCGCCGCGGCCGTCACCGCACGCCTGCAGGCCGGCAGCGCGGCCAAGGGCGACCTCACTCTGGCTGAGCGACTGGGGATCGACACGAATGCACCAGCATCTACGGTGGAAGCCACGCCCGCGAGCGCGCCGGTCGCGCCGAGCCAAACTCCCTCCGTAGCGACGACAGCACCTGAGCCGGCGGCACCGGCCAACACGGAAGGGGGTGATCAGACCGTCGATGCCGAGTTCCAAGCGGGCTGGAAGGAGCGCGTCAGGAAGCACGGCCAGAAGGACAAGAGCGTTCGCGCGCTCAAGCCGGCCAACGAGGCCGACGCGCAGATGAAGCTCTACCAGGCACTCGGTCAGGAGGGCGAGGTCAGCGACGGCCTTGAGCGGCTGGCGCAGGACTACGGGCTGCTGGACGAGAACCGGGTGCTCACGCCGCTCGCGGTGGAGATCGCCAGTCGTGAGCCGATCCCGACCGAGGAAGCGGTCAAGGCGGCCGGCGCGCAAGGCTACAAGGGCGCCGAGGCTTCGCAGTTCGAGCGCGGGGTCAGGGCTCACCTGTCGGGCGCGCAGGCGCCGGCAGAGGCAACCGAGGCCTTCCAGGCGGGTGCGCAATGGGCGGCCGACCGCAACAGTGTGCCGCGCGGCGCACTCAAGCGCTACGATCCTAGCCGCTACACCGGCGAGGTTACCGATGAGCAGCTGGCGCAGGCCAACGGGCAGGGACAGCCCGCGCAACCGCGCGTGGTGCCGCCGGAAGCCGCCCAGACCGGGGTGGTGAACCGCGCCATTGACGCCACGCGGGCGGCGTTCGCGACGCCGGACGATGACATCGCTCAGCTCAAGCGCATGGTCCGCGACGGCGACATCGAGGGTGCCATGCTCGGGCTTCAGCGGGTCCAGAAGGGTGAGCGGCTGTTCCAGCAGCCAGAGCGGCAGGATGAGGGGCCGTTCGTCGGTGTCCGGCTTGACGCGACCTCCCGCGCGCTGCGCGGCGTGAAGGGCAAGGCCAAGGCCCAGCTTGCGTACGACAAGGACATGGAGACCCGGGCCAAGAGCATGAACCGGGCTCAGGCCGAGCAGGCGATCCGCAAGTTCGAGCTGCAGCAGGCTATTGAGGGGCAGTTCCGCGAGGGCGCGATCGACAGCCGCGAACGGATCCGGCTGATCGCCAAGCTGCGCCAGGGCAAGGTCGCCGAGGTGATCGACGTGGTCGGCGCGACGCCGAGCGGCCGTGCGCTGCGCCCGACATCGCTGCAGGATCGTGCTGCGCGGCGGGCTGAGCTGCGTGCGCAGATGGAGGAGGTAGCTGCAGCAGTAGAAGTCGAGAGCGAGGTTCCTGAACTCAATGTCGATGAGAACGGGATCATCCGCGAAGCGAGGTTTGTCGGCGAAGTACCAGTGCATGAGGCGCTGGCGTTCCAGGATGAGCTGATCGGTCAGCCGTTCGAGAAGGTGGTTGGCGTCCTGAAGCAGAGCATGGACCCAGTGCGTCGCGACATCGCGAAGAAGCTGGATGTGACTGTGCGCCGGCTAAAGGCGCTCGGCTACACCTTCAACTTCAACATCGTGCGCGCTGGTCAGGAAGCGCCGGCGGCGCTGCAGTATGCGCGCGGCATGGCTCAGGCGATTGGCACCGACATCACAGTGTGGATCAACAGCGCCGACTTCCCCGAGCGCACCGGCATGTCCGAGGAAGTGGTGCTACATGAGATGCTGCACGCTGTGACCATGACTGCGGTCAACCACGGTGAGTTCCGCGAGCAGGAAGCAACGCCGCTTGGCCGCGCGGTTGCAGACTTGTGGGCAGTGCGCGATGCGATCGAGGCCCATTTTACGAACCGTCAGCGCGCCGGCAACCTCACCGAGTTCGAGAGCTTCATCCTCGACAGCAACGCGCTGCAGGACGCTGATGAGATCCTCGCCTGGACGTTGAGCAGCCCGGATTTCCAGGAGTACCTCGACACCATCGACTATACGCCGCGGCAGACCCTCTGGGGGCGGTTCGTCGCCGCGATGCGCCAGTTCCTCGGTCTCAGCGAGAAGCGGGACAGCGCCCTCACCGAGGTGCTGCGTGCGTCCGAGCAGGTCATGTCGCTTGGCCCTGAAGCACTCCGGATCGCTGCGTGGAAGGCGGATGGTGAGGCGATGATGATCACCCGCGGCAGCGCGGTCGACGCCAACACCAAGGTCCGGCAGGCAGCCAAGGCGATGGCCGGCAAGGTCCCGATCGAGAGCGCCAAGGCATCCACCCGGCGCACGGTGTTCGGCTGGAATAGCATCGGCCACCTCGTGGCCCACTACGCCAAGCAGTTTCCGCAGATGGTGTCCTACGCCCGCGCCCACCTGGAGCGCCGGGCGACGCAGGCGCGCTGGTCGCAGCTGTTCGAGATGCCCTATCAGGCCTACGAGAAGCTGGAGCGCGAGAGCCCGAAGGCGGCCGAGAGCATCCGCTACCTGATGAGCCTCACCCAGTTCGGGATTGACCCGACCAAGACGTGGGCCCAGCACCAGCACCTCCAGGCCGAGCCGAACGCAGCGCGGCTGGAAGCGCTCACGACCGAGGCCAACCGCAAGTACAACGCGCTGCGCGGCAAGGGGCACGCCAAGGTCTACGACGACTTCCGGTCGATGAACGAGGCGTCGCACATGGCGATGATGTCGGTCTCGCTGCACAACCTGGTGGCATCTGACCCGGCGCTCAAGAACGAGATCGAGGGCTTCGAGGCCGACCCCACCGACGCCTTCCGCGAGCGGCCGGCGCTGCACGAGAGCGCTGCCAACGCCCGCGATTACTGGGCAGGCATGCTCGACGGTCAGGTGCGCCGCGCCGAGGCCTATATCCAGCGGCTGCGTGGGCAGACGGTCGGCTCCGACAAGGAGCAGAAAACCGTCGCCATGCGGCTGGAGCCCATCGAGATGCGGATCAAGTCGATCCGGGAATCACTGAACGCGATGCGGGACGCGCCCTACTTCCACCTCGGCCGCCACGGTGAGCACTTCGTCAGCTTCACGCTGCGGCTGGGCAGCGACAAGAAGAACGTCGACCCGGCGGCGATCGACCACGCCGGCAAGGTGATCGAGGCGGCCGGGTTCAAGAACATCGAGATCAGCCGCGACAGCACCCGGCCCAACGTCTACATCCGGGTCGACAGCATCGAGGCCCGCGCACAGCTGGAGCAGATCGTCCGCAAGCTGCAGGCTGATGGCTGGCTGAAGCCGGAAAGCGAGATCAAGGCAGCGCCGCGCAGCAGTGAGAGCGACGTCGGCACTGCGGACCAGGCGCCGGCCTGGCTCGACCGCTACATCGAGCTGCTGCAGGCCAGCCCGATGTTCGAGCCGACCGAGACCATGAGCGACGCCGAGAAGGCCACGCTGTCGGCGCGCAAGGCGCAGATGGTCTCCCACGCCCGTGAGCTGTGGCTGGACATGCTGCCGGACACCGCCATCGCCAAGGTCATGGTGCACCGCAACTCGGTGCCGGGCTTCGACAAGGACATGGTCAGGAACTTCGCGTTCCGCTTCCAGGTCGGCGTCAACGCGCTGTCGAACCTGTCGGCGGCGGCCAAGCTCAACGGCGCCTTCACCGACATGCGCGCCGCAGTGTTCGACGCACAGGTAGTCGGGTCACCCAAGCACAAGGACGTCGACCTGCTTCAGGACCTGCTGTCCGAGGTGATGATCCGCGAGGCGCAGCGCTCGCAGATCGAGAATGACGACTGGATCGACACCTTCCGCGCGTTCAACCACGCCTACTTCCTTGGCTTCTCGCCGTCGTACGTGTTGGTAAACACCACCCAGATCCCGGTGCTGCTGCTGCCGGAGCTCGGCAAGACCCACGGCTTCGCCAAGTCAGCCAAGGCGATCGGCGCGGTGACTGGCACGGCGTTCCGGATCATGAGCGAGACGCTCAAGGCCGGCGTGCAGGTGGGTCCGAAGCGCGCACTGGACGCGGTGATCACCGAGGACGTGCTGCGCAAGGCCGGGGTGAGCGAGGGCACGGCGGCGTTCCTGCTCAAGATCATCGCCGACGGCGTGATCGACATCGGCGGCGCGTCACGCGAGCTGGGTCGGGTAGCCGACACACGCGGCGATAGCGAGTTCGTCGAGAAGCGCGACACGGCGCTGCGCTGGGCGGCTTCGTTCGGCCTTTACTCGGAAACCTTCACCCGCCTGGTCGCGGCGCTCGCCGCGCATAAGCTGAGTGGGGACAACATCGAGTACGCCCACAGCGTCATCAACGAGTCCATGCTCAACTACGCGACGTGGAACACCGCGCGCCAGATGGGCAAGATGGGTGTCGCCGGCCGCTGGACGCCGGTCATGACCTCGTTCCTGCAGTACAGCGTGCAGGTGATGGAGAAGCTCTACCGTGAGTTCCACACTGCCATCCTCGACCGCTCCGCGACCGACGCCGAGAAGAAGGCCGCCAAGCGCTTCCTGGGTGGGCATCTGGTGGCGGTCACCGCGCTGGCCGGCAGCCTCGGCCTGCCGTTTGCGACGGTCGCTGCACTAGCGATCGAGAAGCTGGTGGACGTGCTGAGCGACGACGAGGACCCACCGTTCGACGCCACCGCCGCATGGCGCAACTACCTGGCCGACACCTTCGGGCCTGGGGTTGGCGAGGTCCTCGCCCGCGGCCTGCCGCGCGCCGCAGGCATCGACATCTCGCAGCGCGTTGGCGAACAGAACCTCATGCCGTGGAGCCAGTTCTGGGCCGACCAGCGCAACTGGAAGGAGGCCGCGGAGGCGCAAGCCCTGCGCGCCCAGGGCGCTCCGGTCAGCATGCTGGTCAACATCCTCGACGGTGGCGGCAAGATGGCCGGCGGCGACTTCATCGCCGGCATGGAAGCGATGATGCCGATCGCCATCAAGAACCCGGTCAAGGCCTACCGGATGACCGAGGAGGGCTACACTGACAGTCAAGGTAACAAGCTGCCGATCGGCACCCCCGGCACAGATGCTCTGATCGCCCAACTGATCGGCTTTTCACCGAGCGACAAGGCCGAATACAGCGAAGCGCGCGGAGACCAGGCGGCACTCGAGAGCCAGATGCTGGAGCGGGCCAAGATGCTGCGCGACGACTTCATCGACGCGGTGGAGAACGGCACCGCCGAGGACCGCGCCAAGCTCGTGCGCAAGATTCAGGCCTGGGACCGGACCAACCCGGCCTATGCGGTCGGGCCCGACATCGAGGGGAGCATCTCGCGCCGGGCCCGGCAGCAGGCCATCGCGACCGCCACCCGGACGCCGATCGGGGTCAAGCCGGAGGACCGCTACGCTCGCGAGCTGACGCGCTACGCCGGTGACATTGAGTTCCAGGCACGCTGACCATATACATCTGACGGGGGGATCACATCATGGCGAACTTGCTTTACCCGAAGTACAAGGAGGCGCTGCTCTCCGGCTCGGCAAACATCTCCCTGAGCTCCGGCACCGTGAAGGCCGCCTTGGTGGACACCGGGACCTACACCTACAGCGCGGCGCACGAGTTCCTCTCCAGCCTCACCGGCACGGTCGGAACCGCCCAGACGCTCGGCTCCAAGACGGTCGCCAACGGCCTGTTCGACGCTGCGGACATCTCGTTTCCGTCGGTGACCGGCAACTCGGCCGAGGCCATCGTGATCTACATCGACACCGGTGTTGCCGGCACGTCGCGCCTGGTGGCATACCTCGACACCGGTGTCGGCGGTCTGCCAGTCACACCCAACAGCGGCAACATTGACGTCACCTGGAACGCGAGCGGGATCTTCCAGCTGTGACGATCACCACGCGCGATCAGTTCATCAACGCCCTAGCGAACAACTCGTCGCGTCTGATCATCGACAAGGCTAGCATCTCCAACACCACCACGGGGCTGCCCTTCTCGCTGTGGCGTGCAACCGGCCAGCCAGGGCAGGGCGCGATACCGGCGGCTGCTGCCGTCTGCTCACACGCGTTGACCGGATCGCTACAGTACACGCAGCAGGTCGCTCCAGCTACGTCGTACCTAGGCCTGTTCGAGGGCAACTGCTCGAACTCTACAGTCACTTTGGAGCTTCACGACCGACTGATGCACATGGGAGGCCTCAGCGGCATCGTCACCACCGCTCAGACGGTCGGGATCGACATCAGTGCAAACCTCGCCACGTCCAACCTCGACGCGCGCAAAGGCGACGCGAATTATTCCGACATTCAGTGGTGGCTGGAGTGGTACACGGACACAGGCGCGACAGCCGTGACCGTGACCGTCAACGTCACCTACAACGACGGCACCAGCGGCAATCTGACCGGCATCTCGCTCGCTGCTACCCGGCGCGCATCGCTGATGATCCCGCTGAACGGCTCGATCCCGGCGGCAGACAGCGGCAAGTACATCCGCGCCGTCAACAGCGTGACGCTATCGGCCACCACCGGTACGGCCGGCAGCTTTGGGGTGACCGCCACCCGCTACCGTGCCATGATCTTCCTTCCGGTAGCGAACGCGCGCTTCGGGGCTGAGTGGGCCAATCTCGGACTGCCGGAGCTGCCGAACAGCTCGTGCCTGTTCCTGATCACGCTCGTCTCCAACGCTGGTAACACTGGCACCATTAGGGCGACCGGCAAGGTCGTCCACGGCTGATGACCGTCAAGTTCCCGCAGCACGACCTCCTGCAGGGGCTGAGCGGTGCGTCGGATCGGTGGGACAGCGATGTAGCTGGTACGATCTTGCTCGACGACTTCTTTGCGTCGAGTGCCGCCACCCAGACCCTCACGCCGCCCCTTATCGCCAGCACGACTACGCTGTACGCTCCGACTGTCAGCCAGTCCGCGGCGCCGCAGGGATTGACCCCGCCGCTGCTGACCAATTCGCAGAGCTTTTACGCGCCAACGGCCATCCCCGGTGCGGTCAGCCTGACGCCGCCACTGCTGACAAACAGCCAGACGTTCCCCACGTTCACGGTGACGCCTGGAGCGGTGACGCTCACCCCACTGCTACTCACGAACGGTCAGACGTTCTTCAGCCCCTCTGCACTCGGCAGAGTCACGCTGACGCCGTCGCTGCTCACCAACAGCCAGACGTTCTTCGCGCCGACGGTTGCGCCGGGTGCGGTAGCCATCAGCCCCCCACTGCTCACCAACAGCCAGACGTTCTTTGCGCCGACGGCTGTCCCGGGCCCGACAGCTCTGACACCACCGCTGATCGCCAGCAGCGCGCTCATCTACGCGCCGACTGTTGCCCCTGGCGCGGTAGTGCTGTCGGCGCCGCTTATTCCCTCCAGCACCACTCTGTACCCGCCGACGGTCACTCAGGGGGCCGTGATCCTGACCCCGCCGCTGCTGGTCAACGACCAGACATTCTTCGGCCCGTCAGTGACCACCATGGGGGCGCTGTACCCCCCGCTGATCGAGAGCACGACGGAAGTCTACGCCCCGACGGTTACGGCGAGCAGCACGCTCGCGCCACCGCTGCTAGTCAACGACCAGAGCTTCTACGCGCCATCGGTTACGGCGAGCGTCACGATAGAGCCGCCGCTGATCGGCAGCACAACGGCGCTCTATGCGCCGACTGTATTGCTGGCTGGAGATGTTACGCTCTACCCGCCGCTGATCGGCAGTGCGACGGCGTTCTTCTTGCCGACCGTCACTGCTGCGCAGGCATCGGTGAGTTATGCCCGGCGGGTGGCGGTGCCGACAGCGGCGCCCCGCATCGTCAGCATCAGCCCGCTCACGCGGGAAGTGATCATGGGCGCGGTGCCGCGACAGGCTGCGGTGAGCGCGCGGCAGCAGGCAGTCGACGTCGGCGCTCAGGATCGCCGAGTGCAGGCAACCGGAGTGGAGCGCTGGATAGACGCTGCCTAGCTTCTGCGGTAAGCGTGTCGGAGGGGGGATCGTCACGTGCTGAACTGGCCGGCCAAGGACCCGCAGGAAGTCCTCGACTACCAAGCTGACTGGACTAGCAGGCTCGAGGCCGACGAGGTCCTCGTCGCGTCCACCTTCTCCGTCGTCAGCGGCTCGGTGGTCATCAACAGCCAGACCTTCGTCGACGGGGTTGCCACGGTCTGGCTGAGCGGCGGCACGGCTGGCGAGACGTGCGTCATCCTCAACCGCGTGACGACCTCGGCCGGGCGCGTCTACGACCAGTCGATGCGGCTGCGCATCCGGAGCCGTTGATGCAGAAGGACCCGACCCTTCCCGACAGCATCATCCTCGGCCAGTTCACCGGCCTGAAGAACACGGTCACACCTGAGCGCTTGACGGCCACCGAGCTGGAGCGCGCGATCAACGTCGACATCGACGACAGCGGTCAGATCCGCCGGCGCCGCGGCTACGAGCGAAAGGCCACCGGGAGCTTCCACAGCCTCTGCACGATCGGCGACAAGGTGCTGGTGGTGCGTGACGGCGCGCTCAGCACCGTCAGTCCGGGCTACGCGTTCACCCACCTGGCGATGGTCGGCGAGGAGCGGCTCAGCTACGCCGCGGTCGGCGAGGAGATATACTTCTCGTCCCGGCTCACCAACGGGGTCATCGTCAACGGCGCGGTGCAGCCGTGGGGCAAGACGGGGGGCCAAGGCGACTGGCACTCCCCGGTGCTCGACCCGACGGCGACGCTCGGCGAGGTGGCCGGCAAGCTGCTCGGCGACCCACCGCTCGCGACCGAGATCGCGGCGTACAAGGGCCGCATCTACCTGGCGGTGGGCAAGGTGCTGTGGGCCACGGAGCTCTACCAGTACCACTACGTCGACCGCACCCGCGGCTTCATGCAGTTCGAGCATGACATCACCATGCTCGCCGCGATGGATGACGGCCTGTACGTCGGGACGGAGGGAGGGCTCTACTTCCTCAAGGGCGTGTTCGGTCAGTTCGTCCGCAGCGCCGTGCTCGCCTCGCCGGTCCTCGCCGGCTCAGTGACGTCGGTGCCGATCGAGCTGGTGCACCCCAACGCGCGGCAGGGGCCGATGCCGACGGGTGAAGCGGCGGTGTTCATGACCCGCGATGGCATCTGCGCCGGGTTCGACGGCGGGACTTGCTACAACCTCACCAGCGGGACCATGGTGTTCCCGGAAGGTGACCGGGCGGCCGCATTGTTTCGGCAGGACTCCGGTGTTAATAGTTACGTGGCTGCAGTGGACAGTGGGGGAACGCCGTCCGCGAGCGTACGCATTGGGGACTACGTCGACGCTGAGATCGTCCGGCGTTTTCAGGGGGGTACACCATGACGGATTACACGCGGAGCGAAGGTGGCGTGCTCATGCCGCAGCAGGGCATCCTGATGGGCGGGCGCTTTCACGGCCAGATCGTACGCAAGGGCAAGGTGATCGACGAGTTCGAGGACCACAACCTGGTGGTCAACGAAGGCCTCAATCACATCCTCAACACCCAGTTCAACGGCGGCACACAGGTCGCCACCTGGTACCTGGGCGTGTTCGAGGGCAACTACACCCCGGTCCCCACGGTCACCGCCGCCACGATCGCTGCGGCCTCCACCGAATGCACCGCCTACGATGAAGCTGCTCGCGTGGTGTTCAACGAGGCGCCGGCAGCCGCTCAGTCGATTACGAACTCGGCCAACAAGGCGACGTTCACCTTCAACGCGACCAAGACGATCTACGGCGCGTTCCTGGTGTCGGCGTCGGCCAAGTCGTCCACCTCGGGCGTACTGTTCTCAGCTGCGCGGTTCTCGTCGGCCAAGGCCGTGATCGACGACGATGAGCTGCTGCTGACCTACACGTTCAACGCGTCGTCCGTCTAGGGAGGGACCGCCATGTTCGCGGTCAAGGATCGGGTCGTAGAGACCACGACGACAACGGGTACGGGCGCTGTCACCCTCGCTGGAGCGGTTGCCGGCTACCGTACCTTTGCGTCGGCCACCAACAACGGCGACGACCTGCGCTACCTGATCGAGGCAGTCGACGCCAACGGCGTACCTACGGGTGACTGGGAAGCGGGCTACGGTTTCCGCTCCGCCAACACCATCGTGCGCAGTGGCGTGACGGCCTCGTCGAACGCCGGCGCCCTGGTCAACTTCGCGGCCGGCACCAAGCGGGTGCATCTCTGCGCGACGTCGGGACAGCTCGGCTTCCGGGGCGCCCTCGTGCGCAACAGCGTCGACTACGGCCCCAACGACTTCACGACAGCGGCCGCGATCACCTGGAACGCCGAATCGTACGACACCGACAGCATCCATAGCACGTCGACCAATCCCAGCCGTCTGACCATCCCGAACGACATCATCACCGGCAAGTTCGCGGCGCAGGTCGAGCTGTCCGGCCTGGTCTCCGGCGAGCTGGTGACGCTCGCGATCCGCAACAATGGCGGCGACAGCTACCAGGGTGTCGCCAAGCAGACGTTCGCGGCTCCGACGACGAGCCCGATCTTCCAGCTCCACTCGCCGGCGCTCGACGTGATCAACGGCGGCTACTACGAGCTGTTCATCCAGGTCGCGTCCAGCACCGCGGTGACGGTGGCAAATGCGAGGTCGTGGTTCGCCTTTGAAGCGGTGAACTAAGATGTCCGGCGGTCTGGGCGCGTCCATCCCGCTCCTGGGTAGCGTCGCGGCTCGGGGTGGTGGAGCGCCGCCTCCAGACACCGTTACCGACACGCTGACCTTCGGCGACACGCTGGAGGTCTCAGGGTATGGCACGCGGATCAGCGATACCGTCGCGCTAGGCAGCACCGCACGCCCCTCGTGGGGCGCGACCATGCTGCAGGGGCTCGGCCTCAGCGACGCGCAGATCACCAACCTTGCCACCAACGTCAGCCTTGCCGACCAGGTGCGCCTGGCCGAGATCCTGCGCGCCAGCCGCGCAGGCACGCTCGCGGACACCATCGGCCTCGCCCAGACCCAGCAGATCCGGCTCGCGACCGCGGTGATCGAGCAGCTGCGCCTGCAGCCGCTTCTGGCCTCCAGCATGCGCTACCGGCAGTCGGTGATCGACATGGTGCTCATGGCTGATGCGCTGCGCCGGTTCATCGGTGCCGGGGCGGTCGACGCGCTGGTACTGGCCGAGCTCACCGACCAGCGCACCACCAAGGGGGCGATTGTCACCGAGAGCATGGCGATCAGCTCGATGCTGAGCCCGCGCCTGCTGATCAAGGTGGTGATGTCGGACACCATCGACATCGACGCGAGCACGGTCGCCAAGGCGCTGTACGGGGCGGAGCTGCTCGATGCGATCGAGTTCTCGGCCGCCTACGTCCATCCCGGACGCGTGGTCACGACGTGGGCCATGAACACGCGTAGCGGCGCGGTCAGCGAGTACCACAACTACCCGTTCAACAGCTTCGCGCGGATGGGTCACAAGTATCTCGGCGCCACCGAGGAGGGGCTCTACGAGCTGGTCGGCGACTACGACGAGGGCCGTGACGTCACGGCCCACATCAAGAGCGGCCTGGTGCAGTGGGCTGGCACGCGCCTGACCATGTTCAAGGCGGCCTACATCGCGGCGCGCGGCGGCGGCGAGTACGTCCTGCGCGTCGTCAGCGGCGACCGGACCTACGAGTACCTGGTGTCGACCACCGACATGGTCTCGACCAAGATCAACATCGGCAAGGGCCTGCGTGCGCGCTACTTCTCGTTCGAGCTGATCAGCAGCGGCCAGGACTTCGAGCTCGACACCCTGGAGTTCGTGCCGATCGTGACTGACCGGCGTGTCTAGGCGGTTCTGGCTGCCCACCCAGAAGGGCACCACCCTCTTTCCCAAGACGATGCAGATGCCGACGCGGCTGCGGATCCGCGGCGTCGAACCGTTCACGACGCTTCACTACGCCATCGCGGCCCGCTTCAGCGGTCAGCTCAAGCAGTTCCACAGCAAGGCGCAGCAGACGTACGCGCTCAGCAACAACGACATCTACAAGACCCGCATCCAGTTCCCCGGCGGCGCGCGGGCGACCTACACCAACGTCCAAGGGATGGAGGTGCTCGACCTCGAAGTCCCTGACGAGCTGATCGAGCAGCTGCGCAAGGAGCAGCCGAAGCGAGTGCCAGACTGGTGCGTCGTTGACGTGGTGGTGCCGAACACGGTCGAGAACGAGATGCGCTTCTGCGCCGCGCTGATCACGCCGGACCAGGGCACCCCTCGAGAGTCGCTGTACCTGACCCCCCCTGACCTCGATCTGGCGTTCAAGGGCATCGAGATCGACTACGAGCCGTACGGGTACAAGGACTACAGCGCGGGCGCCGATGCAGGTGTGTGGCCGCGGCCGCACCCGTACATCCGCTACGCTCAGCCCGGCAGCGGCGCCAGCGTGCCGCTCGGCAATCGGGTGTCGTCGCTGCTGGTGGACCTGCGCGCGTTCCCGCCGCAGGGGCGGGTGGAGTTCGACATTTACGCTTATGTCGATGACGAGCAGGTGAAGGTCGGCGAGACGATCAAGTACCGCAACCTCGGTATGTACGCCACTCCCGGCGATCTGACAGACCCCATCACGACGGTCGCCGCAGGTGTCGAGTATTACGCCGATGTGAGCGCCGCCGACGCACGTGTCGCGGCCTTGGTCGCGCAATACAGTTCCCCGCAGCTCCCGTACGGCTTTCACTACACCGACTTCTTCAATGGGAACGAGTACGACGAGTTCATCGACCAGAGATCTGTCGATGCCTACTGGGATCGCTTCCATCCCGGCATACCTCCAGGAATGAACTACGCGGTGATCTACAAGGCATCAGCAAACACACTCCACTACCCGTACGAGACGATTGTCGAGGACGTGATTGACACCGTGACTTTTACCCGCACCGCGGACCTGGTCTGCGCCTTCTACTACGGTGCACCGCCGGCGGTGCAGGCGAAGCTCGCCACGCACAACGGCGGCAACTACGCGATGTGGGTCGACCAGGACGGCGTCATCCCCAGCCGGCGCAAGTTCGCCGAGACGCCGATCAGTAGCGGCTTCGTGCCCGCGGTCGAGCCGGACAACAAGGTGTTCGGTCAATATCTAGGCCGGGTGACGATCGACCGGGAGTACGAGGCGGTCAGCTTCACACCGACGCCGTGATGAGGTATCTCAGGACTGGGGGGTAGCGATGACCATTCTTACGTCGAACATGACGCGGTCACCGCGCGGCACCAACGACGACTTCATCTATCTCGGCAACCCGACAGGGATCTCGGCTTACGCTGACCAGCAGACGGACGCCGCCAACGCGTTCCTGCTGCAGCTGGGGCAGGCCGCGGCCGGCCTCGCACCGCCGGTTATCAATCCGAACTTCGCTACCGGGCCATCAGCGCCTGGCCTCGTCACCACCAACCCGCCGGCGATGCAGACCATCGTCTGGACGGCGCCGAGCGCCCCGGCCGCATTCACCGACACGCTGGACGTGTCCGACCTCATGCCGGAGCCGTTCGACGGGACACCGCCCACCCTGGTGTTCGGCACGGCGCCTACCTTCACCGACGTTGCGCCGAGCGCACCCGGCATCGACACCAGCTACACCATGCCCACCCTGTCGGTCAGCATGCCGGCGCCGCCGAACCTGCTGTCGATCAGCGTGCTGCCGTTCAGCGGGGTCAACATCCCGGTGATCGACTTCACGGTGCCCGAGCTGACCATCGAGGCGCCGACCATCCGCGAGTACACGCCGGGTGCGCAGTACACCTCGGCGCTGCTGACCGCCATCCAGTCCTCGCTCCTCGATCGCATCCAGAACGGCGGGACCGGCATCGCGCCCAACGTCGAGCAGGCGATCTGGGACCGCGGCCGGGAGCGGGAGGCGCGCTCCGCCGCAACGGCGCTGGCTGACCTGGAGCGCCTGGAGCAGATGGGCTTCGCCCTGCCGCCCGGCATCTACCTCGACGGCCGCATCAAGATTCAGACGGAGATGGACGCCGCCAACCGCGGCCACAGCCGCGAGGTGATGATCAAGGCGGCCGAGCTGGAGCAGGAGAACGTCAAGCACGCCTTGACCACCGCGGTGCAGCTGGAAGCGACGCTCATCAACTACTCGAACCAGGTCGAGCAACGCCTGTTCGACAGCTGCAAGTACGCCACCGAGGCCGGCATCGCGATCTACAACGCGCGGGTCCAGGCGTACGCCGCCTACGTCGACGCCTACAAGGCGAAGGTCCAGATCTACGAGGCGCAGATCAGGGCCGAGCTCGCGCGGGTGGAGGCCTACAAGGCGCAGATCGAAGCCGAGACCGCCAAGGCCCAGATCAACCGCGCGCTGGTCGACCAGTACAAGGTGCAGGCCGACATCGCGCTCACCAACATCGAAATCTTCAAGGCCGAGGTCGGCGCCATCCAGGCCAAGGCCGAGATCGAGAAGAACAAGATCCTCATCTTCGGCGAGCAGGTCCGCGCGTACGGCACGCGGGTCCAGGCCTACACCGCCGGCGTCGAGGGCTTCCGGGCGACCATCATGGCCGAGGGCGCCAAGCAGGACGCCTTCAAGTCCCAGGTCGAGGCGTACCGCGCGCAGGTGGAGGCCTCGACCTCGATCATCTCGGCGCGCATCGCTGGCTACAAGGGGCAGATCGACGGTTACCTCGGCAAGGTCGAGGCCTACAAGGCGGTCAGCCAGTCCGAGGCCGCCCGGGTCAACGCCCTGGCCCAGACCAACTCGGCAGCGGCCGACGCCTACCGCGCGGAGGTGACCGGCATCTCCAGCTACAACGAGTTGCTGACCAAGCAGTGGCAGGTGGCGATCGACCAGGCGCAGCGCACGTCGGAGATCGGCATCAGCGCGGCCAAGGCCAACGCCGAGCTGTACATGACCACGCGCAGCCTCGCGCTGGACGCCGCCAAGGTCGGGGCGCAGGTGTCCGCGCAGCTGGGCGCGTCGGCCCTCAACGCCATCAACTGGTCGTCGAGCTTCAACAACTCGAGCGCATGGTCTACAAGCTGGAACCAGAGTGAGAGCGCGAGCGAGAGCACCAGCACCAGCACGAGCTACAACTACAACTACAGCGTCTAAGGGAGGCCCGAGATGCGGGACATCAACTACTGGCTGGGTCGCAAGTACGACCTGATGCAGCAGCAGGCCGACACCCAGCGCCTGGGCATGGTTGCCGACGCCAACCTGACCAACGTCAAGGCCGGGCTACTGCCGGCCGAGAGCAAGGCCCAGATCGGCCTGATGGGCTCGCAGGGCCGGCTGGCCGAGGCGAACGCCACCCAGTCGCTGGCGCAGGCCCGCAACATCGACGAGACCACCAAGTTCGTCGGCCCGCTCGCGCGGTCGAGCATCGGGCTCAACAGTGCCCAGGCGCGCAACATCAACGCCGAGGCAACCGGCACCGAGAACCTGGTCCGCATGCGTCCATGGCGGTTCGGGACGATCCTCGGCAACGATCCCATCCGCGAGCGGCTCGGCCTGTAGGCCGGGCAGTCGGTCGATAACATAGGTCAGAGTGTCGTTGCGGCTGCGTTCACGCAGGTGTACCAATTCGGGACCGCGCCCCCCCGGCGCGGACTGAAGGAGACGCACATGGATCGTGATCCCTCCAACTCCAGCCCATTCTCCGGGCTGCGCACCGACACTCCCGGCCGAGTGCAGTACCAGACACCGACCGCGGTGCTCACCAGCAAGCTCGACGAGGGCACCGACTTCATCGTCATCGCCCGCGGCAAGCAGAGCGAGGATCCGCTGATCTGGTCGACCGGCGACCAGGCTCAGACCGAGGAGCTCTATCGCCGCGCCGCCGCGGTGATGGTTGACGCGCCCCAGCCGGTGACGTAAGGAGTCACCACGCACGCGACGCGAGGGACCCCCTGGTAGCTTAGGCCGCCAGGGGGTTTTCTGTTGAGGGGTACACCGGCATCTTGTCCAGCTTGACTGGCCGGAGGCCGTGGGCGGCGAGGACTTTGATGGTCTCGATGTGAGTGCCCGGGCAGACCAGCACGACGTCAGGCTTCATCTGCGCCATGCGGGTGTCGCGGATCGAGAGGGCCGGGTTCTGCTGGCCGTGCTTCAGCCCGCGCGAGTGCCGCTCCCATTCGATCGGCACAGTAGTGCACGGCACGCCGCGCTTCCGCGCCCACTCGTAAGCGCGCACGGCGGCGCCGGGCTGACCGCCCTCGATGATCTCGGTGATCGCTGCCTTGGAGTGCAGCAGGTCGAGCCCGGTATGGAGCCAGACCGTGTCCTGGAACGCGACACCGCCGATGACCATGACCCTCATTGATAGCCCGCCGCGCGCTCAAGCATGGTCCGCGGCTCGGCCGTCGATCGAATAGAGCTGGGCGAGGATCTCGGAGATCGGGCCATCGCCCTGCGCAATCTGCCTAGCAAGCTCATGACCCCCTCCTGCGATCCAGCGGTAGCCGCGGCGTGACACGGTCTCGATGGACGGCGCGGCCCCGGCCTGAGACATCTTCTTGCGGATGCGGCAGACCAGCACTTGGACGAGGTTGCCCGTCGCTTCCTCGGCGCCGAGCCGCTCCAGCAGCGTCCAGCGCGACACGTGGTTGGGGTAGGCCTTCATCAGCGCCCACGCCACCGTCGCCTCTCCCGGCGTCAGGCGCAGGTCGGCGCCCCGGTAGGTCAGCGGGTAGCCCGGGCCGACCATGGAGAAGTCGTCGATGCGGAGCGGCTTATCCAGCTCGATGTCCATACCGCAGTGTGGGCAAAGAGCCTGGTGCATCACTGCACCACGCTGAGGCTGGGTGCTCTGCCGTCCGGCGCGTCTCCCTTCCCTCCCCCTTGAACCACGGTCAGGTCGACCTGGCCCGAGACCTCCGGATGCCCCATGTTGACCGCGAACACCCACGACTGACCCTTGGCATACTCGGTCCCAGCGCCGAGCGTGCGCTTGGTGTTGGTCAGCGGAACGATCCGCCCACCGCCGCGGGTCTCGTGCAGGTCCTCCAGTACCTTGAGGCTGTTGGCGCCGATCCGCAGGCAGTAGTCCTTGAAGCCCTTCTTGAGCACGTAGAGCATGCGCTCGTGAACGTCGAAGTGGCCGAGCAGGGCCCCGGTCGGCTTGCGCGCGACGTAAGTCTGGGGCCCGAGGTTGCCGGCGGCCGTGGTCTTGTCGACCACGATGATGTTGGAGCTGACCTCCTCCAGGTAGTTGGTCAGCACGCCCAGGGGGTCGGAATACTCCTCGCGCACCACGCCGCGCATGTGCGGCACCTGGACCTCGTAGACCCAGCGCCGGATGGCATCGAGGTCGTAGGCGACGATACCGAGATCGCGGGCGATCTCCCCGGCGACCAGCACGGAGGCGATGGTGGCCGACCAGAAGCGCTCGGACGAGTGAATGCCCAGCGCCTCGTCGACTTCCTTGGTGACCTCGCGCACCCGCGCCTCGACCTGCGCCATCTTGGGCATGATCGAGTGGACGAACAGTTCGCCGAGGTGGCCGTAGTTCTGCTTCAGCGCGTGGAGGAACTCGTCGGCCTCGTATTTGCGGTGGACCCGGGTCGCCTCGAACCTGATCTCGAACACGCGCATCGAGCCCGCGGTGCCGGCCGCGTTGTCGCTCGACAGCACGCCATGGAGCGAGTTGTTGGCGGTGGTGAGCATGATGGTCGCCTTGTACGACCCGAGGCTCGCCCGCTCGACGCCACTGGTCTCCAGCCGGATGCGGTGACCCGGCTGGGTAATGCTCATCGCGAGGTCGATGGCGTCCCGCGCCGGCATGTGGGTGATCTCGTCGACGCATACAGGGAGATTAGCCAGCACAGTAACGCGCTCATTTCGGCCACGCACAGTAGCGCCGTTGTTAGTCCCATTGATGGGGTAGAGCTCAGGCTGGCCCCAGAAAGAAGCAGCAGTATAGAGGCTGGTCGATTTGCTGGCTCCCGCATCCCCAGACGCATTGATGATCACCCCATGGTGGCCGGTGGCGTAGAAGATCGGCGCCGCCAGCCCGGCGAGGATGAAGAACTGGTTCGCGACATAGGCCGGGTGATTGTAGAAGTTCAGCAGGTTCGCCTGCGTCTGCGCGTCGCCCTTCTTGTGGACCTGCGCCGAGGCGCGCTGCGCGCCGGTCGACAGCTGCGCGGGCTTGGCCGTGCCATCACGCTGGAGGATCTTGTCGGGCAGGATGAACTTGGAATAGTCGTCGAGCCAGCCGAGGTGGTTGCACTGGGCCTCGGCATCCACGAGCTTCTGCAGCTGAGCGATGTAAGCGACCATATACTCCTGCAGCGTTGGGATGTGGGCCTTGTTCGGGTAGATCCCCTGGTGTGCAATGGCTGACGAGAACTTGCGCGAATCGTACACCATGTCGGCGTCGAGCGTGAAGTCCTTGGCCTCGCCGCGCGGCAGCTCGACATGCCAGACCTGCTGCTCGACGCCCTGGTGCGGGTTGGACAGCCGCCGCACCGGGTAGAGGTCGTGCTCATAGATGGTGGTGTATGCCTCGTCGCCGTCGGCGTTCTTGGAGTAGACCGCGACCCCGCCACCCTTCATCCGGACGAACGGCTTGGGTGGGTCGGGCAGCTGGGTGACCACCGGCGGCAGCCCGGTGCCGAGCAGCTCCTGCACAACCGGCGCGGGAGCCGGGTCCTTGTAACGCGCGGCGCCGATCGGGCCGTGGACCTTGCCGGCGAACGGGCAGCCGGTGCACAGCTCATCGCCGACCGTGCTGATCTCGGCGAGCTTGGCGCAGCTGGTCGGGCCCAGCGGCCGGCCGGACACGTGGTCACGTCGTGACTCGTGCTGCCGGATCTTCTCCTTGACCGCCTCGATCGAATAGTTCGGGTGGCCCTGGCTCATCTGCTGGACGCGCCGGTGGCCGTCCTCCAGGAAGCGGCCGACGCCGATCACGCCGTGGTACCACTCCGGCTCGGAATAGTTGCCCTTGGCCATCGCCAGTCGCCGCATCTGGGCGCACGACAGCAGCAGGGCCTTCAGCGTGACGGGCGGGCCCTCGTACTCACGATCGGTGTTGGAGCCGAGCAGGTCGGCCGCCTCGAACTTGGGCGGCGCCTTGACCTCGACCCCGGCCTCGACGATCGCGCGGTCGAGCATCTGGATGAACGCGCCGGTGCCGGTCTCGACCGCCGGGGTCATCGCCCTGACCTCGCGCGGGTTGGTGCGGTCCTTGAGGTTGAAGCTCCCGGCGACGCGCAGCACGGAAGCGGTGTCGGTGGTGCGCATCGGGTCGGCCTTGAGGCCGTGATGCCGGGCCAGCTGCTTGAGCTTGGCAGCCTCGATCCGCCACTCGTCGCTAGGCAGCGGCTCGGTGACGATCCAGTAGACGTGCAGGCCGCCACCAGAGGTCACCACCAGCGGGCGCGGCAGCTTGGTCACGCCGACAAAGCGGATGAGGTCGGCTACAGCCTCCTGCGTCGAGGCGTACTTGCCCTGCGCGTCGCCGACGTCGAGGTCGAAGAAGAAGGCCCGCGCGCTCGCCATGTTGCGCTGGACGCGGACCTCGTTGGCACCCATCTCCCCGGTGCGCTGGTTGAGCTTCTCCGGGTTCCACACCTGCTCCTCCTTGAGCGTGTGGATGGCGAAGAAGATGTCCTTGGAGTTGCGCTCGTTGAGGACGAAGCTGACCGCGTCGGAGATCGTCTTGAAGGTCTTGTGCGCGTAGACCCGCTTGGGCGGGTTGCTGCCAGGAATGATGAACGGCGTGGCGATGCAGTAGATGCCGCTCGCGGGCCAGACAGCGCGGAGGAAGTCTCCCGGAGTCATTCAGGCGACCCCGAACCGGGGAGAGGATGGTGCACGGCGAAACCCCCAGAAAAGCCCCCCGCGCCGGACAGGGATGAAACAGCGCGGGGGGTGCCAACTATCAGTCAAAGGTCCTGCGTTGGCAAGCTCAGGTCCACTGGTCGAGCAGTGCCGCCAGTGCCGGGTCGACGTCGGTACCGACCGCCGGTGCTGCTGCCGCAGCCGCCTCGGCAGCCTTGGGCGGCTCGGGCGGAGCCGGAGGAGCGGCAGGCGCGGGAGCGGCAGCCTGGGCAGGCTCCTGGACGACCTCGGCGGCAGGCGCGAGCACTGCGGCCGGAGCGGGCGGCGCCGCCGGCGGTGCGGTCTCGCCGACCACCACGACCTCAGCTGTAGCCGCAGGGGCCGGGGGCGAGGCCGTAGCAGGCGTGGCAGCCCCGGCAGGCTCCCCCACGACCACCACGCTTTCTGCTGTCGGCGGCACGGGCGGAGCGGGCGGAGCGGGCGGCGCGGCAGGAGCTGGTGCAGCGGGCGCAGGCGCCGCAACCGGGACCAGCTTGCCGCCGGTGATCAGCTGCTCGCGGGTCCAGCCGGACGCGAGATACTGCGCTTCCGTGAAGGTCTCGCCGTCGGCCATGCGGTACTCGACCGCCTGCTGCGGGACCGCCAGCTGGTCAGTGGCGGCGCCCGCCTGCGCGACCTTCTGCTGGTCCTTAGGCACGCCGTCGACGCCGGCCGGGGTCCAGGTTCCGCCGAGCAGCTTCTTGACGTCGTCGCTCTTGGTGAGCGGGGCGATCACCGCCAGCTCATGCGGTTCGAGGTAGCGCTCGGCCGAGAAGAATATCTTCGGGAAGGCCGCGTTGACGTCGAACTTCATCTTGGTGACCAGCGAGGCGGTGTGCTTCACCTGCTTGCTGTTGAGGAAGTCGGTGTAGCGCGAGAAGGCGAACCAGCCCTGCTGCTCCTCCTGCGGGCTGTCCTTGTCCCAGTCGGAGGTGATGGCGATCTTGAGCCGCAGCGGTGGGATGTCCTTGAGGCCCATCGCCGGGTCCGGCACAACTGCCAACATGCGATGCTGCGAGCAGGCGACCATCGCCTTGCCCGACCGGTCGACCTTGGAGCCCTTCACCGCCATCGGGCAGTTGGCACAGGCTGCGCTGATCTTGCGCGAGGAGCCTGGCTCGATCTCGGTCCCGGCCGCGAACGGCCCTGGCAGGCTGGCGTCCGGCGCGACGCCGTCGTCCGACCAGCAGATCGGCGCGCTGACCTTGTTGGGATCGTAGTCGCCCTCGTAGTAGGCGCGGCCGCGCTGCTTGGCATAGTCGAGCACCACGACTTTCATGACGGCCAGGGGCTCGAGGTCGCCGTCAGCGTTGCGCCGCTGCAGCTTGGTCTTTTCGCCGTTGAGCGCGAGCGTCCAGTTCTTGCCCTCCGGCGATAGGCTGGGGACCGTGGTGCGCGGCGCGATGTTGCCGCCCGCATCCTCGAAGAAGTTGGCGATGTGCGCTGGCGCACCGGCCTGCGGGTTGAAGATGCTGAGTGCGTTAGTCGCCATTGGTCATATCTCCCTGCGTGGTTCCGTTCAGCTTGGCATGCTCGGGACAGCGGTGCGCGCCGCCGGAGCAGTACCAGCCCATGTTGATGAGACCGTGGTGCTTGAGCAGCTCCTCGGCCGGCGGCGCGACTGTCGGACAATCCTCAACGTCGCACTTGATGCCGATGTAGGCCTTGGTCACTTCGTCTCGAACGATCATCTACCCCCTCCTCACGCGCACCACGTACTCGCGGTGGACGTTGATGCCTGGCGGAAGCGCCCCGTCGTGCGCGTCCATGAAGTCCTTGATGAACCCCTTGCCGACCCGCTTCTCCAGCGCCTCGAAGGCGTTGTTGGCGGCGATCCACTGGTAGAAGCTCGACCAGTCGGCGCAGCTCGGCTTGATGTCCTCCTGGCGGTAGAAGGTCCCGGCCTCGGTGCGCACGCTCTCCATGCCGTGGGCGTTGAGGTGCCCGAGCATCACGCCTTCGAGCTTCTCCATCGAGCCCTTGAGCTCGGCGTCCTTGGCCTCGAACTCCTTCTTCATCGCCGCCCGCGCGTCGCGGATCTTGACGTAGGCGGTGGTGACGGAGGTCAGGTCGAGCGTGGCCGGGGGAGCGGCTGGAGCGGTTGCCATGCGGTTCAGTCCTTCAGTTGACGTTGAGGTATCATGTCAGGTTTATGTGTCAAGCGTCTCGGTTAGTCGCGGCTAACCGTTACTCAGTTACCACCTTGTAGAGATTGAGGATGCTGGTCTGGTTCGCCTGCCGGTTGCCGAGCAGCCGGTATATCTCCCACTCCAGCGGGTGTGCGGCCATCCGGATGATGGTCATCTTGTTCTTCTGGCCGGCGCGGTTGAAGCGCTCGGTCACCTGCTGGTACTCGTCGTTCGAGTAGATCGGCGCGTAGAAGATCAAGGTGTCGGCCTCGGTCAGGTTGAGGCCGTGGCTCATCACCTTGGGGTGGCACAGCAGGATGTGCGGGTCAGCCTGCGTCTTGAACTCGCGGATGATCCGGTCGCGCTCCTTGGGCGGGACGTCACCGTTCAGCACCCCGACGCTGTAGCCCTGGCTCACCAGCTCGGTCTCGAGCGAGCGGACGATGCCCTTGAACGGCGCCACGATCAGGACCTTGGCTGAGGCCTGGTCGATCGCCTCGGTCAGCACTTCCAGCCGCGGCTTGTGGTCGAGCGCCTGGTAGTCGTCATCGCCGACCTTGATCGCGCCACACAGGATCTGGCGCAGTTTGCCGATCTGGTCGGCCGCGTTCACCGCCTTGATCTCCTTGCCGGCCTTGGCCTCGGCGACCATGGTTTTCTTCAGGTCCTCGAACGCCTTGCGCTGCTCGGGCGTCATCGCGCACTGGCGGTCCTGGATGGTCACCGGCGGCAGGTCGATGCAGTCGGCCTTCTTGAACCGGACGGCAGGCTGCATCGCCTCGAATGCCACGGCGTAGGCGTCGGCTCGCGGCACCCACTTGAACTGCGAGATCTGCATCATGGTCGCGCGCTTGAACGCGCCGAAGAACTTCGGCACCCGGTCAGGGCTGACCAGCTTGGCCAGCGCCCAGGCGTCGGTGGGATCGTTCGGACAGGGCGTGCCGGTCATCAGCCACAGCCTGATGTCGTGCCGCTTGCACAGCCGCTCCAGCGCCTTGAACTTGCGGGTCGAGGCGTTGCGGAACATCGAGGCCTCGTCGACGATGATGAGGTTGATGTCCGGCCGCTTGTGGATGTGATCGACGAGGTCGGCGATGCCCAGCCCGTCGTGGTTCATGATGTAGAAGTCGACGTCGGCGGCAAGCGCCGCCATGCGCTTCTCGCGGGTGCCGTGCACGATCGCACAGCTGCGGTGCATCAGCGTGTCGAAGATGTCGTTGGCCCAGACGCGCTCCAGCGTCGACAGCGGGGAGAGCACCAGGGCCTTGTCGACCCGACCGGTCTGCATCAGCCAGTCGGCGGCCCACAGCGAGGCGTTGGTCTTGGCCGAGCCCATCTCGGACAGATTGAACGCGCGGCGGTGCAGCGTCAGGAACTCGGCCATGACGATCTGGTGGGCGAACGGCTTGAACTTGCCCGGCCAGTTGTAGAAGAACCGGATCGGCGCCGGGGCCTCGAGCCCCATGTTGCGCAGCACCTTGGACGACTCCACCGTCAGGTGGACCGCCAGGTTGTAGTCCGGGTGATCCAGCGTCTTGCTGTGCGGCAGCACCTCGCGGACGGCCCAGGGGTCCGGGTGCTTGATCAGCAGCGACTTGGTCGGTTGGTGCAGAAGCACTGAAATACTCCAGGTTGGCGGCGCGTGAGGGAGTCGGGCACGCGCCGCCGAGGGGGTCAGGGGACCAGGGTGTACTCGTCGCCATCGCGCTGCACCGCGACGATGACGCCGCCGGCGCGCGGCTCGATCCGATCGACCTGGGTCACCTTGACGTCCGAGCCATCGACCGAGCTGACGCCGGTGATGTTAATGCCGGGTCCGGCCCGGCGCGCTACCCACTTCTTGATCTGCATGGTCACTCCTTCCTTCACTACGCCGCGATCCCTGTGATCTCCGGCAAAGTCTTACGCGACATACTGAGCGTGAAGCCGAGGCGACGCTCGGTCTCGACGTAGCGCTGATAGAGTTCAGGCCGCAGGCCGGCGGCGATGGTGAGGTCGGACTGGCAGGCCATGATGCAGAAGCAGCAGCTCTTGCGCTTCATGCCCTTGGCGTAGGTCCAGAACGGCTGCTGGCCCTCAGCCCGAATGAGGTCAAACACCTGACGTGTGGTCAGGTCATGGATCGGCAGCCAGTCGTACCACTCGCGCCCGGCCTTGCTGTTGGCGCTGTTGAACTTGAGGCTCATCAGCTTGGAGCGGCCCGGGCTCTCCTCGGCACGCATCCCCATGCAGTTGACCACCAGTCCGTTGAACTCGGGGTGAGCCTTGAGGTAGCGGCGGATCTCGCGCTCCAGGGGTCCGCGCTTGAGGTCGCTGGTGCACTGCCGCGTCGACGGCGACGGGAAGCGCTGGCGGTGCTCGACCATCTCGAAGAAGGTCTTGGTGCCGTGAGCGATGATCACCGGGACATCACCGGCGTACTTGCGAATGTGGTCCTCGGAGCCCTCCCACTCTACCTCGGGGAGGTGAGCATGGAGCACCAACAGCTGGTTAGCTGGGACTAACCGGCGCAGGACGATCTTCATCGCCTGGCTGTCCTTGCCGCCGCTGTCGTTGCACACGAACAGCGCGCCACGCTTGATCAGGTGCTCAATGAGATCAGGAACCACCCAGCCACTCCTTCAATACCTGGTCGGCCGCCAGGCGCTCGATGCACCCAGCGGCCTCTCCGTCAGACAAGGAGCACTCTACCTGACCCACCCCTTATGTCAACTGTTCTGTCAGGTATCTAGGAACTTGTTGGACAGCTCGGCCAGCGCGTTGATCATGCGAGCGCCGTGCTCGGCCGGGACTTCCTGCCCATGCGACTGGTGCTTGGTGGCGATCTCGAAGCTCTCCAGGAAGGCATCGAGCCAGTCGATGTTCTTCTCGGTCACCACGAACGCGAAGCCGTGCGCGTTGCGGATGGAGTTGAGGAAGCCGACCTGCATCGGCGTCGGCTTATTCGAGCCGAACTTGGTCTCGATCGCGAGGAAGCTGCCGTGCCGGACCCCGACGAAATCGCTGATCCCCGACTTCCCGTAGCCGTTGGCCGGCGGCATGAACCAGAACCAGTCGTGCTTGTCGAGGATCGCCTTGACCTTGTGCTTGACGTCACGCTCATTCTTCATCGGGTCGCTCCCCCAGCTTGCGGCAGATGGCCAAGTACCGGCGTCGTACGGTGTCTTGGGGGAGACCGAGCCGCTGGCCGATCTCCTCTAGCGTCAGTTCCTCGCTGAGCAGCTCAGCGATCTTCTCATCCCACGGCGTCGCTCCGTCCAGTTTCATCCCCAGCCTCCTTCAGTGTCTCGGACGCCCCCCATTGGACGCGCCCGAGGTAGATTCCGCTTCCATTCGGGAGAGATACACCGCCCTGATCCAGACCTTGGCGGTTCAACCAGCGGCGTAACCAGATGAAGGCCTCGATCATGTGCGGTTCCGCTGACTGAACCTTCATGAGCGCTTCCTCTTGGGCTTCCAGAACTCGCAGTCGGTGACGGGGCACCAGCCATTACAGAGCCCCGACTGGCGCGGCTGCCAGGTGTCGGTCTTGAAAGCCTCGGCGTACTGGCGCAGGTCCGGGATAAAGAGCGCCCACAGCTGCGGGATGTCGGCCCGGCTGTAGGTGCCCCCGGCCTTGGTCCGGTTCTGGGTCCAGTAATACTCGGCCCGGACGGTCTGGACCTCCGGGTACTGGGCGAATGTCCACAGGGCGAAGATGATCAGCTGGCCGAGCTTCTGGTGCACCTTGCCGGTCTTGTGGTCGATCACCAGCGCCTGGGAGCCGTTGACCTTCTGGTAGTCGATGACACCGCGGTACCAGACGTTGGCGTCGAAGAACCCACAGGGTTGCCCACTGGTGTCGAGCGCGATCCGGCGCTCGACGTGCGGCTCGCCGGGCAGGGCGATCAGGCGCTCCAGGAACTCGCGGTGCATGCCGAGCACGTCGGGCAGGTCGACCCCATCGGCGAGGAAGTTCTCGAAGTGCTTGTGGACCTGCTCACCCCACAGCGTGGCCTCGCCCTTCTCCTCCTTGACCGACTTGAGGATTTGAACCTCATGGAATTGGCGGGGGCAGTTCTTGAACGCTTCAAGCCGCGAATGACTCCAAGGTTGAGGCTGCATCACGCGTCCTCGAACTTGATCTGCAGAGCGGCGTGATACTTCGACCAAATGCGGATCCGGCCGATGTGCGCCTTGACCGTCAGCACCATCGTCCCGCCGGGCATAATGGTCGCGGTGCTCTCGCGATCCTCGCCCAGCAGCACGTCACGCGTTACCAGCGCAGCCTGCAGCCCCTCGATCTTGCGCTTGCTGATGAAGAACAGCAGGGCGTTCGAGCCGAACAGAGCCAGCACAGTCAGGAGGTGCTGCCAAAGCGGGATCACAGCGGCGAGCCGATCAGGTGGTGCTCGATCCGGGCCGCGAGGTCGGCGTTGACCTGCGCCTTCTCGTCAGCCTCCGGCGTGCCCTTGGCACGGTGCTGCCCTTCGTAGAAACGGAACTGCTTGGCGCTAGTCTCCAGCAGGTAGTGATCGCCATCCAGCTTGGCCCAGATCGCCATCAGGTGCCGGGCCTGGTACTCGGCGTCGGCCAGCGCGTCATGGTGCGTGCCCTCGCGCTCGACCTGCACGAGCACCTGGTTCTTCATGGTGCGGTAGCAGCGGTCGACCCAGAACGGCCAGGGGCACTCCAGCCCGGCCGCGGCGAACGCATTGCGCAGCCAGACATTATCAGCAGTGGCGCCGTTGCCCCAGACGCCGATCGGTGTGTCGCCGAGCCACTGCGCGAAGCCGACCAGCGCCGAGGCGAGGTCGACCTTCTCGTGGGCAAGCAGCGCCTGGCGGGCCTGGGACTGCTCGTCCTGGAGCCACCACTCAACCGTGCCGGCGTCGATCTTCATCGGCTCCGGGCAGCTGGCCGGGTCGATGCGGACGTGAAAGCGGTCGAGGATCTCGGTGCGGGTGTGCTTCACCGCACCCAGCGAAAGCAGCACCGGCGCATTGCCGACGCCGAGAGTCTCGAGGTCGATGGTCACGTGAAAGGGTGCCGCGATCTGCGCGGCGGCTTCATCGAGCACGCGCTCGATGTACTGGCCTTCGGCCTGCTCGTCGGTGGTCATG
>ERZ1066122.881-NODE-881-length-28083-cov-6.869702_pt1 | contig 28083 bp, 27 predicted proteins | sample MGYA00382769_ERZ1066122 | MGnify/ENA primary metagenome ERZ1066122 (study PRJEB33369, sample SAMEA5778352) | biofilm metagenome | biome: Industrial cooling water; feature: Water cooling tower basin; material: Biofilm | place: United Arab Emirates | collected... | reverse complement strand
GCCTCGTCTTTTAGATGCTCGAGTAGTTCTTGTTTTCTCATGGGGTGACTCCCTTTAATGAAGGGGTTGATAATGCTTTTTCAACGCTCCAACCACGTCTAAGTCGTTCGAGTAGCGTCGATTTTTTAATGTTTAATTTTCGAGACCATTGAGTAACACAAAGCACTTCACCGCCATATTCAAGTTCGCGATTTGACCTTCTGTTTAATGCCTGGTCGCCCGCACGAATCCATTTACAGTTGCTAGGTTCATAATCGCCGTTCACGTTGATACGCTCGATTGTGAAACCTTCTTTGCAATCTCCCATGTCTGCGTAGAAATTCTCAAAACTTTTCCAACGCTTGCAGACTTTGATTCCCCTTGCTCCATAGTATTGATAGCTAGCATTTGCTTTTTCGGTACAACGCCGCCACATGTTGACCCAAATACCGTAAATCTTTGTCTTCGTCATGCCATGTGTGGCTCCACTTTTGTTCTCCGTTATCCTTCTGCAACCACAGCTTTTGACATGACCTCTACGAAGGTTGTTGCCGTCAACGACTTTGGTGTTGCCACAATTACATTGGCAAAGGTAGTAACTTGCGTAATTGGCCGAGCGCACAAATTCTATTACTGTTAGCTGCCCGAACAACCTTCCCGTCAAGTCAATTTTCTTCATGCCACCACCTCAAATTTTTTAACGTCAGTAATTCGCGCAAGAACTTCCCCCCTGTCTTCCCCCAGGGCATCGGCAAGCGTGACGGCCAGCTTCAAAACCGTTTCCAATTGTGGAAACTTTCTGTCGCCTGCTTTCAGCCTGCTGAAAACTGTCGAGTCAACTTTGGCCCGGCTCAACAGCCCGTTTTTTGGGTCTTTCCCGTAAAGGGTCAGCCCCGCTTTTTTTGCAAGATTTTCAATCTCCATCGTGTTCATATCACCTCCTAAATTCTGCTCGGCAGAATCTTTTTTGACAAAGAAATGCGCCCCCTTTACGTCCGAAGGGGGAATATGGCTCACCGCCATGCGGTCAACGGGCTTACGGTCACGTTACGCCTTGCTCATTCGAGTTAGCACGTATAAACGCTAAAAAATCTAAGCATTTATAGCCTTACTGGTAGCCGTTAGTAGAGATATTTGGCTGTCATGATGCACTTCAACCCGAGGCTGTCTGTGATGGTTGATACAGCCAACTATATATGCTGCATGGCAGAATGTCAAGAGGCTTAATGCTGTTCAGCATAAACTAGGGTTTATGGTCACACTTGGGAAGTTGAGAGTACGTGATTTTGAAAAAGTCGGGGAGTTTTTAGAGGCGTGGCGGCTTAGTCGTAAAGATACACCACGCTACAAAAAGAAGGTGGACATAGGGCGCATTACAGGTATTAATTCGTCTGTGTTTTCCAAGCTCGAGGGTGGAGACCTGGAAGACGCTTTTAAGGGTTGGAGGCCGAAAAAGCAGTATGACGTATTTAAGGCTTATGACGTACCTGACGAGTTGATTATAGAATTATCTGACAAATTTGGCTTGGATGCAAAACTGATGGTCGGCTATTCAGCCAGCCCTACGCCTAGCAAAAAGGGATTAGGTGAACTTGGTGACTTAGTTAGCATCCCGTTTTTAGGCATTGTTCAAGCGGGCAGACTCGGCACGAGTTACGCGGCTGATGAAGTTGAATATATCGAAATGCCTAGGCGGTTTATTAACGGTTATGACCCGCAGCACTTGTTCATGGTGGAAGTTAGCGGGGATTCGATGAGCTGCGAAAGCGTGAAGCAGAAAATCCCCGAAGGCAGCTACGTCCTGTTTGAAAAAGTGAGAAAAAATGTCCAACCTAAAGATGGTGAGGTGGTTTCGGTTTGGCTTGCGAATGAAGACATTGGTGTGATTAAGGTCTTTCACAAACAAGATTCGTTTGCGGTGCTGCAAAGTTATAATCTCGCACACAAGCCGATTATTGTTAACAGCGATAACCCAGGTTGGATTCAGGGGATTTATAGGGGTCATTTTTATCTAGCCCCTGATGGATTTGATATATAAAGACATAAGAAAGGGAAAAGGAAATGAAACTACTTGTAATTGTTCTTGCGCTTTTTACTTTTGCCAACGCTCAGGAGATGATTGGTAACTTTTACTATGAAAGTACCACTGACCCGTTCACGGACGAAAAAATAGAAACATTGGTACTCATGGACTCAGACGCGAATGACTATCGTGATGGTGCGCTAACCTATTATTGCGCTGACAATGACCTTTTGATAATGTTTTACTCTGACGAATTCCTCAACAACGAAGATACGGCAATGATAGAATACCGTTTTGATAAAGGTGACGTACGTAGCAAAAGCGCATTTCTGACAAATGACGGGACAACCGTGATTCTTCCAGCGTTTAATGGTGACGGGTTTGTGGAAAAATCTCTGGAAAGCACGATACTGGCCGTACGCCTGACGAATTACAACGACGAAAATTTTACCTACATCTATGACTTAACTGGTTTTGCCGAGGCTGTGCTGAAGCTCGGTTGTGCTGCTCAATATCTGAATCCTACTGAGTAGGGCGTTTGTTCTCATGACCCGCGCCGCAACCTATCTACGTGTCTCGAGCCGTCCTCAAGAATCCAAATACGGCTTTGAAATCCAATTAGAAACCGCTCAAACCTACGCCCAAAAAATAAGTGCTGATATTGCCACCGTCTACCGTGACGTGATAACAGGCAAGTCAGCCACACGCCACGACTTGGAACGATTAAAAGCCGATGCAAACAAATACGACATAGTGATTATTCCCCGCACTGACAGAGTTGCAAGAGACTTCCTTGTAGGCCCTCAAATCGTCGCTGAACTCATCCAATGCGGTCTAGTGGTTCATCTCTCTGACATAGGCGTGTATGACCCCAATGACCCCTCGAGCGTGTTCATGTTTGCAATGCAAATGGCCCGCGCACACGTTGACCACCGCAACCTAACCAACAACATGCAACGGGGAAAATTAACAAAAATAAAAGGCACAGATAAAAACCCGCCTCAGCTTTTATTCAAACTCAGAGGCTACGGATTCAAAAACGGGATGCCCTACGAATCCGAATTAAAATGGGTTAGGCAAATGTTTGAATGGAACTTAGACACTGGCGCATACACGATTGCCCGAAGACTAAACACGCTAGGTGTCTCGAGTCCTACGGGTGGAGTCTGGCATAACACGAGCGTCCAATCAATTCTAAGCAACCCCGTTTATAAAGGACAATGGCAATATGGGCGTAAGCTCATCTGTGACAAGTGCAATTACATTAGCAAAATAAGCGAGACACACCTACGCTCGAAACAACCAATAAACACCCTCTGCAAATGCGGCGCAACGATGAAGCTCGAGCGTTACACCGTCGCTGTAGAGCCTGTGATAGAGCCGCAACTTTGGGATAAGGTAAACGACGCTACACGCTCACGCTACCGCGCTCACAGCCGTCCTATGACTCGTACGGACATGTTTCCATTGCAGGGGAGAATAAATTGTTTGCATTGTGGACGAACCGTATCTGGGCATCACCCTACGGGCAAGAATTACGGTTATTACTTCTGCAATGGTACGCTCCAAAAATCCACTGCCAGAAAATGCAAAGAAAGTATCAACCACCGCAACGAGGACGTGAACGACGGTGTGCGAGAGTTAATAAAAGAGATGTACGAGAATGAGGATTCGCTCAGGCAGTCCTACAAACCAAGCGCACCAGCACCCGTAGTAAACTCAGATGAGTCTGAGAAGAGGGAGCTCGAGGCAGAGCTTCAAAACTATGTCAGGCTAGCGGGTAAGGGATTGATAACGGATAAGGAACTAAAGCGTGAGCGTAAGCGAATCGAAGACGCTTTGAGACAACTTAGAAAGCCCCAAACAAGCCCTATACTTGAACCCGTGACTATTCAACTTTGGAAAAATAAGGTTAAAGATATATTAGATGATGACCTGCACCGACTCGTACAGGTCGCAGATGTCCGTGTCCTGCTTGGCAATAATGAAATCAAGCTGGAGTGGCGGTGACGTTCACATGTTAGCACACGTCATCACTATCAGTTGTGTAGACTGGTGAACCCAAAGCCCAGGACTATCAGCAACGCCAACGGCCCCAGGACGATGAGTAATTTTTTCATGCTAGGCGGGGGAAGTCAAAGTTTGACATCACATCGGCGTTCTCTGTGACAATTTCTTGGAGTTGTCCTAAATGAATGCTAACCAATTCATAATTGTCTCGGGAACGGCGAATCGGGGGATGATAACAAATGTGGGGGATAAGTGTCACCCCCATTTCTCGAGCTTTCTGGATGTCTTCACGTAAATGCTCGAAAAACTTCCCTGATATGATGTGCTTAGTAGAATCTAGCACTAAAACGATGTTGACAAATTTACTTTTCATGGCTAATTATACTCCTGGCAACAACACGTAATTTTCTCTGTCTCTGTCTACCCCAGGCTTATCAAACTGACTGCCAGCAAAGAGTGGTCTGTACGTGTCATCGTCTCCGTGTTCTTGAAGATTCCAGACAATAAACCTCGAGCTTGACGTGGTTGAATCGGGATGTGTGGCAGCGTGGAAAGCAAACTCGGCTTCGGGGTGCATGTATTGTCTGCGTGTGTCATAGTCTGGTGTGTCTCTGAGTTCGTCTCCTGACAGGTTAGTAAGGAACCAATAACCGTATGCTTGCATGGCTTCGTTGGCTTGCTGCGTGGTTGTCACACCCTTATAATTGCTTTGCGCCATGAACTGCAACAATGCCTGATAAGAAAACCTCCAAGACAAATCACCCATACCCGTTAAAGGGTTAAGGTTAGACCATCTCTCAGTCCCTTTTCTGTCAGCCACGTCAAACCATTGTGAAGGGTCGTCGTGCAAACGCCACACCCAAACACCGTTAACAATTTGCCATGAGCCTGATGAAGTTCTAAGCGTTCCTACCCTGCCAGGCACGTTGACCTGCAAGACTCCTCGCACCCCTATCTGGGAGGGCATAGTCACGCCGAAATTGTTATACCCGCCATCGCCCGTAAGCACTCTCATCTCAACGCCCTGAGATGACGAGATGGTGTAATTGTTGGGTAGCAATGTCGGATGATAAAGCGGGTAATGTTGACCGTCCCTAATGCCTGTAGGAAGTGTCATAGCCCTAGCGTTGGCTACTGTCCTCTTGAGTCCTACGGGTCGCCTGAATGACATCCTGACTAGCGGTGTGCCATCCTCTTTGGAGAGTGCCATCCTGCATTCTCTCTCTGTACGATTTATCACCGCCCACGTGTCGGGGAGAGAACCTAGCTCGAGCGTCTGTTGGAAGTGAACGCGTTGCATGTTGTCTGCTCGTTTCACTTCATACTTGAAATCCCAAAAATCAGAGTGCAAAATTTTGCCGTGAACGGGGTCACTCACGCGAGAGATGGGATAGTGTTGTCTTTTGTCAGTAGGAATATGCTCGAGCATCTCTGGTCTGACTTCGTAGTAAGTAGGCGCGTGTGGTCTGCCAAGCGTGTGCAGATGCCCCCATGATTTTTCATACCTGTCTTTTAGTGGATGCCAAGTGAAGGTTTCAACGTCAACGAATCCCCCGTTACCATCAGGGAGAACTAAGTGTGGGTCAACTTCCCTGAATATGTCAAGCACCTCTTGTGAGCGCATCCCACCAGGCATTAACTCGGCGTGTGGCGGTGTGTAGGGTAATCCCCCCGCTTCTGCTATCAGGTACGCCGAGAGGATGCCTGTGGCGTTTGTTCTATAGGTTGCTACTGTGCCAGTCTCGAGACTAGGTAGCTGAACATTTCCTGCCGCAAAATCTTTCCAAACAACCTTGCAAACTCGAGGTGTTTCACCAACAATCACATTCAAGTCAGGTGAAGCTGTCCAGCTTTGGTAGTGCGTAGGGATGCTTGCATGACCAGGAGGAGCAACGAAATAAACTCTTACAGGTCTAACCGCTTTGAATCTCCATAAATTATCCAGGTGAGGATAAGCAATACCACCCGTTATACTCCCCCACCGTGTAGTGTTGGGCGAGTGATTGACGGCAAACAACACACCGAAGTTTTCATAGTCAGGATTAACCCCTAACGTTGCGTGTGCTGGTGTGCCATCTGGTTTTAAGCCAAAGGTGATTTGTCTCCCCTGCGCAACACCCCTCGAGAAATACCTGATGCCGTGAACCCAGTCAAAGCCCTCCTGCAAATGTTTGGGGTCGTGATTTTTCAACACTGGCGCGTCAATGGGCGTTCCGTCTGCGCCGATGATGTACTCTTCTCTCGTTTTCCCATACGCTCTAGGCGTGGGGTCTACTGGCTCTGGCTGCTCTTCTACTTCTGCATTGATGGCGATGTTTAAGTTTATTGTCACACCGCCCACCACGAGCGTTTCACTGATTTGTTTTTTCATGATTTACCTCGAGACTGCTAAGAACCTGGCAGAATAAAAGTCCAAGACAACATCCCTCGCTGTCGTGCTCGTGGGAACGATTTGGACGCAAAACGCAAGCCCGTCCGTACCGTCAGGTATGGTGCTCGTCAGCGTCACTTCACTGTTCGAGTCAAACGTAAAACCCACCGTCGATGCGTCAATGCGTCTGATTCTGATTTTGTGATAACTGGTGTCATGCGCCGCGAGTGCAGAAGTTCTCGTCTCGCTCGTGTTGTTCCTGCTGACTCCAAAGAAGGAAGTATCAGCCGCGAGGCGTTCAAGATAAAGCGCGTGGCTGGGGGTGACGCTGCCGCAGTTTGCGCTAAGTCCTGCCCTGAAATCAAAATCGGCGTTTGTTGCGACGAGTCTAAAAATGATATAGACATCATTCAGCACGTCAAAACGAAATAGGGTCGTGCCTGAGCCCGTACCCGTGTAGAGCGTGTTGATTTCAGAAGCAACCGCGCTTGAACGCCTGATGACTTGACACGGCCTGTCAGAGTCAGGGTTGCTCTGCACGATGGAACCGTTCGCAAAAATCCAGCCCATCTCACCGACTTCACCTGTCTCTGTAGACTGGCTGCAAAATTCGTCTTTCGTCCAGCCAGGTGATGAGGGGTCGGCAGGATGCGGAATCTTCTCTGAGTCGAGTTCGTTGAGAGCCGCTTGCACGTCCGTCGCTGCGATGTTGCCAGATGCCGAGTTTGTTACCTCACTTGCCGCCACCGCCCCACTGTCCACCGCCCAGGCAGCACCGCTCGAGCTAACCGTGATGTCACCCTTGTCACCGTCAGAAACACCACCGCCACCTGTTGCGTCCGTGTCATTGACCCACGCCGAACCGTTCCACTTCAAGACTTGTCCGTTAGAGGGAGAGCTAACTGTCACATCAGCCAAATCATTCACGCTTGCTGCTGCAATTCGCGCATCGGCTCGAGTACTCGTGTAGTAAAGATTTGTCCCCTCACTCACGTCTGTGGTGCTGTAGTTCAGCATCGTTTTCGTTTCCGCTACAGTTAAATCAACGGGGTTTGCGCTGCCGCCCGTGTTATTGCCCTTGAGTGTGTTTGTGGGCATGTCTGCGAGTTTCGCGTTTGTCACAGCGTCGGCCGCAATCGTCGCTGCAAATGAACCAGTACCCGAGCCAGTGACATCACCCGTGAGTGTGATGGTTTGGTCGCCTGTATTCGTGCCTGAAAGCGTTGTCGCGCCGTTAATCGTCACAGTGCGGTCTGCGTTCATGCCCGCAAACGTGAGTGTCCTATTCGCGGTTAGGTTTGAAGATGTTGTGATGGTGAGTGTGTTAGAAGCGTTGCTGTCACGAAACGCTAGCCCTGTATTCCCAAACGTTGCACTGCCGCCCGTGATGGCAACTGAATCAGCATTTTGAGTTGCCATCGTGCCGAGTGCTGACTCGAGTGCGTATTGGGTGTGCGGGTCAGCTAAACCTGTGTGTGTGCTAATCCCTGCTGTAACTCTTGCATCTGCGGCGGTGTCAAAGTCGGTGATCGTGCTAGCAGTTTGAGTATGGCTAGCGGTTGCAAAATCACTTGTGCTTGCTGTCGCAGCACTGCCCAAGCCTAACGTACTACGCCCCGCGCTTGCATCTGCATCATCGAGCAGCGACAAGCCAAAAGCCGTTGCCTGAGAATCATCTAGTTTGTCATCGAGTGCATCCTCGAGTCCTGTCACATCCCCGATGATGTGCGCGTGAATGTCATCCGCTTTGCCAGCGAGTAATGTGTCGGTTTCAGTCTCAGTGTAGTAACGAGCATCTCCCCTGGTGGTGTTGAGGTATTGCGTGTGGTCGTCATCGCCTAAGCCAGTCAGCGCACCGTGATCTGTCACGCCCCCACCGCCACCCGTTTGGTCTACCCACTGCGTGTTGTAATTTGTCGAGTCTATTTTTGCCAACACCTGCCCCGCCGTGCCACCTGTGGGAACGCCTTGACCTGCGGGGCCTGTTGGCCCTGTGAGACTCGAGAGCGCAATAAGATTTGTCCAAACGACTTCGCCCACATATCGCCAGCGAATATGTGTTAGACTCGTCCCTAACTCAATTTCACGCCCATCCGCGCCCTCATTCACGAGTGTGGCTATCTCATCCCTAAGCGCGTCAAACGTTGATGTTTCGGGGAGGATGCCGTAAGCCTCAATAAGCGACCAGATATTAAAATCATCCCCGTCCGTTGGCACTCTGAAACGTGGTAATGCTTTGCCGCCAATCGTGCAAGCGTAGAACGTGCCTTGAGTCTGATTGGCAAATAGACTGAGCGTGACATCGCCTGTGAGGTTTGTGCGTGTTGACACTACGTTTGGAGTCACTACGCTCGTGCTGTTGCCATCAAATTGATTGAGTGAACAGACCAAGAGCGAGTTAGCCTGTGGCACACCTGATGGCAGCGTGAACGTGCCATTGACGGTTTTGAAGTCTTGACCAAAGGCGAACGAGAGTAGAAACAAAACTAAAACAAAATACTTTTTCATTGATGCTCCTAAGCAAAAAAATCCCCCACACCGTAAAAAGTGTGGGGGTGAAGTTTGAAACGATTTAATGTTATAATTAAGGTGTCCTTCGCGGAGCAGCGAACTCCCAAGGACTCTAGCCTACAGGGAGGCCAGCATGAAAAGTTTAACCTTATCGGACAGCGTTTTGCAAAATTTGCAGTTATTGATGGACCAATAAAAAAGATTGGTGACAGAAAGTATTACTGGCTTTGTAAATGCGTTTGTGGAAAAGAAAAACTTGTATCCACAAATTGGTTAATTACGGGATATTCAAAAAGCTGTGGGTGTTCAAGGGGTGAGTATGTTGGAAATGCCCATAGAAAACACGGGATGTGCAGAACTAGAACATATCAAATTTGGGTAGGCGCAAAGGATAGATGCTATAACAAAAACAACCCAAATTTTAATAATTATGGTGGTCGTGGCATTACCGTGTGTGAACGTTGGCGAGAATCTTTTGAAAACTTTTATGCTGATATGGGTGAAGCTGTCGGGAAAATGACGCTGAACCGAATTGATACGAATGGTAATTATGAACCAAGCAATTGCAGATGGGCAACTATGCAAGAGCAAAACAACAACCGAAGGGACAATATAATTGTTTTGTACAACGGGGAGCAAACAACTTTGCCTAATTTAGCGAGACAACTTGGAATAAATTACGGCCGTCTTCGCAAACTCTATAGATATAAAAAATTAGATTTAGACGAAGCTATCACAATCTGTCAAAATCAGTGAATTTTATCAATGATAGGGGATTCATTTCCAAAACTATCACTATCCTGAATCTCCCCCGTCATGTTGTGTATAACCAATTCCCTTTTCTCTTTCATGGCCGTAACCCTAGCCCACATCAGAGCATCTTCCTTCCTGTTCGCTGCACCCATGATGCCCTCGTTATTTCTGCGGATTAACCACGTGCCAGAAAACTCATCGAAGATCACGTGGATTTGTTTTTGCTTCCCCATGTGGCCCTCCTAAATCTGCCGATTGATTTCAGTCACGAGAGGGATGATAGTCTCATCAAACCTGTCCGAACCACCTTTGACCATCAGTCCGACAAGCTGAACAACCTTTAATATCTTTTCGTCTTGCGCTTTCACTCGAGTCTCGAGTTGACGGTTGACTTCAATGAGCCTTCCGTTTTCCACTGAAAGGGTTTTTATTTCATGGCCTTGATTTTCCATCATGTATTTGAGCGTTTCATTATCCCGCTCAGTTTTTATTAATTTGTCCTGCACTTCCCGGAGCTGAATTCTTTGCGCGTCAATCTCTCTGAAGAGCGCGTTCCTGCCGGCCTCGAGACTTTCTATCTTTTTGTCCAGTTCATTACGCTCAGCTCGTAGCATTTCAATGAACGAAGTATTGTTATCAATCTTTTTGCTGCTGCGGTTCCAGTTGATGGTAATGATGGTCGTTATCACCCCAAAAAGCCCCGCCGCAAGCGTGGTAAGAAGCGTGAGATTTTCGCCTATAAAGCTGGTCATCGCCGCTCCTCCAAACCGCTCCGAATTGTCACGAGTGTGGTCACGAGTGCGAATAGAAAGTAGACGGGTATCCCCGAACTCTGCGGGTTGGAATATAGGAAAAACATAAAAACACAAAACCATGTCAGGTTGTTCGCTGAACGAACCAGCCAACGCCGCCATGACGTACCACCTCCTTTGAAAACATAGAACATTTTGAAAAAGTTTACACTTGCCATCCAAAGCCCAAGCGAAACCTCGTGCTGTCTGATAGGACTGTCAGCGTTCACGGCAATATTGGTGAAGGGGAGGGCCACGAAAACCCCCCACACCAACCCCATTGTTGCCAGAAATAACTCGAGGCTCGTGATGTCACTCGCCATCAATTCTTTAACTCGCCGTTTGAATTTCATGCCCCTCCCTTTGCCGCAACTAAAAGTTAAGTAATAACAACATCCCCCACTGCGTTATACGCCCGTGTGCTGTCCCAAATGTCCACACCCTGAGCGTCACGTGACATCAGTCTCATTGAGTATTTCCTGTGATTCGCTGTGGCGGGGTTGAGAAAGTTTGGGTCTGGCAGATTCACCAGCACCTGATAGTTACCTGTTGCAAGTGTGCTTGGAACTGTCGCTGACAATGTGACATCTTTAGGCGTGGCAACGTAGCTCGAGCCGCTTCTGGTAGCAGGGTCAGGAAATCTATTAGCACCTAAGCGAATATCCGCGAGTCCTGTGAGGCGTGTGTAAACATTTGTAGATTTATTCCTGAGAACAATCTCGGCGCGTCTGGCATTCGTGGCGTTTGCAAAGCCGTCATTTCTGATTCTTAAAATGACATTCAGCGTGGTGTTCCTTGCAGCCGTTGCGGGGATGCGTGACTCGAGCAAAACGTATCTATAACCCAAGCCTCTGAGGATGTCGTCATAGACTCCCTCATTTTCCCACGTCGTCCTAAAGTCACCGCCGAAGGGTTGAAACGCCGTCCAACGTTGGTCACGAAAAAAATTGAGTCCGTTCACGCCGCCGATGGTCGAGTAGCTGTAAGAGCCTGGTACGCCCTCACCGTGGTAGGGAAAATATAGATTGTGTTCTGCCAGAAAAGTTCTGTCGCTCGAGCCGTAGAGCGAACCCGCATAATCGTCCCAACCACCTATGCGCGCCTTCGTAGAAGTTCCGTGTGCTGCTGCCGCACTCACGGGCGAAGAACCGTACATGACTCTTAGAGCAGGGATGTAGCGAAGCGAAACTTTTATGGACGTGTCTAATAGGCTTAGAGCGTGGTCAATGACCTCTTTAACAATCGCTGCGGGCGAATTGTTATCATAATCCAAACCCCACGCACTTTTATTTCCTTCTCCCCACGCACCCATTGAACCGATTTGCACCCAAGCGATAACGTCTTTATTTGCATTTAATATCGGCGCGATTTGATTCCAGTGTGCTTTTATCCAAGTGTGTGTAGTATCAGATTTTCCTAAGTCTCTTGCTTGCAGGGCTGCCGTACCACCATACTGCTCTGTCATGCCAGGATAAACAGGCCCGTTGCTCCAATAGGAAGGCCAATAAATAACCTTCACGCCCTGTTCTCTCGCCCTCGCCAAATCTGCCGTGAGGTGATTCAGAAACGAACTGCTAACATTCGAGGTCAAGAAATCGTGCAGCACATAACGAAACTGGACGAGCCGTGTCGAGGTCGGCACAGTCGGGAGTGGTCTGGGTTGATTTGTCCCAAACGAGCTATAAACCATGTGTATGAACGTCACGCCCCGCTCGGGGTTTGGCTCGTCTAGTGTGTGTGCTGAGAATGTCTTGGTGACAGTGCTCCCCACAACAGGTGCAGTCGGTGTGCCTGTCAGTGTCGCGCTAAAGTTTGAATAATTGCTGTCATACTTGACTCTAATTTTTACGCTGTAGCTCGTGCCATTCGAGATGTTGTTTGTAATTGTGTATGAAGTTGCATTAACACCAAGCGGGATAGTCTCATCCCCCGACGGTCTAGTGATGACTAACTCTAAGCTCGTTCTCCCTGCCTGGTTTGGTAGCGTCCAAGAAGTAAGTATCTGCGCGTTGCCAAACGTCGCACTCCAATTCGAGACACCCTGATAAGTTGTTGTGGGTGCTTCGGGCGTTGCGTAAACGGGGGATGTCCAGTCAGAATATAGACCCGAATTCACCGAGCGAAGTTCTAAGCTGTGAAGCTGTCCATTCGTTGCTGCAAAACTTGCAGGTTGCGTGACGTTGGTGCTAAAACCAATGATGGTTTCAACACCCGTGACCATGTTTTTCACTCGAGCCTGATAGCCAGTGGAGGGCTGCCCCGAGAACGGATGATCAAACGTCACGAGTAGCGCAGCGTCACCACCTGCCACACTTACATTTCTTGGTGCTTCGGGGTCAGGTGGCGGTGGGGTTGTTTTGGGGATAAACGTATAGTAGGCTTTTGCCACGTGACACCCTTTCTGTTAGTTGATGGGGAAAAGAAAAAAGCCTAGACAATTTGTCTAGGCTTATGACTCGTGATGCACCGAGTCGGACTGTGCAAGAATTAGTTTATCACGTCAAAATCCTCTATATCAAGAATGGGCTTTTGAAATGCTTCGAGGATTTCGTTTTTTATTAACTCAGGCGCGATACCTGACAAATCTATGGATGCGTCACGCACTTTTGCTTCACCGTTTGTGTAGGTGTGCAGGTATAAGAGCCTGTAGTATTCGTATTGTGAATTAAGATAGCTTCTGAATACTCTTAACTCTACGCTTTTTGTGGCAGGGAAAAAGATTTCTAGCTCCTGTTTTATCTGACTATCTATTATTTCCCTTACTTTCATGCCTTAGTTTACCTCGATTGAACCAAGGCGATTAAAGCCTGTTGATTCTTCCCACATATTTTGATTGCAGAATTGGACGCTGTACTGTGGACGGTTTTGCAAGTTTGGATAATCGTGCTTGAGATGTAACAGCACGTCGTAACTACCTTGAGGCATAGCAACGCCCAACGCTTGCAGAAGAATCGTTCTCGTTTCACCTGCCAACGGTAAGAACTTTCTAGCGTCGTAGGTTGCTGTTCTGTCACCTAGCGGAAGCCTGATGACATTCCCGCTCGAGCGGTTGCGTAAGATTAAATCCATAGGTCTTGGGTTAAACAGAGATGCAAAGCCCTCATTCCTCACCGTGATTTCAAGCACCACGTTTTCAGAGGCTTTGATTTGCTGCGGGATTTTTGCGCCAACCAAAACAAAGCGGTAGCCCAAACGCCTCATAATTTCGTCGTAGTTCCCTATATTCCTGAACTGACTGACAAATGACGGTTGCATGTGTGTCCAGTGACACGCCTCAAACTCTCTCACTGCATTTCTAGCGCGTGACTCGTTGTAAGAGTTTGGCACACCTTCACCGCCAAACGATGAAGTGAGTGTGTGACTGCCAACATACGCCCACGAACTCGAGTCGTAGTCTGAAAACATGAAATCGTTAAACATGCCCGTGTTCGCTTGCGGGTCATTGGTGAAACGTTTTGCGGGGTCTAAGTTATTCCCGCCAAAAATTTTACGGTGGTGCTGCGCGTATCTGATTGCCGTCATTCTGCCAAGGGGTCTGAGAATGTCTAGCATCAAGGCATTGATTTCTCTCAGTCCTGGTATCGCCCTATCACCGTCTTCAATGCCTAACCCGTTTGATGATTTGTTATCCTCACCCCAGCAACCGTTAAAACCTTTTGGCATGTAGTTAATGATGTCTGCGTTTCTCTCCCAAATCGGCGCGAGTTGTTCGATATGCGCTAACACTTGCCTCAAGGGTGAATCAGAAATACCCCTCGCCTGTGCTTGCAAACCCGTCAAACCAAAATCATTGAACCACGCGGCGTGTAAGATTTGCACCATCGCGTTTGCGTTTCTGATTTGACTTAAAAACTTTTCGTAGTGCTCTAAGAAACGTCCGTCAAAGTTTCTGGTTCTAAAGTCGGGGAATGACACGATGACTCTGTAAAGCTGTGTCCCCTTGCTTGCAAAGTCTTTCAGATCGTTTGACTTAAAGCCTGTGTTTTCGCTGATGCCCCTGCCAACTCCTGGTACATTGTTTGGGTTTTCAACGTAGGTCAACGTCTGCAAATCTCTTGGGAGATTGATGCCCCCAGAGCCTGGCTGTGGCGTGGGATTCGGTTGTGGGTTAGGGTTCGGCGGCGGGTTTTGCGGTGGGGGGTTTTGCGGTAACTCACCCCCTACAACTTTTTTCTCCACACCTGCACTTGCTTCACCGCACCCCGAGCGGGGTCGAGGTTGTCATAGGTTGCTCTCTCTGCCCTATGTGTGCCTGGGGGTAAAACTTTCTCCACCCATCTCGTGTCAATTCCAAAACGTGTGTTTGACTGTGCGGCGAGTGTAAACGTCTGATATTCGTCCGCAACCTTCACCCACTCAAATTCTTCTGCAGGTGTTCCCTGCGGCGTGTCGTAAACGTATAAGCCTTTAGCTGTTGCTATGGCCCTAGCTTCCTCTTTGCTTAGCGCGTCTTTCATTTCCTCGGCTGATACGGTCACGCTTACATTGACCGTTTTTGTTAATGCCATGATGTCTCCTAAAAAATTCACTTGGGTCGAAGTAACATAATTTATGCCAATAGACCCATTGTTCCTTGTGTCTTAAAAACTGAGGCCCCGTGAATACAAACGGGATGTCCTCAGTCAGCAAATGCTCGAGTTTTAGAAAGTCTTGAAAAGGGATTTTTCTGTAAAGGTAGAGTAGCTTGAAATAGTTTTTACTTCGCTCAGCAAAGCCGTTTTTTAATCTGTAAGATGTTCGCATAAAAATCGCGCTTAGTCCTAAGCGCGATACCTCGGTGAGATTTGAACTCACATATCAGCGATGTTAATAGCTGCAACTGCATCAACACTGTTTAGGTGTCAGCCTTCCGTATACCATTTTCGGCACGAGGCTCTTTTAGTATAAGCCAAAGAAGGCTCGAGGTGCTAGACTCGAGCCTTACCAAGATGGAAGAAAAAGTTAGTTAGGAAGTGAAAGTGGTAGACCACTTTCACTCGTTTCAAATACGGTGATTTCACCTTCCGTAAACACCGTCACCGCAACGGGTACGGGGCACTTAACAGCCCTATCAGAACCAAAAGCTGTCTCTTGATACGCACACGCTTCGACGGGTTGCCAAGCGGTGATTGATTCCGACGAGCCGATGACAAGAAACGCACCCTTGGCTGACGAGACAAAGTAACCTTTATCAACCTTATTCACCGATGGCGCGCAAGACACCAAAATGATGCAACACAACAGAATAAAGCGTTTCATTTCAGCACGTCCTTTTTGCCAGCTTTCAAGTTGCTTAAAACTATTGCTACGTCAGCCGTGAGTCTCGCGTAGTCTTTCGTCTGCATGATTTCGTGTGCCTCGAAAATGACTTTCAATGCTGCCTGTGCTTCGTCGAGGTAGTCAGGGGCCAACGTCTGGATGGCTAGCAGGATTAAAGTTTTTGCGATTTCAAAAGTCATTGCCTACCTCGCTTTTTACTCTTTAAAATGTTCTCGGCGTTTTTGATGTTTGTGCCTGTAACTTTTTCCACGCTGTCTTTACTCCATGCGTTTGCCCATGCAACTATCGCACCGATAGCAAACGGAATGATAGGTAAAATCGCTTCTACAAAGCGCATGATTGCGGTGTTTTGCTGTTCAGTGATGTTGACACCGAAAGCAATTAACAAACTGATAATGGCTGCAATGGCAGTGGTAATAACAACAGGTTCGTATTTAAGCATGATTTTTTCTCCTTTAATAAATGCTCGAGTGTATTCCGTTGACGATCAATGTCTTGCATAAGACATGTTCAACATGAATTTGCTCCAACGGTGCAAGCGTAACTAGACCAAACTCTTTTAACGGCACGACTTTATAGACGTGTTCCCAACTCTCTTCACTCCAAACAGCTTCACCCGTTGATTTACGAATCATTCTTAAATCTGCCGCGAGTCCGTATTTGTGATTGCTCTCTAACGTCCAAGTTCTAAAGCGTCCGTCTTTTGTCGTGTTGTTCTTATCCCTGTTAAGGCTCCATAGCCAGTCCTGCCTTTCCTGTGTTCTATGTCCTTCACTTACGTCAATCTTCACGTGGTTCACAATCCTGTTAACTTCTTTTAGCCAACCCTCGAGGGGCAAATAGAAAACTTTATGCAACTTTGAAACGTCGTTATTTTTTCTAGGTTCTTTGTCTGGGCGTGTATATTTTTTCCCGTTGTACGTGTAGCGCATCATAACTACCCCTTAGCTAAAACCCCCACGCAACCACGCGCCATAGCTGTGTGGTCACGGCGATAGAAGCTGCAGTGGGATTTCCTAAGCGTATTGTCAGCGTGTCATCGGCAGAGCGGAACTTTTGCAGCGTCAATAACCCAGACACCCCTGCTACATTGGTCGGGGTCACTTCAATGACGTGTGCGGCTCTTAGCCCTGTTATGGTGATGGTTCTCTCCACCACCGCACCCGCCGCGATTGTTCCAAAGTTTAGTGTGGCCCCACCCGTGAGCACGTCCGTGACTACGCCGCTATTCATCGTCAGCACTGAGTAGATGGGATTCACCGTCCCTCGCTCTTTCGAGGTGTACACACTAAAGCTCGTGACATCCCCTAGCGCGTTTGTCCCTGCTACTGCTGAGACAGTGCAAGTCGCCCCGCTTGTCGCACCTGTCACTGACGTGCCACTGCTAATTGTGGACGAGCATTCGTAAACAGTGAGCATGGACGTTGTGCTATTAAACGCCGCCACTCGAGCCGTTTTTCCGTCAGAAAAATTCAGCACTTCATCTGCCACGAATGTTCCTGAAAGCCCTGTGTAGGTGAGCCAACCATAACGCACCGTCATGATTTCTTGAATACAACCTGACTGGCTTAGGATTGTCGCACTGCCTGACCCGCTCGTGATGGTTGCGTTGGTTTGTAGTTTGCCTGTGGCGTTTCTGACGATGATGTAATTACTTCCTACTTCGGTGATGATCGCCGTTCTCGTTCCTGCGGTGACGGTTGCGCCCACCACAAAATTTGTCACGTTGGACAGCGTGAGTTTGTAGGGTGGCATGGTGTTTCGTTCCCACGTCCCGTTTCTCGGTGTGCCTGTCATGAGCAGTCCAAAAAATGCCTCACCGCTATCATTCGCGATGCAACCCCGAACCTCCCAATCACTGTTCGTGTTTGTAGTTGACGGGGTGTGAACCCACACCATGACTGAGTTTTTAGCGGGGTTTACAAACTTTACATTTTCAATGATGGTTCGGTTCGTGAAGTTGTCACTCGCGCCCGCTTGGGGGTTGCCGATAAGCACATACGCCATCTGCGAAAGACTAAGCGAACCGCCAATCATGTGGGTAGTGTCAGCTTGGCCGCTCACCCAAAAAGCCACAACCGTACCACGCAACTGGCACGCCACGAGCGTTGTGCTTTGTGTCTTGCCTCTCACCCACATGCCATAATGCGCCCCGTTGGTGATGATGGAAGTAAACGAGCTTTGTCCAATCACATTCGACGTGCTTGCTGAGGCGTGACCTACGATAATGCCATACTTGAAGAATCGCACTAAGACATAATTCCAATTATGGATAGAGGAGTCTATCGCCTCATTCACGAGATACAACCCTATACCGTCCCCACTCGAGTACGTGTTTTCGTTGCCAACGACCACCATGTCATTGATCTGGATTTGATCACCATCTTCAATTTTGATGCCGCTCCCCGCACCGTTTGCATTGCCAACGAAAATTTCCCTAAATGTCCACTTAAAAACGCCCTTTAGATTCATCACGTAGTCAGGCACTTGCTGCTCTACCGTGAGCGTGTCAAGCTCCACATTTGAGTTCTGATAGCTCTGGATGTCATTAGCGACAACGCCTGACGTGCTGGTGTTGGTTAGACGAATCCAAGTCGAGCCGTTACGGGTGACGGTGGGGTACGTGCCAGAACTCATCACCGAACGCAATGTGCCCGATGCCGTCCTGCCTTGCCCTCGAATGAGCGTTCTTCCTTGCGTGCCTAACTCGTTCACAACTCCACGCCAGCCAGGATTGTTGGTAGCGTCGTAGGAGAGATAAAGTGTGCCGCTTACTTCATAGATTTTTTGCGAGACGTTTTCAATGAGCAAATCCCGCCTACTACGCGATGCCGCGTTCACTGCGTTTTGCAAGGCCGTGCGCTGTGCGCTCGTGCTGAGTCCGTAAGCTACACCCAACACTGCTGCGTTGATGTTCACCCCCACCTGCAAGTGATAACGCAAGCCGCCAGCAACCACTACAAATAAGTCATCATTTACGCTCGTCGTGTCATCAGGTTTAAGCGCGTAACTCGCCAACGCACCATCAGCAACTTTCAGGAAAAACCCCTCACGCCCCGCTACCCCCGCTTTTGCATTTGCTACGCTGTCGTAAACGGGTAAAAGAAGTTCTGAGATTGCGCTTGTCGTGGTCGTAGAAGCGAGAGCGGGGAGCAAGGTTATCCACGCGCTACCATTCCAACGCAAACGCACCACATTACCGTCAGCGTCGCGTTTTAACCCTAGCGTACCCACCACCGCACCACTACTCGAGGGGTCACTGGTCGTGTCTGAGATGTACTGTGATGCCACGCCAATATCCGCGCTTAAAGTTGCGATGAAGTTTGAAAACTCTTGCTCTGCGCTATCATACGCCTCTTGCGCGAGCGCAATCGCTTCATCACCTTTTGACTCCGCTAACGCTATCGCTTCATCACCCTTGTTTGTCGCAATGGTGACAGCTTGACTTAGCGCATTGTTTGCCGTTGTCACAGCGTTTCCCACACTTGTCTTCACAGCCGGAATACCTAACTCAGCATTCGTAGTTTGCACAATGCTCCCCACACTGATGAGTACGTCTTTTGTGTTGGCGTTATTGTCATTTGCGTCCACCCCCGCAATTTCATCGCTGATGGACGCGCCTACTTTTTTCCTGAGAGTTGATAATTTTTGTGTAAACACACCTACCCCACAATCACTAAATTATTGTTTTCGAGCTGGACAATGTCACCGTCTGAAAACGATAGATACTTAGGCCCACCAGGGTAGGCGCGGTCTTTCATTAAAAACTCGAGCGTGAGTTTAATCGCGCATTTTTCATATCGTCTTGCGATGCGCCGCCAACTACCCACACGCCGCTCATTGTTGTTAAAGTTAATTGCTTCAATATTTTTCACAAGACTTTCGATATGAAGCGCAGTCGCCCACGTGTCCGCGTCATTGCCCGTATTGACACTGAGAGGAACAATTAAAGTTGAAGCGTTTCGCCCTAAATCCCCACGTTGCCTTAGCCCGTAACTCGCCATCTCAATTTGTCTCGAGTAGCTGTACGATTCTTGCGGAAAATCCCCGTGAACACTGTAGGCGTTTTCTATCGTCGGTGTTGGGCTAATCACTAAACATGTTGCGGGGTCAATTACGTTTCCATCGCCTTTTGTCCAGGGGGCTTTGCAGGGCAATGTGAAAGTGAAGTTGAAAAACTTTTCGGTGGGCGCGGTTGAAATGTTTCCCTCTGCGCCATACGTGTCTCTCGTGTGCCCATTCCACGTTACGCTTCTAACATTGTTGAGGATGTCTTCGAGTGCAGCTTTCTCGAGCATTGCGTCATGACCTTTACGCAGCAAGGGGCGAATACTAAACGTTAAAGTTCCAAGCTCTTGCAAATTGCCCGTGAGGAAAAATTCTTCTGAGTATGGAGGTCTGTCGAGCGCAACGTCCCGTGTTGTCTCGTCAGAAAGAAGCACAAAATTATCAATCGTCACATTGCCAAGAGAACTGTTGAAAGTGATTTGCCACCAACTCATCGCGGCTGTCTCCTTTCTCTTCTGATGTCATTTTTTCTGTCTGTGCGGCTGACGTAGTTTTGTGAAATGGTTTCAGCGTCGGTGGGCTGCTCGATCATGACGGTGTTTTCAATCCCTCCGTCTTTTGTGATAGAGACTCTGTAAAGAGCCGCTTTACGCTGCAACGTCAGGCCGTCTTTCACGAGCGTTACGTGATGTCTCGGTTGTAAAATTTCCTCCCTAACTCTGACAACTTTGGCCGCCTCTTGACGTGGCGGGATGAAGTAAGCACTGGCAATATCTCTTAACACGTTTCTGTCAAGACGAATCATGCGAAAATCGTAAAGTTTAATAGCACCAAGTTCTAACTCGGGGTTAGACGGAAATCTGATGTCGAGCGCAGAAGAGTAGACAGCACCCGCGTCTGCAAATTCGTCGTTAAATCTAACGTCGTGGGGTACGAGCTTGTAACCGTTTTGCACCACGTCCTCTTCGGTTGCTGGCAGTTCAAAAACGTACTCACACATTTGGTGCAAGTTGGGAGGGATGGCGGTTTGAATCGTCAACTTTACTTTTAATGCTCTTGACGAAATGTAAGAGTATTGAAAACCGTCCGCAAGGTCACTCGTGTAGTAATTGACATCATAAAAACCTTCACTAACCGCACTGCCAGGCGCAACGTCTTTGAGATTCGCAAACGTGTCTGGGCTGTTGTCTAGTGCGTGGTTTGGGTTCGTGAATGAGATGTCACCAAACGTAGTAGTTTGCCCTGCGGGGACGTAGTAGGGAGGAATACCACCAGGCCATGTGATTTTTCGCCAAGCGTTGTAAAGAAAATGATTGTTCAAATCCTCCGCGTGAATGTAGAAAGCGGGAAACACAGCCTGACTCGAGGCGAAAGAAGCTCCCTCGTAAAACATGCCAGTCTGCAACCCTTCCAAATTCACGCCCGGCACTTCGAGCGCAACTTTAGTCACAACTTCCTCAGCATTCACAGGCTCGAAAACTATTTCAGTTGTATTCACGCCATGCGTGAAGGTGTAATCTGAGGGTGATTCTTTTTTGAAAAAAACTGCACCGTCAGCGTTTACCCCCCACGTGACACCAGGAACCATCTCAGCAAGAGCGTCAAGCACTTCTTTGACACTTTCTCCGGCATAAAATCTTTGGCCGTTGATAAAGCCGAGATTCGGAACGTTTGTGCTGTTATAGCTGACACCTGCGGGGAGGTGGTCGGGGTCTGCTAAAATTGCTCTAACTTGCGCCCCTACATCAGCACGTGCTAACACAGGGCCTTTCCACTGAATTTCTGCAAAACGTTGCTTGAGTCCTACCAACGAAAACGGGGCGGGATTTAAGTCATCATTCACCGCCCCCGGAACTGCCACGTAACCTGTCCAAACTCGAGTGAACCCGTTGCCGGTATCCGCTTCAAGCGAAACTAAATCCCTTGCTCGTATGCCGATGTCTTTGGCGGTAAATTTTGCTTCGACGCAATTCCCGTCAGGGCTTCTGTCGAAATTATCCAACTCAGAAATTTTCAATATGATGATTTGCTCCGAGCCAGAATTAGGAGGACGTTTCTTTAACTGCCATGATGCCATTACGTCCCCCTATCTGCGTGAAAGTAGCGTACTTGAATTGGTGGGAATTCTTCTGCTCGAGCTTGAAACATTTGCATGAACCGTAAAGCCTTCACTCAACACTCGTTCATACATCGCGCTTGTTCGTGTCTGAATAGCCTCCCACTGGTTGATGGCGTTTTGAAGTCCTGAAATGTTGATGTTGAAATTTTCACGTATCGTGTCTCTGAACGTATTCGCAGCCTCGACAAACACACGCCCCGCACTGACGTAGTTGAGGGATGCCTCGAGGAGTGGCGTGGCAACGGCGAGTTGAATACTTTGGGGCACTCTCGAGAAGTCAACTTCCGTCTGACTGACGCGCTCGGGCGTAGGTCTGTTGTCGGGGCCAGCGTCGGGGAAAAATTCGTTGATTAAATCCCAGGTGTCCGAAGCCTCACGCAAGATTCGACGTTTACGTTTTTCGATTTCCGCGAGTTCTGCTTCGTCCAAGCCGTCACTCGCTATCGCCTCCTGGATGTATTTTGCGAGTGCTGCAATTTGCGGGTCTGCCAGTCCTGCGATGAGTTGCTTTTTGATGACTTCATCAATGCCAACGTCAAACTGGTTTCTGAAATCAGCAAGTGTCTCTGCGTCGAAAGCGTTCTCTAAAGCTGAACGGATAGAGCCTTGCAACTCTTCAAAGGCCGCTTGTGCTTCCTCGGCTGCCTTCTGAGCTTCCTCTGGGATGATGCCTAGAGCCTCCTGACCTTCTTTGCCGATAGTCTCAAAGGTCTTTTCCCATTTCTCGAGCTGCAACGCCTCCTCGGGGCTTACAACGCCGTCTGCAAAGACTTCTGTTAATAACTCCTGAAACTTGATAATTTTCGCTTGCACTTCGGGGCTTAGGATGAACGCCTCGAGTAGCATGTTTTGATAGATGCTCTTGATGTCAACAGTGCCGCCACTTTGAATGCCTGATGCAAGAGCGTTTGCAATTGAATTAAACGTGTCTATGCCAGCTTGCGTAGCTTCCTCGTCAATCATTTCTTTCGTGATGCCGAGAAGCCCTAACAAGCCGCCTACACTTTGCTGTTCTGTGACTTTTAATTTATTGAACGCTGCCTGACTTAAAAACTCATTCGTGGAAAGTGCCTGACGCTCGAATGACTCGAGGTTCGTGGAGAAGTCACCCAACATGGAGATGAAGTCTTGGACCATCCCTATGCCAGCAGTGATTGCCCCTGCTATGTTGCCTGTGGCAAGTGAGGCTGCAAACGTGCCAGCTTTAGAAGCGATGTCTGAGAAGCCGTTGGCAACTTGCCCTAAATTGCCTAGCAGGTCACTTCCCGTCAAACTGGCAAGCTCACCAAACAAACCGCCAATCGCACCTGACACTTGGCTGATGTCATCAAGTGTTCCTAGCAGAGTCTCAAAACGTTCTTTAACGTCTTCAACGATGTCGTCAACCTGTTTTTTAACCTGCGCTACGTTTTTATCGTCCAGCCCCAACAAGGCGAGTGCGTTGTCAACTGTGCCTTTTTCTGCTAAGAATCTTTCAGTCGCACCGTCTGCGTATTCGCGCATTCTTTTTGCTATTGCTGCGGTAGTTTGTGCCTGGTTTCTCGAGTCCAAACCTAGCAAGGCTAAAGCGTTGTCAACAAAGTTTTTTTCTGCCAAGAATTTTTGAACGCCCAAAAACGAATCAGCATTAAAGGTTGGTGTGTTGTTGAGTGCTGCCAAATCAGAACTAAAGTTTTGAATCGCTTTAAGCTCGTTCAAATTCGCAAGTTCAACGACTTTGTCATTGAGATTGTCCAACGCCGTAGCAAACTCGTAACTCGCCACTTCGCCTTTATCAAACTGCTCCTGAATACTTTCCTGAACTGCTCGCACCCTCGACCATGACTGACCTGTAAGAGAGTCGCGCCACGCCTCGGATGCCGCCGTTGATTCTTCAACCGTCGTCGTCAAAAATCCGAACGTGTCCGCATACGTCTGATTAAACTCAATTGCGTTGGTGTAGGCTTCGGCGTTGACTAACGTTATTTCGTCACGTCTTTGCAGTTCTGCCTCTGCCGTTTGTGCCAGACTCGACTGAATGTTAGCGAGACTCGCGTAAGCTGCTATTTGCTTGTCGAGTGCTGTTAAAATGCCCTCTTCTGCGGCCCAACGTCGTGCAGCTTCTTCGGTGGGGAGTGTTGTTGTTGTAAAACGTCCTGACGTGAACTCACTGTCACCCGTTGGTCTGCCCTGTGTGGGTACTACGCCAGGGGTCAAGCCTAATTTTTCAACAAACTTGGAATAAGCGTCAGCCGCTTTTAACGCGCCCTCTTCGATGGAGGTTACGCCCTGCTCGAGTGCTGCCAGTTTCGCGAGTGTGTCGTTAAAGCCTTGCGCGTCTTGACTAATAAAGGCTTCCGAGAGTTGTTTCTTTAGTTCTTCGATTCGGGGATTGAGTAAGGCTAGTGCTTCGTCAGCACCACGCAAGCCTCGAGCAACTTCTTCACTTAGTCGTGTGGCCCAATCTCGCGCGGCTTTTGCTACATCTTCTTTCGTGGAATCAAGCCCACTTGCGAAAGCCGTCCCCGCACTTTCACCCGCTTCGCCGCCTTTATCACTTATCGTCCTGACACCCTTGTCGAACTCCACAGCCATGTTCTCGAAATAGTTGAGAACAGTCTGCTTCATGTTCTCGGGGTCGAGGAGTAGTAACTCGAAACCCGAGCCTATTTTTGTAGCTCCCTCGAGTGCGGCACCTGTAATTTTGTCGAGCGTGGCCTGAAAGTCTATCGGGTCACTACTCGAGGAAAAGAAGTCACGCGCCCCTATAAAGTCGCCCCTGAAAAGCTCGCCCAAGCCTTCAGCAAAATCTCCAAGATTATCGGACGCTTGACGAATAACGTCAATCATGCCAATAAAGGGGGAAGTCAAAACCTGACCTAGACCTACAGCAATTTCTCCAACAGCAAAAAGTCGCTGTCCGAAAAGCGCAAGTCCTGCGATATTACCCGCCACCATCGCACGAAACGCTTTACCCTCTTCGCTGTTCTCGAAAAATCTATCAGCGAGATTTTGAAGTTTTTCCACACCATCTTGCAAAAGCGGGATAAGTGCGTTTTGCAGTAAGGGGATGAGTGTATTCTCGAGCAAGGGAACAAACGCAGCCGCAAGCTCCACACGAGTTGCTCTGAACTGCCCTTCAATCTCGCCCCATTTATCCTTGAAATTCGCAAGCGTGAGAATCGAGTCACCTGAAATCACCAAGCCTAATTCGTGCGCCCTGTCCCTGAGATTTTCCATCTCCTCAGCACTGAGGTTCAGAATAGGATTAAGCTGTGAGGCACTCCTGCCAAATAGCTGTTGGGCCACTATGCCTTTTTGGGTTTCGTTCGATAATCCTTGAATTGCCTCGACGGACTCTAAAAATACGTCTTGGATGGGTCGTAAATCACCTTCAGCATCACGTGTGGCAATTCCCAATCTTCTAAAGGCTTCAACCTGTTTATCGCTACCCTCTTCTGCCCCTCTAAGCCTTTGCGTAAATCCCACAATGGCGGTTTCGATGTTGGCAAAAGAACCACCCGCGATGTCCGCCACGTAGCTAAGCTCTTGTACGGCATCCGTAGAAAATTGTGTGCGTTGTGCTGCTTGGTCTATCGTGTGTGCTATGTCTGACATTTGAAGCGTGAACCGCGTCAGACCCGCAACCGCTAGACCTAGACCACCCACTAACACGCCAACGCCTAACGAGACCGCGCCGAGTGCGGCGGGTAATGCCAACAAAGCACCACCCTGCACGATGCCAAGAGCTTGCGTGTTGATTCCCGCCAAGCCTTTAGCAGCAACGCCTAAGCCCTGACCTGCCAAATTTCCTGCGGGGCCAAAGTTGTTTAAGATGTTTTGCAGCCTATTTCCGAAAGCTATATTGACTTGCTGAGCCAGACCTAATTTGCTCATCTTTCCGTCGAGCGTGTCCGTCGCTCTTTGCGCCGTGGCCATCGCGTTAGAAAGTTTTACAAGCTGTGCGCTGGTGAGTTGGTTGGCATCCCCGAACGCAGCCATTGCCGCCCTCGACTGTGCCAGCCCTTGCCTAAATTGTGACTCATCTTTTACGCCTGCAACGTACTGATTTCGCAAAACTCTAAAACTGTTGGTGAGTTCTTTGAGTTCGGTATCAACGGGGCTAAGAGCCTGTTTAAGCCTTGTCGCTTGTGCGGTGGCGTTGCCTAAGTTCAAGTCAACTTGCACGTCACCCAATGACTGTTTGGCGCGTTGAATGGTGCGCTCGAGGCCCTGAATGAAAGCGTCACCGTTATCTTTTAATTCAACTATGAGTGTTTCTAAAACGGTGTCTGCCATCAAATATCCGCTCCCGAGTCGCGAAGGGCTTGCAAGCCAAGCCGCGCGATGTGTTGTCCTGACAAAAGATTCTTCTTGTGTGCGTGTTCAAAGCAACGTATAAAGTCCTCTGAGTAAGGCGCGTTTTCAATGCGCGTGGATTCTCGAGGGGGTTCAAAGAGTTTGAAATACGGCTCTTGAAATTCTTCCCATTCACTTCTATCTTTGCCTGCCATGAAGCTGTGAAGCTGATAGTTCATCCGCAACATTGGAAGAGTGCGGCGCATCTCTAAACGCTGAATCTGCGAGTACATCTTGAGGAGGGTCTTCGTGGGAATGACATAGTGAGCGTCGTGATACGTCACGCTCGGATAGTGGTACATGACTTCGATGATTAGTTGGTCAATTTCGAGGGGGCTTTTGCTTTTGTTTTCCTCTTTGCTTTTGGGCTATCAGCCCCTTCTTTACTGATGAGCGGCTCGACCAAATCCCTCACGCACTCGGTGATGAGCTTCAAGTCTTCGTCACTCATCCTCGGTGAGTTTTCGTCTTGGGGATTGAGAAGAAGCCACAAGCCCTCGAACGTGAGCTTGTCTTCTTTTTTGACTGCGGGGTGCTCTGTCCAAGCCGCGAACATTTTCAGGACGTAAACGATAGAATCTTCGCTCGTCGTCTTAAACTTCGTGTTTGAAAAAACATCGCTCAGAATCCTCGAGTAACCGAGGAGGATGTCTGAAATTTTCGCACGCTGGACGGGAGGAAAGTCCATGATGTCTTTGACTTTTGGCAGCGTGATTCCGCAACACGTGACCATTTCGTACACGGGTAGATTGCTAGGTTGTTGTTCTTTATTTTGCGACTGGAACGGCATCTCTTACCTCTTCTAACGAGCCTGCTGTTAGGCAAGACTCAATATCTGGCACTCTTAAAAAAACTCTCTCGGGGGGCGTATTCCCATCTACGTCCTCGAGGGTGCATTCGTAAACGCCCTTTTTCAAAGGCTCGTCAAAATTAATCGTCTCAAAAAAGAGTTCGTCACCCTTGCGGGTGACGTTGATTCCAAAGATACTCGAAAGATCATGAAGTTCACTCTTTTTAACCGAGTAAAGATTGAACGGCATGTTAGCTGGTCGGCCAGCCGCCACCTGGGATTTCTGCGATTGCTCTGAATCTCGGGCTTAGCGTCGTCGCTGCCCCTTTTGCCGTGTCGAGCGGCCAGTCTAGGAGATAGCCTTTATATTCATGCGTCTTACTCGCGGGTGTGCCTTGTGTGTCAGTGTAAACGGCGCGGAGATACACTTCGTCTCCCGCCTTGGCATCTGTCTCGAGCGAAAGTTGAAAAGCGTCGCCAGGCATGTAAAGCATAGGGATAGTTGTCTCGAGTTGTTTTTTGTCGGGAATGAACGTTGTGTAAATATCAGTGTCGGAGGTACACCAGGCTTCCGCCGTCCCATCGTCGTCGCCGCCCTCCGTCCACGCCCAAGGGAGGGCAAAATTTCCCACAAGACAAATTTGCGTGAACGCGCCCGGCGAACCTGCGGTACCCGTCGCACGGGCAAGCGAGACTTCCACCTGGTCTTCGTTACCGTAGGCTAACTTTGTTTTATCAAGTGCCATTGTTTTCTCCTTAAAAAAGGCAAAAAAAATTCCCCACTTTTTAGGCGGGGGTCGTATTGTAAAACTTCTACTTTTATCTATTCGTGTATGAATAGTTCTCTCGTCCAACCATGATAAGGCGAAGAGTAGCCGTCATACGTCAAACGCCCTAAATTGAGACTCGTCAACGCCTCGAGCAAAGGTTCAGCGTCGCTTTGCAACTTCAAAGCCGCGTTGCTGTCCTGCGCCCACGCGCTGAGTCTTAGCGTGTCTCGCTGATAACGCTGCCACGCATCTTCAGGACTGCCAACGAGAAAAAACAAAACAAAATACTTATCCTCGTCAGGACTGATGATGGCTCCGTTACTGTCACGTTTCATCTGGTCGCTTCTATACACCGCCACAC
>ERZ1066122.878-NODE-878-length-28193-cov-7.260537_pt1 | contig 28193 bp, 31 predicted proteins | sample MGYA00382769_ERZ1066122 | MGnify/ENA primary metagenome ERZ1066122 (study PRJEB33369, sample SAMEA5778352) | biofilm metagenome | biome: Industrial cooling water; feature: Water cooling tower basin; material: Biofilm | place: United Arab Emirates | collected... | reverse complement strand
TTTGCGTGGCATAGAATCCTCCTGACCTTCGCGGGCCATTTCTTGGCCTCTTTAAGCCGACTATAGCACGGTTCAAATCCTTCGCGCAAGAGGCTGAGTGCGGGTGACAGCATGATGTCATGCTGGAAAGCCGCAGAAACACAGGTGTTACAGCGGTTCGACAGCGTGGAAAGCCGCAGTGAATCAGGATGTTGCCACTCTCACAGCCTGCGAATCAACGCGACGCCGACGAATGGCAAATAAATGGTCGCTGGACCTGTTCCGACCGGCTGGAGGCGGTGGGGTAGCCGGAGAATGCCTTACGCGCCTCCTGACCCTGTTTGCAGCCAACTGTGGGCATCCCATAGCCGACCCCGCCGGCCCAATCCCTGAATGCAATGGGACGGTCGGCCCCCACAGGCCCTCGGTCAGGGCACGGAGGCATTTCTACGTAAACCCTGGCTTTTCAGCATGTTGTTCGAGTTGCCCACAGCCGACGGTTATCCAAGAGGTGTTAAATATGTGTTACAAGGAGTGTTACGCTGTGGATAACCACTCGCAAGCCGCTGATTTGACAGGTCGCTTTCGGAGTGGCTGGTGTGCAAACCATCGAAACTCGGTGTGTAAACCATCGAAACTTGGTGTGCAAACCATCGAAACTCGGCACCCGGTGGGTGAAGTGTCGAAAGCCCCAGAAAGGTGGGTGAAATGTCGAACGGCGACCGGCGGTGGGTGATCCATCGAAACTGCTTGATTCGGTGTGTGAAATGACGAATGATCCCGCCTCATGAGTTCCTCGATCAAAGAGCGTCCCCCTCTCCTTCCCGAACGCCGTCCGGTGCCGGACTTCTTCGTCTGCGACATCATGGACGCGGCCCCCAAGAGCGACATGGCGTCGATGGAGCACCCCGTCTTTTCGCTCTCGACTAAACCCGATCACCGCGTCCGCCGGTACGAAAACGGCCCCAGCTACGTCGAGATCAAGCCGTCGTCGGACGGCCTGGCGACGGTCCACGACCGGGACGTGCTCATTTACTGCATCAGCCAGTTGATGGCCGCGATCAACGCCGGCCAGTCGGTCTCGCCCGTGATCCGCTTCAAGGCTTACGACCTCCTGAAGGCGACGAACCGGATGACCAGCGGCCAGGGCTACCAGGCGCTGAAGGCCGCCTTCGAGCGGTTGGCGGGCACCCGGATCAGCACCAACGTCGTCACAGGCGGGCAGGAAGTGTTCGAGACGTTCGGCCTCATCGAACGCGCCAGGATCGTGCGCGAGACGCGAGACGGCCGCATGCAGGAGGTCGAGATCAAACTGTCGGACTGGGTCTTCAACGCCATCCGGCACCAGGAAGTCCTCACCCTGCACCGGGACTACTTCCGGCTGCGAAAACCTCTCGAACGGCGATTGTACGAGATCGCCCGCAAGCACTGCGGCAAGAAGCCGGAGTGGCGGATTTCTCTCGCGGCGCTGCAAAACAAGTGCGGGTCGGTTTCGACCGAGAAGGAGTTCCGCCGGCTCGTGTCCAAGATCGTGGACGAGGACCGCCTGCACCAGCACATCCCGGATTACGCCATCGACATCAACGACGACATGGTGGTGTTCCGCGGCCGCGGGACCGTGCCCGGCAGTGCCGAGGATACCGCACCCGTGCCGGTCGGATTGTTGCAACCCGACACCTACAACGACGCCAGGATCGTCGCCCCCGGTTGGGACGTGTACCTGCTGGAGAAGGAGTGGCGGGACTGGATGTCGGAGACGCCCCGCGACCCGGACGCGGCGTTCATCGGCTTCTGCCGGAAATGGTACGAGCGACGCGGTCTTCCTTGAGCGGCGAGTCTACTCCCCGGCTCGGGGTTCTACGAGCGTCGTCGGGTGACGTGCCGCCCTCGTCTCAGTTCGGCAGGTAGCCGTTGTCCCGCAGCCAGGGTTCGAGAGCTTCTTCGAGGATGTCCTGGAGCGTGTTCGGCGTGGTCCCGCTGAGCTGGCGTTCGAGCGATGCACGCTTCAGTGCCGTCCCGAAGTCGGATCGGATTCGGGTGCTGAGTGGCATTCGGTTGGCAGTGGGAGCCTGCTGACTCGCCGTCGGCTCCCGGCGCGTTGGGGCCGGCGTATTTTCGGCCTGCGTATTGCCTGCCTTGCCACCGAACACGAACTCTTTCTCCGCCGAGCGGTCTAACGGGCCGATGCCGTCCACGAGTGTCCTGCGTTCCTTCATCTCGTTTCCCCTTCACGTCTCATGCGACTGCCTTTCGCGTCTGTCTGCCGTTCACGTACATCGTGCGTTTTCCCGGCAGCAATTCGGCGAACAGCGCATCGACTTCTTCGGCGGCATCTTTGCCGCGGGAGCCGAGTTTCCAGACGACCGCCCCTTGGCCGGGCGCGTCGGCGTAAACCTGGCGTTGCGTCAGCCCTGATTTTGCGACGGTGAGTCCCAACGCGGCCGCCGCGTCTTTCATGTCCTGCGTCAGCCGGTACGTCTTTCCGATCATGGTCAGGGCGATCATGGCACGCGGGACGCCGCCCCGGATGTCCTGGGCCTGTCGCAGCACGTTCGTCGCCTGGGCCAGTGCCCGCACTTCGAGCATGCTGGCCTTGCACGGCACGAGAGCGAGGTCGGCCCTCAGGAGTAGCGCTCGACTCGTTTCCGTGTTGCTCCCGGGACCGTCGGCGATGACGAAGTCCGCTTCCTGATCGAGGAGCGGCAGGCGGTCGAGGATGGCGTCGGGGTCCGGGAGGGAAACACTGCGAACCGCGGGTACGGCTTCCTTCGCCCACTCCGACGAGGATTGCTGTGCGTCGCAGTCGGCAAGAATGACGCGGTAACCCTGCTCGTGGAGCCAGGCTGCCAGGTGAACGGCGATGGTCGATTTCCCGACCCCGCCTTTGGAATTTGCAATGACGATAATCATGAACCGACCCATAGCACGGCAGCCGTCATGCTGGCAAGCAGTATGTGCATCATGCAGGCCAGCCGTCATGTCGGCATGACCTCCTGCTGGCGAGATGTCCGCCTGGCATGACGGCCAGCATGATGGCCAACCTTCTTGCTGGATTACAAGCAGGATGGCCTGCTATACAGACGGCAAGCTTGCTGTCATGCCTGCCAGCAAGCTTGCGTGCTTGCCAGATGGCTGGCCGGGGCTGACCCGCCATTTCTCCGAGGCATCGCGGGCACCCGGACGCCTCGTCGTTCGGTCATGACGCCTCGTCGTTCGGTCATTTAGATTGCGACAACCTCGCGGCTGTAGTAGCCTTGCGGGGGTACGAGTCGGGACATGCGGTGGATGGCAGAGCGGAACGAGCGGGTCAGATCAAAGTTGGGCAAAGCCCTGAAGCAAGCGGGTGTCATCGCGCGTTGCAAGGCCATCGAGTTTTGGCGGGGCGGCCGGGAAGCGAGCGCGTTCCTCGCCGCGCAGTTCTACCGCGATCACGGCCACACCATCCGCCCCCGGGAGTGGGTCGAACAACTGCCCGGCCACGCACAATTCATAGCGGACGTGCGCAAGACGGCGGAGGCGTTAGCCATCGCCCCGCCTGTCGTCGAGGTGCTGGCGGGGTACAACGCCTTCGTGTCGAGCGCCGGCGTCCTGACGCGGGATTTGATGGTCGTGAACGAAGAGGTGTTCTTTCTGTACTCGCCGGAACAGTTGAAGGCCATCGCCGCTCACGAACTGGCCCACATCGCAAACGGCGACGTGGACACGGCGTCGTTCAACTTTTTGAGGCGGCGTGGCCTCAACCACAAACAGGAGTTCGATGCCGACGCGCTGGCCGCGTCGGTCACCGGCGACCCGGACTCGTTGGCGTCCGTTCTGGGGCATGGTCGGGACGGGGCCAGTCACTGCCACCCCTCGTCCCGGCAGCGAATTCGCAAGCTCCTCGAACGCCCCACCAAGACCCACTCGGAGCGACTGGCGGAGCAAGCCGATAACGACAGCCAGAACCGAGGTCGGTAGTCCCCGGGGGCGAGCGTCCCACGTGGGCGCAATGCAAGTCTCATCCGCGGCCGGCGCGGGCACGCTCGGCCCGCCCTTCCTGATACCCCCGCTCGTATGCCGCCAGCCACTCCGATGAACGGCCGGCGTTCTGGAACGCGACAACCTCGCTGTCGCTGCCGTTCCAGCCCGCCAGCTTTCCGTGCGAGTAGGCCACTTGCGTACTCGCGGCGTGTCGCTCCTCGAAGTCCTTCGCAATTGCCTTAAGGCTGTCCCAGAATCCCATTGCTGACCCTCCTGCGTTCGGACCCTTTTCGGGCGACCGACGGCATCAGTCCCCACACAGTATTCGGGCGAGCACAATCGCGGTCAAATGCCCGGTTGCATTCCTGGTAGCAATCCGAAAGACCGAACGCCGAGGCGTGAGGCTGCCGGGTGCCCGCCCGCGATTTCCCGGGGAAATCCGGCCGATGCCGTGCATAGGGAAGACGCCTGAACGAAAAAGCTCTTCAACGCCCTCCTCCAAACGCCATCTGGGGCCATCCGGCTTGTGTGCCAGTGTTGGCCCACGTCGTGGCCGTGTTTGGCTAGTGGCGTCGCTCGACGCGATGCCACGGCGGCGCTCTGCAAACGGCCGGGGATGAAGGACGTTGCCTCTTGATTCTGAGTCGGGGGAGCGGGGTATGCCCGGCGGCTCGCGGTGCTCGCCGGAAGGGTGAAGAAGCGGCAGCCGAACCGTGCGGCCGCACGGTTCGGTACGTCGATTGTGATGGCAAGTCAGTGAGCCTGATCCAGTAGTCGTCTCAGGACACAAGGTCATCCGGTGGATCGAGTCGATCCCGTAGATGAGTCGGGTCCGCCCTCAGCGGGAACAACGCTTCGACCTCGATGCGGTTTCGGCGGACGCGATAGAAGACGCCGAAAGGAAAACGGCGAACCAGCGTCCGGCGGACATCGGGCATGACAGAGGGGAACGCTTCGGGATGTTCGAGGATGCGGTCGAGGGCGTGTTCGACGCAGAGCAACAAGTCTTCGCCCAGGCCCGGCCGCATGTGGTTGTACCACTCTCTCGCGGCAGCGAGATCGATTTCGACGAGTGTCGAGAGGACCAGGGTTCTTGTCATTCAGAACTGAAGAGGCGGCGCTTCACGTCTTCCCAGGTCGAGTACTTCGCCTCGCCACGGTCTGCGGCGTCGAGACGGCGTTGCAGTTCTGCCTGGAGATCAGGCGATAAAGGCGGTGCGTCCTGTCCGGCCACGACGCTATCCCACAGGTCTTCGGCCAGCAGGATGCGCTCTGCGGGCGTGAGGTTGAAGATGTCGATGTCTGGCTTCATCCGTCAACCATAGCGCAACGGCTGCGAGGCCGTCAAGCGTCAAGGTGCTACCTCTTGCAGGCGTCCAGCTTGGCAAGGTCCTCCTCGTAGTAACGGTACGCCAGTCTCCGGACAGCCTCCGAATCGGGTACGCCACGGCACGCATTGGCAAGCACGGAGGGTGGCCGGAGCCGCAGCGGCCCCGGCCAGGAAATCAATCCTCCAGTAACGTCTCCGTGCGGTAGTGACAGTTGGCCCTTTCAAGGACACGCTGCGGATCAAAACCACTTCGCTCCGCCAGGTGTAACAGGTCACAGATCTGGTCCGTGACCGCGGCTTCCAGGTCGTCGTCGTGCATCGCGTCGGGATGCTCCCCGCCGAACGTCTCGGCGGTGAACGTGGCAAGGGCGTTCAGTGCCCACTCTGCCCGCTCCGCGTTGGTCGGCCCGCTCATGCGTCTTCTCCCGTCGCCGCGGCGACGGCGGACAGAGCCATCCCGCGTGCGTCCTCCTCGCCCTCGCTCAGGCCGATCCCGTACTTCAGGTCCATGTCCACCGTCTCCGCGAGCAGGTAGTGCAAGGCTTCCAGCAGTCGTGGGGCCACGGCCATGAGCCGGATCGCAGCAAGGGCGGCCGGGGTCGGATCACCTTGTTGCGGTAACCAGAACGTGGAACTCTCGGCAAGGACGTGCCCGTCGGCGTCGCGGACGACGGCGTAGTCCTCGGTCCCGTCGGACTCGAAGTGCAGGCTCCAGGGGGTGCAGTAAGGGGTGGCTTCGGTCATGTCATGTCTCCTTCCGGTTGCGCCCCGCCGACCGGGGCTTTCGGGGGAGCGACCGAAGCCGCCAGGACGGCCGCCGTACGGCGTCCGTGCCAAGCGAAAGACGGAGGCTCCCGCAGGGAAACCGTCTTGGCAGCTTGCACGGGCCGGCCGCGGCTTCAGCATCACCCGAAATAAGCCCCGGCGGCGTAGCCCTCCGGTGCAGACGCGCGTCCGTATCTCACCGATAGCTGCGACCCGTGATCCGGGCGTACACTTCCTCGGCGTGTTCGCGTGCGTCGAAGTCACCGACCGCCATGACGCCTTCGCCGGGGATGTGGCCGTAGAGCGTCCAGAAGTCGGTCTCGAACGGCTCGCAGGGTTCGACGGACGACGAGTGCGGTTCGTCGGTATCCCGCACGAGCCGGCACGGCTGGATTTCGTAACCGTCGAACGGCGTCGGCACATTCGCATCCGGCGGGATTGCCGGTGCGGCTTGCTGGCCGGATTCAAAGGCGGCTGTAAGTGCCGCCTCGACCTGCCAGACCGCCACCTCGTGGAAGTCGAGCCGGTCGGAGTTTCGGGTCATCAGGGTTGGAATGCCCAGCAGCCTGGCGGCGATGTCGGTGAGGCGAGAGTGGGTGTTTGTCATGGCGAGAGTCCTTTCTCGGGAGATGTGGTTATCGATTCTTGGTGAAGACCATGCAGGTGTCGTGCAGGCCGGGGATGAAGCGACTGCGGTAGACCTTCTTGCCGCTGCTCGCCCCGTGGGAGAAGCGGATGATGTCGGTGCAGTGCTGCCGCAGCCCGGCGGCGAACGCGAGCCGCTTGGTGTGGAAGGTGAGCGGGACGAACCCCTCGTCGCGGTCGTTGTAGTCGCCCATCAGGACGGCCAGCTTGCCGTCGGGCTTCAGAGCCGACGCACAATTACGGAGGAACTGCCCGTAGCGGCGCAGGAAGTGGTCGAGCGTGGGGGACCGCGAGAGGTCGCGGGGGTCATCGGCGTACAGCTTCATCCGCCAGTAGGCCGGGTGCGCCCAGATGAAGTCGAACGTCTCGGGGCCGGGGAACTCGGCCGCGTTGCAGGCGTCGAACCCGGTGTGGATGTCGAACGACACGCACGGCACGCCCATCTCTTCGCACACGTCCGCGCAGGTGCCCGACCCGCTCATCGGGTCGAAGACGAGACCCGGCTCGAAATAGGTCAGCAGATCCTTGATGAGGTTGCCGCCGCAGTTGCCGGGGTAGGCCCGGTCGCCGTAGTCGCCGGCGCGGTGGAAGTGGTAGAGGCTGGTCAGGTGCGGAACGGGACTCCCGTTGCGCGGGGACTGGGGCAGGCGGGCGTAGACGGGCCGGTCACACGCCTCGTTCCTCGTTGCGGCCCGCTTCATTCGCCCGGCGAAGAAGGGGTTGGCGGTCAGGGTGGATTGGGTCATAGGGTCTCCTTTCGAGTTGATGTGGGTCGTTGCGTTCACGGTTCGTCGCCTTTGGCAGCGATCGCCTTTTCCAGGTCTTCGATTCGGCTCGCAAGCCTGCTGAATCCGGCGGGGTCGTTTAGCCCGGAGTCCGGCAGATTTTCAGCCGCAGTCAGCAATGACTTGACCCGACGGCAGAGCAGTTCCTTCGCGAGGGGTCCAACGGGAAACACGCCGTTGGCGGTCGCCTCGATGAAGTCGAGATGGCACTCGCCCCGCCGGAAATCGTCCCGGGCGGTAACAAGGACGGTCCACGCCTGCTCGGCCGTCAGGTCGGGCCTGCGGGCCAGTACGTCGCTTACGGACCACACCAGGGCGACGCTGTCCTCGGCCTCCAGGTGGGCGTCGAGATCGAGGCAGTGGTCCCAGTCGTCGTCGGCGAACTCCAGGAAGGTGCTAAGATCGATGTCGGCGGGGACGTGGAACCCGGACGGGTACTTCCGCTCCAGAATGTCGGCGAGGTTGAGGGTGAGTTTCTGGGTCATGGTCACGCCTCCTGCTGCCAGGCGGCAATCGCCCGCCTCAGGTGCGGCTCGTAGTGGTCGCCCCGCCATGAATTGACGCCGAAGGCAACGTTGCCCAGGGCCAGCTTGTCGAGGTTGAAGACCGCGACGTGATGGTCGGAGTCGAAGACCACTCCGAGCATCCGTCCCTCGTCGGGGTCGCGGAAGATCACCGGGTGGAACGGTGCGCCGCAGATGCCGTTTCGGTGGTGGGCGATGTGATCGATGAGAAGTTTCATGACAGCCTCCCTATTCGATCCGGCCGAGATGAAGGCGGAGTTCCTGGAACTCTCGCTCCAGGTCGTCCTGGGCGACATCGAAGTCGGGATCGATGCCGCTGGAAAGCTGGTCCGTCAGGTCGAGGAAGCGTGAGTGGAGGTTAAAGCGGTCGGTGTCGTAATGCATGCGGTGTTTCCTTTCGGTTGAGTTGGTCGGGGCGGGCGGGGCGCAGCCCCGCCCGGTGCGGGTTAGTCCTTCTTCTCGGTGGCGACGCGGAGGGTGATCCGGCCGTCGAGCGGGACGACTTCGATCTGGATGTTGAAGCCGTTCCCGTCGGCGTGCGGCCAGGCACTGCCGATGCGGGTCCAGAACCCCTTCTGGCCGTCGCGGTCGCGGACCTGGTAGGCGATGTGGGTCGGTCCTTTGCTCGGGGCGTCGGACTTCTTGCTGGTCGTCATGGGGGTGGTTCCTTTCGTTTTGGGTTCACCGGCCGCGACCACCGCGGCCTGATGGCACCCGTACCAAAGCCGCGGTAGGCCGGGGCGTCAGCGCACCGGGCAAGCGAAAGGCCGAAGGCTTCCCTCGGGAAAGCGGCCTTGGCAGCTTGAGCGGCCCGGCGGCGGCTTTAGGCGTGCCCGTCAGAAGGCCGTGTGTTGCTGCGGGGACTAGCGGAGAACGCAATCCCATGTTCGGCAGGATGAAACGAGTTGCCGGGTAGACCAGTCAAGTGCCTGGTGGGCCAGCAAGATTTGTGAAGAAGGGGTGGGGGCGCGTATGCGAGAATTCACGCGGCAAGAATTGCAGCATCCTTGACTCTACCGTCTGAGTATCCGGGACAACACACCGCGAACGAAATGACTTGGGACGAGCCTGCTGCGAGCGGGTCAGCGCTCGATGCTGCCGCCTTTGATGTAGCCGGCGTGGATCAACGCGCGAAGGACGAACCGCCGGGCTTGTTCTTGCGTGGGCGGGGTGACCCCGGCGACGAACCCGTCCGCTTCGATGGGCTGGACAGAGTCGTGTCCGAGATGGGCTGCTAATGAGCTTTCGACGCGGTGGCGGGGCCATTTGAGGAACTTGGTGTCCGTTGGGCCGTCGGTCATCCGCTGGTGGGCTTCTCGCAACCCGTAGTTGTCGTCGGCCAGGCACATCAGATTCGGGTTGCGGAGCAGGAAGTCGATCACCGCCGCGTGGTCTGAATCGGTCGCCGGAACGGGTCGATCCCGGCGTGAACGCCAGGACGCGGGCGGCCGAAAGATGCCGGCGTCGGCAAAGCCGAGTACCGTGTCGATGTGGCGGGATACCGTCCCCGGCGACATCGCAAAGAGGGACGGCTGTTTCAGGGCGGCTGAGAGGTAGTCGCGCGTCGTCATGCCGTCGTCAGCGAACCGCTCCACGACCTCGGTGATGTGGGCGGCGACCGTCTCGGGCGAGGTGCCGAGGAGCGACGGCTGCTTCAGGGTCGCGCGGACGTACTCTGGGCCGGTCAGCCCGTCCGGCGAGAACCGCTCGACCACCCCGGTGACGTTGCGTGCGACCGTCCCCGGTGATAGGACGAAAAGCGAGGGCTGCTTGAGGGCGGCACTGACGTAGTCGGCAGCCGCGAGGCCGCCGCCGAGCGACTTGGCGGCCCCCCGGACGTTCCCTTCGACAGTATCGGGTAGAATCGAGAATAGCGACGGCTGCTTCAGGGCTGCTTTGAGGTACGCGCTAACATCCAAGCCCAACCGCTCGGCCGACTCGCGTATGTTACCTTCCACTGTCCCAGGCGATGCCGCGAACAGAGCCGGGTGCGCGACCGCGGCTTTCAGGTAATCCCTCGTCGTCAGCCCCTCGGCGAAAAGGCTTTTGACAACGCCTTCCACGTTAGCCCGGACGGTAGTCGGGGAGGACCAGAGCAGTGAGGGGTACTGAACGGCCGCGTTGAGGTAGGCGCGCCCGGTCAACCCGTCGCCGGAGAACTGCTCGACGACTCCAGCGACGTTCGCAACAACCGTCTCCGGTGCAACGTTCAAAGTCTTCGGTTGGCGGTGTACGGCGCGTATGTATTCGTGGAGCGTGAGTCCTTCGTTTTCGAGGGCGGCGACGACTGCCTGCACCTTCGTCTCGATGTTGAAGAAGGACGAATCTTCGGTGAGGTTCCCCGTTTGCCCCGGTATCCCCTGCGAGTCGAGAAATGCGGCGTTTTCCAGTAGGCTCGCCGTTAACTGGTCTCGCTGCTCGTCGGTCAGCGGCAGCTTGGCGAGTTCTCGGCGAATTCTCGGCAGAAAGCGTTGGGCGGGGTCACTGTCCTCGGGCACTCAGGGAATCCATCCGTGGTGGTTAACGAGCGTTAACCGTAGCGCACCTCCAAACCTCGCGCAAGCACTTCTCTGTTCCAGGTGACGCGGTTTCGACGCCGGGTTTCACCCGGCCGGCTGGCATGGTTTTCCAGCACTGCCAACGGCTTGGTGCCTCGACAAGCTGGCCCAAGTGTCCCCCGACGCGGTCAAGGGGTGCGAGAAGAACTGCGAAGGTTTCCAGCGTCGAATCCGCGATGCGGCACTCGCACCCCGGTCGTGTTGCGGTCGCCTTGCGATGTCTCTGAACCTTGCACAACGGCTCTGGCTGCGATGGAGCAGAGAGGCGTTAAGGAACCGTTAACGAATCTGTGGTACGGTAAAATATGGCATGATTCGGGTGACCCAACAGAACAGTGCCGACGGTGCCAAGCGTTACTACGCTGCGGCCGATTACTACTTGGGCGACCAGGAACTGATCGGCCGGTGGGGCGGCCAGGGCGCTGCCCGGCTCGGCCTTCAGGGCACGGTCGGCAAAGAAGCTTTCGAGCAACTCTGCGACAACATCAACCCCCAGACCGGACATCCGCTGACGGTTCGGACGCGCGGCGAGCGCACGGTCGGATACGACTTTACCTTCTCCGTGCCCAAGTCCATGTCGGTGCTGTATGGCCTCACCGAAGACAAGAAGATGCTGGAAGCCTTCCGCGACGCCGTTGCGGAAACCATGCGCGAGGTCGAGACCGAGATGAAGACCCGCGTCCGCCGGCGCGGCCAGGACACCGACCGGCCGACGGGCAACATGATCTGGGCCGAGTTCGTCCACACTACTTCCCGGCCGGTAAACGGAGTGCCCGACCCGCAGCTTCACGCCCACGTCTTCGCCTTCAACAGCACCTGGGACAAGGACGAGGACCGCTGGAAGGCGGGCCAGTTCCGCGAACTCAAGCGGGACGCGCCGTACTTCCAGGCGGCGTTCCGGGTGCGGCTGGCGAACCGGCTGCAAGACCTCGGCTACGGCGTGGTCCGCAAGCGCGACGACTTCGAGATCGCGGGCGTGCCGACGGACGTGCTAAAGCGGTTTTCCCGCCGCACAGAACTGATCGAGCAAACGGCCCGCGAGCGGGGCATCACCGACCCTGAGCGCAAGGCCGAACTCGGTGCCGAAACGCGCGAACACAAGGGCAAGAACCTGTCGCTGGCCGAACTGAAGCGGGAATGGCTGGTGCGGCTCTCTGCCGAAGAACGCACATGGCTCGCCAAGGTCCACAAGCGGGAGACGAAGCCTACCCGGCCGGAACCGGGGGAACGCACTGCCGTGGACCACGCCATCGACCACAGCTTCGTGCGCGATGCCGTCGTGCCGGAACGGAAGCTCATGACCGAAGCCCTGAAGCGCGGCCTCGGTGCCGTTGCGGTGGACGCGGTGGCGGCGGAACTTGCCCGACGGCCGCTCATCCGAAGTCAGGTGGACGGCCGGAACATGGCGACCACGCGGGACATGCTCGCCCTGGAATCGAAACTGGTGGCCTTCGCCCGCGACGGGCGTGGCCGCTGCCGCCCGCTCGGCGATCCCAAACGCCCGTTTACCCGCGAGTGGTTCAACGACGGCCAGAAGGCCGCAGTGCGGCACGTTCTCGGCTCACGCGACCGGGTCATGATGATCCGCGGCGTGGCCGGCACCGGCAAGACGACGCTGGAACAGGAGATCGGCGAAGCACTGGCCGAGGCCGGCAAGCCAGTTGTGGCCATCGCCCAGTCGGTCAAGGCCAGCCGCGAGGTGCTACGCGAGGAGGCCGGGTTCGCGGAGGCCGACACGGTCGCCCGCTTCCTCAAGGACAAGGAGATGCAGGATTCGGCGAGTGGCGGGGTGATCCTGGTGGACGAGGCGAGCCAGCTCGGCACGCGGGACATGCACGCGGTCTTTACCGTCGCGGAGGCAGTCAATGCCCGCGTAGTTCTGGTCGGGGACCGCCGCCAGCACAAGAGCGTCACCGCCGGCGAACCGCTGAAGCTCCTCGAAGAGCGCTCCGGCCTTCCGGTCGCCGAGGTGACGGAGATTCTGCGGCAGCAGGGCGACTACAAGAAGGCGGCTGGCTACTTGAGCGAAGGCCGCATCGGGGATGCGTTCGGCGAACTCGACAAGCTGAAATGGGTGAGGGAGGTCGGCGACAAGGAGCGGTATCAGGAACTGGCCGACGCCTACCTGGAGGCCGCGAAGGGGCGAACCAAGGAAGGGAAGCCGAAGACGGCCCTGGTGGTCTCGCCCACGCACGCGGAAGCTGCTCGCGTGACCGACGCAGTGCGGTCAGCGCTCAAGAAGGACGGCACACTCACGGAGGAGCGCACCGTGACGACCTTGGTGGCGGCCCACCTGACCGACGCCCAAAAGGCGGACGCGACCGAGTACGAGCCGGGCGACGTGATCCAATTCCATCAGAACGCACGCGGGCACACGAAGGGATCGCGGCTGGTCGTCGGCGACGAAACCGCCCCTCCGACGGACCTGGCGGCGCGGTTCGAGGTCTACCGCGCGAAGCCACTCGCCCTGGCCGTGGGCGACCGCATCCGCGTCACGGCCGGCGGCAAGACCAGGGACGGCAAGCACCGCCTGAGCAACGGCTCGCTGTTCACGGTCGAGGGGTTCACGGCCAAGGGCGACATCCGGGTCAACGACGGGTGGGTGATCGACAAGGACTTCGGCCACCTGACGCACGGGTACGTCACCACCAGCCACGCCAGCCAGGGGGCGACCGTCCACAAGGTGTTCGTCGCGGCCTCCGCCGAGTCGCTGAAGGCCACCGACCAGCGGACGGCGTATGTGGCCATCACCCGCGGCAAGGAGCAGGCCGTCATCTTCACCGACGACCGCGAGGAACTGCTGAAAGCGGCCACGCGGGCGGACACGTCGCTTTCAGCAACGGAGCTGGTCGATCCCAAGCCGGCACAACCCACGGCGCTGCCGAAGCGCCGCCGGGCGTTCCAGCACGGCCCGGCCGTACCGGAGTTCGCTACGGTGACGGCGGCACGGCAAGTCGAGCCGACGAGAGGGGACGACCATGCACGATAACCACACTCCGCACCAGGACCGCGTCCGCTCGAACCCGCACCTGTCTGGCCGGGTCGGGCAACCGCCCAAGAAAGAGCAGGACGGCGGCGAAGACTCGTGCCCGGCCTTCGGCTACCTGCGGGGCATCCACGACCGGGCACACGCGGTCGAGTTCCGGCTACGAACCGGCAACAGCGTCTGGTTCCCCTACAACTGGCTCGGCAACTGGAAGTTCGACCCGTCCGAGGGGCTGCTCCTCAAGTTCTCCGGCGACCTGGTGTACCTTGTCCTGATACGGGGGACCAACCTCGACCGGCCGCTCGCCGAAGGCAGCGTCGATCTGATCCGGGCCGGCCTCCAGCGCCACCGGGTGCTCTGGGTCCGTGAGATGGATGCGGGGGAGGTTGCTGCAACCGGCGACACGGGAACGACCATCGACAGCATTGAGATGGCAGAATTCGAGTCGCATCAGGCGCTTACCGCGTGGCTGGAGAAGGTGGCCCCCGCGTTCTGCCGCTGAACGGCACGGAAGTGTTTGCGCCGGGCGTCAGGTTGTGGCACAATGATTAACGGGTACAACAGTTTTCGAGGCAGAAATGGGCAAGCGGTTAATTTGTTTGAGTATTCGTGGTGGGCGGATGACCGAGTCGGCGGTCCTGCTTTCCGTGACCGTGTTGTCCTTCACCCCTCATGTCGGGGCGCGGCGGGCGGGCCGCACCGCGGTGCGGCGGCTGGCACTCGTAGCCGCCGTCTGCGCCATTACTTGCGTGTGGCCTGTCAGTGACGCGTCCGCAGCGACGTGCGACAACGGCGACGGGATGTTCTACCCGTGCACCGACCCGAACGCGAGCCACTGTACCGGCTGGGTCGAAGGGACCGAGTGCCAGGACCTGGGGTACACGAGCTGCACCCTCGTCGGCATGTACTGGACGTGTTACGGCAGTTACAGTGCGCCCGCCGCCGTCCCCGAACTCGAAGACTACGCGGCGGCCGCGTTCCTCGCCCTCGCCCTCGCCCTGGCCGTTGGCTGGCGGGTGCGTCGGTGTCAAATCCCTGCGGCGTAGTCGGCTCATCGAAATCCGTTGCGCCCGCCTCGATCCTGTGGCACAATAGTTAATAACGGCAACTGCGGAACGGGGTGTGAATGTTCAAGTCATTGATTTCACGAAATTATCGGGGGGGGGCGGATGGATGCCTCGGGCGCTACTCGAGGCTCGTCGGGCATGCAGACTTCTTTGGCAGGCAGTATAAGTCGAAGCGGCTGCTCGTCCGGACGCTGCCATATATATTCTTGTCATTGCTGGCATTTTGGACAGTACCCGCTTTCGCCGCCATCTCCTGTCAAAAACCAAACTGGACGGGGTTTGTGCCTTGCAACAGCCCGGAAGCCGCAATCTGTAACGGCACACAGAGCACCTTCGTGCCAGAGTGCGCCGCCCTCGGCTTCGGCGTCTATGTGGGCGAAGGAGAGCACTGCGTCGATCCTTCCTGCGCGACACCGATCGGGGTGGCCGTCCCCGAACTCGCAGATTACGCCGCCGCAATGTTCCTCGGCCTCGCCCTGCTCGTCGGCCGGCAGGTCCGGCGGCGGCAACACCTCGTTTCGTGATCCTGGCGGGAGGCCGGATGCCCGTACCAGTGGGATCACGACCTCCGGCGGAACGCAAAGCTTGTATGGACACCGCACAGCGGCTTTAGCCGTCCTCGCTGTCCTGTCCTTCGTTCCCGCCGCCGCGGCGTCGGGCTTCCTCGGGTGTTTCACCGCCGGGAACGCGCCGGTCGCGTGCACCGATCCGTCGGCCGTCGTGTGCGCCGACCTCGACTACCCGAACGGGGACTCCCCGAGCTGCACCTCGTTGGGGTTCACCGTGAGTCCGAATGACACTCAGTATTGCGTCGATATGGCGTGCAGCCAGTCTCCCGTCCAAGTCCCCGAACTCGAAGACTATGCCGCAGCGATGTTCCTCGTCGCGGCTCTGGGCATTGGCTGGCGGGTCCGGCAGCGGCATGCCGCGTAGCCCCGGCCGGTAGTCGTCGGCTCTCGCCGACCGGGCAGCGACCCCTCCGACTTTCCGAACCTCCGGGGGATTGGGGGGATCGGGGAGTCGTCACCGACCCGGCCGACTGCCGCCGTTCCGGCCCGCCCACCGGTACACCGCCCCCAAGTACGGGCCGAACGCCACGGAGTACACGACCCACCCGGCGTTCGAGTGGAACGACTCGACGGCGGCGTTCCGGGCCGCCTCGTGGCCCACCTCGCCGGCCACCAGGAGCGCGTACAGGAAGATGGCCGCTATCCGCAGCACGTTGACGGCGAACATGTAGGGCAGGGCCGCCGCGAACGGCACCCACAGCCGGCGGACCCGCGAGAACAGCCGCCAGTCGTACAGGACGAACGCGGACAGAAGGAACAGGAACAGGGCCATCCCCTCGAACCCGCCGCACCACGAGCCGATCTGGACGGAAAACCCGGGCGTCGTGACGTAGCCGTGGTAGTCCCAGACCCGGCCGTCGTCCCCGGTCTTGGTGCCGAACCCGGTGGCCGCCGCGGTGCCCGTCGCGGACACGACGACAGCCACCGCGTGCGTCGTCGGGGCGACGAGCCACTCCCACAGCCCCAGCCGGAACTGGTCGTGAGCCAGCGGGGCCGCCGCCCCCACGGCGGCGACCGCGACCGCCGATGGTGCCCGCCTGGCCCGGTGCAACGCGGCGAACACCGGCGTCGCGGCGAAGCAGCCCGCCAGCGTGCCGAGGAGCGTGAGCAGGAACCGGGGGACCGGCTCGTATGAGGACAGCGACTTCACCGACGCCACGACGAACGCCAGGGCGCTGACCGCCGCCCAGCCGTGCGACGGGCGGCGGCCGAGCGGGCGGTCCCGCTGCCCGTCGAGGGCGCGGGCCAGCAGCCCGCCCGCGACTGCCGCGGCGGCGAGGAACACGAGGGGCTGGTCCGTCGCCGAGACCGTCCCGCGGGCGTTGGCGAGTTGGCCGGCGATCATCAACCCGCCGAGAGCGGGGAGCGCAAGCCGGGCGGCGTGGGGCACCGCGGCGAGCAGCGGCGGTAATGTCGCGAGGAGGGAAAGCCAAACGAACGTGGCGGCCAAGAGGACGTGAGCCGGGGCGAGGACCGGGGTGACGCCGACGCCGTGCGGCCCGTACTTGTTCGTGACCACCAGCCGCAGCGTGTTGTCGCCGGGGCGCAGGTCGCCGCCGGCGTCCAGCGTGTACGTCCGCGGCCAGCACCGCTTCTCCGCGGCGAGGTCGCCGAAGTGCGGCACCTCGACCCCGTTCACGGCAACGGACTCGATGCACTCGTCTGGGGCGACACGGAGCCGCGACGACCCGAGCGGGAACCGGCGGACGGCCGCGTCGATCCGAAACACGATTTCGTCCTTCTCCGCGGTGTCCCGGAACGGCAGGTCGATCTGCCGCGCAGGGAGCGTCGGGCGATCAAGGTACGACACCGTCGTTTCCCCGACGACCGGCCGGCCGAGGGCCACGACGAACCAAGCGGCGGCGGCACATGCCGCCGCGAGGAGGAGTCTTTGCGTTCGGGACGGGGGAGGGCGTAGCGATCGGGGTGGAGGCATGACTCGGACGGCGGTTGCGGACGGGACAAGGCATATCACACGGCCCGCGGGAGTGCAAGCGGCCACGGCGGCATGGGCGGGTGAACACGTCTTAACGCCTTAAGCTTGTTGCAAGTCTGTCTCAGTGCGAAATTCGTGGCCGCTCGTCGTGGAAGTTTCGCTGGCCACCACACACGACGGCTTGCCGCCGTTCCGAAAGAGCATACATTGTGTACGAGATCGATTCTGAGACACCGTCTCAGCTCAGTCAACTACAGGAACCTGGTCGGCACGCTCAGCCACACGGGGGTTTCTCCGCGCTTCTCCGCCCCCGCCGCGACGCGGCTCGCACCCCACCACGAGGAGGAATGCAGTGTTGCGCGCGCCCAACGTTTCGCCGACTTCGGCCGGCCCGCCGGATGACTGGCACCCGTGCCGCCCTCGGCGGCTCGACCGCCCGCCGCGCCTCCGCGGCGTCCGCCATCGTCCCGAACTCGAACCCTTACCCCGTTTCGGCGAAGTGACCATGACTGCCCCCTCACGCCGCCGTGCGTTCACCCTGATCGAGTTGCTGGTGGTGATCGCCATCATCGCCATCCTCATCGGGCTGCTCCTCCCGGCCGTCCAGAAGGTCCGCGCGGCCGCGGCGCGGGCCAAGTGCCAGAACAACCTCAAGCAGATCGGGCTGGCGGTTCACAACTACGAGTCGGCCGTGGGGGTGTACCCGCCCGCCGGCAGCTTCGTCACCGGCGTCGATCGAAAGTCGTTCTCCCTGCCGATGGTCATCCTCCCGTACATGGAGCAGGAGAGCCTCCAACGTCTTTACACCTTCACGGAGTCCTACGAGAGTCCGGCGAACAGCCCCTACATCAGGACCCGGGTCGCGTCGTACGTCTGCCCGAGCGATCCGAACGTCAGGGAGCGGCTGGACGGGGCATTCACCTACCACCCCGTGAGCTACGGCCCGTGCATGGGGACGTGGTTCGTGTACAACCCGGCCACGGGCACCGGCGGGGACACGGCCCTGCCCGCCGTCGGCGTCTCGGGCACCGCCGCCACCCGCCCGAGCCCTGGCACCGTCCGCCCGGCGTCCGTCTCCGACGGGCTGAGCAACACCCTGGCCGTGTCCGAGTTCAAGACCTTCAACCCGTACCTCCGGGACGGCGGCAACCCGTCCGCGCTCGGGGTCGCCTCTCCGGCGACGCCAGCGGCTGCGGTCGCGTACGGCGGGACCCTCCAGGCCGACTCCGGGCACACCGAGGGGGTGGACGCCCGGGTCCACCAGGTCGGGTTCACCACCACCTTCCCGCCGAACACCGACATGGTGTCCGGGACGTACACGACAACGGACTTCACGTCGCTGCGGGAGAACGGTAACGCGGCCGGGCCGACGTACGCGGCGGTGACCGCCCGGAGCTACCACACCGGGGGAGTGAACGCAGCCCTGATGGACGGGTCGGTCCGATTCTTCAGGGACGCCGTCCCCCAGGAGACGTGGCGCGCGCTCGGCACCCGCGCGGGCGGAGAGGTCATCAATGGCGACTTCTAACCGCTTCTCGACCCAACCGGCAACCGCCGTGTTGTACTGAAACTGCGGCACGCCGTGGCGGGCGACACCTGGTGCAGATGAAATGAGCGGTAAAACTCGACGTGCGGGGCTTCGGCCTCGCACGTTTTGCGTGCGCAGGAAAAAAGTTCGCGGTCAAAGAAACCTCGATCCCGACCGCGAACCCCATCCCGGAACCGTACGCCCGAGGCGAGGAGAAGACGCCGTTCTTCGTCCGCGGCGACGTGCGGCACGACGTGACCGGGACCAGCCCAAGTTGGTGGGGACCGTCCGGCATCATCATCTCGACCGCTGCCGACCTGGGTAAGGCGGCCAAACCGCTCGCCACCGGGGCGCTGCTGAAGGAGAAGGGGAAGAAGGAGTTGCTCACCTGGACGGCGGCCGACCAGTCGGGGTTCGAGTACGGGTTACACATCGAAAAGACCAACGGCATGATCGGGCACGACGGCGACGTGCCGGGCTATCAGAGCGGAATGTGCTACCTGCCCGACTACGACGCAAAGGCCGTCGGGCTGAGCACCCTGTACGGCTGGTCGGTCCGCAGGATGCCGACGAACACCCTGGTCAAGGCGGCCGTCGGCCAATGCTTCCCGAAGCCGGCCGGTAAATGACTCGGGGAACACACGAGTCGATCGTCGCGCGTCCGCCGAACGCCACAAGGTGTACCTTTTGTCGGAATTCATGAAGCGGGCGGGGCGCTGCACTTTATTGGTGACAAAAGGTGGGTGACAGAAAGCGGCCGCGATTTCTTCTGGCATTTCCGTGACTGATCCCGCTCGCATCCGTATATGCCCAAGCTACCGCCGCGCGGGACCGTAGAAGTTCTTGACATGATCGTCAGAGTGGGGCACCATCGTCAGATGGGCTAAATCTACATGACCGGGTGAGGTATTGTGACTGGCAAGAAATGTGACGTATTCCGAATGACCTTGGACGAATCTGGCAGGGTCAGCATCCCCGTATCGCTGCGCACCGCCCTGGGCGTTGGGAAAGGGGACAGCCTCTTGGCCATTCGGGCAGGTGACGAAACCGTCCTCTGTACCCCCGAGCAAGCCCTCCGCAAAGCACAAGAGTTGATTCGCCAGCACATACCACCGGGCATTGACCTGGTGGGGGAACTACTGGCGGAACGCCGAGAGGAGGCCGCGCGTGAGCGTCGTGATCCTTGACGCCTCGGCATTGCTTGCTGCCCTGATGGGTGAAACGGGCTGCGAACTGGCTGCGGGTCAGATCGCCGGGGCGGTGATGTGCGCCGTCAACTACTCTGAGGTGCTGAAGCGGCTGACACAGGCCGGAATGGCGAACGATCTGGTGACGACGACGCTGGCCGGGCTGGGGTTCCGCGTCATCGATTTGGACGGGCGTAGGGCCGAGATCGCCGCTTCCCTATGGCACGACACCAAAGACTTCGGCCTATCCCTGGCCGACCGCTGCTGCTTGTCCCTCGCGGTGGTCAACGGCGGGCGGGTACTGACCGCAGAGATAGCGATGGCCAAAACGGCCCTGCCGATTGAGGTGATTCTGGTGCGGCACCGCTCCGCCAGCGATCCAATGAAACACTGATTTGAGGACGATGGGCACAGTCATCGGGTACGCCCGCATTTCGTCTGCCGACCAGTCCGAGGACGGGCAGGTCGATGCCCTCCAACATGCCGGAGTTTCCCGTGTTGTGGTCGAGCGGGCGTCGGGCGTCGCCGAGCGTCCCGTCCTTGACGAGGTAATCGCCTCGCTGACGGCCGGTGATGTGCTGGCCGTCACGGAGGTCAGCCGGCTCGGTCGCTCGACCTCGGACGTTCTGCTTCTGGCGGACGATCTGCTTCAGCGCGGCGTTCACCTGCGCGTCCTCAATCTCGGCATCGACACCGCGACACCCGCCGGCGGCCTCGTGCTGACCATGATGGCCGGCCTCGCCCGGTTCGAGCGGGAGTTACTTCGGGAGCGGCAGCGGCGGGGGATCGACGCGGCTCGCAGGCGTGGTAATCACCTCGGCCGACCCCGCCTTCTGACGGGGGACCACGCGGAGAAGGCCGTAGACAGGCTACGTTGCGAGGACACGCTCGCCGTCCTGGCGGCCGAGTGGCGGGTGTCGGAGCGGACCGTGTCGCGGCACGTCAAGCGGCACCTCGGGGACGACGCACCGTCGCCGCTGCGTCCCGGCGGGAAGGGCAAGCCGAAGCGGCGCGGGCGGATTTCAACGGCGGGGGACTGATGGACGACCTCCTCTACCTCGGCCTGGAAGCGCACAATACCGAGCGGAATCACCACCGGCGGTACGAGGTCCGGCTGTCGCGCGACCTGTTCGGGCAGTGGGTGGTGACGATCGGCTACGGTCGATCCGGCTCGGGCGGGCAGCACCTCGTGTACTCGAACGCAAGCCCCGAGGTCGTCCGCGATGTCATCCGCGAATGCCTGCACCGCCGCACTTCAGCCCCCCGGCGGATCGGCTGCGAGTACCGGGTCCGCGAGCTGTCGGCCGCGGACGGGATACGCCCGGAGGATTGGCTACCGCCGGGCTACTGCAGGGCCGGCCGCTAAGGTTCGTCGAATGAGGCTACCGGGGGCCGGTTGACCGAACATTTCGCCGAGCCGGCCCACGGCCACACCGCCCTTTCCGCACAGGGACGCGGCGTGAGTCACGCCGCCGCGCCATCCCATGCCGCGGCAATCCAGAAAGGGGTTGCGCCGGGAGCGGGGCCTACTGTATTCTGTGCGAAACCATCACCCCGACAGTATGCGACACGTCAATTCCTCGGACTTCAAAACCCACCTCGGCGAGTACCTCGACCTCGTCGCCGAGGAACCCGTCACCGTCAACCGGCTGGGCCAGCCGGCCGCCGTTCTCGTGTCGGTCGCCGAGTACGCTTACCTGTGCGGGCTGGCCGAACTCTTCCGCGCCGCCCGCGAGGCCGAGGCGGCGGCCGGCGGCCCCCTCGGTTACGACGAGGTCACGGCCCTGTTGCTCGGGCGGTTCGCCCGGCCGGAATAGTGGACTGCCGCCCGCGGCTTGGTTCTTCGAGACGGATCGGTCAGTATCAGTCACCCGCCGGCAACCGTCGGGACGGGTAGAATTTGTGCGGCAACCCCGCCGCGAACGGACACCCCGGCGTCCCCATGACCTACGACGACCACATCGACCTGCTGTTCGCACGCCTGAAGTCCCCGCAGGCCGGACTGCGACGCGACACCGCCCTGGCCCTCGCGGTGGCCCGGTCCGACGTGATCCCGGCCCTATTCGGGTCACTGGGAGGCAGCCCGTCCCACCTGGTGGACGGGGACGCCCGCACCCTCTCGGCTGCCGGCGAGGCGCTGGTCGGCCACGACCCGGCGCTCGTCGGACCTCGTATGGTGTACCTCCTGAGCGACGGCCCGCCGTCGGCCCGGCGTGAGGCTGCGGCCGTCCTCCGGGCCATGGGAAGCGACGCGCGGCAGGCGTCACCCGCCCTGGCGGTGGCACTCGGCGACCCCAGCCCGGCGGTCCGACGCGAGGCGGCGGTCGCCCTGGGCTGCACCGGTGCCCGATCAATCGAGGAGAGGCGTGGCTACGTCGAAGCCCTCGGCCGGCTCTTGGGCCGGGACGCCGATCCGGAGGTCCGGTCGGAGGCCGCGTGGGCGCTCGGGCAACTGGACCGCGAACGGCACCCGGTCGGAATCTTGACGGCCGCCGGCCGGGACGTCGACCCGCGGGTGCGGCTGCACGCGGCCGCCGCCCTGGGTTTGGTCACCCGGGACGCGGAACCGGCACTGGCCGTGTTGGGGGCCGGCCTCGCCGACCCGGACGCCCGGACGCGGGTCGAGGCGGCCGTGGCCCTGGCGGCCATGGGGTGGCACCTGAGCCGGGCGCGGGACGGAATCGGACGCGCCCTGGGCGGAGCACTGGCCGACCGCAACGGGAAAGTCCGCCGGTACGCGGCCCTCGCCCTGGGGCACTGGGGTTGGGACGCGCAGGACACCGTGCCCGCCTTGCGGACCCTCCTGGGCGACGGCGACGGTGCCGTGCGGTGGGCGGCCGCCACCGCCCTGTGCCGCATCTTCGATTACCCGGAGTGGCTGGACCACCCCGACGTCCACCTGGGCTGGCGGATGAGGCGGGAGGACCTGGCGGGCCACGCCCACGCGACCTACCTGGCGCTGTTGGCGGGCCTCGCCGACCCGGAGGCGGCCGTCCGCGGCAACGCCGCGGCCGCCGTGGGACTGGTCTGCCGGCTGAGCGACGAACTCGCCCCGGCCGCGGTCGCCCCGCTGCGCGCGGCGCTCGGCCGGGAGGCCCACCCGAACGTCTGCCTGCGCCTGATGTTCGCCGTCCGGTCTGCTGCGGAAGCAGCCGGCGGTCCCACGGAGGAGTACGTCTCGGGGTTGCTCGCCGCCGTGCGACGCGCTCCCGAAAACACCCGCGTCCGCAAGACCGCTTTGTCGGTCCTGGCCGCCCTCGGGCCGAAGGACGCGGCCGACATTCCCCCGGTGCTAGCGATGTTCCTCGATGGCGATGCCGAATCACGGGACGATCTCGGTACGTTCTTGCGGAAGGCCGGCCCGCTGGCGGCCGAACCTCTACTCGCGGCAGCGTGGGACCGGGAAGCAGCACTCCGGCGACTCCTGGCGACGGCCGCCGAGTCCGCCGCCCTGCCGCCTTCGGCGGGGTTGGAGCGGATGGGGCGGCAGGCGGTCGAGCAGATCGACGACCTGCGGACGTTCTGGTACGTCGGGGCGGCCCTGCGCGCGCGGCAGGTCCGACAGATGACCTACGCAGAACTGGAGGCCGCACTCTGGGCCGAGTACCAAGAGCAGGTGAGTGGCCATACCATTCGGACGCGGCTCCGCGGGGTGGTGGAGTTCCTCACCGACTACTACGTGCGTTACCACAGCCGCAACCGCTCCGGGCTGGCCTTCCTCGACCGGGTGCAGGGGCGACCGATGGAGATGCGCGACGACGGGTGGGCCGGCTGGGAGGAGGTCAACCGCTATTTCGAGCGGCTCGGCGAGACCCTCACATAGCGCTTGCGCGTACCGCCGGGTTGCGCTAGTGTCGGGGGAACAACCGACGAGCGCCCCTTGAACGACCGCCCCCACCTCCTGGCCGAACTGGAATTCCCGTCCGACCGGCTGACCCTCGGAACCCTCCGCCGCCGCTTCCCGCAAGCCTTCGACCGGCCACCAGCCGACGCGGGGCACGGCATGCCGTTCTTCTTCGACAGGAGCGGCAACGGGCCTGGGCATACAGTCCGTGAACGGCTCTTCGACATGATGGAGTCGGAACGGCAGCTCGCGTTCACCACTCTCGTCGAAGCCCAGGGATCAACTCGCACGGACCCCGATGCGATGCCGCCAGAGGAGGACCGGGCGGTCCTCATCAAGCGGTATCAGGAGTTCGGCCTCGCCGAAGGGCCGGAACACGCCAAGCAACTCATCCGGAACCTGGAGTCCGCCGCCGCGGCACTCGACCAGGGGCGGTCTCGCTCCTGAAGCAACCGCCCCACCCGTTGCACACTGCGGGTCATCGCAAACACTTCTCCCCACACGACTTTTGGCAGCCTCGACAACCCGTTTCCGAGGTCCGCCTCGGCGGTTCGGCATCGCGTATCGTTCTGGTGTCGAGCCTGACGTGAACCGGCTCGATGCCATCCCTCTCGCCGCGACACCGCGTTCCGGTCGCCGGCCGCGTCGCCATGCGGTCGCGTCCGCGGTGCGCGCCGCTCCGGGCGGATGACGGGATGACGGTTCCGACGATGGTCGCCATGAACTCTCGCCTCTGGAAGGATCGGCCGCCATGAATCGCCTCAGCGAAGTCACCGAACAGCCGGCCGGGACGGAACCGTTGCCCGACTGGATCGCGGCCAGCGGCCTGACGCTGTTCACCGACCAGCACGGGATGGAGTGGGCGCGGATGCCGGTCCGCGGCCACTACGAGACGCACCGGCTCGCCACCAAGGCGTTCCGCAGTTGGCTGACCCGGTACTTTCTCCGCCGGGGGGTCGCCTACCGCCCGGGTGTCATCCGCGAGAAGGTCGCCCTGCTCGAAGCCCTCGCGGACGAGGAGCGGCGTGAACTGTCCAACCGCAGTGACTGGTCGCCGGACCGCAAGGCCCTGTGGGTCGATCTGTGCGACGACCGCTGGCGGGCGGTCCGCGTGGACGCGGAGGGCTGGGGCGTCGTGGACCACCCGCCGAGCCTGTTCCGCCGGTTCGCCCACCAGCAGCCGCTGCCCGAGCCAGAGCAGGGCGGCGACCTCGCGGAGCTGTGGGACTTCCTGCCGCCCCTGGGGTCGGACGGCGACCGCCTTCTCCTGACGTGCTGGCTGGCGGCGGCCTTGGTGCCGATGCCCCGGCCGATCCTCGTCCTGGTCGGCCCGCACGGGTCGGCCAAGAGCACGTTCTCGACGTTCCTCCGCCGGCTGCTCGACCCGTCCCGCGTCGAACTGCTGGGGCGGGACACGCGGGCCGACCTGCCGCTGGTCTTCTTCAAGCACGCGGTCCCCGTCTTCGACAACACCGACGGCATGACCCCGCAGGAGACGGACCTGTTCTGCCAGGCCGTGACCGGCCGGGGCATCGCGCGGCGGAAGCTGTACACGGACGCCGACGAGTTCATCCTCTCGTTCCAGCGGCCGGTCGTCCTCAACGGCCTGCGGCTGCCGACCAACCGCCCCGACTTCCTCGACCGCTCGCTGATCCTCGACCTGGACCGGCTGCCGCCGGAACGAAGGCAAGTGCTGGAACACGTCGAGCGCGAGTTCCTGGGTGCCCGGCCGCGGCTGCTGGGGGCCGTACTGACGACGCTGTCGAGGGCGATGTCGGTCCTGCCGACCGTCGACCGGCAGGGCCTGAGCCGCATGGCCGACTTCCACCTGATGGGGCGGGCCGTCGCCGAGGTCGTCGGCGCGTCGGCCGCCGGGTTCGACGAGGCGATGGCCCGGGCGGAAGCCCGCCAGAAGCGCGGGGCGTTCGACAACACGCTCGCCCTGACCCTGCTGCTCTTCGCCCGGCAGGTGCGGCGGTGGACGGGGGAGGCGACCGACCTCCTCCAGCGGCTGCACGAGACCGCCAAGGCCAACCAGGTCCGGCAGTCGCCGGAATTCTGGCCGGACACGCCGATGGCGCTCGGCCGGCAACTCAAGCACCTGGGCGAGTCGTTGGCCCGCAACGGCGTCCGCGTCAGCCGGGTTCGGCGGGCGACGGCGCGACTCATCGCCCTGGAATACGACCCGGCCGCCGACCGGGTCGGCGACGACGACTGACCCCCGGTCCGGTTCCCGAGATCGCACACCCACACCCAGGAGAATGACGATGGCGGTCCTCGCGTCCAAACCCCTGAACTGGTTCAAAGTCGCCCCGCAGGCGCGGCGGCACTTCGACGAGGCCGAACTGCGGCTGCTCGGCGAGTCCCTCAAGGTCAAGCAACTCCAGCCCGTCCTGGCCCGCTCGGACGGGACGCTGGTCGCCGGCGAACGCCGGCTGCGGGCGGCGACCCTGGTGGGCCTCCAGGAACTGTCGGTCGTCGTCTCCGACGAGCCGCTGACCGAGTCCGAACTCCGCGTCTTCCAGTTGATGGAAAACTGCCTGCGGGCCGACCTCCGCGACGCCGAAAAGTGGCACGCCTTCGAGGAACTGCTCCGCTTGAATCCCGGATGGAGCAACAAGGAACTGGCCGCCCATCTCAAACTGGGCGAGTCGGTGGTGAGCAAGTATCTCTCGGCATCTCGCTGCGTGCCCGAAGTGATCGCGGCTTTTGAAGCGGCACGCATCGGGATCACGACGGTCTACGAGTTGAGCCGCGTGCCTGCCGAGCAGCAGGCAGAGCTACTCGCGTTCAAGCTTTCCGGGGCATCGCGTGATGCCGTAGCCAGTCGCGTTCGCAAGAAGCGAGGCGGTGCCCAGTCGCAGGTTCGAGTCAACCGCATCAACTGCCCATTGCCTACCGGCGTCACAGTCTCGGTCAGCGGCCAAGGACTTTCGCTTTCGGACTTGATCGCGGCCCTCGGCGACGCCCTGAAGAAGGCGCGTTGGGCGGCGGAACGCGGTTTCGACTCGAAGACCTTCACCTCCGTCATGAAGGACGAAGCCAAGAAGGGGGTGGGCCATGAATAAGCCGCCACCCCTTCGTCAGGTCATCCAGTGCGGCGGCGGTGTTGCCATCGTTTGCATGGCGGCACTGATTCCCGAACGCGGCCTCCCGAATGACCGCTTGCTCACCTTGGGTGGAGCGGCCGTCGGAACGATTTTCATCGTACATGCGGCGCTGTCCGGCATGCGTCGGCCTACTCGTCAGGCATCCGGCGACGGCCTGGACCGCGTCCTGTTCCACTGGGACGAAGAGAACGTCTTTACCGAACGCGATTTGTTGGCGGGCGGCGTCGGCATCTACGGCATGACCGGCTCGGGCAAGACGTCCTCCAGCGGGCGCGTGCTTGCCGAAGCCCTGGTCCGCCGGCCGGGGAGCGGCGGCCTCATCGTCGCGGCCAAGCCCGGCGAGGACCGGGCCATGTGGCAGAAGATATTCGGGGACGCGGGCCGCGCCGACGACCTGCTGATCTTCTCGCCCGAACACCACCTGCGGTTCAACTTCCTCGACTTCGAGATGAGCCAAGGGGGTGAGACCCGCAACATCACCAAATGCATCACGGTCATCGGCGAGACGCTCCGTTCCGCCGACACGGGCAAGCGCGAGGCGGCCGACTTCTGGCAACGCGAAACCGAACGGATGATCTTCAACGCCGTGGAGGTCGTCAAGCGGGCCACGGGCCGCGTCACCGCCCCCGACCTGCACCGGTTCCTGGTCGGTGCCGCGACGCACCCGTCGCAGTTCACCTCCGACGAGTGGCTGGGCGGCTTTCACAACCAGTGCCTGAAGGCCGCGTGGGACCGGGCCAAGTCCCCCGTCGAGCAACACGACTTCGACCTCGCCAAAGAGTACTTCCTGGGCGAACTGCCGAACATGGCCGACAAGACTCGGTCGTCGATCATGGTCGGGGCACTCGGTCTTCTGCACGTGTTCAACGTGGGGACGGTCCGGGAGCTCGTCAGTACCACCACCAACGTCCGGCCGGACGACCTGTTCCGCGGGCGGTGGCTGCTGATCGACATGCCGGTGTCCCGGTACGGGGACGTGGGCGCGTTCGTCATCGGCGGGTGGAAATACCTCGTGCAGCGGGCCATCCTGGCCCGCGTGGCGTCGGCCGACACGCCGCCGGTGGCGGTCTGGTGCGACGAGGCCCAGACCGCGGTCACCAGTTTTGATGCCCACTTCCTGGCCCAGTGCCGCAGCCACCACGGCTGCATGGTGATGCTCTCGCAGTCGCTGCCGGGCTACTACGCGGCCCTCGGCGGGCAAAACGGCAAGCAGTACGTCGACGCGCTCCAGGCGTCGCTGACGACGAAGGTCTTCCACGCCCTCGGCGACCTGGAGACGGCGAACTGGGCCAGCGGCCTGGTCGGCCGGTCGCTGACCACCTTCACGGGGGGGTCGAGTTCGCCGTCGGACGGGGCGTACCAGACCCTTTTGGGCGGCAGCCAGTTCAGCAGCAACTTCTCGGAAGCCTACGAGAACACG
>ERZ1066122.877-NODE-877-length-28260-cov-35.815777_pt1 | contig 28260 bp, 31 predicted proteins | sample MGYA00382769_ERZ1066122 | MGnify/ENA primary metagenome ERZ1066122 (study PRJEB33369, sample SAMEA5778352) | biofilm metagenome | biome: Industrial cooling water; feature: Water cooling tower basin; material: Biofilm | place: United Arab Emirates | collected... | reverse complement strand
GCGCCAGCGGCAGCAGCGCGCCCGGGCCGGCGAGCGCCTGCGCCGCGACGCTCGCCAGCAGCAGCCCGCCGGCCGCGAGCGCCAGCCCGGCCCGCGCGCGCCAGCGTGCCGGCTCGGTCCAGAGCAGCCACACCGGCACCAGCGGCAGCAGCGGCGAAGCCAGCCCGCCGCTCGCGGTGAGCGCCAGGTGCAGCGCCGGCCAGAGCGCGAGCCGCCGCAGCGCGGACGCGGCCGGCAGCAGCCAGACGACGCCCGCGGCCGCGGCGAGCAGCACCGCGGCGCTCCAGCGCGCGGCCGGGGCCGCGTGCGTGGCCAGCAGCAGCGCCAGGTACGCGACGCTCAGCAGAAGGCCGCCGGCAAGGCGGGCGCGGGAGGACGGCAGCGCGGCGATGCTACGGCCCGGGCAGAAGGTTGATGCGCGACGCGGCGCACGCCGCGCCGAAGCCGTTGTCGATGTTCACCACCGTCACCCCCGAGGCGCAACTGCTGAGCATGCCGAGTAGCGCGGCGAAGCCGCCGAGCGCCGCACCGTAGCCGACGCTGGTCGGCACGGCGATCACCGGCGCGGCGACCAGCCCGCCCACCACCGAGGGCAGCGCGCCCTCCATCCCCGCGACCACGATCACCACCGCGGCGCGCTGCAGCTCCGCCGAGGCGTTGAGCAGCCGGTGCAGCCCGGCGACGCCCACGTCCACCAGCCGCTCCACCGGGTTGCCGAACGCCACTGCGGTGACCGCCGCCTCCTCGGCGACCGGCAGGTCGCTGGTGCCGGCGGCGACGATCAGCACCGGCCCGCGTGCGCGCTGCGGCCGCGGCTGCGACGGCGCCAGGCGCGCCGTGCGCGCCGTCGCGTTCAGCTCCACCGCGTCGCCGAGCCGAGCCGCCAGCGCGGCGCACGCTTCGGCGCTCAGCCGCGTGGCGAGGAAGCCGTCGCCGCGCGCCGCCAGCCGCGCGGCGATGCCGACGACCTGCTCCGTCGTCTTGCCCTCGCCGTAGATCACCTCGGGGAAGCCCTGCCGCAGCGCGCGGTGATGGTCCAGCCGCGCATAGCCGATCTCCTCGACCGGCAGCCAGGCGATGCGCCGCCGCGCCTCCGCCGGCGAGACGCCGCCCGCCGCGACCGCGCCGAGCAGCGCCTCCAGCTCGGCGGAGGTCACGCCGCAGCCTCCGCGTAGGCCGACGCGTAGCGCTGCAGGATCGCCTCGGCCTCCTGCAGCCGGGTGACGCCGAACAGCTCCTGGCGCAGCACGCGGCCGTCCGGCAGCCCCTTGGTGTACCAGCCGAGGTGCTTGCGGAACTCGACCATCGCCTTCTCCTCGTTCGGCTCCCAGGCCAGCGCCAGCCGCGCGTGCTCCAGCACGATGCGGAAGCGCTCCTCGACGTCCGGGTCCGGCGGGATCGGGCGGCCGTCCAGCGCGGCGCGCGCCTGGCGGAAGAGCCAGGGCGCGCCGTGCGAGCCGCGCGCGATCATGATGCCGGCACAGCCGGTGTGCTCGCGCATGCGCCGCGCGTCCTCGCCTGCCCAGACGTCGCCGTTGCCGATGACCGGGATCTCCAGCGCCTGCACCACCGCCGCGATCTCGTCCCAGTTGGCGTGCCCGCTGTACATCTGCGTGCGCGTGCGCGCGTGCAGCGTCAGCACCTCGGCGCCGGCGTCCTGGCAGCGCAGCGCGATCTCCACCGGGTTGCGCTGCTCCTCGCTCCAGCCGCTGCGCACTTTGACCGTCACCGGCACGGCCACCGCGGCACGCACCGCGCGGATGATCGACTCCACCAGCCCCAGGTCCCGCAGGCAGCCGGAGCCGCCGTTGCGGCTGACGACCTTCTTGACGGGGCAGCCGAAGTTGATGTCCAGGAAGTCCGGCCGGTACACCTCCTCCACCAGCGCGGCGGCCTCGGCCATGGCGGCCGGGTCGGCGCCGAAGATCTGGATGCCGATCGGGCGCTCCTCGTCGTGGAAGCGCAGGTAGCTGTGCGTCTTGCGGTCGCCGCGGCGGATGCCCTCGGAGGAGACGAACTCCGAGACGACCACGTCCGCGCCGAACGTGCGGCAGAGCCGGCGGAACGGCGACTCGCTGACGCCGGCCTGGGGCGCCAGGTAAAGCGGCACGACGCCGCCGGTTAGCATCTGGTAGAAGCGAGGGGTCATGGCGCATGAATATACCCGCGCGGCGGCGCGGCTTCAACCGCGGCGCTGCGCACGGGGCACGTGCGTTTTGACACGCCCGCAGCCGCCGCTTACATTCCGGGACCCATGTACTTACGTACGATTCCGGCACCCCCGGAGGAGCTTTCATGGAACTACGCGAGTTCTTCAGTGAATCCGTCGTCGAGCTCGACCTCAAGGGCGAGAGCAAAGACGAAGTCATCAAAGAGATGATCGCGCTGCTGGGCCTGGACGAGAAGTCCGAAGGCATTCTCTACAAGATGCTCAAGCGGCGCGAGAACCTCGGCTCGACGGGCATCGGCAAGGGTATCGCCATCCCGCACTGCCGATCGCTGGTGGTCAACCGGCTGCGCGTCGCCTTCGGGCGCAAGGCGAGCGGCGTCGACTTCAAGTCGATCGACGAGCAGCCGGTCCGCCACATCTTCCTCATCGTCGCCCCCCCGCTGGAGGTCTCCAACCAGTACCTGCCCGTCCTCGGCAAGATCGCCCAGTTCGCGCGCGAGCCCGACGTGCCCGAGCGGCTGAACGCGATGCAGAGCCCCAGGGAGTTCCTGGCGCTGCTCGAAGAGAAGAACCTCTGAGCCGGGGACCTGCCGATGCACGCTCAGTTACAGATCCTGCTCGAGATCCAGGACCTCAAGACGCAACGGCGTGAGCTCCTGGAGACGCCGGGCGAGCGCGACATGGAGGAGCAGGTCTTCCACGTCAGTATCGACGACGCGCTCGCGAAGCTGGAGGAGAAGATCCGCGAGATGGAGGACTCGCTCAGCGCGCAGGTGCGCGGCCGCTACCAGCGGCTGGCGGGGCGGCGCGGGCGGGTGGTGGTCCCGGTGATCCGGGGCACCTGCTACGGCTGCTTCGTCTCGGTGCCCACCTCACTCGCCTCGGACGCCGAGCGCAACCAGGACCTGCGCTCCTGCGAGAACTGCGGCCGCTTCCTCTACCTGATCGACTGAACAGGGGTCGGGGGTCGGGGGTCAGGGGTCAGGGGAACTTCAACTGCGCTGCCGTTGTCGTTTGCAGTTCCCCTGACCCCCGACCCCCGACCCCCGACCCCCGAAGACGAGAGAACCGGCCACCCGCTCAGGGTGGCCGGTTCTCTTGTCTTCTGCCGAACCAGGGGAAGATGGATGGGCGCCTCCGTTCGGGGGTGAGCACCACGAGCTTGCCAATCTGGCGTTGATCGTTGACGACCAGCTCCGCGTAGTAGACGCCGGACGCTACGCGGCGCCCGGTGCGTTCGTCCTTGCCGTCCCAGTACGCCACCTTGCGGCCGGGCGAGGTGAACCGCATCGCCAGGAGCGGCGGCCGCTGGCGCGCGTTGGGACCGACGGTGTACGGCACGGCGACCAGCTCGCGCAGCACGTTGTAGATGCGCATGCTGACGACCACCGTGTCCGTGCGTTCGAAGAGCACCGCCTCCAGGTAGAAGGGGATCGACGTCCCCGGCGCGGCCGGGTTCGCGTAGTTCGGCTCCAGGGCGAACCCCTGTGGAGACTCCGGCGGCGCGCCGGCGCGGGTCGTCTGGGCGGCGGCCGGCGGCGAGAGGCCGCTCGCCACCCAGAGCAGGATCAGACAGAGGATACGCACGCCGCACCTTGCATTGGCTGCATGCCGGAGGCCGGGGGAAGCCGCGAACGGGGCGGCGCGCGCCACCACGGCGCGGCCCGATAATACCGGCGCCGCGGGCGACGGGTCAAGCGAGCGGGCTCAGGGCAATTGCTGCAGCAGCAGCGGCAGCGAGCGCAGCGGGCGCTCCTGCCCCAGGTGTGCCGAGAGGTAGGCGCGCAGCAGCGCGCGCTGCAGGCCCGGCCGCTCGAAGCGCGCGGCGGCGAAGCCGCCGCGCAGCATCGCCTCCAGCTCGCGGCGGGAGGTCGCGTCCAGCGTGCGGCCGGCCGGGCGGCAGCGTGCGCAGGCCGCGCCGCCGCCCTCCACGTCGAAGCGCACGCTCTCGTCGGGCGCGAGCGGTTGCCCACAGCCGACGCACTCCGCGGTGCGCGGCCGGTAGCCCAGCAGCCCCACCAGCCCCCAGACCGCGGCGAAGACCGCCACCTCCACCTCGGCGGCGGGCGCGGCGGCGATCGCGTCCAGCGCGTGCACCACGCTGTGGAACAGCTCCGGCGCCGGCTCCTCCGTCGCCGCGCGCAGCACCAGCTCCGCGAGCAGCGAGGCGCCCGCGAACGCCGCCAGGTCCCGCCCCAGGCTCTGGCGGCTGCGCACCAGGTCGAAGGCGCTGAGCGTGTGCAGCTCGCGCCCCTCCTTGAGGTACACCTGTGCGACGCCCTGCGTGAACGGCTCCAGCAGCCCGCCGTAGCGGCTCTTCGGGCGCAGCGCGCCGCGGGCGATCGCCGAGCGCAGCCCGTGCTCCGGCGTCAGCAGGCGCAGGATCTTGCTGGTGTCGCTGTACGGGAATGCCTGCAGGACGAGCGCGGGCGTGGAGACGAGCGGCACGGCGCCTCAGCCGGTGGCGCGGCTCACGGGTTGAAGCGGCCCAGGTCCTCGGGGCCGAGCTTGCGCAGGTAGGCCTGCAGTTCGTCGGGGGTCAGCGGCTTGGGCTCGGCCGGCGCGGCGCCGCTGGCCGGCTCGTCCTCGTCGTCGCTCTCGGCGGTCTCGATGGTGGTGTCGGTCAGCAGGCCTTCGCTGGTGAAGAGCCGGGCGCGCAGGCGCAGCGCGATGGCGATCGAGTCCGACGGGCGCGCGTCGACGGCGAAGACCTCGTCGTCGCGCGCGATCATCAGCTCGGCGAAGTAGGTGTTGTCCTGCACGCGCGAGATGGTCACGCGCTGCAGCACGCCGCCCAGCCCGCGGATCAGCGTGGCGGCGAGGTCGTGCGTGAGCGGGCGGGCGAACTTCATGCCCGCCAGCTCCATCGCGATCGCACTCGCCTCCGCCGGCCCGATCCAGATCGGCAGCACCCGCTCGCCCTCGACCTCGCGCAGAATGACGACCGGCGTCTTCGTCGCCTGGTCCAGCCCCAGGCTCTGTACGGTTACCTCGATCATGTCGCCCTCCGCGTCGCGGTTGCCCGGCTGCCTCGCCCTCGGCCGTTTACCCCGCCGCCGGCACGCGGGTGCCCGCGCTAGTGGGTCCGTTGGCTCGCACAGTACCGTCGCCGCGCCGCCGGGGGCATGAAGCCCCCGGCAGGCAACCCCTCGCCCTCGCGGGCGAACAGCGAACCGGGTGTCCCGCGGGTAGGTCCGCCCGGCAGGGCGGGCCGTGCCTTGCCGGGGGCTTCATGCCCCCGGTGCCGTTCGGCCAGACCCAAGCCAACTGACCCACTAGACGCCGGCGGCACGGCGCAGCTCGTCCACGTGCTGCAGCGCCTCCCAGGGGAAGAGCGTGACCGGGTGGCTGTTCAGCCGCTGCGTCTCGACCTCGCGCCCGAAGTGGCCGTAGGCGGCGGTCGGGCGGTAGATGGGCACGGCGAGCTGTAGCGCCTGCATGATCTCGCGCGGGCGGAAGTCGAACACCTCGCGCACGGCCGCCGCGATGCGCTCGTCGCCCAGCGCGCCGGTGCCGAAGGTGTCGACGCGCACGGAGACCGGCTCGGCCACGCCGATCGCGTAGGCGAGCTGCAGCTCGCAGCGCCGCGCCAGCCCGGCGGCCACCACGTGCTTCGCCGCCCAGCGCGCCGCGTAGGCGCCGCTGCGGTCCACCTTGGTGGGGTCCTTGCCGCTGAAGGCGCCGCCGCCGTGGCGGCCCATCCCGCCGTAGGTGTCGACGATGATCTTGCGGCCGGTCAGCCCGGCGTCGCCGTGCGGGCCGCCGATGACGAAGCGCCCGGTCGGGTTGATGTGGAAGACGCAGTCCGCGGGGTCGAAGAGGCCGTCGGGCATCACCGGCACGATGATGCGCTCGATGACCTCGTGGCGGATCTGCTCCAGCGAGACGTCGGCCGCGTGCTGCGTGCTGACGACCACCGTCTGCACCCGCACCGGCCGGTCGCCGTCGTACTCGATGGTGACCTGCGCTTTGCCGTCGGGCCGCAGCCACGGGAGCTTGCCGTTCTTGCGCACCTCGGCCAGCCGCTGCGTGAGCCGGTGCGCGAGCAGGATCGGCGTGGGCATGAACGCGTCGTTCTCGTCGGTCGCGTAGCCGAACATCATGCCCTGGTCGCCGGCGCCGCCGGTGTCGACGCCCAGGGCGATGTCCGGCGACTGCTGGTCGATGGTGGTGACCACCGCGCAGGTGTCGCCGTCGATGCCGTAGCTGGCGTCGGTGTAGCCAATGGAGCGCAGCGTGCCGCGCACGATACCGGGGATGTCGACGTAGGTCTCGGTCGAGATCTCGCCGGCGATCACCGCCAGCCCGGTGGTCACCAGCGTCTCGCAGGCGACGCGGCCGCGCGGGTCGGCCTCGAGGATGGCGTCGAGCACGGCGTCCGAGATCTGATCGGCGATCTTGTCCGGATGCCCCTCGGTGACGGACTCGGAGGTGAAGAGATGACGGTGCGACACGCGGCACTCCGGTGCGAGCGGGAAAGGGTAGCGACGGGCGCGAAGATACGGCGCTAACTGCTCTTCGACAAGCTCCAGGAGCCGGCGAAGAGCGAGAGGTCGAGCTGGTCGGGCAGGCGGGCGCGCAGCGCGTCGACGACTTCGTCGGCGGTGCGCGCGGCGAGCGCGTCGTGCACCGCGGCCCGCGCGTCCTGCCGGCTGACCGAGCGCACCAGCTTCTTGACCTCGGCCATCGAGGAAGGGCTGACGCTCAGCGCGTCGACGCCCATGCCGATCATCATGAAGGCGCCCAGCGGGTGCGCGGCCAGCTCGCCACAGACGCTGATCTCGCGACCGGCCGCGCGCGCGGCCTCCACGGTGCCGTGCATCAGCCGCACGACGCCAGGGTGGAACGGCTTGTAGAGCCGCGCCACGCGCGGGCTGCCGCGGTCGACGGCGAGCGTGTACTGCACCAGGTCGTTGGTGCCGATGGAGAAGAAGTCGACGTGCGTCGCCAGCTCGGGCACGGAGAGCGCGGCGGCGGGCGTCTCCACCATGACGCCGAGCGAGTAGCGCGGCGGCAGCGTCTCCCCCGCGGCGCGCAGGTCGGCCGCGGCCTCGTCGAGCAGCGCCCGCGTCGCCTCGACCTCGGCGATCTCGTTGATCATCGGCAGCATGATGCGCACGTCGCCGTGCGCGCCGGCGCGCAGCAGGGCACGCAACTGCGCCCGGAAGAGCCCCAGCTCGTCGAGGCAGAGGCGGATGGCGCGCCAGCCGAGGAACGGGTTCTCCTCGGGCGCCAGGTGCAGGAACGTCGGGAACTTGTCGCCGCCCAGGTCGTAGGTGCGGATGATGACCGGGTGCCCCGGGAACGCCTCCACCACCTGACGATAGGCCTGGTACTGCTCCGCCTCGCCGGGCACCACGCTGCGCCCCACCACCAGGAACTCGGTACGGAAGAGGCCGATGCCCTCGGCGCCGTGGGCGCGCGCGCTGGCCGCCTCGGTGGGCAGGTCCAGGTTGGCGCGCAGCGCCACGTGCGCGCCGTCGCGCGTGACCGCGTCCAGGTGCGCGAGCAGCAGCAGCTCCTGCTCCCACTCGCGGATCTGGAAGTCGCGCTCGCGGTAGGCGTGCCGCTCCTCCTCGGAGGGCTGGCGCACGATGCGGCCGCTGCGCCCGTCCAGGATCAGCTCCTCGCCCTCGGCCACCTCGTCCGAGAGCGTGCCCAGGCTCACCACGCAGGGGATGCCGAGCGAGCGCGCCAGGATGGCGCTGTGCGAGTTGCGCGTGCCGCCGTCGAGCGCGATGCCGAGGATGCAGGAGGCGTCGAGCTGCACCACCAGGCTGGGGATGAGGTCGCGCGCCACCAGGACGACGCGCTCCGCGCCGGTGATCGCCGCCGGGTCCGGCTCGGGGATCTGCAGCAGCCGGCGCAGCACCCGCGCCTGCACGTCGGCCAGATCGTTGAGCTTGTCGAGCACCATGGGGTGCGCGGTGTGCGACCACTGCGCCTCCCACTCCAGCACGCGCCACTCGAAGGCGCGCTCGGCGGTCAGCAGGTTCTCGCGCACGTAGCTGATGGTGCCGCCGATCAGCTCGTCGTCCTCCAGCATCAGGAGCTGCGGCTCGAAGATCTGCGCCTCCACGGCGCCCATGCGCTCGTGGGCGCGCTGCTGCACGCTGCGGATGTGCTGCTTGACCGCGTCGCAGGCGTCGAGGAAGCGCTGGACCTCGGCCTCCACCTGGTCGGGGGCGATGGCGCCGTGCGGCACCGCCGGCAGGTCCCAGCGCAGCACGCGCGCCGGGCCGATCACGATGCCCGGCGATGCGGGCAGCCCGTCGTGGATCTTGCTCACGGCCTCACTCCTCGCCGAAACGGCTCGCCACCAGCTGGCTCAGGGCCACCAGCGCCTCGGGCGCATCCTCGCCGATGGCCCGGATGCCGATCGTCGAGCCGCACTCCGCGGCCAGCATCATCACGCCCATGATGCTCTTTCCACTGACCTCGATCTGGTCTTTGCGGATCCAGACCTCGCTGCGGAAGCGGTTCGCCAGCTTGACGAACTCCGCCGCAGGCCTGGCGTGCAGGCCCAGCTTGTTCAGGATCTGCACGTCGGCAGTATGTTCCATGGGGACACTATCCCACCACGAGCCCGTAGAAAAGCCCTGCGATCCAGAGCACGGAAACCACCAGCCAGCCAACGCGCCGCGAGCGCAGCCCCACCCAGTAGCCGAGCGGGAGCGCCACGAGCGCCAGCCAGAGCAGCGGGGTGACGCCGCGCGCCTCCCCGCCGCCGCCCGCCCCGGCGCCCAGCGCGGCGACGGCCGCGAACCCGGCGAGGAACGCGCCCACGTCGCCGGCCCGCCGCGCGGCGTCGAGCAGCGGCGCCTGCCGCAACACCCGGCCGACGCCCACCCCATGCTCCAGCCCGATGCGTACCCCCCAGACGCGCAGCGTCACGTGCAGCGCATTGTAGGCGAGCAGGAACGCGGCGGCGCCCAGCCAGAGCGGCGCACCCAGCAGCAGCACCGCGAGCCCCAGCAGCGCGCACGCCGGCCGCCACGCCATCCAGACGACCTGGTCGCCGAGCGAGCCGAGCGAGCCGCGCACGGCGGTCTTGAAGCGGCCGATCATCTCGGGATCGGCGCGCTCGGCCTCCAGGCGCGCCACCGCGCCCGCCGCGACGCCCGCCAGGAACGGATGGCTGTTGAACAGCTCGGTGTGGCGGCAGAGCGCGGCGCTCAGAGCGGCGGGGTCGCGGCGGTAGACGTAGCGGAGGGCCGGGAGCAGAACGAACGCGAAACCTGTGCCGATCAACGTCTCGTAATTCCACGATCCCTGCACCAGGAAGCTGCGCCAGACGAGCGCGCGCCGCACCCCCGCGCTGAGCGGGCTCACCGCAGCACCTGCACGAGCAGGCCCGCCGCCGCGCCCACGACGAAGAGCCGGGCCCGCCCGGTGAAGAGGCGGGCGGAGGCCGCGAGCATGAAGATCAGGAACATCGTCAGCAGCGCGCGCGCGAGCGGGTCCACGCCGTTGCCCCACACGCCCGCCGCCCAGTGCAGCGGCGGCGCGAGCAGCGTCAGGCCGGCGAGCAGCAGCAGCATGCCGCGCGCGAAGTCGGCGGCGATCGCCAGCAGGTGGCGCCGCTCCAGCAGGCCGGCGCGGACGCCCCGGCCCAGGCACGGCAGCAGCAGCCGGATGTTGACGCTGCGCAGCCAGCGGATCGACTCGCCGGAGAGCCACTCCAGCGCCAGCACCAGCACCAGCGTGCTCAGCAGCGCGCCCGGCGTCTGCGGCCCAGCGGCGTACAGCGCCGCCCCCACCACCGCCGGCGGGCCGGACTCCGGGTAGCGCGCGGCGCCCACCGGCAGCACGCTCAGGTGCGCGGCCTCCAGCAGCAGCGCCAGCGGCAGCACCGCCGCCGGCTCCCCGACGATCAGCCCGGCGCCGAGCACCGCGACCAGCGGGCGCGAGACGCCGAACTGCCCCACCGAGGTGCCGTCCACCGCGGCCCAGCCGCCGAAGAGCGCGAGCAGCAGCAGCGTCAGCGGCGGCAGCACCAGCTCAGGCATGGGCGAGCAGCTCCGTCACCGGCACCTCGCGCGAGCCGGGCAGGTCCTGCGCGGAGAGCTGCACGCCGCCCGCGCTCAGCTCGCGCAGCAGCTCGTGCTCGCCGGCGCCGAGGAAGAGGTACGGCAGCACCCGCTCGCGGCCCGCCGCGTGGTGGATGCCGCCCAGGTTCACCGGCTGCTCGCGCAGCCCGCCGCTGGCGGCCAGCGCACGCACCGTCTCCAGCGCGCGCACCAGGACGATGGTGCGCGCGCGGTCCGCCCGCCAGCCGGGCAGCAGCCGGCGGGCCTCCTCGGTGGAGACGAAGCACGCTTCCATCTCCGCCGGCACGCCGAGGCAGTACAGCTCCTGCTCCCAGGGGCTGGCGACGATGGTGTCGTCGATCACCACCAGTTGTTCCGCGTGCAGCCGCTCGCCCCAGCCGACGACCACCTGGCCGTGGATCAAGCGCTCGTCAACCCGAAAGAGCACGATCGGCATCTGGCGCCCCTTCCGTGAACGTCCCGCTGATTCCGGCGCGCCCCTTCTCCTGGAGCCGCGCGGCGAGCTGCGCCAGCGGCAGCTCGCGATGGAAGACGAAATCGAGCAACACGGGGAGGTTCACCCCGCAGACGACCGCGGTGCGCGGCCGCGCCAGCGCTACCTTGCGCGCCGCGAAGGCGCAACTGCCGTTGGCCAGGTCGGTAAACAGCACGCACGGCGCGTCGCCGACGCTGGCCTCGATCGCCGCCACCAGCCCCTCCGGCCCGTGGCTCTCGTTGCTGACCGCCTGCAGCGCGTCCTCCTCCGGGCCGGCGATCTGCCGCACCGCCGCGACCATGCCGGCCGCCAGCGAGGAGTGCGCCACGATCAGCCCACGCGCGGGCTCACTCATAATCCTCCTCCAGATACTCGGCCGTGCCGCGCAGGTGGCGCTGCAGCCGCGCATTGAAGAGCGCCGCGGAATCGACCCCGGCGTACTTCAGCAGGTGGTTCATCGCCACCACTTCCGCGATGACCGTGATGTTCTTGCCCGGGTTCAGCGGCACCACCACTTTGGGGACCGGCACGCCGAGCACGTCGACGACCTCGCGGTCCAGCCCGGTGCGGTCGTAGTGCGCGCCCTCGTCCCAGATCTCCAACTGCACCACCACCTCCACGCGCTTCTGCTGGCGGATGGCGCGAATGCCGAAGAGCCGCGAGATGTCGATGATGCCGACGCCGCGGATCTCCATGTGATGGCGCTGCAGGTGGTGCCCGCGCCCGATGAGGATCTCGTTGCCGCGCCGCGTGATGATCACCATGTCGTCGGCGACCAGGCGGTGGCCGCGCTCGATGAGGTCCAGCACCGCCTCGCTCTTGCCGATGCCGCTCTCGCCGACGAAGAGCAGGCCGACGCCGAAGACGTCGGCGAGCGAGCCGTGCATCGTCACGCTCGGCGCGAAGTGCTCCTCCAGGTACGGCTTGATGCGGGTGTAGAACTCCGAGGTGCGCAACGCGGTGCGGATCACCGGCGTGCCCCGCTGGTTGGCGACCTCCACCAGCGAGGGCGGCGGCTCCTGCCCCTTGGTCACGAAGACCAGCGGGATGGCGAAGGAGAGGAACAGCTCGATCGCCTGCCGCTGCCGCTCGGCGTCGAGCGAGTTGAGGAAGGCGATCTCCGTCTCGCCCAGCACCTGGATGCGCTCGGCGGGGAAGCGCTCGGTGTAGCCGGTCAGCACCAGGCCGGGGCTGGAGATCTCCGGCCCCGGGACGACGCGCGAGAGGCCGCGCCCGTCGGTCAGCAGCTCCAGCGCGAGCGACTGCTGCTTGACCTGCATCAGCTCCTCGACGCTGAGCGGGCTCGTCGGCATCGGGTGCATGCTCACGGGCATGGCGTCACCTCGCCAGAACGGTGTGCAGGTGGGCTTCGGTCGCGTCGGCGGAGCGCTCCCAACTGAACTGCCGCGCGAAGCCGATGGCCGCGCCGCCCAGCCGGCCGACGCGCTCCGGGTTCTCGGCGAGCAGCCGCATCGCGCTGGCGAGCGCGCTCACGTCGCCGTGCGGCACCAGCACGCCCGTCTTGCCGTCGACCACCGATTCGCGCAGGCCCGGCGAGTTGCTGGCGATGGTGCTGGTGCCACAGGCGGCGGCTTCGAGGTTCGTGATGCCCCACCCCTCCTTGGGCGAGGTGTAGACGTTGGCCCAGACGCGGCGGAACAGCTCGCGCTTCTTCTCCTCGCTGACGAAGCCGGCGAACTCGACGGCGCCCTCGACGCCCAGCGCCGCGGCCAGCCGGCGCAGCTCCGGTTCGGCCTCGCCCTTGCCCGCCACGATCAGCCGCGGCGCCGCCCCGGCCTGCGCCAGCCGCCCGACGGCGTGCAGGATGAGGTCCACGCGCTTGTAGCGCTGCAGGCGGCCGAGGTAGAGGAACGTCGGCTCGGCGAAGCGCTCGGCGCCGGCGTCGGGCGTGAAGAACTCCAGGTCCACGCCGTTGTGGATGACCTCGATGCGCTCGCGCCGCAGCCCGCGCACGACCAGGTCGTCGGCGGTGCTGCGCGAGACGGCCTGCGCCGGGAGCTGGCGGTAGAACCAGGGGATCGGCCGCTCCAGCAGCCAGGTGGCCGTCGCGAGCGGGAAGCTCGCCTCGCGGAAGGCGGTGGCGCCGAAGAGATGGTGCACCAGCAGCACTACGGGCGAGCGCGCCCAGCGCGGGCTGAAGAGCGGCACCTTGTTCAGGTCCTCGACGAGCACGTCGAACCCCTGCGCCGCCAGGTGCCGGCGGTAGTAGCGGGCGGCGTGCAGCGCGAAGCTGTAGCGCGAGCCCACGCGGTGCACCTGCATGCCGTCCAGCTCGGCGCGCGGCGCGGCGCCCGCGTAGCCGGAGGCGAGCAGCGTCACCGCGTGCCCGCGCTGCGCCAGCCGGCCGAAGATCTCGTGCAGGTGGATCTCGGCGCCGCCGGCCTGCGGGTTGGTGCGGTCCTGCCAGTTCAGCACCAGGATCTTCACGGCCCGCCCCGCTCCGCGTCCGGCCGCACGCTGCGGCCGATGGCGTCGAGCACGCCGTGCACGAAGCGCGGGCTCTCCGGCGTGCCGTAGCGCTCCGCCAGCCGCACCGCCTCGCGCAGCACGATGCGCGGCTCCGCCTCCTCGACGTAGAGCAGCTCGACGGCGCCCAGCCGCAGGATGTTGCGGTCGACGACGGCCAGCCGCGCCAGGCTCCAGTTGGTCAGGTGCTCGCGCAGCAGCACGTCGACGCGCGGCAGGTGGCGCGCGAGCAGGCGCACCAGCACGTCGGCGTACTGGCGGTTCTGCGGCGAGACCTGCAGGTCGTCGGAGAGCTCGTGCAGCACGCGCACCAGCTCGTTGGGCCCCACGCCGCGCACCTCCCAGGCGTAGAGCGCCTGCAGCGCCCAGGCGCGCGCGCGGTTATGCGCCTTCACCGCCCGCTGCGCCGTCGAGCTGCGCCAGCACGTCGGTCATCTCCAGCGCGGCGAGCGCCGCCTCCCAGCCCTTGTTGCCGGCCTTGGTGCCCGCGCGCTCGATCGCCTGCTCGATGCTGTCGGTCGTCAGCACGCCGAAGACGACGGGGATCTCGCTCTGCATGCCCACCGCGGCGACACCCTTCGCCACCTCGCCGGCGACGTAGTCGAAGTGCGGCGTGCCGCCGCGGATCACGGCGCCCAGCGCGATCAGCGCGTCGAAGCGGCCGCCGCGCGCCAGCCGCCGCAGCGCGACCGGGATCTCCCAGGCGCCCGGCACCCACACCACCGCGATCGCGTCGTCGGCGGCGCCGTGGCGCACCAGGCAGTCACGCGCGCCCGCCAGCAGCGAGCGCGTGACGAAGTCGTTGAACCGGCTCACCACCAGGGCGAAGCGGCGGCCGTCGCCCCGCAGGCGACCGTGGATCTCGTTCATCGTGTTCTCGTGGAGTCCCGCCCTCAGGCGGGCAACAGGTGGCCCAGCTTGTCGCGCTTGGCGCTCAGGTACGCGCGGTTGTACGGGTTCGGCTCCACGCGCAGCGGGATCTGCTCGCTGACCGAGAGGCCGTAGCCCTCCAGCCCCACGATCTTCTTCGGGTTGTTCGTCAGGATGCGCACCGACGAGAGCCCCAGGTCCAGCAGGATCTGGGCGCCGATGCCGTAGTCGCGCAGGTCGGCGGCCAGCCCGAGCGCTTCGTTGGCCTGCACGGTGTCCAGCCCGCGTTCCTGCAGCGCGTAGGCGCGCAGCTTGTGCGCCAGCCCGATGCCGCGCCCTTCCTGCCGCAGGTAGACGACGACGCCGCGCCCCTCCTCGGCGATGCGCTGCATCGAGGCCTCCAACTGCTCGCCGCAGTCGCAGCGCAGCGAGTGGAAGACGTCGCCCGTCAGGCACTCGGAGTGCATGCGCACCAGCACGTCGCGCTCGCCGTCGACCTCGCCCATCACCAGCGCGACGTGCTCGTCGGCGTCGACCTCGTTGCGGTAGGCGATGATGTGCCACTCGCCGTGCGGCGTCGGCAGCCGCGCCTCGGCCTCGCGCTTGACCAGCCGCTCGTGCTGCAGCCGGTAGGCGATGAGCTGCGCCACCGTGATGAAGCGCAGGTTGTGCTTGCGCGCGAACTCCTCCAACTCCGGGCGGCGCGCCATGCTACCGTCGGGGTTCATGATCTCGCAGATCACGCCCGCCGCCGGCAGGCCGGCCAGCCGCGCCAGGTCCACCGACGCCTCCGTCTGGCCGACGCGGCGCAGCACGCCGCCGGGCCGCGCGCGCAGCGGGAAGACGTGGCCCGGCCGGCGCAGGTCGCTCGGCCGGGTGTTCGGGTCCACGCACAGCCGGATGGTGGTGGCGCGGTCGGCGGCGCTGATGCCGGTGGTCACGCCGAAGCGCGCGGCGGCGTCGACGCTGGTCAGGAACGCGGTGCCGTGCGCCTCGGTGTTGACCTCGCTCATGGGGCGCAGGTCCAGCAGCTCGGCGCGCTCGGGCGTCAGCGTCACGCAGATCAGCCCGCCGGCCTGCGCGCGCATGAAGTTGATGAGCTCCGGCGTCACCAGGCTGGCGGCGCAGACGAGATCGCCCTCGTTCTCGCGGTCCTCGTCGTCGGCGACGATGACCACCCGGCCGGCGCGAATGTCGGCGATCGCGTCTTCCACCCGGTCAAACGGCATGTGACTACACGTTGCGAGTTGCGAGTTGCGAGTTGGGAGCCATGGATCCGCTGTGAGTTGCCGTCACTCTCAACTCACAACTCTCAACTCTCAACTCTCACCTGGCGTTCAGTACCCCCAACCTCGGAGGAGGTCCGCGCTGAGGCCGGCCTGCGGCGCCGCGGCCGGGCCCGGCGCGCCCAGCAGGTGGCGCACGTACTTGCCGATCAGGTCGCCCTCCAGGTTCACCGCGTCGCCGACGCGCAGCTCCGCGAGCGAGGTGTGCTCCCAGGTGAAGGGGATGATCGAGACCTGCGCGATCCCCGCGCGCGGCAGCGCGTTGACGGTGAGGCTGACGCCGTTGAGCGCGATGGAGCCGTGCAGGATCGTCACGCCGGCCACCTCGGGCGGCAGCGAGAAGTCGATGAGCGTGTGCTCCTTGCGGCGCACCAGCGCTAGCACCTCGCCCGCGCCGTCCACGTGGCCCTGCACCAGGTGGCCGCCCAGGCGCGCGCCGAACGCGAGCGCGCGCTCCAGGTTCACGCGCCGCCCCGCCGCGAAGCTGCCCAGCGTGGTGCGGCCGAGGGTGGTCGCCACCGCCTGCACCGCGAAGCCGCCCGGCGGCAGCGCCGTCACCGTCTGGCAGACGCCGTCGAGCGCGACGCTCTCGCCCAGCGCCAGCTCGCGGGCGATGCCGGGCGCGCGCACGGTCAGCTCCACGCCGTCGCCCAGCGGCCGCACCCCGGCGACGCTGCCGACTTCCTCGATGATGCCCGTGAACACGGCGCCTCAGGGGGCCAGGGTGATGAGCGTGTCGTCGCCGAAGCGGCGGCTCTCCAGCAGCCGCCAGCGCTGCACCTCGGCGATGGAGGTGCGCGCCACGGCCGCGAACGGGCTGACGGCGTCGGCGCCCAGCAGCAGCGGCGCGTAGAAGAGCTGCAGCCGGTCGACCGCGCCGGCGCTCAGGAACGCGCCCGCCAGCGTGGCGCCGCCCTCGCAGTAGAGCGCGCCGATGCCGGCCTCGCGCAGCGCGGCCAGCGCCTCGCCCAGCGCCTCGGCGCGCAGCAGCCGCACGCCGCGCGCCTCCAGCTCGCGCGCGGCCTCGGCCGGCGCGTTCGGCCCGCAGACGACCCAGACGGGCGCCTCATCGGCGGTGCGCAGCAGCCGGCTGTGCAGCGGCAGCCGCAGCCGCCGGTCGAAGACGACGCGTGCCGGCGGCCGGCGCGGCGCCACCTCCCCGCGCACCGTGAGCTGCGGGTCGTCGGCCAGCACCGTGCCGATCCCGACGGCGATCGCGTCGTGCGCGCCGCGCTGGCGGTGCACCTCGGCGCGCGCCGCCTCGCCGGTGAGCCACGCCGAGCGGCCGGTGTGGTCGGCCAGGCGCGCGTCGAGCGAGAGCGCCAGCTTCAGCTCCACCCAGGGCCGGCGCGCACCGGCGGGCGTGAAGTGGTGGAAGAACGGCGCGTTCAGCTCGCGCGCCTCGGCCTCCTCCACCCCGCCCTGCACCGCCAGCCCCGCCGCGCGCAGCAGCGCCGCGCCGCCGCGCGCCTTCGGGTTGGGGTCTGCAGCGGCGTACACCACCCGTGCAACACCGGCCAGCAGCAGCGCATCGGTGCACGGCGGCGTCTGGCCGTGGTGCGAGCAGGGCTCCAACGAGACGTAGACCGTGGCGCCGCGCGCCGCCTCGCCCGCCGCGCGCAGCGCCTCCACCTCGGCGTGCGGGCGACCGTACTCGCCGTGCCAGCCCTCGCCCACCACCTCTCCCTCCTGCACCACCAGCGCGCCGACCAGCGGGTTGGGCGCCACCCGGCCCCAGCCGCGACGCGCCAGCTCCAGCGCGCGCCGCATGAAGCGCGCGTCGTCGTCCGCGCTCACAGCGCCACGCGCACGCCCAGGCTGCCGAAGAAGGTGCCGCGTCCGGGGTCGAACGCGCTGGCGGCGGAGCCGAAGCCGGGCAGCGCGTCGCCGCCCTGCATCCAGCCCGCCTCCAGCACGGCGCTGCCCAGCAGCAAGCTGCGCGAGGCGTTCACGAACGCCGAGAAGCGGCCGGTGCTTGCCTCCAGCCGGGTGGCGCGCACGTAGCGCGCCGGGTTCGGCGGCGCGCGCGGCCGGTCGGCGCCGGGCGCGCTCAGGAACGACACGTCCGCGCTCGCGCGCTCGTACCCGAGGCCGGCGGCGAGCCCGAGCCCGGCGAAGCGCTTGCCGACCGCGGCGCGCGTGCTCCAGCTCCGCACGTCGAGGTCGAAGTCGCCGACCGCCCCCACCGCGCCCGCGCAGTCGCCGGAGGTGAGCGTGTAGTCGTCGCGGTGGTTCTGCGTCTGTCCGCGCTCCTCGCCGCACGCCCGCTCCGTGGCGACGCCGCCGAGCGTGTGGTACATCACCGTCAGCGCGACCTCGGGGGTGGCGAAGCCCTCGCGCAGCAACCCGAGCCGCACGCCGACGCCGAGCGCCGGCCCCGGGTCCTCCGCGAAGCCTGCGCTGCCCAGCGTGGAGAGCGGCGCCCAGCCGACACTGCCGAGCAGGTCGAGCGCGCCCACCCCGCCGGCCGTGGGCGTCACCTGGTAGCCCGGCGTGACGGCGAGCGACGCGCCGAGCGAGAGCAGCGGCGCCACCGCCGTGCGCTGCCGGTCCGGCACGATGGACCCGCTCCGCGTCTGGCTGTCGCGCAGGTCCGGCGTCCGGAGCTGCGCTGCGCCCAGGCGCAGGCTGGCGCTGACGCCCGGCAGCAGGCCGAGCCGGAGGGTGCTCGGGCCCGCGCCCACGGCCACCGGCCCGCCGAGCGACGCGAGCTGCGCGAGCTGGGGGATCGCCGCCGCCGCCGCCTGGGCGACGACGATGCAGTGCGTGCGCTGCTCCGGCGCGAACCCGGCGGGCAGCGCGCCGCACGGCGCCGCCAGCTCGTGCTGCGCCGCGAGCGGCCCGGCGCCGCCGGCCAGCACCGCCACCAGAGCGATCAACCCGCGCGTACGCATTGGTCGTCTCGCCTCAGACCAGGTGGACCGCCTGCTCCCCCGCCACCACCTCGCCCAGCACCCACGCCGTCTCGCCCGCCGCGCGCAGCTCCGCCAGCACGCCGTCGCCGTGCTCCGGCGCGACCACCGCGACCATCCCGACGCCCAGGTTGAAGACGCGGAACATCTCCTCATCGGCCACCGCGCCGGCGCGCTGCAGCACGCGGAAGAGCGCCGGCACGTCCCACGATGCGCGCTCGACGCGCGCGGCGGTGCCCGGCGGCAGCACGCGCGGCAGGTTCTCCAGCAGCCCGCCGCCGGTGATGTGCGCCAGGCCGTGGAGCGCGCCACGCGCGAGCGGCGCACGCAGCGCGCCCAGGTAGGAGCGGTGCACGCGCAGCAGCACGTCGGCGACGCGCTCGCCCAGCGCGGGGAAGGGATCGTCCACACCCAGGCCCAGCCGCTCGAAGACGATGCGCCGCGCCAGCGAGTAGCCGTTGGTGTGCAGCCCGCTGGAGGCCAGGCCCAGCAGCACGTCGCCGGGCCGGATGCGCGAGCCGTCGAGCAGCGCGTCCTCCTCGACGACACCGACGATGGTGCCCGCCAGGTCGTACTCGCCCGGCGCGTAGAAGTCCGGCAGCTCGGCGGTCTCGCCGCCGAGCAGCGCGCAGCCGTTGGCGCGGCAGCCGCGCGCGATGCCGCCGACCAGCGCCTCCACCACGCCCGGCTCCACCCGCCCCATGCCGAGGTAGTCGAGGAAGAAGAGCGGCCGCGCGCCCTGCACCAGGATGTCGTTGACGCAGTGGTTGACCAGGTCCTCGCCCACCGTGTCGTGCCGGCCGGCGAGAAAGGCGACCTTCAGCTTGGTGCCCACCCCGTCTGCGCTGGCGACCAGCACGGGGCTGCGCAGCCCGGCCGGCAGGCGAAAGAGCCCGCCGAACGAGCCGAGCCGCGAGAGCGTCTCCGGCGTGGCGGTCGATTCCAGCAGCGCCGCGATGCCCTGCTTGGCGCGGTTGCCGGCGTCGATGTCGACGCCCGCCTCGCGGTAGGAGAGGCCGCGCTCAGACACCGGGGCTCACGGGCACGGGCAGCTCGAAGGCGGTCAGCTCGCGGAAGTGCTGCACGCGCCGCTCGATCTCCGGGATCTGCAGGGTGCGGAAGCGGTCGACGGAGAACTGCTCCACGGCGAAGGAGCCCATCGCCGAGCCGTAGATCACCGCGCGACGCAGCTCGGCGTCCTCGATGCGGCCGCACTGCGCCAGCGCACCCATGAAGCCGCCGGCGAAGGAGTCGCCGGCGCCGGTGGGGTCGAAGACCGCTTCCAGCGGGTAGCCGGGCGCGAAGAACGCCGAAGTCGGGGTGAACAGGATCGCGCCGTGCTCGCCCTTCTTGACGATGACGTAGCGCGGGCCGTGCCGCTGGATCCAGCGCGCGGCCCGCGCGAGGTTGTAGTCGCCCGAGAGCTCGCGCGCCTCGCTGTCGTTGACCAGCAGCAGGTCGATGCGCTGCATCAGCTCCAGCAGCGCCGCGCGCTTGCCCTCGATCCAGAAGTTCATGGTGTCGCAGGCCACGAAGCGCGGCCGGCGCATCTGGCCCAGCACGTCGAGCTGCAGCTCAGGGTCGATGTTGCCCAGGAAGACCCATTCGCTGGCGCCGAAGCCGGCGGGGATCTTCGGCTTGAAGGCGGCGAAGACGCCCAGGTGCGTCTCCAGCGTCTCGCGGCTGTTGAGGTCGAAGCTGTAGGCGCCGGCCCAGCGGAAGCTCTCGCCCGGCGCGCGCTCGACCTCGCTGAGGTCGACGCCGCGCTCGGCCAGGAAGCCCAGCCGCTCCAGCGGGTAGTCCTCGCCGACGACGCCGACGACCTGCACGCGCGAGAAGAACGAGGCGGCCGCGGCGAAGTAGTTGGCCGAGCCGCCGAGCACGTCCTCGACGCGGCCGAACGGCGTTTCGATGGTGTCGAGCGCGACGCTGCCGACAACGAGCAGAGACATAACAGGTGATGGCTGGCGGGGGTTCGGTCAGGCGGCCTCGGCGCGCTCCATCCGCTCGGGCGCGGAGATGCCGAGCGCGGCCAGGCCGTTGTGCAGCACGAGCTGGACGGCGCGCGCCAGCACCTGCCGCGCGCGCGAGAGCGGCTCCTCCACGCCCAGCACCCGCAGCTCCGGCTGCAGGTTGCCCGCGTGGTACCAGGAGTTCACCGTGTTGGCGACCTCGTCCAGGTAGGCGCAGAGCAGATGCGGCGCATGCTGCTCGGCGGCGGTGCCGATCACCTCCGGCAGCCGCAGCAGCAGCTTCAGCAGCTCGACCTCGGCGGGCGCGTCGAGCCGCGCGAGGTCCGCCGCGGCCGGGTCGATCGCGCTCGCGTCCACACCCGCGCGGCGGAAGATGCTGCTCATGCGCGCGTGCGCGTACTGCACCTTCAGCACCGGGTTCTTGTCCGACTGGTCGAGCGCGAGGTCCAGGTCGAAGGTGAGCTGCGCGTCGGCGCGGCGCATGAGGAAGAAGTAGCGCGTCACGTCCGTGCCGACCTCCTCCGTCAGGTCGCGCAGGGTGACGTAGCTGCCGGCGCGCTTGGAGAACTTCACCTCGTGCCCGCCGCGCAGCACCGTGACCATCTGGTGCAGCACGTACTCCGGGTAGCCCGCGGGCAGCCCGAGCGCCTGCAGCCCGGCACGCACGCGCGCCACGGTGCCGTGATGGTCGGCGCCCTGCACGTTGATGGCGCGCCGGAAGCCGCGCTCCCACTTGGTCAGGTGGTAGGCGACGTCGGGCAGGAAGTACGTCGGCTGGCCGCTGGACTTGACCATCACGCGGTCCTTGTCGTCGCCGAACGCGGTCGTCTTCAGCCAGAGCGCGCCCTCGTGCTCGTAGACCAGCCCCGTCTCCCTCAGCCGGCGGATCGTCTCCTGCACCTGGCCGGAGTCGTACAGCGAGGATTCCAGGAAGAAGTGGTCGAAGCGGACGCGGAACGCCTCCAGGTCGCGGTTCTGCTCCTCGCGCAGCTCGCGTACGGCGTAGCGGCGCATCGCGTCGAGCGCCTCGGGGCTCTCGTCGCCCACCCAGCGCTCGCCGGCCTCGGCGGCGAGGCCGCGCGCCAGCTCGGTCACGTACGCGCCGTGGTAGCCGTCCTCCGGGAACTCGGTCTCGCGCCCGAAGTGCTGCTGGTAGCGCGCCCAGACGCTGCGCGCGAGCCGCGCGATCTGCTCGCCGGCGTCGTTGTAGTAGAATTCGCGGTAGACCTGCCAGCCGGCCCGGGCGAGCAGCTCGCTGACGGCATCGCCCAGCGCGGCCTGACGGCCGTGCCCGACGTGCAGCGGCCCGGTCGGGTTCGCGGAGACGAACTCGACCATCACCGCCCGGCCCTGCCCCGCGTCGCTGCGGCCGAACGCCTCGCCGGCGCGCACCAGCGCGGCGAGCCCGTCGTAGAGGTAGTCGGTGGCGAGGCGGAAGTTGACGAAGCCCGGCCCCGCGACCTCCGCCGCGCGCACGCCGGCCGCGCCGTAGTCCAGCCGCTGCAGCAGCTCCTCGGCGATCTGCCGGGGGGCACGGCGCAGCGGCTTGGCCAGCGTCATGGCCACGGTGGTGGCCCAGTCGCCGTGCTCGGGGTTGCGCGGCCGTTCCAGCGCGACCTCCGGCGCCTCCACGCCCATCTCGCGCAGCACGCGGCCCAGCTCGCGCTGCAGCTTCTCCACCGCCATCGTTCGCCCCGTCTCCGCGTCAGTCCGGCTTCGGAGCCGGCTTCGCGGCCGGCTTCACCTCTGGTTTCGGCTCCGGCTTCGCGTCCGGCTTGCCGCCGCCGCTCTCCTGCTTCGCCGCCTGCTTGTAGCTCTCGCTGCGGTAGTCGGTGATGTAGAAGCCCGACCCCTTGAAGAGCAGCCCCGCGCCCCCGGAGAGCTTGCGCTCGGCCGGCGTGCTGCACGTCGGGCACTCCGCCGCCGGCGGGTCCGACATGCGCTGGAACTGCTCGAACTCGTTCCCACAGACCGGACAACGATACTCGTACGTAGGCATGACAGCACGGCGACAGGACCATCCACGCGGGCGGGTGCCCGGCAAACGGGTAACTATAATGCGGTGCCGCCCTGCTGCACCACCCCGGCTTCCAGCTACCAGCTTCCGGCTACCGGCAACAGAAGCCCTCACCCCCCGGCCCCCTCTCCCAGCATGGGGAGAGGGGGTGGCGAGCGAGGCACGAGCGAGCCGGGGGTGAGGGCTGCCGTTCGCCGGCAGCCGGAAGCCGGCAGCCCCCTGAATCCCGAATCCTGACTACGCCGGCCGGTACTCGCCCCACTCGGCGCGCAGCGCGTTGCTGATCTCGCCGAGCGTGCAGCCGGCCTTCACCGCGGCGATGATCGGGTGCATCAGGTTCTCCGTGCCGCGGGCGGCGGCGCGCACGGCCTGCAGGCGCGCCTGCACCTCGGCGTCGTCGCGGCCGGCCTTCCAGGCGGCGAGCTTCTCGCGCTGCGAGCGCTCCAGCGCGCTGAAGTCCGGCTGCTGCAGCTCGACGCGCGCCTCGCCCTCCTGCTGGAACTGGTTGACGCCGACGGTGACGCGCTCGCCGCGCTCCACCTTGAGCTGGTGGTCGTACGCCGCGCGGTGGATCTCCTCCTGCATGTAGACGATGGCGCGTGCCGCGCCGCCGACCTGCTGGATCTTCTCCAGGTACGCGCGCGCCTTCTCCTCGATGGCGCTGGTCAGCGACTCCACGTAGTAGCTGCCCGCCAGCGGGTCCACCGTGTCGCCCGAGCCGGACTCGTAGGCGAGGATCTGCTGCGTGCGCAGCGCCAGCGTCGCGGCCTCGGCGGTCGGCAGCGCCAGCGCCTCGTCGTAGCCGTTGGTGTGCAGGCTCTGCGTACCGCCCAGCACCGCGGCGAGCGCCTGCACGGTCACGCGCACCACGTTGTTCAGCGGCTGCTGCGCCTGCAGCGTCACGCCGCCGGTCTGCGTGTGGAAGCGCAGCTTGCAGCTCTCGTCGCCGGCGCCGAAGCGCTCGCGCATCAGCCGCGCCCACAGCCGCCGCGCCGCGCGGAACTTGGCGACCTCCTCGAAGAGGTCGTTGTGCGCGGCGAAGAAGAAGGAGAGCCGCGGCCCGAACTGGTCGACGCCGAGCCCCGCGTTCAGCGCGCGCTGCACGTACTCCAGCGCGTCGGCGAAGGTGAAGGCGATCTCCTGCGCCGCGGTCGCACCCGCTTCGCGGATGTGGTAGCCGCTGATGGAGATCGTGTTCCAGCGCGGCACCTCGGCGTTGCAGAACGCGAAGATGTCGGTGATCAGCCGCAGGCTCGGCTCCACCGGGAAGACGTAGGTGCCGCGGGCGATGTACTCCTTGAGGATGTCGTTCTGGATGGTGCCCGAGAGCTGGGCGCGCGGCACGCCGCGCTCGTCGGCGACGGCGATGTAGAACGCGAGCAGCACGGCGGCCGTGGCGTTGATGGTCATCGACGTCGAGACCTTCTCCAGCGGCAGCCCGTCGAGCAGCGTGCGCATGTCGTCGAGCGTGTCGATGGCGACACCCACGCGGCCGACCTCGCCCGCGGCCATCGACGCGTCGGAGTCGTAGCCCATCTGCGTCGGCAGGTCGAACGCGGTGGAGAGGCCCGTCTGCCCGGCGGCGAGCAGCAGCTTGAAGCGCTCGTTCGTCTCCTCGGCGGTGCCGAAGCCGGCGTACTGGCGCATCGTCCAGAAGCGGCCGCGGTACATCGTCGGCTGGATGCCGCGTGTGAACGGGAACTCGCCGGGGTAGCCGAGGTCGGTCTCGTAGTCGAGCGCCCCGTCCTCGGGCGTGTAGAGCCGCTCGATCGCGACGCCGCTGGTGGACTCGAACGCCGGGCGGCGCTCCGGGAACTTCTTCAGCGCCGGCGTGACCTTGCGGCTCTCCCAGGCGGCCTTGCCGCCGCTCTCCGGCTGACGCGCGGTGACGGCCTGCACCTCCTCCGCCTTCCCCACTTCCTTCAGCGCAGCTTCGAACACCGTCTCGTTCGTAGACATGATATCGGCTTCCTAGATCGGCCCGTGGCCGATGTTCGTCTCCTGGAGGCGCCGCGCGACCCGCGGGTCGCGCGGCGCCTCCGCTATTCGAGGGCGAGCAACGTCTGCCCCTTCTCCACCGCCTGGCCCGGCTGCACCTCCACGCGCGAGACCACGCCGCCGCCGGGCGCCTTCAGCTCGTTCTCCATCTTCATCGCCTCCACCACCACCACCCCCTGCCCGGCGTGCACCGTCTCGCCCGGCGCCACCAGCACCTTCACCACCAGCCCCGGCATCGGCGCGGCGACGACCTTCTCGGTGTCCTCCACGCCGCCGCCGGTCATCTCCAGGATCGCGCGCGTCCGCTCGTCGACGGCATCCACGGCGAAGCGCGTCTGCCCGACGACGATCTGCCAGCGCCCACGACGTGCGCCCGGAGTCGCCAGCAAGGTATAAGAGCGGCCGTCCACGAGCAAATGCCGGACGGGCGTGCCCGGCACGGCGGCCAGGTGCGCGTGCATCTCGCCGCCGTCCACCGTCGGCGTGCTGCCCGAGAGATCGACCTCGAGCGTGCGTGGCCCGATCGTCACGAAGTAGCGCATGAGCAGGGGTCAGGGGTCAGGGGTCGGGGACGAGGCTTCCGGCTTCCGGCTACCGGCTGCCGGCGAACCCCGTGTGTTGTCGGAAGCGGGTAGCCGGAAGCCGGAAGCTGGCAGCCCGACCCCCGAAACCACCGTCTCCACGTGCGCCGTCTGCGGGAAGAGGTCGAAGCAGCGGACGCTTTCGATGTGCAGCGCGGGCTGCAGGCGACGCAGGTCGCGCGCGAGCGTCGCCGGGTTGCAGGAGACGTAGATCAGGCGGTGCGGCGGCTGGCGCAGCAGCGCGTCTGCGATCTCGGGCGCGACGCCGGCGCGCGGCGGGTTGAGGATGACCAGGTCCGCGGGCAGCGCGGCGGGCAGCAGCGCCTCGACGGCGCCGGCCTCGAAGCGCGCGCCGGGCGGCGCGGTGCGCCGGGCCTCGGCGACGGCGAGCGCGTCCAGCTCGATGCCAATCACCTGCGCGCCCTGGCGCGCCAGCTTGCGCGCGTACAGGCCGACGCCGCAGTAGGCGTCGACCACGCGGGCGCCGGCCACGGAGCCGGCCAGCTCCAGCACGTGTGCCGCCAGCAGCTCGGCCGCCAGGCGGTTGACCTGCAGGAACGCCGCACCGCTGACCTCCAGCTCCTCGTCGCCCCACGCCTCCGCCAGACCGGCCGCGCCGGCGAGCAGCGCGGGCGGCGCCACGGCGCGCGGCCGGTGCCAGACGGCGCTCAGCCCCTCCACCGCGCCCAGCAGCGTTTCCGGCTCGCCCGGCGTGCCGCCGCCCTCCACCAGCAGCGTGACCTCGCCGGCGGCGGTCGCGCGCAGCGTCAGGCGCAGGCGCTCGCCGGCGGGCAGCCGGCCCGCGTTCTCGCCCCAGGCGGCGCGCAGCCGGTCCCACACTGCGCCGATGGCGGGCTCGGGCAGGCGGCAGGCGCCGTCGATGTCCACGATGCGCTCGGGCTCGCCGAGCGCGTGGAAGCCGGCGACGACGCGCCCGCCGCCCAGCCGCCGCAGCGCGAACGAGACGCGGTTGCGGTACTGGAACTCGCGCGGCGAGGCGACGATCTCCGGCAGCGGCAGCCGCAGCCCGCCGATGCGCGTGAGCGCATCGTGCGCGATGCGCGCCTTCGCGCGCAGTTGCGCGGCATAGTCGAGGTGCTCCAGCGTGCAGCCGCCGCAGTCGGCGTAGTGCGGGCAGGGCGCGTCGCGCCGCTCGGGCGAGGGCTGCAGCACCTGCAGCAGCCGGCCGCGCGCCCACTGGCGGTGCTGCGCCTGCACCTGCAGGCGCACGCGCTCGCCGGGCGCGGTGCGGTGCACAAAGACGACGCGCCCGTCCGGCAGCCGAGCGACACCCTCGCCGCCCGCGGCGATGCTCTCGATCGTCGCTTCGACGGCCGGCCCATCGCCGGAGGCGGCGGGCGGGCGCGGGGGCCTGCGGCGGTGCGGCGGTCGGCCGGGCATCGTCAGCCCTGACGCCAGGCGCCGCGGCCGGACCAGGCGCTGCGGCCGCGGCCGCCGCCGCTCAGCAGCCGCTCGGCCGCGAGCTTGCGCTGGCTCGCCTCTTCCTCGATCAGCGCCGCCGCCAGCGCCGCGGCGCGCACCAGCCGCTCGTCGGGGTCGTGGCGCAGCAGCTCGGCCTCGTGCTTGTCCAGGTAGCGGATGTCGAGGCGGCCGGCGCGGAAGTCCGGCTCGTCCATCACCCGCAGGTGGAAGGGAATGGAGGTGTCGACGCCGACGATCCGCACCTCGCGCAGCGCGCGCTTCATGCGCTCGATCGCCTCCGCGCGCGTGGGGCCGTGCACGATCAGCTTGGCGAGCATCGGGTCGTAGAAGAGCCCGACTTCGAAGCCCTGCCCGATGCCGCCGTCCCAGCGCACGCCCGGCCCCGCCGGGATGCGCAGGTAGTAGACGCGGCCGGTGGAGGGCAGGAAGTCGTTGAACGGGTCCTCCGAGGTGATGCGGCACTCGACGGCGTGGCCCTCCCAGCTCACGTCCTCCTGCCGCACCGTGAGCGGCTCGCCGGCCGCGATGCGGATCTGCCACTGCACCAGGTCCAGCCCGGTGACGAACTCGGTGACCGGGTGCTCCACCTGGATGCGCGTGTTCATCTCCAGGAAGTAGTATGCGCCGTCCTTGTAGAGGAACTCGATGGTGCCGGCATTGCGGTAGTCCACCGCGCGCGCCGCGGCGACCGCCGTCTCGCCCATGCGAGCCCGCAGCTCCGGCGTGAGCACCGCGGAGGGCGCCTCCTCCACCAGCTTCTGGTGCCGCCGCTGGATGGAGCACTCGCGCTCGCCCAGGTGGATGACGTGCCCGTAGGCGTCGCCGAGCACCTGGAACTCGATGTGGCGCGGGCTGTCCAGGTACTTCTCGATGTAGACGGAGCCGTCGCCGAACGCCGCCAGCGCCTCGCGGCTGGCGGCGCCGAAGGCGCTCTCGATCTCCGAAGCCGTGTGCACCACGCGCATGCCCTTGCCGCCGCCGCCCGCCGCCGCCTTGAGCAGCACCGGGTAGCCGACGTCGGCGGCGACGGCGCGCGCCTCCGCCGCGTCGCGCAGCGGCTCCTGCGTGCCCGGCACCACCGGCACGCCGGCGGCGCTGACCCGCTTGCGCGCCTCCGTCTTGTCGCCCATCGCGTCGACCGCCTCGGCCGTCGGCCCGATGAAGACGAGCCCCGCCTCGCGCACGGCGCGGATGAACGGCGCGCGCTCGGAGAGGAAGCCGTAGCCGGGATGGATCGCCTCCGCGCCGGTCTTCCTGGCCACCTCGATCAGCGCTTCGCCGCGCAGGTAGCTCTGCGCCGAGGGCGGCGGCCCGATCAGGTACGCCTCGTCGGCCGCCAGCACGTGCGCGCCGATGCGGTCCGCCTCGCTGTAGACGGCGACCGTCTGAATGCCCAGCTCGTGCGCCGCGCGGATCACGCGCAGCGCGATCTCGCCGCGGTTGGCGATCAGGATCTTGGAGAACACGGGGGTCGGGGTGCTAGGATTCGGGATTCAGGATTCGGGATTCAGGGGAACGGCAACCCCATCACCGGTCCTCGGGCTTCAGCCGCGAACGAAGCGAAGCGCGGAGGCCATTCAACATGCGGCCGATTTCGCCTGCTGACGCCATCAGTCGCTCCGTCTCGGGCGGTGCCAGATACCCCAGTCGCTCCGCCAACTGGAAGTACGTCTCAACCTCTGTCAGCGAACCATACGCGATCGACAGAAAGCGCAGGAAGTCCTTCGTGCTGCGCCTTCCCCGCCCCTCCGCGATGTTCGCGGGCACCGATACCACGGCGCGCCGCAGCTGCAGGGTGAGCCCGAACACCTCCGCCCGCGGCCAGCGCTGTGTCACCCGGTAGCATTCCGCAGCCAGCTCCATCGACTTCCGCCACACCTCCAGATCCTGGTATCCGCGCATCATGGCTGCCTCCCTCGCGCAGTTCCCCGGTCAGCATTCGGGATTCGTAACTACTCAGCCCACAAGTTGAGGCCAGAGGAGGTTCCCCTGGAAGA
>ERZ1066122.875-NODE-875-length-28301-cov-17.997239_pt1 | contig 28301 bp, 22 predicted proteins | sample MGYA00382769_ERZ1066122 | MGnify/ENA primary metagenome ERZ1066122 (study PRJEB33369, sample SAMEA5778352) | biofilm metagenome | biome: Industrial cooling water; feature: Water cooling tower basin; material: Biofilm | place: United Arab Emirates | collected... | reverse complement strand
CTCGAGGTTGATATCGCCGTCGAAGTCCTTCGCTAAGTTCCGCTACCGACCCAGAGCCGATCATTCCCCAACATTAACGGCAACGTCTGCTTTCGCCGAAAGCCGCCAGTCCGCTGTTGCGATCGGTGGCCGAACTAGCTGATGACTGCAAGTGGGTGGAAAGGCGAAGGGCGGCTTTTCGCCTACTAGACTATATGGCGGAAGCAAACATCTAAACGAGATCGAAGAAACAATCGCTTTGCGACTTAAGTTCAGTCATTGCAGTTCGACGTCGTCAGCGTCGGAAGCTGCAGCTGACCTCCGGAGCTTGAGTGGTGATCGCCACATTGGCCAAAATGAAGGTCCGCCGGGAATGGTCACTTCGCCCAAAACCACAAAGCCGAGCTTGCTGTAGAAAGGTATGTTGTCTGCGCTGCCTGACTCCAAGTAAGCGGAAATACTCTTGGCGTCGCACTGCGCAAGTCGTGGTTGCAGAAGAGAATGCGCATGCCCCTGCCCTTGATGCGCTGGATCGGTTCCTAACGTCATCAGATACCAGTGTGGTTCAGTCGGATGGACGGCCTCCATTCGACCAAGGCAATCCAGCACGCGCGGTAATGCAGCACCATAAGCACGTGCCATCCGGAACGCATTGCGGAGCATGATGTGACGCGGAATACGCCATCGGTCCGGCGGCATCCAAATTGCCGCAGCCTCTCCATTCGTGGTCAGATCGCATGTTCCAAGGGCAGCCGCAACGCGCCAAGTGAGAGCGAAAAACTGCGGGAGGCGCCGTCTACGGACATCTTCATCAGGGTAGAAATACTGAATGAATGGATCTGTCGAGAACGCCATGGCCAAAGTCGCCGTCGCAATTGATTCGCGCTCGCCATCGATCATGCGCGTAGCCCTTGCCGACGTCACGGCAGCGTCGCCGCTCGTGGCGACGAACCGGAGACTGACGGGCGAACAAACGGCGCTGCGAGATGTTCAGCGTATCCTCTGGGGAAATCTGGGTCGCCCTCAATCCCAAGCTGTCCGGCACGTGGCGTCGGCCGGCCGCTGAGAATGAAGGTGCCCAGCAAGTGATCCCATAGGGTTGTAAAAAGGCCGAAATTTACGTCGCCATCGTCGGCCGATGCGAGATGATGGTGACGGTGCGCTGGCGCAATTGCCCAAAAGTATGCAAGCCTTCCGATCTGCACGTCGACATTAGAGTGCTGCAAGAGGAGCTGGATTGCGACAGCGAACCCAAGCAGCCACGCAATTTCCGGGCCAAATCCTAGCACAATCAACGGGGTAGTAGCAGCGGAGAGTTCGAGCGCCTGATGCAAGGGGTGCTTCATCAGCCCGTTGAAGCCATAAAGGCGGGGCGCGCCATGATGGATCGCATGAAGGCGCCAAAGCCAGTCGTTACGATGGCTCAGGAAGTGCGTGAGCGATATGCCCGCATCCGCGATCACGATCGCAAGCGCCAGTTGGACCCAAATCGGCCAGTCATGCGGCCAGAGGTTCAGTCCCGGGACGTAAGAAGCGATAAGAGGAAGGGCGAGCACAGACAGGAAAATCGAGATTTCGTTGACAACCGCATGTAGAACATTGGTGACGCTGTCGCCGTGGTCGCGGTTCCACTCCAGCTCATATGGAAGAAGTCGCTCGGCCCCGAACGAGAGAGCGATCGCCGGAAGCAGCAAGATCGGCAGCACCCAACCGGGCATGCCCGCCTCAATCATTGCAATGGCCGCGCCGATGAAGCCCAAGAAGAATAAGGGGGCGTAGGCATAGCGCACAATCTGTAGGACAATTTTCATCAGCCATCTCCTTGGCAGGAGCATATGGCTGCGAAGGCGCGGCTATTCTTGAACGGATCGATTGCCGCCTGAAAGAGCCGAAGATTGCGCGGAGCGGGGCGTGATGCCGAACATACGTCGCATCGCCCTTGCAAGATGTGCCTGGTCGGCAAAACCTCCCGCTACCGCAGCCATCGAAAGAGAATCGCCTTTGCTTATCGCCCGCGCGGCGCGCTCAAGCTTGCGCCAGATCAACCATGTTGAGAGAGGCAGGCCCAGTTGCGCGCGCGCCAAAGCGCGAAGCCGGGATTCGGAAAGCCCGCATTGCACTGCAGCGTCCCGGATTGAGTGAGTCCCCGGCTCGCAGGACAAAACGTCCAGTGCCTTCTTCAATCGAGCATCAAGTATGCGCCCTCGGGGGAATGAACCAGCAGTTCGCGCGAGCCATCGATCAAGTGGCTCAGATGGCTCGAATCGCGGCACTGCGCTCGGCTCTATGACCGATATGTCCGAATACTGGGTCAGGCATTCGAGGTGGGTCGCGAGGGTCGACTGGGGCTCGGCATATAGAAGCGTTACTTCGCTGCGTGATGACAAGGCATGCTCGACCAAGGGGCGTATCAGGATGGCTTTGCCGACAGATTCTCTGCCGTCCGCAGCGGTGACAGTTGCCTGTCCGGTGCCGGCTAGGACCAATTGAATCGCGGCGTGCGCATGAAACGAGTTGTCCGCTGACGGGCCTCGATAGGCTGCCGCGCTTTGCCCAAATACAAATTCCCCGGCCCAATTCATGAAAGCGACACCAACATGGCAAGGGTGAAAAAGTAAAGCCGATTCTAGATGCGGGAAGCGAGTTTGCTCTTCGCAATGTCCGCTTGGGGGTCGCTTCCGAACGGCAGCAATTTTTCAGAAGCTAAGCAAAGCCGCAAGCCCGCTTTCAGGATCGCGCATCAGCCCCGCTCATGGCCGGTCGTGGGTGGATTGCGGACCTGATGGTCCCCTTTGATGCGTGCGGTCGATCTGATATTCCTTCGTCAGGGAGGATTGAAAGATGGCAACACCGGAAGAACAATTGGCCACGATGCTCGCAAATTTGCCCGCCAAGACTGGCAAACCACTTGGAGATTGGCTGCGGATCGTTGCTTCGGAGAAGCTGGACAAGCACGGGCAGATCGTGGGTTTCCTGAAATCGGAGCATGGCGTCACTCACGGCTTCGCCAACCTGATCGCAGCAAAAGCGCTTGAAGCTGAAGCCCCGTCCGACCCCGTCGCCGTTCAGTATACTGGCGCCAAGGCTAACCTGAAGCCGATCCATGATGAAATCATGGCTTACGCGCACAGCCTCGGCGGCGATATCGAGGTGGCGCCGAAGAAAGACAGCGTGAGTTTGCGCCGAAAAAAGCAATTTGCGCTGATCACGCCCGCGACCAAGTCGCGAATCGATTTGGGCTTGGCCTTGAAGGGCTTCGAGGCGGTTGGCAGGCTCGAGTCCTACAACGCCATGTGCAGCCACCGCGTCAGGCTGGAACACGTGTCGGATTTTGACGGTCAAGTCCGTGAATGGATGGCCGAGGCCTATGCAAGATCGGGATAGCGCTTACGAATGACGCACGCTTTCGCCTAGGCTGTGAATGACCGAAAAGGGGTCGCTTGCTGAATGGCAGCAATTTTCTGGATGGCGGGCAAAGCCGCCATTACCGGACCGGTCTGAGCCGTGACGGCTCCCGACCCAGACCCGGGCATTCACGGTCTCCGAGCCGAATGTCTTGTTCTCCCCAAAGTCGCCGTTCCGCCTTTGCGATCTAAATTCAAGACGGCTCATGACCTCAGCGGAGGGGTCACTCGACGTGAACAACCTGCCGCCCCCGCTCGTCCTGCGTGAACGCTGTCCTGCGGCCCGTGAACCGCTCAATCAGCGTCGCCGCAGTGCGCGTATGCTCGCTGATCTTCACGCTAGTGAACGCCCCCCCTCCGGCGATCGCCATGGGCAGCAGGAGCTGGTCCTGAAGGTAGGGGCCTGCGAAAGCGCCTGACGCCTCGTAGCCCGCCATGCGTTTCCCTGCGGTCGCCCCGATTTTCTCGGCAGACACGCCAAGCTTGCCAAATCCCGAGACCACCTCGGTGACGTGCTCGAATGGTGCTTCGAGCAGCATCGCCACCCCCGGCCCCTGGTCAGCGGGCAGCTCGCGGAGCGTGATGCTGTCGGGCTCCCAGCCGGGCAGCGCTTTCATCGCCGCCTTGCGGATACGCGGGGCGATCCCCGAATCGAGCGAGGCGAAAAGCACCGTCCCGGACTGCGCGAGCGGCTGGCCGCGTTCATGGCATTCGATCCGGCGCAGCGGCGCAGGTTCGATCTCGATCTCGATCCGCCCGCCACCGCGCGGGAAGAATCCGTGGCGCTTGATGGCCGCGGTGACGCGCGGCCCCATTCGCTCGAACACGGGGAGAAAGCAGCGCGCCATGAACTCGAACGGCGGCGCCATGGCCGCGTGGGTGCCGCCCTCGATCACGAGGCGCGAGGGTGCACCGGCGAGCGCCAAGGGCACCAGCAGGGTCTGGAGCACGAGCGCGGTCGATCCCGCAGTGCCAACGGCGAAGCGGTATTCGCCGGGCTGCACGCTGCCGGGGCGGAAGGCGATCCGGTTCGAGCCGAGCTCCAGCCCCTCGCACTCCGCGCCCCCGACCGTGCACGCGGCTTCGATCGCGGTCACGTGCTGGCGCATCAGGCCCGGCTGATCGCGGCCTGCGCGGATCCTCTCAATGGTGAAAGGCTCTCCGGTAAGGAGCGAAAGCGCACAGGCATAGCGCAGCACCTGCCCGCCACCTTCGCCCTCGGAGCCGTCGATGATGATCATGGTCGTTCTTCTTGGTCTGGGGCATGCGTGAAGGGTATCACCCCTTCACGCACACCACCTGCTTCAGCGTATGCACGATCTCGACCAGATCGGCCTGTGCGGCCATCACTTTCTCGATCGGCTTGTAAGCGCGCGGAGTCTCGTCGATCACGCCTTCGTCCTTACGGCAGGCGACGCCCGCCGTGTCGGCGATGTGCTCGTCGAGCGTCACCAGCTTCTTGGCCTCGGTGCGCGACATGATGCGTCCCGCGCCGTGCGAGCAGCTGTCGAAACTGTCGGGGTTCCCCAGCCCGCGCACGATGAAGCTCTTGGCACCCATCGAGCCCGGGATGATTCCCAGCGTGCCTTTAGCCGCACGCACCGCACCCTTGCGGGTGACGAGCACATTCTCCCCGAAGTGGTTCTCGCGCGTCACGTAGTTGTGGTGGCAGTTCACCGCCTCGCAAGCCGCCTCGAAGGGCTTGGCGATCTGCGACCGCAGGGCGGCGATGACGTGGGTCATCATCACCTGGCGGTTCAGCCGCGCAAAGTCCTGCGCCCACTCGACCGCCTCGACATAATCGTCGAAGTGGTCGGTCCCTTCCGGGAAGTAGGCGAGGTCCTGGTCGGGCAGGTTGATGTGCCACTTGCGCATGTCCTGCTTGGCGAGCTCGATGAAGAACGTCCCGATGGCGTTCCCCACCCCGCGGCTGCCGGAATGGAGCATCACCCAAACCGCTTGCGCCCCGTCGAGGCACAGTTCGATGAAGTGGTTCCCCGTCCCGAGCGTCCCGAGATGCACCAGATGATTGGTGCGTTCGAGCCGCGGGTATTTCGCCACGATGCGATCGAAGCGGCGCACCAGCGTTGCCCAGCTTTCGATCACTTCGGAGGGCGGATCGCCCCAAGCGCCCTTGTCGCGGCCGCCGCGTCCCGAAGTGCGTCCATGCGGCACGGCGCGCTCGATCGCCGAGCGGATACCTTCGAGGTTGTCCGGCAAGTCGCTCGCCATCAGCGAGGTGCGCGCGGCCATCATCCCGCAGCCGATGTCCACACCCACCGCAGCGGGGATGACCGCGCCCTTAGTCGGGATCACCGATCCGACAGTCGCACCGATCCCGACGTGAACGTCCGGCATCGCCGCGACATGCTTGAAGATGAAAGGCATCTGCGCCGCCCGAGCGAGCTGGGCGCGCGCCTTGTCGTCCACCGGAACGCCGCGGGTCCATGCCTTGATAGGCGCTCCGCCTTCGACTTCGTGCAGTTCGTATCCGGTCTGGGTCATCGTCTTGATCCTTTTCGCGGAGGTCTTGGGGTGGCCGGCCCATTCCGGCCACCCCGGCCTCGTCGCTGCCGGGTTGTTCGACGAACCCGGCGATTATGACATAGCAGCGAGCGTGCCAAACCGCAGTGTGCCTGCACTTTCTCATCTATCTCTCTGACATAGAACAGTTTTCGACGAAAGGCTCGATGAGCTCCTCTTTTCGGCTGGTCGCGAATCCCTATCGCATTCTATCAGCGTTTATCCTACAGGATAGACATGGCACGCACCACAGTCATCGGCTTTCTGGGCAGCACGCTGGACGGCAGCAAGCGCGATTCCTCGCGCTGGCACAAGTGGCGTCCGACGGTGAGCTTGTGCATGCACCAGGACCTCAGGGTCGATCGCCTCGTGCTTCTGCACGGCGCGAAGCATGCCGAGCTCGCCCGCTTTGTGATCGCCGACATCGCTTCGGTCTCACCGGAGACAAAAGTCGAACCGCACCTCGTCCACTTCGACGACGCCTGGGACTTCGAGGAGGTCTACACCGGCCTGCTCGATTTCGCCCATGGGTTCGACTTCGATCCCGAGGCGGAGGACTACCTCGTCCACATCACCACCGGCACGCACGTCGCTCAGATCTGCCTGTTCCTGCTCGCCGAAGCGCGCTTCATTCCCGGCAAGTTGCTCCAAACGCAGCCGGCGCGCGGCATGCCCGACCCGGTCGGGACTTGGAACGCCATCGATCTCAATCTTTCGCGCTATGACAGCATCGCGCGTCGGTTTGCCGAGGCGCAGCAGGACAGCGCCTCGCTGCTCAAGAGCGGGATCGCTACACGCAACGCCGCCTTCAACCGGATGATCGCCGAGATCGAGCAGGTCGCCTCGCGCAGCGCCGCGCCCATGCTGCTGATGGGACCGACCGGCGCCGGCAAGAGCCAGCTCGCCCGCCGTATTTACGAACTCAAGGCAAGCCGCCATCGCCTGTCCGGCCCGTTCGTCGAGGTAAACTGCGCAACGCTGAAAGGCGACAGCGCCATGTCGGCACTGTTCGGGCACAGGAAGGGAGCGTTCACCGGCGCCATGGCCGAGCGAACCGGTCTGCTGCGTAGCGCCGACGGCGGAATGCTGTTCCTTGACGAGATCGGGGAGCTTGGACTCGACGAGCAGGCAATGATCTTGCGCGCGGTTGAGGAAGGGCGCTTCTTGCCCCTAGGCGCCGACAAGGAGGTGACCAGCCGCTTTCAGCTTATCGCCGGGACCAACCGCGAGCTGCTGGCCGAGGTCACGGCAGGACGGTTCCGCGAGGATTTGTTCGCGCGCCTCAACCTCTGGACCTTCCGCCTGCCCAGCCTTGCCGAACGGCCCGAGGACATCGAACCCAACCTCGACTACGAAATGGAGCGCTTCGCCGCGGCGCAGGACCTGCGTGTCACCTTCAACAAGGAGGCGCGCGAGACCTACCTTGCCTTCGCCACCACCCCCGCGGCCTTTTGGCGGGGCAACTTCCGCGACCTGTCTGCGAGCGTCACTCGCATGGCGACCCTTGCGCCTGCGGGGCGGATTGACCGCGAGACGGTCGAGCTGGAAATCGCGCGGCTCAAGCTGCTGTGGTCTGGCGGAGCTTCGACCGAACCTGACATTGTTGCAGCAGTCCTCTCCGAAGAGGAACTAGCCAAGCTCGATCCGTTCGATCGCGCTCAGCTGTCGGAGGTGGTGCTTGTATGCCGCCGAAGCGCGAGCCTGTCTGAAGCAGGGCGTGCATTGTTCGCCGCCTCGCGTCAGCGACGCAGCTCGACCAACGATGCCGATCGCTTGCGCAAGTATCTCGGGCGGTTCGGGCTCAGCTTCGATAGCTTGTAACCTCGGCAACGGTCAATTCCAAGCGAGGGCCTAGTTGGGTAATGTCGTCTGCCGACCCATACCCGGTCGTTCACACCACCTCGGGCGAACGTCCGCTCGTCACACAACCTGCCGATTGGACAATCCAAAGCATACGGTCGGCAACGCGCTTTCCTTCGGGTCATTACGCCAATAGCTGCCACTCCCCATTTCGGACCCTGAGCTCGTGCCGTGACGCCCACCAGATCCCGCTTTATTGCTCCTGCTCGACGGTTCCCGATGCCGCAGAAGTGTCAGGGAGAAGTGATTGCCGCGGTGATCGCGTCCGCCGTGGCCTGCGCACCTGCCAGACTGGGGTGGAAGGGCGATGCACCTATCGGTCCCCAGCCTTTTGTCCAAGGTGAGCTGGAGCAAGCATGATGCTTGGCACCAAGAGCATTCATGTCGACAATCTTCGCTCCGCCATTCCTTGCCGCCTTGCGGGTAACAGCGGCGAGTTTGCTTTCCACTTGCCGCATGAGTGCAACCTCGGCATTGCTCAATCTGAGCTGAGGACAGGTCCCGTGTGCCGGCAGGACGGTGGGGTATGTCGCTACAATCACTGTTGCGGCCGGAGATCGCGACCGGATCGTCTGCAGAAGCGCCGTCATTTCTGCTTCCAGCTTCGCATAATCTCGTCGCTCAATTCCCGGAGGACCGGACCAGAACTGCCGGATCAGCGATCCGGTCACCGAGTCCGACTTGCGCGCTGCCAACAGGTAGAGATCGCGCACGAAGCCGACATCATTGCCGCCCACAGTCAGTGTCACGAGCCTCGTGTTTGGACCCAAGGTGCGAATTTGTGCGTCTTGGAAGAACTGACCTCCCGTGAGCACATGCCGTGTAACTGAGCCGCTGCACGTCATGTCGACCAGCGTGAGATTCAGTGCGCGAGCGAGGCGTGGCGGGTATCCGTCGTTACTTCGACTGCACAATATTGGACTGCCTGGTTGCCGCGGTCCCAGTCCGGCTCCCGCTGCGTAGGAACTGCCCATCGCCACATACTCGGGTTCTGCGGTCGGCGTGTGCCGCGCATCGAGCACGAGCCAAAGCGCTATACCAGCTGCCAGCAAAGTTAGGCCCAATGCAATCCGCACGAGGACCCGCACTACTCGGATTATCGTTCGGCCAGCCTTCATGAGGCCATACCTTCGATGCCGGCACTCAGCCATGTGCGTATTCGTGCCACCGCCTCGACACCATCGGGGGTTCCGGGGCGATCAAGCGGCGCGTGTTCCGCTTCCTGCAGAATATCTTGCCATACCGCGACGCCTGCATTCTCTAACCGGCGAACATAGGGCTCGCTGCTCCGTCGCAACGCATCGTGTCCGCAGGTCAGAACGTAGGTCGGGGGCAGGCCCGCGGGATCACCGCGAGCCGGGGTCACCAAGGAGTCGTCCTGGCTGGCGGCACCGGCCCAGTTGCTGAACATGTCGGCGATCCAGCCATCAGGCGGCAGGTTGGCTCCTGCCAACTCAATTGCCATCTTTGCCGATGCGGGCGGCAGAGAGCCCTCCAGAACGGGGTAAGCCAATATCTGTGAGGCTGGAAGTGGTTTACCCAAAGCACGCAATCGCAGGCAGGCGCTCGCTACAAGGCACCCACCTGCGCTTGCGCCACCAAGGTGCAATTGGGAAGGGTCGACGCCGAGTTCGCTGCAATGAGCTATCGCCCAATCCCATCCGCTCAGCACGTCTTCGAGTGGCAGTGGGTAATGAACGCCCGCGATGCACATGCGATAGTCGAGCGAAAGCACAGGCAACCCAGAGCCGGCCAGTTCCATGGCCAGCCAATGCGCTTCCTTCGCATCAAGGCTACCGAGCACGAAAGCTCCGCCATGCACCCACACCAGTGCCGCAGGAGGCATGGCAGCGCCTTTACTAGGCAGGTAAAGCCTGGCCCGCACCCGCCCGCGTTCGTCGTCACTAATGTTGCGGATCCGCACCGCACGCAATTCCGGTCGATCTGCCAGGAGGCGCTCTTGCCACAGCTTGCCGTCAGGAATGCCTCCTGCCGCTTCGACTAATCTAAGCACATCGGGGAAGGGGGGCAGACTCGAACTGACGCCGCTTGTGAAAACGTCGAGCAACCGCTCCCGAAGTGGTGCAGGAAGTGACTTCATGGCTCGCACAACATATCCGATGGCCGCGAACCTTGACCGGCCTTTGGCCGGCGACAGGTGATGTTCAGTGTGCGACGCGGTCATAGGAAGCTTTGATGCCGATCAGCGGTCGGCCAGGTGCGCGTCGAAGAACTCGGCGGCCCGTTTCATCGAGGTGACCGTTTCCGGAATATCCGGCGCGAGCGCCTGGAAGACATGCGGCATGCCTTCATAAAGATCGAGCACCGCAATTTTGCCGCCGCTGCGGATCGCCTGATAATGGCGCACGAAATGACTGAGGAAGATTTCGCGGGTGCCGCCTTGAATCAGAGTCGGCGGGAACGCTTGACTGTAGTCACCATAGACGGGCGAGACATAGGGGTTCTTCTGATCTGCGGGGGCGGCGTAGGCGTCTGCGCCCCATTGCAAGCTCTCGGCTTTGAGCGATGGATCAGCAGCCGCAAGGGTTCCATAGCTGTCGCCGGTGCTCGTAATATCCGACCATGGCGAAAGAAGATAAAGAGCACCCGGCAAAGGCATTTGCTGGTCGCGCATCTTCAATACGGCGCCCGTGACGAGCCCGCCTCCGGCCGAATCCCCGAGAAACCCGACCTGATCCGGCTGGCGATCGGAGATAATGTCGCGATAGACAGCAATCACCTCATCTGTTGCGGTCTGCCAATTGCCGCGCGGCGCCAAGGTGTAGTCGATCGAAATGACCTCATCTCCGGTCGCCACGGCCATCAAGGCAGGCACCGTCAGCGATGTTCTTGCGGAGAACAGCACATAGCCACCACCATGAGCGTAGAGTAAGGTGCGGCTCCGCTGCGTGTAGCCCGGCGGTGTGATCCGCAGAACATTGACCCCGCCGATCGTGTCTTCGATCACCGTTACGCCGAGAGCCTCGGCGTTTGCCGCGACTTTAGTGCCGAGGATAGCTTCTGCCATTGCATTGCGCCGATCCCAATCATCGAGTGTGACGGGCGCATTTTGCGGCGCTTGGGCAATCTGGCTTAGGAAATCATAGGTTTGCCTGAGTGCTATTTGCCCTTCGGGCGAAACGGTTTCAGGAACTTCGTAGCGCATCATTGCCTCCTGTGCGCTGATGGGAGCGGAGATGCCAATTGCAATCAACGCGATCCAGGCGCCCCTCATATTGTGCGCATCCGTTTCGCGATCGCTCCGAGATGATGGGCACTCGGCTTGGGCGTTCGCTTGAATGTCTTCAGGTCAACGGCAACCAGTCCGAATTTTTGAGCGTAACCAGCGGTCCACTCGAAATTGTCGAGCAAGGACCAGTGAAAATATCCACGAATATCAATGCCGTCTTTCTTCGCCTCGCTGAGGGCGGCAAGGGCTCCGTCGATATAGGCGATGCGGCGGCTATCCTCGTCGGTCGCAATGCCGTTCTCGGTAACATAGATCGGCTTGCCTGTTCGGGCGGCCGCAAAGCGGACGGTGTGCCCCAGCGCCTGAGGATAGAACTCATACCCCGCTGCGGTCTTTTCCGCGTCCGCTGCGGGCGGGACGACACCGTGCGCATCGACCAGAAGACGGGTGTAGGTTTGAACGCCGACGAAATCGCACACATCGGCAGCAGACAGCCAGGGGCCATAGAGCTGATCCGCGACGGCGGCCGCCTTGCTGTCCGGGCCTACCGCTTCGATTGCCTGCATGCTGATGGTCAGGCCCACGGGGAACGTCCCTGACCCCGCTTTGAGCGCCGCGACCGACCGGCGGTGCGCCTCAACCATATTGGCCTCCGATTTTTCGGGGCTTCCGAAAAGAACGTTGGCCCAGCGTTCGCTTCCTGAAGCTTGCGCACAGGCAGCCAGCATCGCCTTCACGCCAGCCTGAGCTTGGGGTGAGCCGAGATTGAAGAGGAAGTGCGCGAGGCGGCCGATATTGCATTCGTTGAAGGTGGTTGCTGCGGACATCAGAGAGCCGAGACGTTGGCCCACCTTCTCGGCGAACCGCTCGAATAGTGCCGGGCTTTCGGCGTCCTCAAAGCCCCCGCGGGCTGCAAACCAACGCGGCACAGTCCAATGACTGAGCGTCACCATTGGGGCGAGCCCATGCCTATGGCACGACTCTAGCACGCGGACATAATGATCGAGCGCGGCTTCGGAGAAATGACCCTGTTCGGGTTCAATCCGCGCCCACTCGATCCCGAACCGGTGTGCGTTGAAGCCCAGTTCCGCCGCCAGCGCCGCGTCCTCGTCGTAGCGATGATAGCTGTCACAGGCATCGCCCGAGGGTTCTCGAAACAGCGTCGGCTTCACGTGTTCGGCCAGCCAGAAATCCGAGTTGATATTGTTGCCCTCGATCTGGTGCGCCGCCGAAGCTGTTCCCCAAAGGAAGGTGCCGGGTGCTGGCAAGCGTCGTTCGATAGCTGGGTTCATTGCATTCGCCTTCACGGCTCCGAAAGCTAAGGCACCCGACAGTCCGATGGTCCCGTTCACGAGATGGCGCCGGGAGATTGCCCCTCGGGCGATGTGCTGCTCATGGGTGCTCATATGGCGCGCTCATTTGCGTGAGGCATGGCGTCTAGAACCGGGCGTCGAGCGAGAGCCCGACGACCCGATTGCCCTCAGGGCCCACGAACTGCGAGAACGACAGAGGATCAAGCTGTTGTGCCGCTAGCGGAGTGGCGAAGCGCGTTGACGGCCGGAACGTATCGAAGATGTTCCGTGCGAAAACCGCTACGCCAAACCTCTCGTCGTCCGTGCGGAGGCCGATACGCCCGCCGAAGATGGCTGCTCCATCCGTCGCTAGAATTGGATCATTTGTGGCGTTGGAGAATGATTTCGACCGGTAGACCGCGTCGGCTTGAACGAACGCGTCAAGCTCGCCGGATAGCGTTGTGCTGTATTCGGCGCTGGCCGTAATGGTCCACTTCGCCGACCCTACGAGTTGCCGCCCTTCGGCACTCATGATCGCGTTGCGGAAGTCGGCAATCGCGTAGCCCGGACCATATTCGGCATCGAGATACATCACACCCAGATTTATGGTCAGTCCTCTCGCAGGACGGCCGAAAAGCTGTGCCGAAACGCCTTTCGATGTCAGTTCCGGTGCATTGCCGAAGATGAATGCAGGGATGGAAGCATCGAAGAACTGCGCCTGAAAGTTGCTGACTTTGGTGTAGAAAGCCGTCGCATTCAGCGCGGCCCGCCCACCGGCAAGGGTGGCTTTGAAGCCCACTTCGCCCGACTTCGGGATCTCGGGTTTGATCAGGAGCGGGATCGCCGCGCTTGTTGCCGTGTCATTGGTGGCCGGCCCCTTGTAGCCACGCGTGTATGTGGCAAAAGCCATCACATCCGGCGTCACGTCGTATTGCGCACCTACGCGATACGAGAAGTAGGTGTCGGCTGCCCGGGCACGGATCGCAGTCGATGCTGCGAACGGCGCGAGGGCGCCTTCTACGGTCGTCGAGCCGGGCGATGATGCTCTCACATCTTCGCGACCTAGCCGGCCACCAAGGATGAAGCGGAGCCGGTCGTTGGCGTTGATCGTCGCCTGTGCAAAGGCCGCGTAGCTTTCGGTGCTCGTGCTGACGGGCCGTGATTGACCCAAGGTTAGACCGCAAAGCGACGGCGCAGGCAGGGGGCAGGCACCGTTCAGCGGCAGATCAGCTAGGACCTGACCAGACTGCACGGTGACTGCGTCCAGTTCGCTCTTGAAGTAGTAAACCCCCGCAACAAACTCGACTAGGCCGCCATTCGGTGAGGAGACGCGGAGTTCCTGGCTGAAGTTGTTGATGCGGTCGCTTACCGACTGGAATAGGCGATTGGCGGTCGTGCTGTCGGCATCCTGATCGGTGCCGGACCTAACCCGCCGAAGCGCTGTGATGGAGGTGAGCGTGAGGCTACCTATATCTACGTCGATCTGCCCGAAGAAGCCGTAGGTCGCTGCTGACGAGACAATGCTTGGATCTACGCAACCATCCTGATTATCTGGACCCACCGTGACGCCGCAGGCGTTGAGGCGCGCGGTGAGCAGGCTGGTCGGACTGGAGGAATAGACTGCCCAAGGCGCACCGCCGTCCACGTCACTGTCCGTGTAATCTGCGGCGAGATTGATGGAAACGGTGTCACCTGGTTCCCACAGAAACCTAGCGCGCGCTGCCTTTGCTTCGCGCTGGGAATAGCTGCGGTCGAGCAGGTTGCGCTGGACCTGCGGATCCTGACTGAAAGAGCCGGTCACACGAAGCGCCGCATTATCTGTGATCGGCAGGTTGACCACTCCTCGGAGGATAAAGTTGTTGCGCGTGCCGATGTCGGAATGTGCAATCGCCTCAATCTTCGAAGGGTCGGGCGCGTTCGTCGTGATATTGATCACGCCAGCAGAGGAGTTGCGTCCAAAAAGGGTTCCCTGCGGACCCTCAAGGACTTCCACGCGCGAGACATCGAACAGGAGCGGCGGATTGGTCGACGTGTTCGCCAGCGCCACACCGTCTACAACAATGCCGACGCTGCCTTCCGAGGAGCGCGAGAAAGAAAGGCCACCAATACCGCGGATGCTGAGCGCACCAAAACCCGGAGGTCCCGCATTACTGAGAGCCGGAGCGGCGCGAGTAAGATCCTCAACAGCGTTCACGTTTTGCCGGGTGAGTTGTTCGCCGCCAACCAAGGTCACCGCGATCGGGACCCTTTGCAAGCGCTCTTCCCGCCTATTAGCGGTAACGATGATCGCGCCGACACCGTCTTCTTCTGCAAAGGCTTCCGGACTTGTCGCATCCGCTGAAACTTGGCCCTCGGCCTGATCCTCGATCACGGGGGTGGCAGGTTGCGCATGCGCGGCAGTTGCGATCGTCAACAGGCTGCTGCCCAGAAGGGCGCTCAAAGCTCTCATAGCGATTTCCTCTCCTGCTCAGGTTCAGGCCTGATTCTTGGATTGGCGCTCACTCGACCGTCATAAACTTCCTGTCAAGAACGAATGTAAATTGACCTGGGGGTGGCTACCCCTCAAGAAGCAATTCTCAAAGCTGCCCGATCGGCTATGACAGGATGTCTGATAGCGAAGTGAAGGATCAAACCTATTACGTCCGCAATGTCTCCCCGACGCCCTCGACGCTCTCAGGCGGAACGCACCGAGGAAACGAAGGCGGCGCTAATTGAAGCTGCCGTGACGGTGCTGCACCAGAAGGGGTATAATGCCGCCACCACGGCGGCCATCGCGGACGAGGCAGGCGTCAGTCGCGGGTCGATCATCTACCACTTCAACACGCGGGCGCAGCTGATGTCGGAGGTCATATCCTTCGTCTATCAAAAGGAGCAAGGTCACTATCTCGACCTAGCTGCACAAGGCGTCGACTTGGCCAGGCTTGAGGAATGGCCGGGCATGCTTTGGGAGGTGTTCAGCCAACCTTCTGGGCTTGCGGTGATTGAAATCCTGCAGGCGTCACGCAGCGATCAAGAGCTCGCGGCTCTGGTTATTCCAACGCAGAAACGCATCGAGGAAGACTCGGTCAATGCGATGATGCGCTGGTTTCCGGGCGATGTCGAAACGACCCGTGCCATGGTTCGCCTTTTCGTTTGGGCTGTGCGTGGTCTGGCAATGTCGACTGTTCTCACGCCGAACGCTCCAGAGACTGAGCGGGCGGTGCAGTTATTTCGCGACATCGTTCGGGGCTTCAGGAGTTCCGGACCGCGTGCCGGTGAAAAACCCCGCTAGTTTCACCGTCCATCATAGTTTCTTCCCGGCGGTGCGCGAAAAGCAAGCAACTCAACGCTCGCCCGATCTCTGGATCTCCGTCCCACCATCAGGCCTGCCTCAAGATCGGCATGCGGCTTCGGACCAGTTGCGCCCGCGTTGTGAGGCTCGGAGAGCCAAACTTGAGTGTCCGGATTTGGCGAGAGAACTGCCTTTCAGCCCTTTCCAAAGAAACGACGGCTTTGTCCCAGACCAAGTCATGCCTGACCTTTATTGGAGTGTGCTGGGAGCTCTCGGCCGGGTTTCTATCGGTCGCTGCATCGATAACGCTTTGTTGCACTCAAAGGTGTCCGGTAAGCGATCCTCAGACATGGTGCGTAGTCCTTTCGGGCACGTCATCAGCAAGGTCCGTGAGCAGGATTAGTCTGTTCCGGTCAGCGCTTGGTCAAGGGCGGCTTTGTCGAGTGCGTCCTCCCATTTGGCAACCACCAGCGTGGCCACCGCGTTGCCGATGAAGTTCGTCAGGGCGCGGCATTCGCTCATGAAACGGTCGATGCCCAGAATCAGCGCCATCGCCACCACCGGGATGGCGGGCACTACCGACAGAGTGGCGGCAAGGGTGATGAAGCCCGCGCCCGTTACGCCCGCCGATCCCTTGGAACTGATCATCGCCACCAGCAACAGCAGCACCTGATCGGCAAGCGAGAGATCAGTGTTGGTCGCCTGCGCAATGAACAGGGCCGCCATTGTCATATAGATATTGGTGCCATCGAGATTGAACGAGTATCCAGTCGGCACTACTAGGCCAACCACCGAGCGGTCCGCGCCTGCCCTTTCGAGTTTCGCCATGAGATTGGGAAGCGCCGCCTCCGACGAAGACGTGCCTAGCACCAGCAGCAATTCCTGCCGGATGTAGGCGACGAGGCGGAAGATCGAAAAGCCGCAGGCCCGGCTGACCAAGCCCAGCACCACCACCACAAAGATGATGCTGGTGAGGTAAAAGGTCGCAATCAATCCGACCAGGTTGCCAAGCGATTCCAGACCGTATTTGCCGATGGTGAACGCCATCGATCCGAACACGCCCACGGGCGCTGCGTACATGATAAGCCTGACCAGCCGGAACATAAGTTCGGATGCCTGCCGGACTGCTCCGATGATCGGGCGACCCGTCTCGCCCATCGTCGTCAGCGCAATCCCGATGAGGAGCGAGATCAGCAGGACTTGCAGGATCGACCCCGAAGTCAGCGCGCCGACCATGGTATCGGGAATGATGTCGAGCAGGAAAGCGACGATTCCGGCTTCGCGCGCCTTGTCCTGATATTGGCTGACGCTGGCGGGGTCGAGCGTTGCAGGGTCGATATTCATCCCCGCGCCGGGTTGTACGAGGTTGCCCATCACCAGCCCCACGATCAGCGCCAGCGTGGAGAAGAACAGGAAATAGCCCAGCGCCTTGATTCCTACCCGGCCCACCCGTTCCAGCGATTCCATCCCGGCGATCCCGGTGATAACCGTGCAGAAGATGACCGGCGCGATCACCATCTTCACCAGCTTGATGAACCCATCGCCCAGCGGCTTGAGGCTGGCGCCGATATCAGGCCAGATCGCGCCGACCGCGATGCCGAGAATGGCCGCGAGCAGCACGGCCCCGTAAAGCGAGCGATACCACGGGGCAGGTTTGGCGGAAGCGGACGGGATCGACGTTGATGCTTGCATGCGGTTTCGCGCCGAATTGACCAAAATTGGATGGTCCAATTTTATTGACAGGTCTGCGTCTTCTTGTCCATGTTGCGGGCATGGACCGACGCAATTTCCTCGCATTCTGTGCTCTGGCAGCCGCTGGAGCGGCGCATGGGCAATCGACCCCGGCGTTCCGAAATCGGTCGGGCCAATTTACCTTCAGGGATACGCCGTCGCCGGTCGATTTTCACGCGCATGTCACCCGCCCTGTGCGGCTCGCATCGGCCGAGGTGCTGGTGGTGGGGGGCGAGCATCAGTTCGTCCGCGTGCGCTCCACCGATGGCGATGAAGGCGTGATCAAGGCCAACAGCCGGATGGAAGAGGTGATGAGCCTGTTCCACCAGATTGCCGTGCCCGCCTTTTCCAAGGCCGATCTGCGCGATCTGCCCGCGATCATCGACCGGGTTTACACCGCGCAATACAAGTTTGCCGGCCTCGCCTTCTGGACTGCCATCGGCCATCTGGAGCTGGCGGTGTGGGACATGCTCGGCAAGGCGGCGGGCAAGCGCTGTGTGGACATGATGGGGCCGGTGCTGCGGACCGATATCCCGATCTATGTCTCCAGCCTCGACCGGAAATCCACCGGCGAGGAGGAGGCCGAAGCGGTTGCCAGGGCCGTCGCTAAAACCGGTGCGCGCGGGGCGAAGATCAAGGTCGGCGGGCGGATGAGCCGCAATCAGGATGCTTTCCCGGGGCGCTCGGAGGCTGTGGTCAAGGCCGTGCGCAAGGCGATGGGCGATGATTTCATCATCTATGCCGATGCCAACGGCTCCTACGATGCCCCCGCCGCCATCGAACTGGTGCGGATGCTGGAGGATTACGGCGTCGCGGTGCTGGAGGAGCCTTGCCCGTTCGAGGATTTCGAAATGACCGCGCAGGTCACGAAAGCGGCCCGCCGGATCAGGATCGCGGGCGGCGAGCAGGACAGCGCGATGGAGCGGTGGCGCTGGTATCTCGATAACAAGGGCCTCGACGTGCTCCAGCCCGATTTCATGTACAACGGCGGGATGCTGCGCACCTTGCGCGTGCAGCGCATGGCGGCGGAGCGCGGTGTGGGGATCGCGCCGCACTATCCCCGCAACGGCATGGAGACGGTGGAGCTGCTGCACTTCGCTGCGCAGGCGAGCAATCTTTACGGCTTGCAGGAATACCGCCTGCGCCCACGCAAGCTGGATTTCGCCCATACCCCGGTGATCGAACCGAAGAACGGCGTGCTCACCCTGCCGGAAGGGCCGGGCTTCGGGGCGACCATCGATCCGGCGATTTTCAGGGATGCCGTAAAGCTCTAGCTCTTCAGTTGGTCGCGGAAAGATTCGGGGCCGGTATCGGCGACGGGGGCCAGCGCCGCCCCGTTCACGCGGACATTGTCGAAGGTCAGCCCCTGAGCGTTGCGAATGCGCATCGGGGTCTTGGCCTGCCCCACCGTCACATCGCGCAAGGTGATCGCGCGCAGCGGCGCGTCCGCCGATCCGGCGAGGCTAACGCCGACTATCGCCTCGCCGCAGGTGACATCGCTGATCGACACATCTGACAGCGCGGTAGGAAAATTGCCCCCGCGATAGCCGTGATAATCGGTGGTCACGATCACTGGGCACTGCGCCCGTGCGATCCTGACATTGCGAAAGTGGCAATCGCGGATGAACCCGCCGCGATCATTGTTCGATTTGAAATAGAGCCCGTGGGTGACGTCGTTCATGCGGTAATCCTCGCAGAACACCTGCTCGACCCCGCCCGACATTTCGCTGCCGATCGACATGCCGCCGCCCGCCGTGCCGCGATATTCGCAAGCCCGCACCACGATGCGGCGCGAGGGGCGGCCGACCCGCCAGCCATCCTGATCGCGCCCCGCCTTGATCGCCACGCCGTCATCGCCGACATCGAAGGTGCAGCTCTCGATCAGCACGTCGGAGGAGCTGTCGGGATCGACCCCATCGCTGTTGAGATGATCGCTCTTGAGGCTGATGCCGCGCACGGTGACGTGGTCGCAATAGACCGGATGGATCATCCAGAAGGTCGAATCGACGAAGCGCGGCCCTTCGATCAGCACGCGCTGGCAGCTGAGGAACTGGACGAAACCGGGGCGCAGGTAATGCCCCTCACCGAACACGCGCTGGCTGACGGGCACGCCGTCTGCCCCCATGCGGCGCAGCGCCATCTGGTCGTCCCGCTGGCGGGCGCGCCACTGGAAGAAGCCTTCGAACCCCTGCCCGTCGATGGTGCCGGTGCCGGTGATGGCGATGTCCTGCGCGCCGCGGGCGTAGATCAGCGGGGAGTAGTTCCAGCACTCGGTCCCCTCCCAGCGGGTGAGGACGAGCGGCAGGTAATGGCGCGGCTCGCGGCTGAAGCGCAGGGTTGCGCCTTGGGCCACGTGCAGCTCGATCCCGCTGAGCAAGTGGATCGGACCGTCACTGCGCCATTCGCCGGGCGGCAGGACCACGCGCCCGCCGTCTGACCCTAGCGCTGCCATCGCAGCCATGATCGCGGGGCGCGCGTCGTGGCCGAAGCCGGACTTGGCCCCGTGGGCGGTGATGATCTCTTCGCGCGCGGCGATGGTTGGCTGCCGCACCCCGCGTGCGATCGCTTCGGCCCGGTCCCACGGCGAGGCGGTCTCGGGCATTCGCGGCAGATGCGCGCAGGCTCCCGTCGCCAGCCCGCCTGCCAGCAGCATGCGCCGGTCAAGCATCGCGGGCGGCCTTGGCGCGGTAGTAATCGTGCAGCACCGCCCAGGCGAGCTTGCGCTCTCCGGTTTCGGCAATCAGGCCCTTGCGGTTCCAGAATTGCTGGTGCTTGCCATGCCAGCGGCGCGGGCTGCGGAAGTCCTTTAGCACCCATGGCGATAGGCCGACGCAGCCGGGAGTGCGGTCGACCAGCTTCAGTGTCTCCTCGTAGAGCCACGCCTGATACTCCTCGGTCCACAGGTGCTCGCGCGGGCCGCGCGTGCCGTGCTTCGCATCGGCACCGAATTCGGAAAACATCAGCGGCTTGTCGTAGATGCTGGTAAAGCTTACGCCCGCGATTTCATCGGGCGAGCGGTCGGAATACCATGCCTCGTACTGGTTGACCGCCAGCACATCGAGGTCTGCGCCCAAGGGGTCTTCGACGCTGAACTGCGTGGTCCCTTCCGCCGCGCCGCCGACATCGACGTTCTTGTTCAATGCGGCGGTAAGCAGCCGGGTCGGATCGAGCGCGCGGGCATCGGCGATCAGGGTGCGCAGGAAGCGGGTGCGCGGTTCCTCCACCGGCGTCTCGTTGGCGACCGACCACAGGCCGATCGAACAGCGGTTGCGATCGCGCCGGATCATGTCGGCCAGCATCGACCGGGCGAGCGCCAGCGTGTGGGGCGATCCATAGGTGATCTGTTCCCAATAGACCGGGATTTCGGACCACACGATCAGGCCCAGCTCGTCCGCCACCCGCAGCGTCACCTCGCTGTGCGGGTAGTGGGCGAGGCGGACGAAATTGCACCCCAGCGCCTTGGCCTCGCCCAGCAGGCGGCGCGCGTCGCCCTCGGTTATGCGGCGGGTGCCGACGGGGCCGATGGGTTCCTCGTGCAGGCTGATGCCGCGCAGGAACAGCGGCGCGCCGTTGAACAGGATGTCGCGGCCACGGGTGGCGATAGTGCGCAGGCCGATGCGATCTGCGATCCGGTCGGCGGGCGAGGTGACGGTGAGGGGGTGGAGCACGGGATTGTCGGGCGACCACAGCGTGAGCGATTTCGGACGTTTGGCGAAGAGGCGCAGGGTGCCGTCCGCGCCGGTCGTCCCCGAGAGCTTGAGCGCACCCAGCGCCAGCGCAACCCGCTGCCCCGCCGCATCCGGCCCCGCCAGCGTGACATCGGCGACCACCCGCTCACCTTCAAGCCGCACGAAGACATCGTCGATCCGCGTCGCGGGGGTCTCGATCAGCCAGACCGAGCGGGTGATGCCGCCATAGTTCTGCCAGTCGGTATAGTCGGTCGGCACCGCTTCGGCATGGTGGCGGCTGTCGGCGCAGACGGTTATGGCGTTTTCACCGGGACGCAGCCGGTCGGTCACATCGACCGCAAACGGCGTGAAGCCGCCTTCATGCTCGGCGATTTTCTCGGCATTGAGCCAGATGGTCGCATGATAATTGACCGCCTCGAAGGCGAGGAAGCGCCTGACACCTGCCTCCGCCTTGACGGTGAAGGTGCGGCGGAAATAGACCGGGCCGTCATACCACAGCAATTCGGGCGCGTGGCTGTTCCAGTCGCGCGGCAGGTCGATCGTGGGGCTGGCCTGCCAGTCATACTCCACCAGCGGGCCTTCCGGGCCGGGGGCGAGCGCGTTCCAGAATGTGCGCCGCCGGTTGTTGCCGCGCCTCGCCGCATCGAAGGGATCGAGGATGTAGCGCCACTCGCCATCGAGGCTGATCCGTCGACGCGCCGGGACATGCAGCAGCGGGCGGGCTTGCTCTTCGGGCGCGGTGACGGGCTGCGCCAGCGCGGCGCGCGGGGCTGTCAGCCCGATGGCGCCAAGCGCGGTCCCGGCGAGAAACTGGCGGCGCGACGGCTTCATTGCGGGAAGACCTTCAGATAGGCGGCGAGGAACCGTACGGCGAAGGGATTACCCAGATCGCGCTGGATCACCGCGCCGTTCTTGATGCGCAATTCCTTCACCAGCCCGCGCAGGTTGGGATCGGGATGGTCGGAGGGAAAGCGGTTGGCGATCAGCCAGCGCGCGGCGGCGTGGATGTGGGTGTCGAACGCGGTGTAGCCCGATGCGCGCAGATCGAGCCACAGCAACCCGGCAAAGGCGGTGGCCGATCCGGTCGGGGCATTGCGCCCATGCTGCCCGCTGACATTCTGTTCGTAATCGAACCGCCCGCCCGCTTCCATCAAGGCCGTATTGGCGCGCGCGGTGGCGAGTGCTGCATCAAGCAGGGGGCGATCGCCCGTTTCCCGATAGGCGCGCAGCATTGCCTCGGCATTCCACGTGTTGAAGCGCGGGTGGACCGTGCCGCTGGCCGGGTCATTGGGTTCGAATTCCATCCAGAACCCGTTCGCCGATTGCCGCGCGGCGGTGCGCCGGGCGAGATCGAAATGCGCCTCGCACAGCCATGCCTCACCGCTGTGCCGGCAGGCGTCAAGGAAAGGCGACCCTTCGATATTGGGCCGCGCCACCTGTTCCACGCTGGCCCTGGCGACATCGTGATGGGGGGACTTGTCGGTCCAGATCGTGCCTGTCGCCGGATCGAGGATGTTGTAATAGAGCCCCGGATGGCCCGGCACCTTGGTGTTCCGCGCCAGCCAGATGATCGCGGCGCTCGCGACATCGGCGTAGCGCGGGTCGCCGGTCACGCGGGACAGGCGGAACAGCCCCGGCGTGCCGTTGCCCACGGTGGTGAAGTTGATCAGCGCGCCCAGCCGGTCGCCATGTGCGGCGTCGATCATCCCCTTGAACGGGCCGTCCTTCAACTCCAGCCCGATCCACCAGTCGCCCGCCTCCCGCGCTCGGGCGAGGTAGCGCGGATCTCCCGTCACCTCGTAGGCGGCAAGCAGCGCCTCGATCATCTGGCCGGTGTGCCAGGCGGGCTCATATTCGCGCCATTGTCCGCTCGCCCAGTGATAATCCCCGCGCGCGCGGCCGTGTTCGTCCATCAGGCGCGCAGCCATGGCATCGGTAATGTCGGTCAGCGCCGCGCGCACCTCTGCTGCGGGGACAGGGGCGGCCTGCGCCGGGGCGAGCGCCATCAGCGCGGCGATCAGGGCTAGTATGCCGCGCCAGGCACCCATGGCACAAACTCCTCTTCGCCCAGATCATTCTCTTCAGACTTGGTCGCGCGCCCGCTGGCGGTGTCCAGCAGGGCGGCAAAGATTTCCTCGCCCAATTCGTCCAGCGTTGCATCGCCCGTAATCAGCCGCCCGCAATCGATATCGATATCGTCCGCCATGCGCGCGGCCAGCGCGCTGTTCGAGGCGAGCTTCAGCGTCGGCGCGGGCTTCGATCCGAACACCGATCCGCGCCCGGTGGTAAAGGCGATGAGGTTCGCCCCGCCTGCAATCTGCCCGGTGGCCGAGCAGGGGTCATAGCCCGGCGTGTCCATGAAGGTGAGGCCGGGCGCGGTGACCGGCGCGGCATAGTCGATCACCGCGTTCAGCGGCGAAGTCCCCGCCTTGGCCACTGCGCCCAGCGATTTTTCGAGGATGGTGGTGATCCCGCCTGCGATATTGCCGGGTGAGGGATTGTTGTTGAGATTCTGCCCGTCGCCCCGGGCATATTCCAGCCACCAGTCGATCCGCGCGCGCAGGGCATCGGCGATGGCGGCATCGCGAGCGCGTTCCAGCAGCAGATTCTCCGCGCCGAAGATCTCGGGCGTTTCGGACAGGACCACGCGGCCCCCTGCGGCCACCAGCAGGTCGGCCGCGCGGCCCAAGGCAGGGTTGGCGGTGATCGCCGAATAGCCGTCCGACGCGCCGCATTGCAGGCCGAGTGTCAGGTGCGCTGCGTCGGCAGGGGCGCGCCGGGCGGCGTTGGCGAGGGGCAGCATCGCTTCCACCTCGGCAATCCCCGCAGCAATCGCGGCCCTGGTGCCGCCCGCGTCCTGAATGGTCAGGCTGCGCAATATCGCGCCGCGGGTGAGGCCCTGATCGGCCAGCAGCGGATCGATCTGGTTGACCTCGCACCCCAGCCCGGCGATCAGCACGGCGGCGAAATTGGGGTGGCGGGCATAGCCGCCGATGGTGCGCCGCAGGTTCGCCATGCCGCGCCCCTCCTTCGCCATGCCGCAGCCCGACATATGGCTGAAGGCGATCACCCCATCGACGTTGGGGAACGGCGCGAGCCGTTCAGGGGTGAAATGCGCCGCAATCCGCCGCGCGACGCTCGCCGAGCAATTGACCGAGGTGAGAATGCCGATGAAATTGCGCGTTCCCACCCGGCCATCGGGGCGGTGATAGCCGAGGAATTCGGCGCGCCGCGGCGGCGGCTCGACGATGCGGCTGGCGATGGCGGGCGCGGCGTCGCTGGCAGCGAAGGCGACGTTGTGGGTGTGGACATGCGCGCCCGGCGGGATCGCCGCGCTCGCCTGGCCGATGGGTTGCCCGAACTTGATCACGGGCTCGCCCGGCTGGTGCGCGCGGACGGCAAACTTGTGCCCGGCGGCGATGGGCTCGGCGATGGTCATGCCTTCCACGGTCTCGCCTGCGGTGAGCGGGGCGAGGGCGATGCCGACGCTGTCCTGCTCTGAGGCGATGAGGTGGCGGGGTGGGGCCGTCATGCGCTGGCCGCTGCCATGATCTGTTGGCGGAACCAGTCGGCCTTGCCCGTCTCGCCGAAGATCGCCGCGACATCGCACAGGCTCTCCACCAGCCGCCGGGGATCGCCCCCGGCGGCCTCGGCGAGCGGCACCAGCGCGGCGGCGAGCGGATCGTTGACATGCGGCCCGGCAAGGTGCGCCATCCACCCCGCAATCCCGCGCGCGGCGGCGGGGGCAGGGTGCCCGGCGGCATGGCGATCCGCGACCGTCTGCACCAGCCGCTGCGGCAGCTTCTGCGATCCGTCCATCGCGATCTGCGCCAGCCGGTGTTCGAGCGCCGGATTGGCAAAGCGCGCCAGCAGCGCCTCGGCATAGTCCGCCGGATCGAAGCCGGTCATGGGGGGCAGGGTGGAGGCCGCCTCGATCATCAACGACCTGATCGTGGCGGCAATCGCCGGATCGGCAATCGCCTGATCGACGAATTCATAGCGTTGCGCGAGGCCCATGTAGGCAATCGTCGAATGGCTGCCGTTGAGCATCCGCAGCTTGGCCAGTTCCCAAGGGCGCACATCGTCGACCAGCTGCACCCCGAAGGCTGCGAGATCGGGGCGACCGGCGGCGAAGCTGTCTTCCACCACCCACTGCGTGAAGGGCTCGGCCTTGACCATGCCGTGATCCTCGCAGCCCAGCGTGGCGGCAAGGGCGGCGCGGTCGGCGTCAGTGGTGGCGGGCACGATCCGGTCGACCATGGTGGCGGGGAAGGCGACGTTCGCCGCGATCCATTCGGGCAGGCGGGGCACAGCCAGCTCGGCGAATTCGCGCACCACCTGTGCCAGCACCGCGCCGTTGTGCGGCAGGTTGTCGCAGCTCAGCAGGCTGACCGGCCCCGCGCCGCCCGCCTGCCGCGCCGCCAGCGCTGCCACCAGATAGCCGATCGCTGAGCGCGGCGCTTGCCGATGGGCCAGGTCATGCACGATATCGGGATGCGCGGGATTGAGCGCACCGGTTGCCGGATCGTGACAGTAACCCTTCTCGGTCACCGTCAGCGAGATGATCCGCACATCGGGGTGCGCCATTGCGGCGATCACGGCTGCCGGGTCTTCCGCCGCGACCAGCACGCGGCCAACCGCGCCGATGATCCGCAGCCGGTCCCCGCTGCCGTCCCGCTCGATCAGGGTATAGAGCCCGTCCTGCGGCCCAAGCTGATCGCGCACACCGGGGGAACGCAGCGAGACGCCGGTGATCCCCCAGCGATGATCCCCCGCCGCCAGCGCCCGGTCGATATAGTCGGCCATGTGCGCGCGGTGGAACGCCCCGATGCCGAGGTGCACGATCCCGGTCGTCACGTCCGCCCGGTCATAACCGGGCCGCGCCACGGCAGGCGGCAGGTCCGCCAAAGCATCATGCGACAATCGCCTCACAGCCGATAGGCCCGCTTGGCGAGGTTGTAGGTGAGGTCCACCGCGAGTTCTGCCGCCTCATCCTCGTCCAGCCGGTGATCGGCGACCAGTTCGGCGAGCCAACCGCAATCCATCCGCCGCGCTACATCATGCCGCGCGGGGATCGAAAGGAAGGCGCGGGTATCGTCGTTGAAGCCGACCGTGTTGTAGAACCCGGCGGTCTCGGTGGTCATCTGCCGGAAGCGGCGCATCCCTTCGGGGCTGTCATGGAACCACCAGCTCGGCCCCAGCTTCAGGCAAGGGTAATGCCCGGCGAGCGGCGCAAGTTCGCGCGCGTAAACGGTCTCATCGAGGGTAAAGAGGATGATGCTGAGGCCTGCCTCATTCCCGACCACGTCCAGTAGCGGGCGCAGGGCGTGGACATAATCGGTGCGGGTCGGGATATCCGCGCCCTTGTCCCGCCCGTAACGCGCGAACACTCCGGCGTTGTGATTGCGGCACGATCCGGGGTGGATCTGCATCACCAGCCCGTCGTCGAGACTCATGCGTGCCATTTCGGTGAGCATTTGCGCGCGGAACAGCTCCGCATCCTCGCCCGTTGCGCCGTGCTTCACACGGCGGAACAGCGCCTCGGCATCGGCAGGCGAGAGGTTCGCGGTGCGCGCGGTGGGATGGCCGTGATCGGTCGAAGTCGCGCCCATTGCCTTGAAAAACGCCCGGCGCTGGCGATGCGCGGCGAGATAGCCCTGCCAGCTTCCCGTATCCTCGCCGGTCAGATCGGCCAGCAGCGCGAGGTTTTCGGCAAAGCCTTCGAACTCGGGATCGACCACGCCATCGGGGCGATAGGCGGTCAGCACCCGTCCCTGCCACCCGCCATCGCGGGCGTTTTCCGCCCGGATCGTCTGGTGGTGCGCAAGGTCATCGAGCGCGCCTTCGGTGGTGGTGATGACTTCGATCCCGAACCTGTCGAACAACGCACGCGGACGAAACGCCGGGGTCTGCAAGGCGGCATCGATGGTATCGTAGTAATGCCGCGCCGTCTCAGGCGTCAGCGTGACATCCAGCCCGAACACCTCGGCAAACACCCAGTCGAGCCAGCTGCGCGACGGCGTGCCCCGGAACAGATGGTGATTGGCCGCCAGAATGCCCCATGCATCGCGCGGGTCCACATCGGCGCGGGAGCCGTCAGCCCGCCGCACGCCGAGGCTGTCGAGCGCAATCCCTTGCGAATAGAGCATCCGGTAGACGTAGTGATCGGGCTCGATAAACAGCGCCGCCGGGTTCTCGAACGGGGCATTTTCGGCGAACCATGCGGGATCGGTATGGCCATGCGGGCTCAGGATCGGCAACCCGGCGATCTGGCTGTAAAGCTGCCGCGCAATGTCACGGGTGCGCGGCTGCGAGGGGAACAGCCGGTCGGGATTGAGGGCAAGGGCTTTGGCCACGGGAATCTTTCTCGAATGAAGGGGGGATTGTGAGGGGCGCGGGTCAGCCCGTCTTGGCGAACCGCGAACGGCGCTCGGCCACCTTGGCCTTGGCCTCTTCCAATGCTTCGATCTCGCTGGCATCGAGCAGGTAGTTCAGCACCCGCCCGAGGTGATCGCGCATCGCCGCGCGCGCAGCGGCGGGATCGCGCTGCTCGAGCGCGGCGACGATCGCGGCATGTTCGTCGATCACGGGCTTGTTGCCCTTGTCGCGGCTTTTTTCGAACATGCGCACGCATTGCGGGGAGCGATTGCGGATCGTCCAGAGGTGCTGCACCGCCGCTTCCAGCGCGCCGTTGCTGCTGATCCGGGCGATGGTTTCGTGGAACTGCCGGTCGATCAGCTCGCTTGCCCCGGCGCCGCTGCGGTTGGCCTTGTCCGTGTTGGCCTTGTCCATCTCGGCGAGCAGGCGCTTGAGCGCGGCGATATCCTCGTCCGTCGCGTGCAGGGCCGCCTGGGCTGCCACTTCGCCTTCGATCAGGATGCGCGCCTCGGTCAGTTCGAAAGCCCCGATGTCGAGATTGGCGACACCAAGATCGACCTGCTTGCCCGTGACATAGACCCCCGATCCGACCCGCACATCGACCAGTCCCGACAATTCCAGCGCAATCACGGCTTCACGAATGGTCGTGCGGCTGACATCATACTGCTGGGCCAGTTCGCGCTCTGCCGGGAGTCGTTCTCCCACCGCATAGGTCCCGGCTGCGATCGCCTTTGCCAGCTTTTCGGCTGCGACCTGATACAGCCGGGCGGATTTGGGTGCGGGGGGCAGCGGGGCCATGCTTGTGCTTCCGTAAATTGGTCCAGTCAATTCGACTGACATTGACAGTCCAATTATCACGGCTATAGCCCGGATGCAAGGTGCCTGTCGCCGGGTTTCGGCCTGCGCAGCGCTGCAAACGGGAAGGGTTGCGTGTCTTGAAGATCGTCTCCGCCAAGGTCGTGGTGTGTTCGCCGGGCCGCAATT
>ERZ1066122.870-NODE-870-length-28419-cov-34.225462_pt1 | contig 28419 bp, 22 predicted proteins | sample MGYA00382769_ERZ1066122 | MGnify/ENA primary metagenome ERZ1066122 (study PRJEB33369, sample SAMEA5778352) | biofilm metagenome | biome: Industrial cooling water; feature: Water cooling tower basin; material: Biofilm | place: United Arab Emirates | collected... | reverse complement strand
GCCGATCACAGCCACGTCTTCACCATCGCCGGCTATCCGCGGCGCGGCAACGACATCCTCGGGCTGGTGGTCCCGCCCGCCGGACGCGGCGAGGACGGCGGCGACGGCACCTCGCCCGCCCCGGCGATCGACGGCAAGCCCTACACCACGCTCGGTTATGCCAATGGCCCGGGCGGGATCCACAAGGACGAGGACGGCGACGGCGAGCACGCGCGCCCCGTGCCGCAGACCGGCCTTGCCGCCCGCCAGCAGGCGCTGGTGCCGCTCCCGTCGGAAACCCACGGCGGCGAGGATGTCGCGCTGTTCGCCACCGGCCCCGGCGCCGAACGGGCGCGCGGAGTGATCGAGCAGAACGTGATCTACGCGATCATCCGCAGGGCACTTGGCTGGGAGTAGGAGATAGAGCCTGGCGGCGCAGCCGCCGAAAGGCCGAACGGCCGCCCGCAGCGATGCGACCTTCAGGTCGCATGGGCGAGGATTTCGCACGCCGGATGGCGTGCGGAACACCAAAAAGCCAAACAAAAACCCCCGACCCGGGGGCGATGGGTCGGGGGTTCCATGGAGCGTTCGTCACGCTTGTGCAAGGCGGGCCCTTGGTGAAGGGTGGGCAACAGGGGGGAAACCTCCCTTCGGCCTGCCTTGTTGAGAATGATTAGCCGCTGGAGGCTTTCATTCACATGAACGCCTCCGATTTTTTGTCGCCTCCCTACAACCGTTCGTCGAGCGGCCCGCAATTCAGCCCGGGCGGCGGGCGGTTCGGCGCGGGTCCTTGAAAGTGAAGGCGCTGTCGGCCACCGCCACGCCGTAACGCTGGTTCGACAGGTTCACCCGGGTGCGGTTGTTCTGCGCATCGAGCGCGACCCAATGGGTCAGCTGCAGCCCGCCCGGCGCCGCGGCGTTCTTCACGAAGATCAGCGTGATCATGCCGAATTCCGGCTTCTTCGGATCGCGCACCTCGACGCTCAGCACGTCAGGGTTCCCGGTCGGCACCAGCTTGCCGTACCGCTTCACGTCCTTATCGGGATCGAACAGCGCGCCAAGCGGCGAATTGCCGATCGGCCAGCGTTCGACCTGGGCGACCTCGTAGTCGACGACGTAGAGCGACTTGCCGTTGGAGACGACGAGGAAATCGGCGTCCTTGCCATAGTCGAAGCGGATCTTGCCCGGACGCTTCAGCGTCATCACCCCGCGCAGGGTCTGGCCCTGCCGGTCGGTCTGGACGAAATCGGCCTTCATCGTGGAGATCGCCCGGAGCGCGCCGACCACGCGGTCGAGATCGCTGGCGGCCTGTGCGGCGGCCGGCGGGGCGAGGAGGGTGGGCTGGCCGGGGGCAAGCCCCAATGCAAGCGCGCCGGCGCCCAGGGAGAGCGCCAGCGTGCGGGCGAAGGGAAGCTGTCTGGTCATGCCGACGCGACTAGGGCCGCAGGCTTGAACTGTCGATGAATTATCGCAACCGCCCGTCTGGGCGGAGGCGGAAGGCCGATCTTACTTGATCTTGGCTTCCTTGAACTCGACATGCTTGCGCGCCACCGGGTCATACTTCCGGAAGCTCATCTTCTCGGTGATGTTGCGCGGGTTCTTCTTGGTCACGTAGAAGAAGCCGGTGCCCTCGCTCGAGACGAGGCGGATCTTGACGGTGGTGGGCTTCGCCATGGCGGGTTCCTGTCAACTGGGTCGGCCCGGCGGACGTTCACCCGGGCTTGAAAAAGCAAATAGCGGCGCGCCCGGAAGGCCCGGCACACCGCCACACGGGCGCGCCATTCGCCGATTCACGGGGAAAAGTCAAGGCGGCTGGCCGATTGCCCTGCGCCCGCCTGCCGCATAGAGACAGGTCCATGACCGACCCCGATCGCCCGATCGCGCTCGCCGCCTACGAGAGGCTGGCCGAGGCCTATGCCGCCAAGGCCGAGACCAAGGCGGAGAACGGCTACAACGAGCACCCCGCGATCCGCCGGGTGATCGGCGCGGTCGAGGGGCTGGCGGTGCTCGATGCGGGGTGCGGACCGGGGTTCCTGATGCGCGACCTTCTGGCCGCCGGCGCGGCGCGGGTGACCGCCTTCGATGTCAGCCCGGCGATGGTCCGGCTGGCGCAGGCCCGCGCGGCCGCCGCCGAGGTGTTCGTCGCCGACATGGCGCAGCCGCTCGCGGGGCTTAACGATGCAGGGTTCGACCTTGTCGTCTCCTCGCTCGCCATCGATTACGTGCGCGACTGGTCGGTGCCGCTCGGCGAGTTCCGGCGCCTGCTGCGTCCCGGCGGGCGGCTGGTGTTCAGCGTCCAGCACCCGATGGGCGCCTACGATTGGTATCGCCCGCCGAGCCCCTTCGGCGTCCAATATGTCGAGGCGACGTGGAAGGGCTTCACCGCCGATCCGGTGGTGGTGCCCGATTACTACCGGCCCTTCGAGGAGATCGTGAACCCGCTGCTCGCCGCCGGGTTCGCGCTGCGGGGCGTGCACGAAACCCGCCCCGCGCCCGAACTGGAAGCGATCGATCCGGTCAAATACGCCCGCGGCATGGCCTACCCGACCTTCATGGTGATCGACGCCGCGACCGCCTGAGCCTCACCAGTCCGAGGCGCTGGGCCGCCCCCGCCCCGCCTTCACCGCACCGCGCGCCTTCTTGACCTTCAGCCGCTCGGTCTTGCCGACGCGGTTGAGCCGCGTTCTGGCGCGGCGCTTGGGTTCGGTCTGGGCTTCCTCGAGCAGCGCGGCGAGCTTGGAGCGGGCGTCCTGACGGTTGGCTTCCTGCGTGCGGTGCGCCTTGGAGGTGACGATGAGATCGCCGTTCCCCGCCAGCTTTGCCCCCGCAAGCTTCCTCAGCCGCGCGAACACTGGCGGGCTGAGGCGCAGCGCGTAGATATTGACGCGCAGCTCGACCTCGGTGGCGACCTTGTTGGCGTTCTGCCCGCCGGGGCCGGAACCGGCGAGGAAGCTCTCGCTCGCCAGCCTCAGGGCGCGGGCCGTCAGCGGCTCGTCATCCATCTGTCGCCCCGAGCGCGAGGAAGTCCGCCGGCAGTGGCGCACGGGCCTCGATCGGCGTCTTGCCCGGGCGGGTCACGGTCAGGCTTTCGGCATGGAGCATCGTGCGCTTCGCCCCCGGGGCATTGCCCGCACCATAGACCGGATCGCCCAGCAGGGGCGCGCCGAGGCCCTTGAGCGCATGAACCCTGAGCTGGTGCGTGCGGCCGGTTTCCGGGCGGAAGCGGATCAGGCTGTGGGGGCCAAGCTCCTCCACCAGTTCCCAATGCGAGACCGCCGGCTTGCCCTTCTTCGCCGGGATTATCCGCCAGCCCTTCTCGGCCGAGCTGATCTTGGCGAGGGCGAGCTCGATCGTGCCCTGCGTGCCCGGCGGACGGCCAGCCAGAACGGCGAGGTAGGTCTTGCCCACCAGCCGCTCCTCGAAGGCCCGGTTGAACCGCGCCAGCGCCTTGGGGTTGCGCGCCAGCAGCAGGCAGCCGCTCGTGTCGGTATCCAGCCGGTGCACCGCCACCGGCGCACGCTGGAAGCCCAGTTTCAGCCGGTCGAGATGATCCTCCAGGCAGATCCCGCCCTTGCGCGGGCGATCCACCGCCATGCCCGAAGGCTTGTCGATGACGAGCGCCTCGCCGTCTTCGTAGAGGATGCGAATGTCGGCCATGAATCTTCTTATCCGTTCGTGCTGAGCTTGTCGAAGCACTGTCCTTCTCTTTGGAAGGCCGGTGCCTGAAGTGGAAAACGGCCCTTCGACAAGCTCAGGGCGAACGGGAAATGGTCACACCAGCACCGCGCGCATCAACCCGCGCAGGGCATTGCCGATCCAGAAGCCTGCGGCCAGATCATCGAGGGTCAATTCTGCCTCGCGCGCGCGGCCCTCGGCGATCAGGTGCCCGCGCAGCACGCCGGGCAGCAGGCCGAGGCTGGCGGGCGGGGTGAGCAGCACACCGTCTGGGCCATCGACGAAGACGCTGGTCCAGCTGCCCTCGGTCACGCACCCGTCGGCGCGCACCAGCAGCGCCTCGTCGGCGCCCAGCGTGCGGGCGGCCGCCAAGGCATCCTCGTAGAACCCGCGATCAGAGGTCTTGTGCGCGAGGCGCCAGTCGGACGGGTCGAGCGGATGGGGGAGCGCGGCGACCTTCACCGGCTCTTCCAGCGGCGCGGGCAGGGGCGCGGTTTCGAGCGCACTCGCCCCGCTGCGCGCGACCAGCAGGCGCACCTTTGCAGGGGCGTCGAGTTCGAAGCAGAGGGCCTGGATCTGGTTCCTCAGCGCATGGCGATCGAAGGCGAAGCCGAGCGCCCCGGCACTCGCCTTCATCCGCGCAAGGTGGTCCTCGAGCATGGCGATGCCGCTCTCGGGTTCGAAGCGCATCGTCTCGATCAGGTCGCACTGCGGCGCCGCAAGGCCCGGGGCAGCGCGGCGCAGGAAGCCGGCCTTAACCTCGCACTCGCGCCGTTCGGCCATCGGCTCGCTGTCGGCGACAATCGCCGAGCCTAGCCCAAGCACCGCGCCGCCCTGACCGTTCTCGATGGGCGTGAGCCGCAAGGTGCGGATCGCGACGTTGAACGCCGCGTTGGAGTTTCCGTTTTCGTCGGCGGCATCGATCCGCCCGATCGCCCCGCAATAGGGCCCGCGGGCATCGCGCTCCACCTCGCCCAGCAGTTCCATCGCCCGGATCTTGGGCGCGCCGGTGATCGAGCCGCAGGGGAACAGCGCCCGCACGAGGTCCATCGCGCCCTTGCCGGGACTGAGCCTCGCGCGCACCGTGGAGACCATCTGGTGCACCGTCGGATAGCTCTCGACCGCGAAAGGCGCATCGACCCGCACGCTGCCTGCCTCGGCGACGCGCGACAGGTCGTTCCTCATCAGGTCGACGATCATCAGGTTCTCGGCGCGGTCCTTGACCGAGGCCCCTAGGTCCGCCGCCATCGCCGCGTCGGCCACCGGATCGGCCATGCGCGGGCGGGTGCCCTTCATCGGCTTGACCTTGGCCTCCCCGCCCGAAAGCGCCACGAACAGCTCGGGCGAGAAACTCAGGAGCCAGTGCGCGCCGTCGAACACCAGCCCGCCATAGCCCGCGCGGCTGCCGTCGCGCAGGGCGGCATAGAGCCCAATCGGATCGCCGCGAAAGGACCCGGCGAGGGGATAGGTGAGGTTCGCCTGATAGATGTCGCCGGCGCGGATCGCCTCGGCCAGCCGCGCGAAGGCAGCGGCATAGCCGCCGGGGGAGAGCTGCGGCTCCATCGGGCCGAGCGTGCCCGGGCCCTGCGCCCGCTCGGCGAGCCAGGCCGGGACATCGGCGGCGGCGATCCGGCGCGGGGCATCGAACAGGCCGAGCCAAACCAGCGGCCCCGCTCCGCCGCTGCGCGCGGCGGCAAGGCCTGCGAGCTTCGGCTCGAGCGCGAGGCCCGCCTCGTAGGCGATGTAGCCCGCCAGCGATCCGCCCCCGGCCACCCGCGCCGCCTCGGCCGCGGCGAGCACGGCTTCGACCTCCTCGGCCCGGCGCGCGGCGAACACTTCGCGCGGCGCCTCGTAGAGCAGCGCATCGGCGGCGGCGTCTTGCGCGCGCGCATCGTCGAGCAGGACAAATGGCGTTGGCGAACCCATGGCGCGCCAGCCTTGGCCCAAAGCGGCGCCGCTGTCGAGAACTTGACCGCCGCGCCATGCCCCTGCACATCAGCGGGGGAGCGGTTACAGGGGACGCGAGATGGCGGAAATGGCGGGCGAAATCTTTCTCGGCCTCGGTGCGGACGGGTCGCGGCAGGCCCTGCTGCTCGAGCGTTCCAACCGCCACGGGCTGATCGCCGGGGCGACCGGGACCGGCAAGACCGTCACGTTGCAAGGCATCGCCGAAAGCTTCTCGCGCGCCGGGGTGCCGGTCTTCGTCGCCGACGTGAAGGGCGACCTGTCGGGCATCGCCATGCCCGGTTCGCCCACCTTCAAGCATGCCGACAAGCTCGAATCCCGGGCAAAGGAGCTGGGCATCACCGACTATGCCTATGCCGACAACCCGGTGATCTTCTGGGACCTCTACGGCGAACAGGGCCACCCCATCCGCACCACGGTGAGCGAGATGGGCCCGCTGCTGCTGTCGCGCCTGCTCGATCTCAACGAGACGCAGGAAGGCGTGCTGCAGATCATCTTCCGCTACGCCGACGAGAACGGGCTGCTGCTGCTCGATTTCGGCGATCTGGCCGCGCTGCTGGCCTGGGCGAACGAGAATTCCGCGGAATTGTCAGGCAAGTATGGCAATGTCTCCAAGCCCTCGGTGGGCGCGATCCAGCGCCAGCTGCTCTCGTTCGAGGCGCAGGGGGCGGATCATTTCTTCGGCGAGCCGGCGCTGGAGATAAACGATTTCCTGAAGGTGGACGATCAGGGCCGCGGTTACGTGAACGTGCTCGCCGCCGACAAGCTGATGCGCAGCCCCAAGCTTTACGCCACCTTCCTGCTATGGCTGCTGGCGGAGCTGTTCGAATCGCTGCCCGAGGTGGGCGACCCTGAAAAGCCCAGGCTGGTGTTCTTCTTCGACGAGGCGCACCTGCTGTTCGACGATGCCCCCAAGGCCTTGCAGGACACCATCGAGAACGTCGTCCGCCTGATCCGTTCCAAGGGCGTGGGCGTGTTCTTCGTCACCCAGAATCCGATTGATATCCCTGAGGAAGTCGCCGGCCAGCTCGGCAACCGCGTGCAGCACGCCCTGCGCGCCTTCACGCCGCGCGATCAGCGCGCGATCAGGGCGGCGGCGGAGACCTTTCGGGTCAATCCCAAGCTCGATGTCGAGGCCGCGATCACCGAGCTCAAGGTCGGCGAGGCGCTGGTCTCGACCCTCGATGCGGACGGGGCGCCGACCATCGTCGAGCGCACGCTGATCAAGCCGCCGCGCTCGCGCCTCGGGCCGGTGACGCCCAAGGAACGCGCGATCATTCAATCCATCAGCCCGCTCGAGGGCAAGTACGACACCCGCGTCGACCGGGAGAGCGCGGCGGAGGTGCTCGCCGCCAAGGCCGCCGATGCCGCCGCCACCGCCGCCGAGGTGGCCGAAAAGGGGCGCGAGGAAGTCGCCAAGCGCGAGCGCAGGACGCCCTCGGTGTGGGAGAAGGCGGGCAAGAGCGCCGTGACCGCTGCCAGCGGTTCGCTCGCCTCGATGGCGGTCGCGATGGTGCTCGGCAAGAAATCGGGCGCCGATCCGCTGCGCACCGGGGCGACCGCCTTCGTGCGCAACATCATCGGCGGGCTGATGCGCTGACGCCCCCCTGACGACAGGGGGACGACATCGCGACGACCGCGCAACGACTGCGCCACGCCGGCACCAGTCTGATGCCTAGCGAGGCCGGTGCTGCGTGCCCTCCCCGGCAGTGATGAAGATGGCGCTCGCGGCCTCGGGCACGTCGGCGGTGTGCCACACGCCGGCCGGGTTGATCGCATATTCGCCCGCCGCGAGCGGGGTTTCCTCGATCCGCCCGTCGGGATGCTCCTGCACCAGCACCATCGCGCCGGAAATGCAGATCACCACCTCGTCGCCCGCCGGGTGCATTTCCCACGATGTCCAGCTGGTCGAGAAGGCGTATTGCGAGACCAGCCGCCCCTCCGCCCTGTCCGAGGCATGGCGGGCGGCATAACCCTCGTACCATTCCATCCCCGAGAAGGGCGGCTCCTCCACCGCCCTTGCCCCGAGGCCGAGATGGACGAACCGGTCCTCCAGCCGGGGCGCGCTCATTCCCCCGTCTTTTCGGGGGCGACCATGCAGAAGGCATTGAGCTTGTTGCCATCGGGATCGCGGAAATAGGCGGCGTAGAAACCGTCCTCACCGCGCGGGCCGGGTGCGCCCTCGTCGCTCCCGCCGTGCGCCATCGCCGTGTCGTAGACCGCGTGGACCTGTTCGGGCGACTTCACCTCGAGCGCGACCATCACCCCGTTGCCGACGGTGGCAGCCTGACCGTCGAACGGCAGGGTCGCCGCGATCCCCGGCGCGCCGCCCCATTCGCCCCAGGCGATGAAGGCTTCCGTGTCCATCATCCGCCCCACGCCGAAATGGGCGGCGAGCGCGTCATAGAAGGCCGCAGCGCGCGGCAGGTCGTTGGTTCCGAGGGTGACGTAGCCGATCATTCTGTGTTCCTCCCATGCGAATCGATGGAGGAACATTACCGGAACATTAGGGTTGTAACAAGCGGTGCCTGGCCACCCCGTTTCCGTTCGGGCTGAGCTTGTCGAAGCCCTGTCCTTTCCCTTTGAAAACTGCGCAAAGGGAAGAAGTTCGGTCCTTCGACAAGCTCGGGACGAACGGGCTTTTTCAAAGCGGCGCCGTTTCCCGCTCCACCCACGCCAGATCCTCGCCGGACAGGCGGGGCGAGAGAATCGCGCGCACCCGGGCGTGGTACTCATCCACCCACGCCACTTCCTCCGCCGTCAGCAGGGCCTTGTCGATCAGCCGGCGATCCAGCGGCACGAAGGTCAGGGTCTCGAAGCCGAGCCAGCGCCCCTCCATCCCGGCAATCTCCCGCTCCTCGACCAGCACCAGGTTCTCGATCCGGATGCCGAAGGCGCCGGGCTTGTAGTAGCCCGGTTCGTTGGAGAGGATCATCCCCGCGAACAGCTCCTGCCCGGTGCCCGCCTGCCCGCCGTTGGGCTTGGCGATGCGCTGCGGGCCCTCGTGCACGGCGAGCACGCTGCCTACTCCGTGCCCGGTGCCGTGGGCGTAATCGACGCCCGCTTCCCAGAGATACTGCCGCGCCAGCACGTCGAGCTGCCCGCCGCTGGTCCCTTGCGGAAAGACCGCGCGGGCGAGCTGGATGTGGCCCTTCAACACGCGGGTGTTGCGATCGCGCATTTCCTGCGTCGGCTCGCCCGGCCCGACCCACACGGTGCGGGTGATGTCGGTGGTGCCCCCGGGATACTGCCCGCCCGAATCGACGAGATAGATCGAGGAGGGCGGGATCGGGATATTGCTGTCCTCGTCGACCTTGTAGTGCGGCAGGGCGGCATGGCCCGCGGCGGCCGAAATGGTGTCGAAGCTGAGGTCCGAGAGGCCCGGGTCCTCCTCGCGAAAGGACTGGAGCCGCGCCGCGGCCGAGAGTTCGTCGACGCCGCCCTTGGGTGCCTCGATCTCGAGCCAGCGCAGGAAGCGGCTCACCGCCGCCCCGTCGCGCGCCTGCGCGTCGCGCTGGCCTTCCTGTTCGGCCGGGTTCTTGATCGCTTTCGCAAGGATCGTCGGGTCCTGCTTGAAGGCGAAGCTCGCGCCTCCTGCCCGCAAGCCCTGCGCGATGCCGACCACCGCGAAATCGGGATCGAGCGCGACGCTTTTCCCTGCGAATTCGCTCGTGAGCGCCCCCTCGAACGCCGCCCGCTCGCGGATCGTCACCGCGTTGCCGAGGTGGCGGGCGAGTTCGGGCGTCACCTTCTCGGGCGCGATGAACAGCTCGGCGCTGCCGTCCTTGTGGGCGATCACGTAGGACAGGGCGACGGGGGTGTGCGGCACGTCGGCGCCCCGGATGTTGAGCAGCCATGCGACCGAATCGAGCGCCGGGATCACCACAGCATCGTGGCCCTCCTTCGCCAGCCAGTCGGCGACGGCAGCGCGCTTGTCGGCCGAGGAACGGCCCGCGCGGGCCTCGTCGTGGGGCACGGCGACGGCGGGCGAGGCGGCGGGGCGATCGGCCCAGACGGCATCGACCGGGTTGCCCTGCGCCGGGACCATCGTGATGCCCTTCGGCTCCACGCGCTTCTCCAGCGCCTCGACCCAGGCCCAAGTGTGGAGCCAGGGATCATAGGCGATCCTCGCCCCGCTCTCGCACACCTCGGCCAGCCAGCCACCGAGGGTGTCCTTCGGGACCGAGCGGTATTCGAACAGCTTGCCGTCGACCTGCTCGCGCACCTGCACGGTGTAGCGCCCGTCGACGAAGATCGCGGCATGGGTCAGCGTGACGCAGGCGAAGCCCGCCGAGCCGCCGAAGCCCGTCAGCCACTTCAGCCGCTGGGCATAGTCGCCGACATATTCGCTCATGTGCTCATCGCTGATGGGGACGACGAAACCGTCGAGCCCCCGCCGCTTCAATTCCTCGCGCAGGGCAGCAAGGCGCGCTTCGTGGGTCTGCATCAGCATGTCGTCGATCCTCTGGCGAAGGCGCGGGCACTTGCCGCGCATCATTGTCGCATTACAACCGCATCATAGGCCCGACGGGCTTGTGTTTCCACCCGCACCGACACACGGGAGCCTGCAACCCGATGCTTCGCCCTATCAGCCTTGGCGCTCTTGCCTGCGCGCTAGCCGCCACCACCTTTGCCCCGGCCGCCGTGGCCGCCAACAACGAGGATTCCGCCCGCGTGACCAGCTCACCTGCCGCCGCTGCCGAGATCAAGCCTCCCGTCGCCGCCAAGCGTCCGCACACCTTCACGCATCACGGGATCACCGTCGAGGACCCCTACGACTGGCTCTATGACAAGTCCTATCCGGTGGTCGACGACGAGGAGGTGCTCGCCCACGTCAAGGCCGAGAACGCCTATTTCGAGGCGAAGATGGAGGGCCAGAAGGCGCTCACCGAGGCGCTGTTCACCGAGATGCGCGCGCGCATCAAGGAGGACGATTCGACCGTGCCCCAGAAGGACGGTGACTGGCTCTACTGGTCGGAGTTCGAGGAAGGCGCGCAGTATCGCAAGCACTATCGCAAGCCTGTCGCCGGGGGCGAGGCGCAGCTGCTGATCGACGAGAACGCGCTTGCCGAAGGCCACGAATATTTCAGCCTCGGCGCGGCCTCGGTCAGCCAGAACGGGCGCTTCCTCGCCTATTCGACCGACACCAGCGGCTCGGAACGCTACACCGCGCGGATCAAGGACCTCACGACCGGCGAGCACCTGCCCGACGTGCTCGAGAACCTGCGCGGCGGGCTCACGTGGGTGAAGAACGACACCGCACTGGTCTACGGCCCCTCGACCGAGGAATGGCGAACGCTGGAGGCGAAGCTCCACGTGATCGGCACCCCGGTCGAGAGCGATGTGACGCTCTACAAGGAGGAGGACCAGTCCTTCGGCGTCGGCACCGGCCTCAGCGCGCAGGAGGACTGGCTGATCATCGCCACCGGCGACAACGAGACGAGCGAGGTGCGACTCGTCCCCGCCGCCGATCCCACCGCCGCCCCGATCCTCGTGAAGCCCCGGAAGAAGGGCGTCGAATACAGCGTCGACGTGCGCGACGGCGAGCTGTGGGTGTGGACCAACGACGATCACATCAACTTCCGCCTCGCCAAGGCGAAGCTGGAGACGCCGGGCGAGTGGCAGACCGTCATCCCCGGGTCGGACGATTTCTACCTGACCGATTTCGACCTGTTCAAGGACTTCTTCGTCACGGAAGGACGCCTGAACGGGCTCGACCAGATCCAGCTGCGATCCTACGCCGATCCGGCGAAGATCACCCCGATCACCTTCCCCGAGCCGAGCTACACCGCCGGGCTCGGCAACAACCCCGAATACGACATGAAGAAGCTGCGGCTGTCCTACCAGTCGATGGTGACGCCGGGGACGGTCTATGACTACGACGTGGCCACGGCCAGGCTGACGACGCTGAAGACGCAGGAGATCCCGAGCGGCTACGACCCCTCGCTCTACGTCTCCGAGCGCCTGACCATCACCGCGCGCGACGGGACGCAGGTGCCGGTGAGCGTGCTGATGCGCCGCGACCGCGCCGAGATCCTCAGGAAGGCCGGGATCGAGGGGCCGGGGCCGCTCCACCTATATGCCTATGGCGCCTATGGCTATGCCATCCCGCCGGGCTTCTCGACCACGCGCTTCAGCCTCGTCGATCGCGGCTTCGCCTATGCCATCGCGCATATCCGCGGCGGGGACGATCTCGGACGGCGCTGGTATCTCCAGGGCAAGCTGTTCGAGCGGACCAACACCTTCAACGACTTCGTCGACGCCGGGCGCGGGTTGATCGCGAAGGGCTACACTGCGGAAGGGATGGTCACCGCCAGCGGCGGCTCGGCGGGCGGCGAGCTGATGGGGGCGATCGTCAACCAGGACCCGGCGCAATACGGCGCGATCGTCGCCCACGTGCCCTTCGTCGACGTGCTCAACACGATGCTCAACGAAAAGCTGCCGCTCACCCCGGGCGAATGGCAGGAATGGGGCAACCCGATCGAGAGCCGCGAGGCTTTCGAATATATCCGCTCCTATTCGCCCTACGATCAGGTGTCGGCCCAGGCCTATCCGCCGATGCTGGTGACCGCCGGCCTCAACGACCCGCGCGTGACCTACTGGGAGCCGGCCAAGTGGGTCGCACGCCTGCGCGAGATGAAGACCGACGACAACCTGCTGCTCCTGAAGACCAACATGGGCGCAGGCCACGGCGGGCAATCGGGGCGCTGGAACAGCCTCAGGGAAACGGCGGAGGAATTCGCCTTCATCCTGTGGCAGATGGGGATGGCCCCGAACCCGTCGCAAGACTGACCAGCTCCGGGGGAAGCGACACGCCGTAGTCGAGCGCTTCCTCCGCCAGCAGGATGACGATGCTCTCCATCTCGGGGCCGAACATCGCCAGCTTGAGGTAAAGCTCGGGCACGGCGCGGATCAGCCCGAAGCCCGCTTCCTTGCCGAACACCGGGATCGGGCCGGCGGGCAGCGGGCGCTTGTCGAGATCGGGGGTGAGCTGCCACACCATCCCGACCTTGCGGCTGTTGAAGATCGCCATCAGCCGGCCATAGTCGGCCGCCAGCAGGACCGAGGGCATCGCCGCGAGATAGCGGCAGGCGGCAACCGCCGCCGCGCGGTCGCGCAGGCCCAGCGCGCCCTCGAGCCAGCCGAGCGTGCGGCGCACGTCCTCGCGCGTGGCATCGTCGGCATGGGCGATGAGGTGATCGTAGCCGCGCAGCGCCCCGTTCCACCCGCGCGGATCGCGCGCAACCTTGTCCCAGAAGAGATCGACCGCATCGGCGACCGTCTCGAGCTTGCCGTCCTGATGCGTGAAGATGCCTTCCGGACCGATATAGAGGCTGCGCGCGCCGGGGCGCTTGCCGCTGAAATCGGCGCGGGGCCGGAAGCCGCGGTCGGGCTTCGGGGAGGGGTCGGGCTGGTCCTCGCTCATCACCGGGACCCTAGCACGGGCAGGCTAACAAGCCCTTGCCGTTCCGCGCCAATCCTTGCCCTCGGTGCTCCGCGCGGCTAGGCCCTGCGGCCATGCCCTCGACCTTCACCCGCACCTTCGTGGCCGCACCCGAACACATCGACGAGCTGGGCCACGTCAACAACACCGTGTGGGTGCAGTGGATCCAGGACATGGCGACCGCGCACTGGGACGCCGTGGCGCGGCCCGAGGACCGGGCGGCGTTCTTCTGGGTCGTGGTGCGGCACGAGATCGACTACCGCGGCAACGTGTCCGAGGGCGAGAGCGTCACCGCGACGACATGGATCGAGGGCCCGGCGCAAGGCGCGAAGTCGCTGCGGCGGGTGGAGTTCACCGACGCTGCCGGAAAGCGCCTCGTCAGCGCGGCGACGACCTGGGCGATGCTCGACCGCGCGTCCGGAAGGCTCGCGCGGGTGCGGCCCGAGGTGCTGGCGGCGTTCCTGTAAGGCCAACCGAAGTTCCGTTCTTGCCGAGCTTGTCGAGGCACTGTCCTTCTTCGCGTCAAGCGCAGGATCGAACGAGAAGTGCTGCCCTTCGACAAGTTCAGGGCGAACGGAGTGTACCCCTCAAGCCGCTTCCTCGCGCCGCGCGCGCGCGGCGGGGGGCTCGTTGAAGACCGTCAGGCGCTCGTAGGCGAGCCGGTTGCGCCCGCTCGCCTTGGCCTCGTACATCAGGGCATCGGCGCGGGCGTAGAACTCGGCGAAGGCCATCTTGTGGCGGCCCGCATCGCCCATCACCACCACGCCCATGCTGGCCGTGACCGGCAGGTCGAGCCCGGGCACCTCCTTGGCGATGCGCATCGGGATCGCCTGCCGCAGCGCCTCGGCACGCTCGAGCGGCCGTGGCCCGCGCAGCAGCACCACGAATTCCTCGCCGCCGAGCCTGACCGCGACTGCATCCCGGTCTCCGCTGGCACGGATCGCGCTGGCGCAGGCGACCAGCGCGGCATCGCCGACCTGGTGGCCGTGGAGGTCGTTGATCGCCTTGAAGCGGTCGAGATCGACCAGCGCGAAGGTGTCGAAGCCCTGCGCCAGCAGCTCTTCGAAGCGCGCCTCGATCGCGCGGCGGTTCATCAGGCCGGTGAGCGAATCGCGGGTCGAGATCTGCTCGAGCATCCTCGCCTCGGTCAGGGCGGCGTCGCGCTCGCGGCGCAGCGCGAGGAAGCGGTCGGCGATGGCGAGCGAGATCACCACCACCTCGATCCCGACCGCGACGTAGAGCATCTGGTCGAGGCTCGATGGGCCGACGTGCCAGCCGAGCCCGCGCAGCAGCCGTTCGACCGATGCGGTGATGATCGGCAGCCAGGCCAGCGCGATGAAGCGCGCCGAGCGGCTGCCGCGCAGCACCGCCTCGATCACGGCCGCGCTGATCACCGCGATGGCGGGCAGGAAGGTGACGAAATAGGCGACATCGTCGAAGGGCTGGGTGGCATCGAGCTGGAGCGCGAAGAAGCCCGGCACGAACATCGTGAACCAGCCGGTCGCGACCGTCACCCGGCGCATCAGGCGCGACTGCGCCCCGCGTTCGAGGAAGGCGACGAGGAACAGCGCCGAAATCCCCGCCCCGACCGCCCACGACAGCGGCGCCAAGACCGCCATCAGCGTCACCGGCAGGGTGACGAAGGCCGAGGCCAGCCCGCCGGCGGTCAGGACGTATACCATCATCGCGCTCACCATCGCGGCGTGCAGCACCACGAAACGCTCGCGCAGCACCACGAAGAAGCTGATGTCGAACAGCAGCGGCAGCACCAGCATCCCCGTCACGAAGGCGAGCAGCATCATGTCGATCTGCGACCATTCCGCCTTGCCCGGATCATGGGTGATGCGCGCCTCGGTGAGCAGCGGGATCGAATGCGGTCCCTCCACCTGCGCAAAAAGCAGTTCGGTATCGGCAGTGATCTGCGGCAAGGGCAGCTGGAACACCGGGCCGGCGGCAAAGGGCGTGCCGTCGGCCTCGGTCAGGCGGTGCGACCGGATCGTGCCATCGGCATCCACGGCGTGGAAGGTGATCGCGTCGAAGCGCGCGATGCGGGTGAAGAAATATCGCGGGGTCTTCTGGCCCTGCCAGCTTTCCGCCTCGAACCGGAGCCACGCCGCCGGCACGTCGGACCGCCAGCGGGTGTTGTCGCAGATCCATGCCTCGCGCGCGCGCAGCGCCGCCACGCCGGCATCGGCTCCGGGCGCCGCATGGCAGGCCGGAGCGAAAGTCGGCACCACATGATCGTCCGCCGCTGCCGGGCGCGCAACGCCGAGCGCCAGCACAACAGCGACCAAGCCGAGCCGGAAAAGGAGGCGGACAAATGCCATGTACGGGCGCGTAGCATGAAAGCCCTTACGATGCTGTTAAGCTGCGTGGTTCCACTTCGGCGGCTTTTTCATCCGAATTCAACTAATTGCATTTGGCGCAAGTATCGGTCGCGCGCGTGCCGGAGCGCCTGACGGCGATGTCTCCGCAGGCGTAACCGCGTTGTCATGAAAGCGTCGTAGAGCGCCCCGCGCGACGGCATCTGCCCATCGCCGATCAGGATCATTCATGGCACATCGAACCTCTGCGTTTCTCAAGACCGGCGCCGCTCTGGCGCTTGCCGCCACCACCCTTGCCGCCTGCGACAGCGGCGGGACAGGGGCGCAATCGGTCCACGCCGTCGGCTCCTCGACGGTCTATCCCTTCGCCAAGCTGGTGGCCGAGAACTTCTCGCGCACCTACCCCGACATGCGCTCGCCGCTGATCGAATCCACCGGCACCGGCAACGGCATCCAGCTGTTCTGTTCGGGCCTCGGGCCCAACACCCCCGACATGGTCAACGCCTCGCGGCGGATGAAGCCCTCGGAATTCGATAGCTGCGTGTCGAACAAGGTCGACGAGGTGATCGAGCTGCAGGTCGGGCTGGACGGCATCGTGTTCGCCTCGGCCAAGGGCGGGATCATGCTCAACCTCTCGCCCAAGACGGTCTACGAGGCGCTCGCCGCGCAGCCCTATGGCCGTCCGCAGACGGCGAAGACCTGGAAGGATGTCGATCCGGCGCTGCCCGCCGATCCGATCCTCGTCTATGGTCCGCCGAGCACCTCGGGCACGCGCGACGCGCTCAAGGAGCTGGTGCTGCTGGCGGGTTGCAAGTCCAATCCCGAGATGAAGGCGCTCAAGGAAAGCGACGAGGACAAGTTCAACCAGATCTGCACCGAAGTGCGCGACGACGGCGGCTATGTCGACCAGGGCGAGCAGGACAACCTGATCGTCCAGAAGATCGTCGGCAACCCGCGCGCGGTGGGCGTCTTCGGCTTCTCCTACATGGAGGAAAACGCCGACCGGGTGCAGGGCTTGCCGATGAACAGCGTGCCCCCGACCTACGAGAACATCGCCAGCTTCGCCTATCCGGGCGCACGGCCGCTGTTCGTCTACGTCAAGAAATCGCACATGCGCGCGATCCCCGGGCTCGAGGACTTCATGAAGGAATGGGTCAAGAGCTGGGGCCGGGAAGGCCCGCTGGCGCGCATCGGGATGGTCGCCATGCCGCCCGAGACGATGCAGGCCAACGCCGCGAAGGTGCAGGGCCTGACCGTGCTGACCAAGGCGGAGCTCGAGTCCGAGTAACCGCGATTGCCGCGCGGCGCGCGCAGCGTTAGGCTGCCCGCATGAGCGCGCGCAAGATCGCCCAGTGGCACGACGCCGGCCTGATCGACGCCGCGACGCGTGACCGCCTCATGGCATACGAGGCCGACCACGCCCGCCCGCTGCTGCTGTGGGCGGTGTGGGGCATTGGCGCGCTCGCTATCGGCCTCGGCCTTGTTTCGGTGGTCGCGGCCAACTGGGAGGATATTCCGGGGCTTGTGCGCCTGTCGGTGCACCTCGCGCTGATCGCCGGCTTGTTGGGCCTGCTGTTCGCGCGCGAGGACCGGCTGGCGGCGCAATCGCCGTGGGCCGTGGAGGCTCTTGCGTTCATTGCCGCGGCGCTCGGGCTCACCTTCTTCGGGCATCTCGGGCAGGTCTACCAGACCTCCTCGCCCCTGTGGCAGCCGCTTGGCCTGTGGCTGGCGCTCTTCGCGCCCATGCTGGTGCTGACGGGGCGGAGCTGGCCGACGGCTGCGGCGCTGATGGGCGGGGCGGTGTGGTGCGCGTGGGACTATGCGACCTCGCGTAACGGCGACCCCGACCTTGGGCGCCAGCTATGGCTCGCCACGGTGCTGACCGCGCCGGTGTTCTTCGCTCCGCTCGGCGCATGGCTGCAGAGCCGCAGCGCGCGCGAGGATTTCTGGTGCGACCTCGAGGAGCTCGCCTTCACCTATGCCGTCGGCTCTGCCTCCCTCGCGACCGCCATCGCGGCGTGGGACGGCTTCGGCGACCGGAACGTCGCCGGCGAATGGGCGAGCGTGCTCCTCGCCGGCGCGCTCGGCGCGCTGGCCGGGACGGGGGTGATCGCGGCGCGCTCCGGGATCTCGGGACGGATGACGGGGATCGTGATCATCGGTGCGGGAGCGACCGTGCCCCTTGCCTACCTGCTGAGCGGACAGACCGTCCCGGCCGCGCTCGCGTTCTTCGCGCTGTGGACCGGGATTGCCGCTGCGGCGCTGGCAGCATCGTGGCGGGTGCTGTTCCAGATCGCCGTCGGGCTGATCGCGGTGCGGCTGATCATCCTCAGCTTCGAACTCGCCGCGGACCTGCTGATGAGCGGCTTCGGACTGATCCTCGCAGGGGTGATGATCCTCGTGGTTGCGTGGGGCGCGGTGCGGGTGTCGAGGCGCTTCGCCCCCCGCAAGGGAAGCGCCGCATGAGCCGCCCGAAGCACGCAGGCGCGCGCCTCCTCGCAGCGATCCTCCCCGTCGCGGGCCTCGCGGGTCTCTGGGCGACGAGCGACAGGGCCTACAACGCGGGCACCGAATGGGAGGTGCCGATCCAGGGATACGACCCGCGCGATTTCCTGCGCGGGCACTATGTCGAGTTCGGCTACGACTGGCCGGGGATCGACGAGTTCAGCAACCTGCCGCTCGAGGCCCTGTGCCTCGAAGGCGCGGCACCCTCGCTGGCGCGGGTCAGGCCCATCTCTGCCGATGCACCTTGCCGCGGCGCGCGGGTCCGGGCCGACGGCAGCGGCGTCTACGGCTGGGAGGCCCTGACCCGCGGCCGCCTCTACATCGGGCAGGAGCGCGCCGCGCAGCTTCAGGAGCAGCTCCAGAACCGCGACCAGCGCGGAATCGTGACGATCCGCCAGCGCGAGGACGGCAGCTTCACGCCCGTCGCGATCCGCTTCCGCCCGCTCACCCCCGCCGAGATCGCCGAGCGCGACGCGCAAAGCGAACGGGCGGAGGACACGCGTCCCCCGCCCGCCATCATGTCGCAGTAGCGCGCGCGATCAGAACCGCGCGGTGACTTCCACCCCGTAGAAGCGCGGCTCGCCCGGGATGAAGGTCGGGATCGTGAAGGCCCCGCCGGTGTTGCCCGCATCGAGCAGGAAGTCCTCGTTGAAGGCGTTGCGGATGAAGCCCGCGATCTCGTAGCGCGCATCGGCGAAGCTCAGGCCCGCACGGGCGTTGACCAGCGTCACCGGGCCCTGCGAGATCAGCGCGGTGTTGGGCACCTGGAAGAAGATCGTGCTGCGGTGGGTGATGCTGGGCGTGGCGAAGAACCGCGCCCCGCCGAAGTCGTAATCGACCGTGAAGCCGCCCGAGGCCTGCCATTCCGGCTGGAGGCGGAAGCGCGATCCGGCGAAGGTGCCGTTGGCCGGATCATCGTCGATCCCGCCGTCGATATAGCCGAAGTTGCCGAAGACGTTGAGCCAGCTCGTCAGGTCGACCGCCAGTTCGCCCTCGACCCCGAGGTTGCTCGCCGAACCGGCGCTGCGGGTCTGGAAGGCGCCGGTCGGGTTGCCGTTGGCATCGAGCACCGGGACCGAGACCTGGAAGTTGTCGTAGACCTGGTAATAGACCCCGAGCGAGCCCGACACGCGGCCGGTGGCGAGCTTGATCCCGCCCTCGTAGTTCCACACGATCTCTTCCAGCACGTCGGTGCGGTTGGCGAGCACGTCGGTGCCCTGGCGCCGTGCGTTCACCTGCACCACCGGCGAGCGGCGGCCCTTGGAGATGGTGGCGAAGACGTTCACGTCGTCGCTCACGCGGTAGAGCGCGTTGAAGCGCGGCAGCACCGCGCCGAAGCGGTCGTCGGCGACGAAGGTCTGGCCGCGGGTGTCGATCTGGCCGGGGATCAGCGCACCGCCGGTCAGGCGCGTGTTGGGCACCCGCGCGAAGAAGCCCGAGCGGCGGTATTCATCGAGGAAGCGCACGCCCGCGGTCAGCTCGAGCGCGTCGAAGGGGATCCAGGTGGCGTCGGCGAAGACCGAATAGGCCTCGTTGCGGCCCTGGTTCTCGAACACCGAACTGTACTGGAAGTTGGTGATGCCCTGCGCGGGCACGCTGCCATTGGCCGCGACGCAGGGGGTGGCGCCGAACGGGCGGCCTGCGGGGGGCACACCGAACAGGGTGGTCAGGCACTGGAGGAACAGGCCTTCCTCGCTGGCGAAGGGCACGTTCTGGCGGCCGTCCTCGATGAAGGCGTTCCAGCCGAAGCTCGCGCGCAGCGTGTCGCCCGAATAGGTGAAGCGGCCTTCGTGGCTGAACTGCCAGCCATCGGCGATTTCCGAGAATTCGAGGAAGGGCGCGGCGGTGCCGTCGGCGTCGAACACCTCGCGGCTGTCGAACTCGCGGTAGCCGTTGACCGTGGTGAAGGACCAGTCGTCCTCGAACTGGTAGTCGAGCGTCAGGTTGAGGTCATAGACCTCGCGGTTGAGGCCGAGCTGGTCGTCGCCCAGCGCCGCAGCCCCCGCCGGGTTGCCGCCGAGATTGGCGGGGACGAAGGCGTTGGCCGGGCCGCCGGGCGAGGCGCTCGAGCCGGGGAAGCGCGCCGAGATGAAGGGCGTGCCGCCGTTCCGCTGCTGGTCGTAGGTGCCGATCAGGTCGATGGTCAGGTCGGTCGTCGGCGTCCAGCGCAGCGAGGCGCGCAGGCCGAGCTGATCCTGCGCGTAGAGATCCTTCTCCTGGTTCGGGCTGAGGTTCTCGACATAGCCGTCCCGCGTGCGCCACTCGCCCGCGAGGCGGAAGGCGAGCGTGTCCGAGCCGACATTCACGAAGCCGCCGAGCAGGGTCTGGTTGAAGTTGCCGTAGCCGCCGCGGACTTCCGCCGAGAAGCCCTCGCGCGGACGGGCCGAGACGAGGCTGATCGCGCCGACCGCGCTGGCCGTGCCGAACAGGGTCGCCTGCGGGCCCTTGATCACCTCGACGCGCTCGAGATCGTAGATCGCCTGGTACGAACCGCGCGAGCGCGAGATGTCGATGCCGTTGTAGTAGAGCGTGACGCGCGGGCCTTCCTGCGCCGAGCCCGAGTCCGAGGTGATCCCGCGGATCACGACGCCGGGGTTGTTGGCGCTCTGCTCCTGGATGAGGAGGCCGGGGGTGTAGTAGGACAGCTCGTCGAGATCGGTCACGCCCAGTTCGCGGATTCGCTCTCCGCCCAGCGCCGAGATCGTGATCGGCACATCCAATGCGCGCTGTTCGATCTTCTGGGTGGTGACGATGATCTCGTTGCCCGAGTTCTTCTGGTCCTCGGCGGCGGCGGCGTCGCTGTCCTGCGCGAAGGCGATCTGCGGCGCGGCGGCGAGAATGGCGGCGAGCGCGATCAGCGACGCGCGGGGGGAGAGGGTGCGGGTCATGTCATGGCTTCCCTGTTGCGTGAGAGAGGCCCTGCCCGTGGCACCCGATGGTGACGGCTGCGCGACCGCGCGATGAAGCGCGGATTACGGCGCGTTTACAATTCCGGGACGTTGCCGAAATGCATCTTTCCTGGCGGCCACCTTCGGTGGCGCAGACCGCCCGCCAGCGCGACGGAAAGCTAGATCGGATTCCCGTCCTTGTCGCGGAAGATCTCGCGGCGGCCGACGTGGTTGGCGGGGCCGACGAAGCCGTCCTCCTCCATGCGCTCGATCCACTTGGCCGCCGTGTTGTAGCCCACCCCCATCTGGCGCTGGAGCCAGCTGCCGGATGCCTTCTGGTTCTCGAACACGATCTGGCACGCCTGGCGGTACTTGCGCTCCTCGGGATTGTCCGAGGCGGTGAGGTCGTCGTCGAAGCCGAACCCGAAGCCCTCTTCCGGCTCCTCGGTGACCGCGTCGACATATTCGGGGGCGCCCTGCGCGCGCCAGTGCTTGGCGACCGCCTCGACCTCCTCGTCGGAGACGAAGGGCCCGTGGACACGCACCATCGCGCCGGTGTTGGGCTTGTAGAGCATGTCGCCCCGGCCCAGCAGCTGTTCGGCGCCCTGTTCGCCGAGGATCGTGCGGCTGTCGATCCGGCTCGTCACCTTGAAGCTGATGCGGGTCGGCAGGTTCGCCTTGATCACGCCGGTGATGACATCGACCGAGGGGCGCTGGGTCGCCATGATGAGGTGGATGCCCGCCGCGCGGCTCTTCTGGGAGAGGCGCTGGATCAGCACCTCGATCTCCTTGCCGACGGTCACCATCAGGTCGGCAAGCTCGTCGACGATCAGCACGATCTGCGGGAGCGGCTGGTAATCGAGCTGTTCCTCCTCGAACAATTGCTCGCCGGTCTCGGGGTCGAAGCCGGTCTGGACCCGGCGCCCAAGCGGCTTGCCCTTGGCGATCGCGGCGGAGACCTTCTCGTTGAAGGAATTGATGTTGCGCGAGGAGATCGCGCTCATCATCCGGTAGCGCCGCTCCATCTCCTCGACGGCCCACTTCAGCGCGCGCACCGACTTCGACGCCTCGGTCACCACCGGCGAGAGAAGGTGCGGGATATCGTCGTAGACGCTGAGTTCGAGCACCTTGGGATCGATCAGGATCATCCGCAGCTCGGCCGGGGTGAAGCGGTAGAGCAGCGAGAGCAGGATCACGTTGAGCCCGACCGACTTGCCCGAACCGGTGGTCCCCGCGACCAGCAGGTGCGGCATGGCGGCAAGATCGGCGATCACCGGCTCGCCCGCGATGTCCTTGCCGAGGATGATCGGCAGGTTGCCCTTGGCATCGGCGAAGGCGGCGGCGGCGGCGAGCTCCTTGAGCATCACCGTCTGGCGGTCCTGGTTGGGCAGTTCGATGCCCATCACCGTGCGCCCGGGGATCGGCGAGACGCGCGCGGAGATCGCGCTCATGTTGCGGGCGATGTCCTCGGCGAGGCCGACCACGCGGCTTGCCTTGATCCCGGGCGCGGGCTCGAGTTCGTACATGGTGACCACGGGGCCGGTGCGCACCGCGGTGATCTCGCCCTTGACGTTGAAATCGTCGAGCACGTTCTCGAGCAGGCGGGCGTTGCGCTCCAGCGCCAGCTTGTCGAGCTTGGGGCCCTTGTCCGCCGGCGGCTCGGCCAGGAGGTCGAGGCTCGGCAGGTTGTAGGGGGCGAACATGTCGCGCTGCGCGGTCTTGCCCGAGGGCGCGCGCTTGGGCGGGGCGGAGGGATCGGAGATTTCCGGCGGACGGCGCGGCTTGTCGTCACGGTCGGGCAGGGCCTCGCCCTTCGGCCGGGGGCGCGGGCGGGCGGGTGCCTCGTCCTCGTCGTCGTCCAGATCGCCGGCGAAGGCCAGCGCCTCCTGCCGCGCGCGGCCCGGCAGGGGCAGGCGCCGCATGAGGCCCGCCAGCGATCCGCCGCCGAGGAATTCGGGCAGGCTCATCAGCACGCGCCAGTCGATCGCGAAGATGCGGGTGAGCAGGGCGACCCCCGTCGCAAGGCAGGTGAGCGCGAGGCCGAGGATCACCCAGCCCTGTGCACCCTCTCCGAAACGCGCCGCCACGGCCTCGATCGCGCCCGCGCCGAGCAGACCGGCCAGCCCCCCCGCCTGCGCGGGCAGGGTGCCGCCGGGGCCCTGGAACACGAGGCTCAGCACCGTCGCGACAAGGGTCATGGCGATCAGCAGCAGCGCGGTCGGCGTCCACCAGGCGGTGGTTTCCGGCGCCTCGCCGTTCTCGACATCGCGCCACAACTTGCGCGCGGAAACATAGAGCAGCGGCAGCAGCAGCATCCCGGGCAGGCCGAAGATCAGCAGCACGCGGTCGGCCACCCAGGCCCCGGGGCGGCCCATCCAGTTGGCGACCTCGGCCGGGTCGGCGGCGGTGGAGGGGCTAGGGTCGGTCTGGGTGTAGCTGGCGAGCGCAAGCGCGAGGAACACCGCCGCCCCGAGCAGCAGCCCCGCGCCCGTCATCTGCGCGATGCGGCGCAGCGAGCGGCGCAGGCCGGCGCGCCATTCGGCGTCGGTCTGGCGAGCGGGGGTCTGGCGACCGGGTTTGACGGGTGCGACCGCGCGGCTGGCCATGGGGGAAGTCTCCTGTGCGGAACACATCATGAATCCTGCGCGGACTCCGGTCAAGGAAAGAGCGATGAACCGCGTGGTCGCGCGTGCCCCGCGGGAGGTCAGCTCAACCCGTCGATCGCCGCCCAGCGCGTCCAGCGCAAGGCGCGGGCGCGGTGCCGGGTCATGCCGCCGAGCGCGATCACCGGCAGCCCCGCCGCCTTCGCCAGCAGGCGGAAGCGCACCGCGCCGAGCACCCCGCCGCCCGGGTGCGATCGGGTCGGGAAGACCGGCGAGAGCAGCGCCGCATCGGCCCCCAGCCGCGCTGCGAGTCCCAGTTCGGCCATGTCGTGCGCGGTGGCGAGGTGAATCAGGCCGCGACGGCGCGGCCACAGCGCTCGGGGCGCGCCATAAATCCCGTCCGCGCCCCACTCGCGCGCGGTCAGCGCCGAATCCGCCAGCACGATTCGGTGCCCCCGCGCCCGCGCCGCCCGCCGCAGCGCGCGGAAGCGGGCGAGGCGCTCCGGCCCATCCAGATGATAGTGCCGGTAGATCAACCCCGAGCCGTGCGGCAGCGCGGCGAGGGCCGCCTCCAGCTTCGCATCGTTGCGTGCGTCGGAGATCAGCCACAGGGCGGGGAGGGTCTTTGCGCGGGGCACGCAGCCGCTATAGGGCAGGCCCATGGAAAGTGCATCCTCCCGCCTCGCAGACGTCCGCGGCAATATCGCCCGCATGTGCAAGCCCGCCCGGCGCGAGCCCTCGTCGGTCACGCTGATCGCGGTGAGCAAGACCCATGGCCCCGAGGCAATCGTCCCGCTGATCGATGCGGGTCAGCGCGTCTTCGGCGAGAACCGGGTGCAGGAGGCGCAGGCCAAGTGGCCCGCCCTGCGCGAGGCCCATGCGGGAATCGAACTCCACCTGATCGGCCAGCTGCAATCGAACAAGGCGGAAGAGGCGGTCGCGCTGTTCGACATGATCCACTCGCTCGACCGGCCGAGCCTGCTGACCGCGCTCGCCAAGGCGATGGACAAGGCGGGCAGGCAGGTGCCGTGCTTCGTGCAGGTCAATATCGGCGACGAGGCACAGAAGGGCGGCTGCCCGATTGCCGGGCTGCCGGGCTTCCTCGCGCAGGTGCGTGCGACGGGCATCCCGCTTGCCGGGCTGATGTGCATTCCCCCCGCCGACACCGAGGCCGCGCCCTTCTTCGCGCTGCTGGCCAAGCTGGCCGCCGACAATGGCGTGACCGGTCTCAGCATGGGCATGAGCGGAGACTACGAAACCGCGGTCATGCTGGGCGCGACCCAGGTGCGGGTCGGCACGGCGCTGTTCAGGGCGCGCGGCTGACGCCCTCTCCTCCACGAAAAAGGGCGCCCCGTTGCCGGAGCGCCCTCTTTTCCTTGTCCAGGGCTAACCCTTAGAACTCGAACATCGCCTCGATGCCGACGTTCCGGCCGCGCATCAGCGGCGAGAAGGTGCCGGCCTGCGGACGCGCGCCGAACGGGATGCGCTGGCCGCTCGAGTTCGGGCCGCCGAAGGGCACCTGGGTGTCGCCGCCTTCCTGGACCTGGTCGAGCAGGTTGCGCCCGTAGAGCGACAGCGACAGGCCGTCGATCGGGGTGTTCCAGGTGATGTTGGCTTCCAGGTTGCTGAGGTCGTTCAGCCAGCCGAGGTTGTCGTCGGTGTAGGCCGCCTTGTCGCGATACTGGTAGTTCACGCGGGTCAGGATGTTGCTGCTGCCCAGATCCCAGTCGTGGATCAGGCCCGCACCCACCGTGATCGGGGGAACGCGCGGCAGGCTCAGGTCGAGGTCGGCATCGTTGATGACGCCGTCGCCCGAGATGTCGAACAGCACCCGGTCATAACCGGCATCGATGATCCCGATGTTGGCGGTAAAGGCGAGCGAATCCGACACGCGCATGCGCGCCTCGGCTTCGAAGCCGGTGATGGTGGCATCGGCGGTGTTGAGGATGTTCTGCACCACGCCCGCGCCCGGATCGGCGAGGTTCACCTCGCGCTGCATGTTGCCGACTTTGGTGACATAGCCCGCGACGTTGATCGTGAAGCTGCCGTCCGCGGTCTGGAACTTGCCGCCCAGTTCGTAATTGTCGACCTGCTCTTCGTCGAAGCCGAGCGAGCCGGTCGCGAGGAAGGCGCGGTTGAACACCGGGACGTTGGTGATGCGGAAGTTGTAGCCGCCCGAACGGAAGCCGCGGCTCCAGTGCCCGTAGACCTGGCCGGCGTCGAATTCATACTGCAGGCCGAGCTTGGGCGAGACGTTGCGGAACCGAACGCGGTCGGTGAAGCCGTTGGTCTCGGTCGCCGGGTTGAACGGCCGGGTGCCGGTCGGGCAGAGCGGCGCGGTGATGAAGGAACAGGGCGCGCGCGGCGTGATATAGGTCACTCCGGCGTCCTTGGTTTCCTGGTTCCAGCGGATGCCCGCGATCAGCGACAGGTTGTCGACGAATTCCCACTGGGCGTTCGCGAACAGGCCGATCACCTCGTGGTTCTGGCGGCCGCCGCCGAAGAAGCGGGGGGGCTGCAGCGCGGGCGGAAGATCGCGGCGCAGGGTGCGCACTTCGGTGTAGGCGAGATCCTGTTCGAACCAGAAACCGCCCAGCGTCAGGTCGAGGCTGTCGAACGACATCGCGTAGCGGATTTCGTTCGAATACTGCTCCTGCGCGGTTTCGGTGTTCGAGTGGAACAGGAAGCGCGGGGTCGCGTCGATATCGCCGTTGGTGGTGGCGTCATACTTGCGCCAGCCGAACACGTTGGTGAGCGTGCCGGGGCCGATGTCGACGGTCGCGGTGAGCGAGCCGGTCCAGATCTCGTTGGCATAGGCGCCCGGCTCGTCGATCGAGAAATCGAACGAGTTGCGGTCGAAGAAGGCGCGGTTCTGGCCCGAGGGGCCGTCGCCGTCGCTCTCGAAGTAGTCGAGCTTGCCGAGCAGGGTCAGGCCGCCGAGACGCGCTTCGAGCGCGCCGCGCAGGATCTTGGTTTCCGCCGCGCCGTGGTTCGAATTGTCGAACAGGTTGCGGAAATAGCCTTCGTCCTTGTTGTAGTAGGCGCCGACCTTGAACAGCAGCACGTCTTCGACGATCGGGCCGCTGAGCACGCCGCTGACCGTGTAGTTGGCGCCGCCGCGGCCGCCATCGACCGGGCCGTCGACCGCCGCGCGGAACTTGCCGCGGAAGTCCTCGGTCGGGTTGCCGGTGTTGATCACCACCGCACCGCCGGTCACGTTGCGGCCGAACAGCACGCCCTGCGGACCGCGCAGGATTTCAACGCTGTCGAGGTCGAACAGGTCGAACACGACGCCGCCGTTGATGCCGAGATAGACCCCGTCGACGAACACGCCGACGGTCGGGTCGATCGAGGGGATCGAGGAGTTGATGCCGAGGCCGCGGACGGTGAAGTTCGCGGTGCCGCGGCTGGTGCCGACCTGGTCGAGGCTGACGGTCGGAGCCTGGAACGAGAGGCCCGAAATGTCACGGATCTTGAAGGCTTCAAGGGTTCCGGAGTTGAAGGCAGTCACGGCCAGCGGCACGTCCTGCACGTTCTCGGCATCCTTGGTCTTGGTGCCGGTGACGAGGATCTCGTTGATCGCGTCGAGCGAGTTGGTGCGCTCTTGGGCAACGGGTTCCTCGGCATCCTGCGCCGCGGCGGCGAAGGGGGCCAGCGTCGCGGTGCCGAGCATGAGTGCCAGCTTGCCGAGCCGGAGGGGGCTCCGCATGGGGGTAGCGGTAGTCATGTTATAACTCTCCCTGAGTTGAGGCGCGCCGAATAACAAAGAGTCACGCAATTGCAACCTATCTCGGCACTCCTTCGACGGAGAGCCATCCCGCCCCGATGACGGCGCCCGCTCAGGCCTGTTCGAGCTGCTCCTGGCGCTGGTCGCTCGCGGCGGCGAGCAGCGCCGCCTCGATCTCGGCGAGGCGATCGGGCGCCTTCACCTTCGCGGCGGTGAGATCGGTCACGTAGAAGGTGTCCGCCGCCGCCTCGCCATAGGCGGTGATGTGCGCCGAATGGACGATGAGGTTGGCCTTGTAGAGCGCGTGCGCCAGCCGGTTGAGCAGCGCCGGACGGTCGCGCGCGGTCACCTCGATCACGGTGAAGTGGTTCGAGGCATCGTTGTCGAACCCGACCCGCGGGGCGACGTCGAAAGCCTTGGCGCGCGAATGCGCGAGCGGCCTTGCCGCCAGCTTGGGCACCAGTTCGACCTTGGCGAGCAGCGCGTCGCGGATACCCTTCTCGATGCGCGCCATCTGGCCCGCCTCGCGGAAAGGCCGGGCGTTGTGGTCCTGCACCAGGAAGTTGTCGACCGCATAGCCGCTGCGCGCGGTATGGATGCGCGCGTCGATGATGTTCGCGCCGGCGAGGTGGATGCCGCCCGCCATGCGGTAGAACAGCCCGGGGTGGTCGGCGGCGATGACGCTGACGCGGGTCGCACCGCGCGTCTCGTCGACCTCGCAATGGATCGAGAGGTGATCCTTGCTCGCCACGGCGGCGTCGTATTGCACGAGGTTGCTGGCGATGATGTCCTCGGGCTCGGCGATCCAGTAGGCATCGCCGAGCAGCGCGCCGACGGAATCGACGAGGTGGTCCTGATCCTCCAGCAGCCGCGCCACCGCATCCTTCTTGGCCGCGACCCGCTGCTTGCGCCCGGTGCCCTTGTGGCCGAGGCGCAGGCGTTCCTGCGCGGCATCGTAGAGCTCGCCCAGAAGCTGGCCCTTCCAGCTGTTCCACGTCCCCGGCCCCACCGCCCGGATATCGACCGCGGTGAGGATCGCGAGGTTCCTCAGGCGCTCGAGGCTCTGCACCTCGGCGACGAAATCCTCGATCGTCTTGGGGTCGGTGAGATCGCGCTTCTGCGCGGTGCGGCTCATCAGCAGGTGGTGGAGCACCAGCCAGGCGACGAGATCGGTCTCCTTCTCGTCGAGCCCGAAGCGCGGGCACAGCCGGTGCGCGACGTCGGCGCCGAGCACCGAATGGTCGCCCCCGCGCCCCTTGGCGATATCGTGCAGCAGCACCGCGACATAGAGCGCGCGGCGCGAGGCGAG